>ENA-UOVV01000932-UOVV01000932.1-compost-metagenome-genome-assembly--contig:-NODE-932-length-27220-cov-10.274581_pt1 | contig 27220 bp, 21 predicted proteins | sample MGYA00238155_ERZ761577 | MGnify/ENA primary metagenome ERZ761577 (study PRJEB28898, sample SAMN06268775) | compost metagenome | isolation source: Emeryville, CA | place: USA:Emeryville, CA | collected... | reverse complement strand
ATTTTATCCTAACTGCTTGATTTTCAGGGTGGGAGTTAACGGATTCGAACCGCTGACCCTCTGCTTGTAAGGCAGATGCTCTGAACCAACTGAGCTAAACTCCCTTTGTTTTTCCGTTTCGGTGTGCAAATATTGCCCTAGAGATTTTCAAATGCAAGTAATGATCAAAAAAAATTTTTTTATTCGAAATTCAGGTAGACTGTCACCGCATGCGTGGTCAATCTTCGAACGGAAGTCATGGTGCGAATTCCAGTCGTCGGAATCATATTGACCAGTCCGTGTGAAAAGCGTAGTTCTGGTGCCAATTTAAAGAATTCGAAAAACCGTTCGAACCCTACTCCATAATCCAAGGTGATGTCGCTTCGACGGGTATTCAATTGTTCTGCACCGAAGCGTACTTTGTTTTTAACGTTGGTTTCTATTCCAAAAGTTACCCCTGCGAGTACATACATACGCTGGTTGACTCTACGTTTCGATTTGTATTTAAGTAACAGCGGCACTTCTATCCAGGTCGATTCCCGCACCTTATCCTGCTTAACGTTAGCATAATGGTAGGTTAATGTGCGATCATACAAGGTAATGGAAGGCGTTGTACGTAGATCGAATTCGGGGGTCAATACCTTGTTGATGGTAAAACCCATTCGAAAGGCGGTCGTAATAGGCGAATATAATGCTAATGTCGTATCGGAGACAAAACTATCGTCGATACGGGCATTGTAATGGGTGACCGGCATCGCAAACAAAAAACCAAAGTGAATAGGTTTATCGTCGTAGAATTCGAGATGTTTTCTCACATAACCTTTACCTTGAGCCGTTGCATGAAAAGGGTTTGCTGACAATAAAAGGCAGAGAGCAATGAAGCTTATTTGTGTCCGACGTAGATGGAACAGATTCCGAACGTTAACTGAATGCATTTCGTATTGGTAAATCCCGATCTTTCAAAAATAGCCAAGAAATCCCTCCCGTCTGGAAATGCCTGTACCGAATCAGGCAAATAGGTATAAGCGGAAGAATCCTTGGAAATGAGTCGCCCGATCAAAGGCAGAATCCGTTTAAAGTAAAAATTGTAAAATTGCTTGAATGGAAAAGCTTTTGGTTTTGAAAACTCCATTACGATGCAGGTACCCTGCTCGTTCATTACCCGATGCATTTCCTTCAGTCCTTTTTCCAGGTTCTCGAAGTTGCGCACCCCAAACGAAACGATAACCGCATCAAAATAATTGTCTTCAAAGGGGAGACTTTCCGAACTCGCTTTTCGAAACGTAATGGTATTCGCATGTCCCGCCTTACGGATCTTTTCCTCCCCTACTTTTAACATCCCTTCCGAAATATCGACCCCTACAATTTTCTCGGGTTTTAATTTCATGGCTTCTAAGGCAAAGTCTCCGGTACCCGTCGCAACGTCCAGAATCTTCCGATGGGGTTTATTTTTCAGTAAAGAAATCGCCTTTTTACGCCAGTAAACATCGACTCCTGCACTCAATAAATGGTTAAGAAGGTCGTATTTACCCGAAATATTATCAAACATTTCCTCCACCTGTTCTCGTTTGGAGGTGCCTTTGTCTTTGTAGGGAACCACGCTCATAATCCGTCCTTTTTTTGAAACGCTAAATTAACAGGACTTTATAGGTTTACGATACATTTCTTGCTATATTGTTACTTCTTCATGCCGAAGAACTATATACTATACGAAGATTAGATACTATACTTTCAACATCATGCGAACTCTGTGGATCACGGCTTTGGCTAGCCTGTTATTTTCCACATCCGAAATCTGGGCGCAACGGAGGGAAATTAAACGAGAAATTAGATGGTGGCGGGACGGACAAAAACGGCATCAACCCTGGTCGGTGGCCGTTCGAGCAGGAGCTACTCAATTTTGGGGTGAACTCTACCAACGCAACTGGGATCGTGAATGGGGGGTGGATATAGGCTATCACTTCACCACGGCGGAAGCGTTTTCAATTGGATTCGAAGTTCACAAGGGCAGTTTATCGGGCCAAAAAAAGCAGTTCTTCAATTCCAGGTTTAAAAACCATTATACTTCGACGATGATTTTGCCCCGATGGGACTTGCTTCGCGGACTGACCTGGGACCGAGAACAACGGTGGCGTATGATCCTTTACACAGGGGTTGGACTGAGTTTTTTTAGCGCTGAAGCCTTTGATTTAGACAGCGGTAGACGCCTGCGTTATACCAACGATCCGGTTCATAGTGGCAGAAATGCCCTATTTAAAAAGTATGGGTTGCCCGTACGTAAACTCGGTATTCGTAAAACGATGGAACGAGTGGTGCCCCTGGGGTTATCTCCAGAATACCGCATTTCAGGCGGGCTGACCATCGGCATGGATTTCCGTTTTATTTGGGTAAGAACCGACAAAATGGATGCCACATCCGGGTTACGAACCCTTAATCCTGAAGAAGCAGACAGCTACAGTGATACGCCGAATGATGCCTATAGCAGTACCCTCTTGTATATCCGCTATAGGTTCTTAAAAAGCCCTGGATGATTAATTACCATAAATATAAGTAGCAGGTTTTCCGTCATCTTTTATATATCCCCGAAACATCCCCTCGGTATTGAATGTCATGGTGAAATTCCCCTTTCGGTCCAACGCTATGATTCCTCCTCTACCCTCTTTTGCAAGCAATTTTTTATTGATCACCTCATCGGCCGCTTCCGACACAGTGAGCTGCTTGTATTTCATCAATGCACTGACATCGTATGCCGCTACGTGCCGGATAAAGTATTCTCCATGTCCGGTTGAGGAAACGGCACAGGTGGCATTATCAGCGTATGTACCTGCACCAATGATGGGGGAATCACCCACCCTACCGTATAATTTATTATTCATGCCGCCGGTCGACGTACCCGCGGCCAAATTGCCAAACTGATCCAGCGCAACACACCCCACAGTTCCTAGTTTGTCAGCATAATCGGATCCAGCAGGAGTTTCCTGTTTAGGTAGGGATAACCCAAACCGTTTTGATTTTTTTGCCCGAACCAGATTTTGATAGCTGGATTCTGTGAAGAAATAAGCAGGATGAACCTTTTCCAAGCCTTGGCGGAGGGCAAATTTTTCAGCTCCTTTCCCTATTAACAGGACGTGGTTAGATTTTTCCATCACCGCCCGCGCACCGCGTATCGGATTCTTGATGGTAGTGACACCTGCCATGGCACCGGCTAAACCGGTTTTACCATCCATAATAGACGCATCCAACTCTGCCCGGCCTTCATTAGTTAAAACCGCACCCTTTCCGGCATTGAATAACGGATTATCCTCTAATGTCACAATCGCCGCTTCTACCGCATCGATGCTGGTACCGCCCGATTTCAAAATCTGGTAGCCTACCCGAAGTGCTTCTTCTAATGCCTGGTGATAGGCTTTTTCCTGCTCGGGGGTAAGCGTATTGGTTGACAACGCACCTGCTCCGCCATGCACGAGCAGGGTAATAGGATACTGTGCCCAAACAAAGCTTACATAGCTTAACAAGATTCCAAGGAGAAAAACCCGTTTCATAACTTCACCATTTTTAGGTGAAATCTAAGCAATTATTAACCCAAATCTATTTTTCGAAAGGGGTAAAATTCGCTTGCCCGTATTCGATTCAAGCATAAAAAAAACGGCTGTCTCACCCGAAGGTAAAACAGCCGCTATCATTATTATTGCTAACGTTAAGCTTCTACGAGTCCGTTGTTCAGCAGGTATTCTGCAATTTGAACGGTATTGGTAGCAGCTCCCTTACGTAAGTTATCGGCAACGATCCACATATTCAATGTATTCGGTTGCGTTTCATCTCTACGAATACGACCTACAAAGGTTTCGTCCTTACCATGTGCGGTGATCGGCATGGGATAGACAGCATTTTGAGGGTCGTCCTGCACAATAACCCCTTCGGAATTGGCCAACAATTGGCGGACCTCGTTAAGATCGAATGAGGAAGCTAATTCCACATTCACCGACTCCGAATGCCCACCGATGGTAGGAATTCGGACGGTCGTAGCCGTGACGGCAACCGTATTATCCCCGAGGATTTTTTTAGTTTCATTGGTCATTTTCATTTCCTCCTTGGTGTACCCATTTTCAAGGAACACATCAATGTGGGGGAGCACGTTTAGGTCGATCGGATGCGGATAAACCTTAGGCGCGTCTTGGTCACCGTTGCGCTCAGCATATAATTGGTCGACTGCCGCCTTACCAGTACCGGTAACCGATTGATAGGTCGACACTACTACCCTTTTCACCCGGTACTTTTTGTGTAACGGATTGAGAACCATGACCATCTGAATGGTAGAACAATTGGGGTTAGCAATGATCTTGTCTTCAGGTGTCAGGGTATGACCATTAATTTCAGGTACGACCAGTTTCTTGGTGGGGTCCATACGCCAGGCTGATGAATTATCGATGACGGTGATTCCGGCTTCAGCAAATTGAGGAGCCAGGGCTAGGGACGTAGAGCCACCCGCTGAAAATATGGCAATAGCAGGTTTCGCCTTAATAGCATCCTCAAAACCCACAACTTTGTAAGGCTTTCCCTTGAAGACTACTTCCTTACCCACCGATTTAGCGGATGCAACGGGAATAAGTTCTGTCACAGGGAAGTTTCGTTCTTCAAGAACTTTGAGGACTTCGCCACCAACCAGGCCGGTAGCGCCTACTACTGCTATTTTCATTTTACTTAAAAAATAAAAAGTGAGAAAATGTACGCTGGTTAACCAGTTTTGAAAATTGGTGCAAAGTTACGGAATATAAATGATCGAACTACGTTTAAAGGTTGGATTTTTTTTATATTCTCCGTCTTTAAAATTTCGGATACCCCAACCTTTTTTAACAATCCTTTTATCGAACCGCTCAACCATCGGGAGTCAAATAGATGCTTGAATTCAACTCCGGTGAATGACAGGGCGTTGAAGGTTTGGATTTCACTTTGAAATTAAACAACAAAAGGATTATATTGCACAAATCGGAGCAACCCTTAACCCAAACGGTTTGAAATTTGAATGAAAGTAAGATTCCCTATTTGGTTAATATCGCTCATCCTTACCCAGGCTGCCTGTCGAAGTGAGTATTCCGACCCCTATGGCTTAGGGCGTTCGGGAGAACAGGTCAGTTATAATTTTGATATTCGACCCATATTATCGGATAAATGTTTTGCCTGTCATGGCCCCGACGCTAACAAGAGAGAGGCTGGGCTACGACTTGACGATCCTCGGTCTGCTTTTAAAGCACTGGAAGATAACCCTAACTTATTTGCCATTGTGCCGGGCAAACCGAAACAGTCCGAGATGTACTTTCGCATCTCCACTTCCGACAGTACCCTTCGGATGCCTCCCCCTTCCTCCCACTTGAAGCTATCCCAGGAGGAAATTAAGTTGATCGAAAAATGGATTAAACAGGGTGCACGTTATGAGGAACACTGGGCATTTACTGTGCCGAGAAGACCCGCATTGCCTCCGGTTAAGGATAATGCATGGCCACGCAATGAAATTGATCATTTTATTCTCCATCGTATCGAAAAGGCCGGTTTAAAACCGAATAAGACGGCGGATCCCGAACGATTGTTAAAAAGATTAAGCTTTGACCTGGTCGGATTACCTCCTACGCTAGAGATGATGGATGCTTTCGACGGAACGGACGAAAGTTACGAAAAGATGGTAGATGCGTTATTGTCGTCGCCCGCTTACGGCGAAAAAATGGCAGTACATTGGCTGGATATCGCTCGCTATGCAGACTCATACGGCTATCAAGACGACGGGTATCGGACCCAATGGCCGTGGCGGGATTGGGTGATCCATGCTTTCAATAAAAACATGCCTTACGACCAGTTTGTCACTTGGCAGCTGGCGGGCGATCTGTTACCCAATGCGACCAAAGAACATCTTTTGGCTACGGGTTTCAATCGCAATCATAAAATTACCGAGGAAGGTGGCGTTATCCCCGAAGAATACCGTGTCGCCTATGTGTCAGACCGTACCGACTTATTTGGGAAAGCCTTTTTGGGTTTCACCATTGAATGTGCCCGTTGTCATGACCACAAATATGACCCTGTTACGCAGGAAGACTATTTCAGTCTGTACGCTTTTTTTAACAATGTCGGGGAAGTAGGCATTGAGTCGGTAATCGGTGGGCCCGAAACCTATGCTAAGAAACCCTATATCGAAATTACACGGGAAGACATTGACACGTTACTTACGTTTGTGAATAAACCCGACACCAACCGGTTAATCGTCTCCGTCATGGACGATTTGCCTGAGAAGCGTCAAACCCATATTCTCATCAGGGGGGAATACGATGCACCTGGTGAAAAAGTATCTCCAGCTACCCCGCGAAGCATTTTAGGTTTTAATACCAATTACCCTAAAAATCGATTGGGGCTAGCCCAGTGGCTATTTGATAAAAACAATCCGCTTACCGCCCGGGTTTTTGTCAATATGATCTGGCAGGAATTTTTCGGTACGGGTATTGTGAAAACCAGTGAGGATTTTGGAATGCAGGGACAACTCCCGACGCATCCCGAACTACTGGACTGGCTGGCCGTTGATTTTCGGGAAAATGGATGGGATGTAAAACGTCTCATCAAGCAGATTGTGTTATCAGCTACCTATCGACAATCGTCGGTGATTGACGAAAAAAAATATGCCGTTGATCCCGATAATGTTTTATTAGCAAGAGGCCCGAGGTATCGATTAAAAGCTGAATTTATTAGGGATATCGTCTTGTCGAGTAGTGGACTACTCAATCGAACGATCGGTGGCCCCAGTGTCAAACCCTACCAACCTGAAGGTCTTTGGGAAGGGGCGACATCCGGTCGCGGTTTGCTATCCATCTACAAACAAGATAAGGGGAGTAAACTCTACCGAAGAGGGGTTTATACTTTCGTAAAACGTACTGTACCCCCGCCTTTCATGTCGATTTTCGATGCGAGTAACCGAGATATCTGTGAAACCCGCCGTTTGAAAACCAATACACCCTTACAAGCTTTGGTTATGATGAACGATCCGACGGTGCTGGAGGCCTCTCGCGTGTTAGCTGAAAATCTGTTGGACGAACCGCTTGATCTGGAAGCCCGTATCCGAAAGGCTTTTAAACTGATTATATGCCGGACACCGCGAAATGAAGAAGTAAAATTGCTAATGGATTATTATCAACAGCAGATAGTTGATCTGGATGCAGCCAAGGCAATGAAGATAATTCAGGTCGGCGAGTATCCCCACCATCCCAACACAGATCCGCTGGAGACTGCTGTTTTGATGCGGGTTATTTCAACCTTGTACAATTTGGAAGAAGCGATTACTAAAACCTGATCCGGTGACAATCACTCCAACTATGGAAAAGGAAATTATTGAACACGGTTTTTCATTGAATAGAAGAAGGTTTTTATCAAACCTCAGTATTGGTTTGGGCAGTGTGGCGTTAGGCTCACTTTTGATGCCCGATTTATTTAAAAGTTCGGGAAAGGTTTCCGGAGAGCTGCCCCTGGGATTGCCTCATTTTGCTCCGAAAGCAAAAAGAGTGATCTACCTATTCCAAAACGGTGCCCCTTCCCAGCAGGAATTGTTCGACTATAAGCCTAGGCTTCGTCAATTGAGGGGTGAGGAAATTCCGCCTTCCGTCGTAGGAAATCAGCGTTTGACGGGAATGACGGCCAATCAAGACGCCTTTCCGCTGGTGGGATCTTTCGTGGATTTTGCCCAATACGGACAGTCGGGTGCTTGGATTAGTGAGTTACTACCCTATACAGCTCGCATCGTGGATGAGCTCTGCATCGTAAAGTCGATGTATACCGAAGCCATCAACCATGACCCTGCCCTGACATTTCTCCAGACCGGCGCGCAGCAAGGAAATCGCCCCAGTATGGGAGCCTGGTTAAGTTACGGATTGGGGAATTTGAATGAGAATCTACCTTGCTTTACGGTGTTATTATCAAGAGGGATTGGCAATGGTCAGGGGGTATATTCGCGGCTTTGGACGAATGGATTCTTGGATTCGGTGCATCAGGGTGTCCAATTTAGCAGTGGTGAAGACCCGGTGTTGTATTTAAAGGACCCCGAAGGAATGGATCGGAGGGATAGACGTCTGATGTTGGATCATATTGCCAAATTGAACACGATGTCCTACGAGGAGTTTGGAGACCCGGAAATTGCGTCCAAGATCCATCAATATGAGATGGCCTACCGCATGCAGACTGCCATTCCGGATGTACTGGATGTCTCTAAGGAGTCGGACGCCATGGTCAAATTATATGGTCCGGACTGTTTGATTCCAGGTACGTATGCAGCGAATTGCCTCTTGGCTCGGAAGTTGGTCGAAAACGGTGTCCGGTTTGTTCAATTGTACCACCAAGGTTGGGATCAGCATTCGAACCTTCCCTATGAAATCAAACAGCAAGCGAAAGATGTAGATCAAGCGTCTGCCGGACTGGTCATGGATCTAAAACAAAGGGGTTTACTCGACGAAACGTTGGTCATCTGGGGCGGTGAATTTGGCAGAACGAGTTATACCCAAGGCCGACTAACGGCCGATAATTATGGACGGGATCACCATCCTCGTTGTTTTACGATTTGGATGGCTGGAGGAGGTATTAAACCGGGTATGGTGTATGGAGAAACCGACGAACTGGGCTATAACATCACGCAAAATCCGGTCCATGTTCACGATTTCCATGCCACCGTTCTACATCTGCTCGGGCTCGACCACGAAAAACTGACCTATAAACATCAGGGCAGACGTTATCGTTTGACGGATGTCGCCGGGAAAGTGGTAACGGATCTTCTGAGTTAATTCACGCATCAAAATATATGTCCCCTACTACCGAACGTTACCTTCGTAAATTCCTATGGTTTTTAACGGTCCTTATAAGCTTTCTATTACTGTTTGAAAAGTATTTGGCTTTACCGGCGTGGGTGCAGGTGATTGGGCGTTTGCATCCCGTCGTATTACACTTTCCCATTGTCCTACTCATAGGTTCGATAACGATCGAATTTTCGCGTGAGTCCTTTACGCCCCCGATTCACTTGAAACGCTTCCTTTGGCTGATAACGGCATTGTCGAGCGCCTTGGCGGTATTGATGGGGCTTTTTCTGTCTCAGGAGGAGGGCTACCTAGGTTCGACAGTTTTTTGGCATAAATGGACCGGCGTAGGCGTATTTTATGCATCGGTATTTATCTTTTACCTATATAAGTATCTAACTCAATTACGCTTTAAAAACCTTATCCTTATTGCTCTAGGCGTATTATTGCTGCTTTCCGGCCATTTGGGCGCCGAGCTTACCCATGGCGAAGGGTTTATTACCCAGCCCCTACAAAAATCCTCCACGACGGGAACCGATATTACGTTTGAAGAAGCCCTTGTCTTCGATCATATGATTCGCCCCATTTTGGAAACCAAATGCGCTAACTGCCACAATGAGCGTAAATCCAAAGGTGATCTTGTTTTGATCGATTCTTTGCACATGCTTAAAGGTGGAAAAAGTGGCTTGCTTTTCGAACCCTTCGATCCTACCCAGAGTTTGCTCATCGATCGAATTCATCTTCCTATCGATGATAAGAAGCACATGCCCCCCAAGGGGAAACCCCAACTAACACCACTTGAAATAAGGATTCTTCATGCATGGATCCAATCGGGTGCACCCTTCCGTGCGAGGGTGTCCGACTTTACAGCCCAAGATTCCCTAAGCGTTCTGGGGCAGGAATTATTCAGTTCCGCTTCGCGTTCATCCCAGCCGATGTATTCGTTCAAACCAGCGCCGGAAGAAACCATTCGACAGCTCACCAACGAATATCGTAGTATTCAACCCCTGGCTTTTCATTCACCGGCACTTTCGGTTGAACTTTATGGCCCCCAGGCTTATTCTTCGCAAAGCATTGAGGCGTTAAAGCCCCTCAAAACGCAGATTGTAGAGTTGAACCTTTCACGCATGCCCGTTCAGGACCAGGATCTGCAATTGGTAACCGATTTCGTGAACCTCAATAAGTTGAATTTGAATTTCACGGGAATCACCGGTGAGGGCCTCTCCACGCTTGCTGCTTTGAAGAATCTTCAATCACTTCTCTTGGCTGGAACGACCATCGACGGTACAGCGCTTCGTCAATTGTTGGCCGCCACCCCTTCGCTTCGCCATGTCTCCTTATGGGATACAAAGGTAGATTACGATCAAATTTCCGATTTAAGAAAGCAATATCCACAAGTTGCACTCATCGGCGATTTTATTCCCAACGACACTACGCGGCTCAAATTGAATTTTCCCATAGCCAAGAGTAAAGATTGGGTATTCGATCAAGAGAGCGCTGTGGAACTATCCCACTCGGTTAGGGATACCCAACTCCATTATACCCTGGATGGATCTGAACCCGATAGCCTGTCGCCCCGAGCCGACGGCCCTATCCGCCTGGAACGTACAACCGAAATTAAGGTAAGAGCCTATAAAGAGGGATGGTTTCCGAGTGATGTTGCGGTATTTCCCGTTTACCAAAATACCTATAAACCCGATAGCGTATTTCTGTTCAGTCGACTCAACCATGTGCACCTGGCAGAAGGGGCACATACGTTTTTTGACAAACAATTAGGGAAATTGGGGGCCAATAATCCGGCATGGGCAAACCATTTTGCCGGGGTTAGGCACAATGATTTACAGTTGATGTGCTGGTTCGACCAACCCATCGATTTAAATACAGTTGGCCTTCGAATTATGATTGAGGAAGAAACCGGCATTTATCCGCCCGGTAGTATCGAAGTTTGGGGTGGGAAAAGCGAAGACCAGTTAGGTTTAATCGCAAAGCAAGTTACGCCCCGTTTACCAGAACCTGGTGAAAAGGCAAGCCTCACCTTGATCGAGGTACCCGTCCGGAATCAACGTGCTCTCCATTGCTTAAAAATTGTAGCAAAGCCTTTTCAACGCCCGGGCGAACGTCCGAAATTGCTGTTAATCGACGAAATGTTTTTGAATTGAAAGCGTAGGTTTCGAAAGCTCCAAATCGAACATTGTAAGGATGCAAACCGATCCCAAACACACTCCTATTTAAATCAAGCCTTGGGTATAGGCAATTCGGAGTGCCTGAACACGGTGAGGTAGGCATGCCTCGCACCGATCATTGGGATAGAATCGATCGACAAAGCTCAGGCGAAGATTGCTAGTTCTTCGGTCGGCCCTCCCTTTCAGTTCCAGCTGCTTTAAGGGTCCGACAGAGGGAGAACAGCCTCCGGCACGTTCGTGTCGATACGATTATTCATGATTCCATCGATCGTTCGAAAGGCCTCTAGTTGCGTATCGTCGGGGTGTGTCGCCATTAAGCGAGCCATTTCCTTTTGATCCAGGTCGCCTAGCAACCACCGGTCGCGCAGATCCTCATTGTTTAGGATGAGTGGCATCCTTTTTCCGTCGTTGTGGATTTGTTCCAGCAAGGGGCTGGCATCGGTCGTAATGATTGCTACCGTATCGTTGCAGTAAATTCCTCCCAACGTCAGAAAGGGTTCTGTTGCATGTTTGATAAACCATGATTCGGTTTTTTGCAGCTTACTAGCAGGTTCTGGAAGTCCTGCCAGTTTTCGATCCCTCGGTTCGAAAAAACCGGACACGATGACTAGGCAACGGTTTCGCCAATAAGAGCGATACGACGGTTTATCAAATAATTCGTCATTCCGTGCATTGAGTGTATTGGCTTTAAAACGCTTTGTGTCGCTAACCCAATGGGGAATGAGCCCCCAGCGGAAACAATCGATCACCACGCTGCCGTCACGGGGACGAATGACGGGTATGTAGGGTTTTGTAAACCCATTGACGTGGTAGGTCTTCTGATAAATTTCGGCATGGTAATCTTTATTGTAGCCGGGAATATCAAAGTAATCGACAAAATCGTCAAACTGATCGGCCAAGAGGGCAATATGGTAACACATAGATGCTTGGGTAAGACAACGGGTTTTCAGCATTTCAAAGTTAACAGAATTCCAGTTGTCTGAAACGTTTCATGAATAGGTCTGTCCCATTTCCCCGGGCGGTCCTATCGGCAATAAATCGTAATGATCTCGTCGAGTCGGGTGGTGTAACGCCTTGACAGGTTTTCCTGTCGCATTTTCCACGTCCGCCCCAGGTCTTGGGAAGCTAGCTTTACTTTGTCCCGCCCAAGGGCTCTATTGAGTTTATCGACGACGGCTAAAAGACTGTTTTGTCGCTGATTCGTATTTTCCCAGATACCGAGTTGGGTGTTTTTTTCGGGTGTCAGATCCATTACCATTACCCCGACGCGTTTGTAGGCGTACCCCGGCCGAAAGATTTTGCGAAGGGCGTCGACGGCGAAGTGCGACAATTCCATGCTGCTATTGGTCTCAAAAGGCAGGTCGATGGTAATGCTTTTTTGGTAGTTGGGACGGTCTCGACGAAAGGCATTGGACAAAATGAAAACGTGGATACTTCGGCACCGACTCCCTTGTTGGCGTAGTTTGGTTGCACAGACGTGAGCAAAAGTGGAAACGCGCTCCTTCAATTCATCAAACGTATGGTAATCTCGGTCGAAGGACCGGGTGCACGCGATGTTTTTTTTGGGTGTGGTTTCCTCGAGGTCCAAGGTGGGTAGCCCCAACAACTCCCGCTTCAATCGAACGCCGACGACGGCCATGTGTTTCTTAATCCAGTCATCGTTAAGCTGGGTAAAATCCCAGGCAGTCGTTACTCCCAATTTTTTCAAGCGGATCTCATGTTGCTTCCCAATGCCCCATATGTCTTCCACTTTCAGCCATTTCAGGGCTTTTTCTAGACGGGCTTGACTATCAATCAGGTAAACACTGTCGGTTCTTTCGGGAAATTTCTTGGCAATACGGTTGGCCACCTTGGCCGTCACCTTAGTCGGACCAAACCCGACGGATATGGGTATACCCACCCCTTTCAGCACCGTTCGACGCATTTGCAATCCCATCTCCCGCAAATCAAAGAAGCGTTCGAAACCCTCAAATTTCAGAAAGGCTTCGTCGATACTGTATATCTCCATTTCCGGCGTGAAGTCAGCCAGTAAACTCATGACCCGCGCACTCATGTCGCCATACAGCGCATAATTACTGCTAAAAATCTTAACGCCGTATTCCTCGAATTCCCGCTTAAACTTAAAGGCTGGCGCCCCCATGGCTATGCCCAGCGCCTTAGCTTCGTTCGACCGGGCGATCACACAGCCGTCGTTATTGCTGAGAACTACGACCGGTTTTCCATTCAGTTCGGGCTGGAATACGCGCTCACAAGAAACGTAAAAGTTATTACAATCCACCAGGGCAAACATCTCACACAGACTTGATGATGGTCGTCACAATTCCCCAAATAGAAAACTCATTTTCTTCTGTCACGCGAATCGGTTTGAATTTCGGATTTTCGGGCATGAGCCACACTTCACCCTTTTCAATTCGAATTCTTTTTACCGTAAATTCACCGTCCAAAAAACAAACCGCAATTTTCCCATCGGCCGGCGGTAAGGATCGGTCGATGATCAGTATATCTTGATCGTCGATTCCGGCGTCGACCATACTTGTACCCTGAACCCTTCCCATGAAGGTAGTAGCCGGGTGTGGCACCAACTCTTTTCCCAAATCGATGGTGAGATCGATAAAGTCAGCCGCAGGCGAAGGGAAACCAGCAGAAAGTGCCGGAATAAAAGGGAGTTCCACCCGATGCAAGTTGAGACCAGCTATCTGTATCATTTTTGTATTATAATTTTTTGTCAAATATGATACATTTATATCATATCTTATATCGATCGAACTAAAATTTCGCCGGGAGTCCCCCCACCCGCCCCCCCTTTCAAATTACGCAAGAGATCCTTAACGATCCAGCTATCAAGTAATTATAAACGAAAGTAAGCGGGTAAGGATTAAAAAAACGATTGAGGGGTCGTTACCGTCGGGAAATGATTTTTCCGGGTGATCTTATTAGGTAAGTCCAATGCATTTAGGCAGGTCGGCCGCGCTTCGCTGAGATCATCTTATATCACATGAAGAGAAATGAAATGCGTTACTAGTGGAGTCCACTGGATGAGGTTTGTTGCGGGCAATTCAGGGTTCAAAGGGCATCGCTTACCTTGCTCTATTCCCACGCACTCGACACGTTTAGGCGTTGATCCGGAAAAACACCTACCTAGAAAAATGCAATTCACTCCACAAGTTTTGGTCTTGCGCTTGCCTAAGGGAATAAACTGGGAAAATGACTAACGCCAGGATCGAGGTGGTGATAGGGATTTAACACATCTTCCTAACAAGCCTGTCGCTTAGTTTTTTACCTAACGGGTGCTATTCGATTCGTTCGTCGTCTTTGAACCGGAAAGGAGAGTCGCCTGTTACATCGCTGGAAACTACGGTAGGACAAAGATATTGCTCGATATAGTTAATCATTAATCCGAGCCCTTGAAAATGAGAAACGTATGGCCATTGTCGGGAATCATACATCGCATCCGTAAGATCGCGCACCAAAGCCACGTTGTAGCCTTGTCGCTTCAGACTTCTAATCCCGAAGGAACGGCCGATGACGCACATATTGGTATGAACCCCTAAAATCAATACGTTGCGGATCCCCCTATCTTGGAATAAAGCCGCGATTTCAGACCCTGAATCACTGACAGCATCTTCATCGCGAATGGTAATCGAGGAAATTTGGCGGGTCCATGCCTTCCCAGGAGTGCAGTAGGGTGTGTCGTTACACCCCTCTGTCAAGGAGTCGATGGGCCAAGGATAGCCCGCTTCTTCTCCCGTTTTATGCACCCAGTGATCCAGGGATAGGTCTCGATTTTTATACCGAGAAGCGCGTTTTCTCGCTGTCGTATTCTTGTAGTAATCCATGCAGTCGCTGGGTGCGTGAACAATGAACATTCCCTTTGCGCGTGCCGCATTTACGAACCGATTAATGGCAGGTGCCATCTCGGTTACCCGCTCTGTTGCGCCCTTGCACCAATGCCGGTCCCACATGTCGCAAATAATGACCGCCGTTTGCGAGGGTACCAGGTTTTGAACCGAATACACGTCTTTCACGCCGGAGGCATCCTTAACCCTTTTTTTTAGTAAAAGAGAGATACTATCCTTTGGAGACGATAGCCCATTCTCAAGTGGAAGGATTACGGCCAGAGCTTCTGAACCCAAAAACACCAAAACGACCAATTCGATCGTCAGCAGCCTGTAGCGCAGTTTCATAGGGTAAGATTTTCGGAGTAAAGGTTTAAAACGGGGTGATAAGTTGGAAAATATAGGGTTTACCCCCCAGGTAATCAATCATTTATAGAAGTCTAATACGACGAAATTTTACCTAAAAAAACTAAAGAAATAAGTAAGGAACGGGAGGTACCTCCCTGTGGAAGCCCGTCAGGTCGAAGGATGAGCTCCCAAAAAATCGATAGAATGCTTACATTTACAAATTACTAACCCGATTACTTCTTAAAGAGCGTCATGCATACCTCGATGAAACCGCATTTCTTCCCGTTTTCCGATTTACGATTTATCCTTGTTTTCCTATTAATTTTATCGCTGGGAGCTAATTCCCTTCATGCGCAGGACAAATACGTTCAGCTTTTTGCCCATCGCGGCGGTGCCCATGAGCAGGACGAAAATACGCTTGAGGCATTTCAAAACACCTATGACAAAGGCATTCGAGGTTATGAGACGGATGTTCGTATGACAAAAGATGGCGAATTGGTGATCATGCACGATGCCTCGCTCGATCGGACTACTACCGGAAGCGGCATTGTCGAAGAAATTACCGTGGATAAAATTCGCGCTGTTAAGACAAAGAAAGGGAATCCGGTTCCGACCCTCGACGACCTACTGACCTTTTTGAATGCACGACCCGGCCTGTACGTCGAGTTTGAAATGAAAACCAATCCTAAAGCCTATCCCCAAGAAGTTTTGGAAAAATATTGCGACAAGCTCTACGAAGCCGTGATGAAGAACAAACCCGGGGAATCGACTTATCTCTTCACATCGTTCGACAAAAGGCCGTTGGTCTATTTGAAGTCGAAATATCCGGACGCTGACTTGCTGTTTATCACCTCTTCCCCCCTAACCCAAGACGTGATCCAACAAGTCAAAGAATTGGGCGTCAACCGTGTGGGCTGCAATTTGGGTGGGACTAGTCGGACATTAGTACGCGAGGCGCAAAAAGCCGGAATCAAAGTGAGTCTCTGGCCCGGTCATACCGTGGAAGACTTCCTTTTGGGCATATACCTCGGAAGTGATTACTTATGTTCGGACGTTCCTGAAAAAGTACTCACCTTCGTCAAAACCCAAATGCCCTGGCTAAAAATTAAATAAACTCGTCTGAACCCATCAGCTGATTGGTAGGGCTTTCCATCGTTTTATTCACCCATTTTGCCCATCCCTAACTCACCGCTTGCGGGAGTGCTAGTCGAACGCTATGAGAAAACTTCAAAATATATTTAGTTCTTTATCTTACCCGCACCCAATTGGCTCGATTTTAAACTTACTTCTTGCAATTCTATTCCTATATACGCCGACCGTCGGACAACCCACATTTAAATATCTTTCCACGGTCGATGAAGTTTGTAGCGAACGTAAGGAGGAAATCGTGAACCTGTTTGAAGCCCTCAATCTCGACACACCCGGGCTGGAATCGACCAAAGAATACATGCACAAGGGAGATCTTATCAAGGCCGCTACCTCTTTGCTTGCGTATTTTAGAACGAAACCGATTCCGCCTTATGCCCGTTCTTTGATGTTGGAATCGAAGCAAAAGACGTCATTGGAGACAGCCGAACAACTTTTAACGTTCCAATTTACTTTCTATGATCAAAAATCACGCCTGCCTTACAACGAGAAAGGCATGATGGACTGGCAACATAAAGGCCCTTTGGACGACCAGGAATGGGCATGGGCTTTAAACCGGCATCATTACTTAGTCACGCTAGTGGAAGCTTTCCATGCCACGGGTGATGCAAAGTACGCTCAAGCTGTAGACCATCATATACAGGATTGGATTTTACAAAGTATTCCCTACCCGGCACGAAAAAGTAGTACGGCCATGTGGCGTGGCTTGGAAGTAAGCGCCCGAGTAAAAAATTGGGCGATCGTCTTTTATGCTTTAAAAAATTCAGGGCATTTAAGTGAAGCAACGCAATTGTTGATTCTCAGCAGTTTGCCTTATCACGCTGATTATGCACGAAAATTCCATGCAAAGGGTAACTGGCTAACGATGGAGATGTCGGGGTTAGCCCGACTAGCGAGCTCCTGGCCCGAATTTAAATCCGCTCCCGAATGGATGGCCTATACCAAACATACCATGACAGAGAGTTTGTTCGAACAGGTCTATCCCGATGGTGTCCAAAATGAACTCACCTCTCACTACCACCGAGTTGCCCTTCACAACTTTGAACTGTTCCAACAAATTTGCGAGGAAGTTGGTGAAACATTGGACAAAACCTATACCAACCTGCTTGATCGGATGCGGTCATATTTGGCCTATACGATGAGACCCGATGGGCATGGATTGCTCAACAATGATTCGGATTTAGACCATAATAGAGCGAAAGTACTAGCCTATGCCGATCAATACCAACGCGAGGACTGGCGTTATATCGCAACAAATGGAAGAGATGGTGTAAAACCACCCGGTCCACCCTCCGTTTTCTACCCCTGGGCTGGGCATCTTATCGCACGGAGCGGGTATGATGCGGACGCACATTGGTCGTATTTTGATATCGGACCCTGGGGTACAGGACATCAGCATAATGATAAATTACATATCTCCATTTTTGCCCATGGCAAAGACTTATTGGTCGACGGTGGGCGCTTTGCGTATCGTGGCGAAATCGCCGAGCGATTCGGTTCCTATGCCTTGGGAAGTGATAGCCACAATATATTGCTCATTGACGGAAAAGGCCAAAACCCTGGACCTAAAGCCGTTGACGAGCCCCTTACGGAAACACATATTCATCGAACCGAGGAATACGACTGTGCCTGGGGAGCATTTAGTGACTTTAAGGAGGTCGAAGGAAAAGTAACCCACCAACGTACTTTTTTCTATTTACGAAACGGATTCTGGCTCGTACTTGATAAAATCAAGACCGATCGTCCTCGAAAAGTTGAAGCATTATGGCATTGGCATCCCGACAACCAAGTGAAATTAACTGCCCAAAAGGAGGTGTATACCGCCAATCCGAAAGGAAACCTGGTTATCCATCCATTGGGGAAGGTGAAATGGGAGGTACAAACGGTGAAAGGACAAGATACCCCCAAGGTCCAAGGGTGGTATAGCGAGAAATACAATCAATTTGAGCCCAACCCAACGAGCATCTATTCGACCCAACTTCAAGGGGACCAGGTTTTCGGCTGGCTTTTATTTCCTTATGCGGCCACTCGACCCAGGATTGTAGCCGAGTTCACAGAAGAGGCCGACGAAAAAGTACGTGTCAAAATTGAAATCGATAAGGGAAAACTCATCGAACTGTTGTTGCCACTGCAGAACCCTGCTGGGGTTCAAATCTTGAAAAGACCGTAACTTGACGACTTTTCAGTAGGATATTCGTCAATGGCGATGGAAGGGATTAGGTAGAAATAACTTTCCAAAGCCAGACTAGTTTAACAAGGGGTAAGGGGAACCATGATGCCTAAATTCTGTTAGCATTAAGTAAACCATAGTTCTAAAATGGATATGTTAATCCAAAAACATCAACGCAACGGATACGATATTGCCGAAATACAGTCAGATCAAATCGTCATAGGTAGCAGTGAAGATGGTCTCGATCTTTTAGGTAATATTTATTTTCAGGGCTACCATGGCATGATTTTGCACGCACAGAACATTACGCCGGCATTCTTTGATTTGCAGAATGGGATGGCTGGGGAAATACTTCAAAAATTCTCCAATTACCGCATGGGACTAGTCATCGTAGGTAACTTCGAAGATATAAGCCGCAAGAGCCTTCGCGATTTTATTTATGAAAGCAATAATACCGGTCTTATTCAGTTTGTTGGCTCCATCGAGGAAGCGTTAATTGCTATTTCACGATAACCATTTTTTGTTAATCTACGCCATCGATACCCCCAATTACCTCATAAAAAATTAAGGGTATGTAGGGGTGCCTTCAGTGTCCCCCTATTAAGCTCGGGGTGCATAATAGATTATGCACACCCCCAGCAAAACGATAAGCGCCCCGATTATATCGTACTTATCTGGGTTAAAATGGTCAAATTTGATAGCCCATAGGATGGACAATAGAATGAAGATGCCTCCATAAGCAGCGTACACACGCCCGAACTGAGCCGTTTGCCAAGTAGCAGCTACGCCGTAAAATGCCAGCAAGAACCCACCTAAAATGCCAAACCACCAGGGCTTGTCTTCTTTGAGCCAAAGCCAGATGAGATAACCACCCCCAATTTCACAAACCCCTGCCAGAATAAAAATAGGTATCGACCGTATAATGTCCATAAGTACTAATGCGACATTGAATTGGTACAAAGGTCTACATTTATGACGAATATAGCATCGATGGAAGCCATCAACCTAATGCTGAGGTGAAGGTTAGGAGCGATCAATCCAGCCACCTAGTTTTTGGCCGGACCCTCCTAAGGAATTTTCCGGTATGGAATGCTTTGAATCAAGAAAATAGGGTTAAGGGTTTTGGTGTTTTTTATGGCTAAAACGACGGCATGAAGCGTATACGTTACCAGGGTAATGAGAATGTTTTCACATAAGAGAAACATTTCATCGCTTCGATTACTCCTTCTTTGACGCCTAAACCGGAGTCCTTGATTCCGCCAAAGGGGGAGTTTTCAAGGCGGTAACCGGGTACTTCATTCACATTGACGGTACCGACCTTCAACAATTTAACGGCCTTCAAAGCATGTTCTAAATTTTGCGTAACAATAGACGACGACAGACCGTAACGGGTGCTGTTGGCTAATTGGATAGCATCATCAAGGTCTTTTATCCGCATAATCGGGGCTAAGGGCCCAAAGGACTCTTCAACCACCATTTGACTAGAGCGGGAGACGTTGGTCAGGACCGTAGGTTCCAATAAGGCTCCCCTACGCTTGCCACCGAGTCGCAAGTCGGCGCCTTCTGCAATCGCTGTATTTACCACATCTTCGAGGTACTTGGCTGCCGGTTCATCGATGACCGTCCCCACCATAGTATCCGGTGCAAATGGATCGCCTGCCACATAGGTTTTGGCTTTTTCGATAAAGGCATTTACGAAAGCTTCTTCAATTTTTTCGTGTACCAAAATTCGTTTCACCGCTGTGCAACGCTGTCCGGAGTTTCGGAAAGAGCCTTCCGCGGCCAGATTAACCGCTAGTTCGAGGTCGGCGTCTTCCAGGATGATGAGCGGGTCATTACCTCCTAATTCAAGAATAACTTTCTTGTAACCCGCAATTGAAGCAATCTTTTTCCCTACTGCTACACTTCCAGTGAACGAGACTAGGGACACCCTTGGGTCGCGAACGAGCTTTTCTGCCACTTCCACGGTCGGACCAAGCAAGACACTAAGCATAGGTTTAGGCAAACCCGCCTCGTACAAAAGTTCCACAAATCGAATTGCAGTTAGCGGTGTTTTTTCTGAAGGTTTCAGAATTACCGGCGTGCCCGCTGCCAAGGCAGGAGCTATTTTATGAACTACCTGGTTGAGCGGATGATTAAAAGGCGTAATGGCCACGGCCAGATCAAGCGGTTCCCGCGTAGTGAAAATCTTACGGGATTTCCCATTGGGTGAGATATCACAGGAAAAGATTTGTCCGTCATCTTTTAATGTTTCCGTCGCCGCAAAAAACAGCACATCACGTGCGCGGCCTGTTTCATACAACGCTTCTCGAATGCATAAACCTGACTCCGCTGTAATCAGATTTGCAAATTCCTCTCGCCGCTCCTCCAAAAGTTGTCGCGTATGATCCAGAATCTGAAAACGTTGATAGCGCGTGAGTTCCATCTTCCCATCCAAGGCAGCACGTACGGCAGCCTCTACATGACTGCTGTTGGCCAGCGATACGGTGCCCGCTAATTGGTTGTCAAAGGGAAAACGAACCTCGAGTTTTTCGTTGGAGATGACCGGTTCTCCGGCAACGTAACAATGCAAATGCACGGGGGAAATGGGTGATACGATGCTACTTTCGGTCGAATTATTTTCAAGTGGATTCATTCGTCAAGTATATTAAATCCCAAAAACTGCTATTTCAATGCGTGCCGTTGACCGTAAAGTCGAAGATGTCAAAATTGCGTACATCGGTAGCTGCTTTCAGCTGATAGCTTGCGTTCAACCGATGTGATATAACCATGGGAACCATTTCTTCGTAACGTCCGCCGTGGGATCGTAAGCTTCCGTCTAACGCACTGAGATCGTGGTATTCTGGGCGACGGCCTACAACCACATCCCGGCCAGACATCACCACGAGATCGCCTGTTCGGTCGGCCGGTTGTTCCAACAGACGAACCGCCTCTTGCTTATCATAAACCTCCGTAATACCGGGTTGTTGGGCTAACCAATTTTTGACTGGAGCAATCTGATCCTTGTTCGTCACATGAATCACTGCATAGGAGCCGAGTGCACCATGGTGCTTGACATAGGGATCGGTTATGGGACAAATTACACGAAACCCATCCCCGAACGCAGCTTCTAACATATCCTCCAGGTATAGCACATTGGGCGACCCGTCCGCTTTGATTTTGGCGTTCATTCCATGATCGGCCGTAGCACCTACGACCGCCCCCAAGGCCAATAGCTTTCCCAATTCGACGTCGATGGCTTCGTAAAAGGCAAGGGATTCCTCGGTTTCCGGAGCAAACGTATGTTGCATGTAGTCGGTGAGCGATAAATATAGAAAGTCGGCCAATCCATTTTCAATCAGCGCAACCCCTGCTCGCAACACAAATAGACTGGCATCCGGGCTGTAAATAGCCGGTGTAGGGTGACCTACCAAGGCTTCCACCCCGTCGATTCCGTGGGTTTCCTTTTGAGCAGCATTCGCCTTTTCAGCCGAAAAAGCAATCCCATCCAGTTGATAGGACAAAATATCCCGCAGTTTTTCCTTGGCGGTTACAACTGCAACGCGACGTCCGGCTTTCGCTGCCGCTGCCAATATCGTACCCGTTCGTAAATATTCCGATGAATTCATCATCACCTCTTCGTCACGCGACTCGTCATAGAAAAAATTACCACTAATACCGTGAATTGCAGGAGCCACCCCCGTCACAATAGATGAATTATTAACATTGGTAAAAGAAGGTAATGCTCCTCGCACCATTCCCTTGTAGCCCTTCAAAATCATTGTTTTTAAATGAGGCATACGATCGTGTGCCATCGTGGTATCCAAGTACTCATCGGCCGACCCGTCCAGACAAATCACAACGATGGGCTGAGCTTGCGGGCTGTATTTACGTCCGTTCACTTCAAAAACCCGGGTGGAAATTGCGTCCATATCAGAATGTAGTGTTAGCGTTAAACTTTAAGTTTTCCCTCTTTTTTAGAGGTCGGAAAACCTTCCAAAAAAGTGAAAGTGTTTAGAAATGGTAAATATAATTTAAAATTACTAAACTTTATCAAAATTTATATTGCCTTTTTTAGGAGGAAGTTGAAAGTCGATAAAGGTTGAATGGCTATTTGAAGGAAGGAGGCCGGCGTTCGTAGAAATGCTTTTTCAACCAAACATCCATCGAGGGGAAGGGGATAGATCCGGCAAGGTATCCAACCGCGGTGATATCCGGTCGAAAGGAAGGTTTGCTATTAGGTTCGACGCAGCATAAAGTCTTTTCCATTCATTTCAAAAGAAGCAATTCTCCGTTCTTCTGATCGTGGGTTACGTATATCTTCCATGAAAAAATACGTTGCCTTAAAAGCGTTGGCTTCGATGCGGGCAACGTAGTAGCCGTGACTTTTTATGTCGCAAAACATAACATGAGGGTTAACCTCCGTATCGAGGATGGCTGCTTCACGGGCTTGTATTTCGACCTTTGTACGAAAATCGTCATTTCGTGCTGTAATGCTAGGCGTAAGCAGTTCCCAAGCTAGGGGTTTATAAGCCCAGGGTTTCGTATACTGCATGGGGTTTGGTTCATCATGAACAGCCATGACAAATGCTCGGTGGTGATCTCCAGTGAGAAAAACAGTGTTACCACTTCTATTTTCTTTTAGAAGACGGAGCAGTCGTTGGTGATCATGAGGATAGCCCAGCCATTTATCGCGGTAGTTCGGTAATCCATCCTTATTTGGCTTGTATCCCGCAAAAGGCACTTGATTGGCGATGAGTTTCCATTTTGCCTGACTATCTTTCAAATTATCCTCCAACCATTCAAATTGTTCCCTACCTAAAAGACTACGCTCTTCCTGGTAAAAATCAACATCATTTACCGAAAGCTGCGCCGTCCGACCAGTCAGGCGCTGGTCGAGTAGAAATAGCTCCAGTTCCTCTCCTACCGACAGTTTCCGAATGAGGTCGCTGGGTTTATTTCCTCGGACAGGTAACCATTCAAAATAAGCCTGAATGGCGGCATTTCGGCGATCTTCCCACGGCCCTTCCGTTTCGGACTGATGGTTTTGCGCTCCCATCTGAAAGGCATCATTAGCGATTTCATGATCGTCCCAAACGAGGCAAAAAGGTTTGGTAGCATGCAAAAGCTGCAGGTCCGGATCGGTGCGGTATTGTGCATATCGCTGACGATAATCGTCTAAGGTGACGATTTCATGTCGAGGTAGAAAGGTCCGATCCGACAACCCGTTGTCTCGTCTACCTGTTTCATACTCGTAGATATAATCGCCCAGGTGCAGAACCAAATCAACTTCCTCTTTTCTCGCTATGTGGCGATACGCACTAAAATATCCTGATTCCCAATCACTGCACGAAACCACAGCGATATGGAACGCACCACCCTTCAATTCCTTCGGCAGGGTACGGGTCATACCCACGCGTGAATATTCATTTTTATAACTAAAACGATAATAATATAGCTTCCCTGCCTCTAATCCCGTTACGTCAATTTTAACCGTAAAATCCCTTGCTTCGGAGGTAGAGAATTTACCTTTTTTTACCAGCTTTCGGAAATTGGAGTCGGTGGCTACCTCCCACACAACAACTGCTTCGGAAGTGTTCGGGGGAGAAACACGGGTCCATATGATCACCCGATCCTGTAGGGGATCACCCGAAGCCACCCCGTGTTTGAAATAACCCTCCTGCGGACTGCCCCAGGTTTTAGGAATAAAAGGTACCGAAATGAACGAAAGCAAACTACCAATAAATCGCTTCCGTGAAATTGAATTAACTTTGAACGAATGCATACCCGCGACTAACGATTGGAATTCATCTAAGTGTTATGGGTTTAATACTGTTTTTACACAACGATTCAACCAGATTCTTGCGATCTGAGAAATCCATACAGTGTTAACAAATATAAAAATAAAATTTAATTTTACTAAACATTCCAATTTTTCAGAACTGCTTTTTTATTTAACCGTGCGGATTTTTAAGCGCTAAGCGTGCGATCCGACAAAGGTATCCACGCTTAAGGCTCAATTATTGTTCTTTCCGCTCGTTTGGGTGGCTCGACGGCTATCTATACTGGGATTGATTTCCTCTATTTCACTTCGATCTAACCATAGAATCCGCCGAAACGTAACAACAGGCAGTATTGGATTTGCCCCTTAAATTACATCCACCTCGGCAGGAGAAGGTACTGAGCTTTCGTAAATTTTTTAATGCTTACCACTTTTAACCCTCCTATGGATACGTTGTTGTTTGAGGTAATGTTATTTATAACTCTGTCGTGTTTCCTGCTTCGAAGAAATAAATGACCAACATAACGGCTTTTTCCTTTCCTACATTGCGGGGCGTATGAGGGAGTCGCCCATCGAACAACATAGAATCGCCGGCATTCAAACGGATGCATTCGTTTTCAAATTGATATTCTACTTCCCCCGACTGGACGTATTTGAATTCATACCCTTCCGTGGTAACCACAGGTCGATCGGCGCCGGGTTCTAACTCTAATAGCACGAAGTCGATAGCTGAATTCTTGACGGACCAGGTAAAAATTCGATGGTAATGAAAACCGATCGCATCTTCTTTTTCAAAGCTAGTGTAATCTGCTTTATGCCTTACCAGTATAGCAGGCCGGCTGGTAGCTGCTGTAATATCTTTGAAAAATTCGTTTAAATCGACATCCAAGGCCTGGATGATATTGATTAAAACCAAGAGCGACGGTACCGTTCGGCTATTTTCAATTTGGGAGATCAATCCTTTACTTACACCTGCACGATCGGCAAGTCCTTGTACGGTTATATTTTTTTGTTTGCGCCGCTCTTTAATCTGCTGGCCAATTTGTATGAGTATATCTTCTTGCATGCCAAAGGCGAGTCTACATAGAGGTTGTACCTAATTGATTCCGTTTCATCCACCCAAAAATTTCCAGTATTAACGCCTAAAATTAATGGATGAAATTGAGGATTTAATATAACAGTGAAGAAACCTGTCATATTTTTCAACAATAAGTTACCATCCCATCTTATTGGGTGATTATTCACGTCAATTCGTCTTTCGTTCAGGTACGATGTTACTGAACCAGGTAGAACGTTCGATACTCGTACATTTTGGGTTAATTTGGGGCACTATTGGACGAAGTCAATGGGGTTTTCCAATTAGTTTCGAACATTTCGATAATTTGGGAAGGAGATTATCGGCCCTTTTGGATTTCATTTAATTGATGTAAGCGAGGTTAGGTCGGCTGCCACTCATCCTATAGCGTACAAGAGGAATACATTTTAGACGATCGTTGACTTCCAAACAACGACACATAACGAACAATCATAAAAAAAAGTGGTTTGATTTCTTTACCCCGAGTTAAATTAAAAGCAAGAAATTCAAACAAAGGATATGATCCGCCGTTTGTTATCACAATAGTCTCTTCTGCTCAATTTTCAGTTTACTAAAGATGAACGCATTCCTTGAGCTAATGCGATGCAAAAAAATTGTTTTGTGTGTTAATTGTCACCCCTTATGCATTTGTTTTCGATCTGCCATTCGACATTAAAAGGCCTAATCCGTATTAATCATTGGCCAAAGACCAGCGTTTTGACCCTCGTTTTATTACTTCTTTCCTTTCATTTAGAGGCTCAAAACAGTCTACCATTGCAATTCAAAAATGGGGAGCTTAAGATTCTCCAGTTCACCGATATGCATATCGAACTGAAGAAGAAGAATAATCTCGACGTATATTCCACCATTGAAAAAGTTCTCGAATTCGAAAAGCCTGATTTGGTTGTTCTCACAGGCGATGTAGTCACGGAAGACCAACCTCAAGTTGCTTACAATCAATTATATCCACTTTTTGAAAAAACGAAAACGCCTTGGGCGGTCATTTTTGGCAATCATGAGTCTGAAGGGAAATTCACCCGCAAAGAATTGGCCGACCTTGTTGAAAGCTTACCTTATTGTATCAACAACAACTGGCCTGGAACGGTGGGTTATTCGAATTTTATCCTACCGGTATTAGGGAAGGATAATAAGCCCGCTGCTCAACTTTACTTTATGGATTCGAATGATTACAGCACCTTAAAACCGACTGTGGGGGGGTGGGGTTGGTTTACCCATGAACAAGTCAGTTGGTATCGAACGCAAAGCCGTAAACTCACCCAAGAAAACGGTGGTAAACCCTATCCTGCCCTAGCGTTTTTTCATATACCTTTGCCTGAATATACGGCTGCTTGGCACAATGAACTAAATCCTCCGATCGGTGTACGTAATGAGGACGAATGTAGCCCTGAGATCAACACCGGGATGTTTGCGGCCTTCCTGGAATGCGGGGATGTAATGGGCACCTTCGTAGGCCATGATCACATTAATGACTATATCGGGGTTCACTACGGGATTGCCCTGGCTTATGGTCGCGTTACGAAAACTATGCGAAATCCGGAGGATCCCAAAGCAGGGGGTAGAGTGATTGTTCTAAAAGAAGGTACGCGAAGCTTTGATACCTGGATTCGGGAAGCTAATGGTAATAAGGTTTTAGAATGTTCTTACCCGGCTTCATTCAGCCGCAAGAGAGATGCCAAAAAATAAGGCGGGAATGATGTTGTGAAAATACCATTAAGATTCTGACTATTTAATAAATCGTCTTTGGATCATTTTTTATTAATTTGAGTTTAAAGCACTTATATACTAACTTATTTAGAGGTGGTTCTTCGGGCCATCTCTATTTTTTTTTGGGGTAGTTCGCCCTATCTACCGTATTCGAAGATGTATATTTATAGGACATTGACAGCCA
>ENA-UOVV01000931-UOVV01000931.1-compost-metagenome-genome-assembly--contig:-NODE-931-length-27230-cov-6.243974_pt1 | contig 27230 bp, 30 predicted proteins | sample MGYA00238155_ERZ761577 | MGnify/ENA primary metagenome ERZ761577 (study PRJEB28898, sample SAMN06268775) | compost metagenome | isolation source: Emeryville, CA | place: USA:Emeryville, CA | collected... | reverse complement strand
CCCGCCGCAGGCCCGGCGCGCTGACGATGGGCGGGGTCGTGCTGGCGATCATCGGGATCATGTTGGTGCTCGGCATCTTCGAGCAGGGCGGGGTGCTGGGCGCCCACGTCAGCCCGATCGGCGTGGGCTGGGGGCTGGCCGCCGCCGTGTGCGCCGCCTGCTACTTCGTGATGTCGGACAACGTGTCGGCCAACGGGGCGGGTCCGCATCCGGTCACGCTCGCCGCCGGCGGGCTGGTCATCGGCGCGCTCACGGTGGCCGCGGTCGGGGCCACCGGCGTGATGCCGCTGACCTTCACCGCCAACGACACCGTGGTCGCCGGGTGGACGACGTCGTGGCTGGTGCCGGTGGTGGCGCTGGCGGTGGTCGCGACCGCGGTGGCCTACCTGTTGGGCATCATGGGTATCGCCCGGCTGCGGCCCCGGTTCGCGTCGCTGGTGGGACTGTCGGAGGTGCTGTTCGCGGTGCTGGCCGCCTGGCTACTGGTCGGCGAGGCGGTGACGGCGACCCAGGCCGTCGGCGGGGCGATCGTGCTCACCGGGTTGGCGCTGGCCCGCGCGGGTGACAGGTCCGAAGCGATGGCCGAGGCGACCTGGCCGGACGGGCCGGTCGAGGGCAAGGAGCCGGTTCCAGCAAACAGCTAGGTCATCGTCGGCCCGATATGTGAGTATGGTGCGCGTGACGTTGCCTCGTGTAGCAGCAATCGCGTCGGCGATCGGATGCGCGGTCGCGATGCTCGTCGTACCGCCCGCGTCCGCCCAGCCCGACCCCCCGCCCGGTCCCGCTCCGGGGCCCGAGCCCTCGGTACTCGACCCGGCCAACCTCGGCCCCGCGCCGGGCCCCGCGGAGGACTCCACCTCGAGCTCACCGGCGGGCTCCTCCTCGTCGCTGTGCCCGGACATCGAAGTGATCTTCGCCCGAGGCACCGATGACACCCCGGGCCTCGGCACGCCGGGCCAGGCGTTCGTCGACGCGCTGCGCCCGCTGGTCGGTGGCCGCACGCTGACGTCGTATGCGGTCAACTACCCCGCGTCGTACAACTTCCTGCACGCCGCCGACGGCGCGAATGACGCCAGGAACCGGATCGCGCTCATGTCGCAGCAGTGCCCGGAGACCAAGCTGGTGCTCGGCGGATACTCGCAGGGCGCCGCGGTGATGGACATGCTGGCCGGCCTTCCGCCGCTCGGCAACAAGATCGGCGACATCGGGTCGGCGCCGCCGCTGGCCGCCGACCTACAGCGCAGAATCGCCGCGGTGGCGGTATTCGGCAATCCCTCAGCGAAGTTCAGCAACCCGATGACGAGTTCGGTGTTCGCGGGGCGGGCGATCGACCTGTGCAAGGACGGCGACCCGATCTGTTCGCGCGGCAGGAACCCGTTCGCTCACAACGACTATGTGAGCGCGGGCCTGGTGCAGCAGGCCGCGAGGTTCGTGGCGAGCATCGTGTAGCGCGGCCGCGCGGCTATGATCTTGAACTCGTGAACCTCGATCGGCTGCGGCCCAGACGGATAACGACGCTCGTCACGGCGGGGCTCGCGGCCCTGGCCCTGCTGCCGTTCGGCGGCACCACCGCCTCGGCCCAGGGCTGCGCCGACATCGAGGTGGTGTTCGCCCGCGGCACCACCGAGCCACCGGGGCTGGGCCGGGTCGGCGACGCGTTCGTGAACGCGTTGCGCGGGAAGGTCGGTGACCGTTCGGTCAACGCGTACGCGGTCAACTACCCGGCGTCGTGGGATCTCCTCAAGGCCGCCGGCGGCGCCAACGACGCCAGCGCCCACATCCAGAACGTGGTCAACAACTGCCCGAACACCCGACTGGTGCTCGGCGGCTACTCGCAGGGCGCCGCGGTGATCGATGTCATCAGCGCCGTTCCGGTGCCCGGGGTCGGCTTCGACAATCCGTTGCCGCCCAACGTCACGGACCACGTCGCCGCCATCGCGGTGTTCGGCAACCCGTCGGCGAAGGTGGGTCTGCCGCTGACCGTGAGCCCGACGTGGGGCAGCCGGGCGATCGACCTGTGCAACCCCGGCGATCCGATCTGCCAGACCGACGGCGACGACATCCCGGCGCACAGTGCGTATGTCGGCGGGCCCACCGAGGCGGCCGCCAACTTCGTCGCCGGCCTGCTGTAACAAAGATCGCACGGCTTAACGACGGCGACGTCAACTACTATCGCGATGGTGATCCGTCGCTATCTCGTCGCAGCGCTCGTCGCCGCACTTGCACTGGCTGCGCCGATCGCCATTCCGCCCACCGCCGCCGCGCAGGGCTGCCCGGCCGTCGAGGTCATCTTCGCCCGCGGCCGCATCGAGCCCCCGGGGGTGGGCGCGCTTGGCAACGCGTTCGTCAACGCACTGCGCTCCAAGACCAAGAAGAACATCGGCGTGTACGCCGTGCAGTACCCCGCGGACTTCGAGGTCGATATCGGCGCCAATGACATGAGCGCGCACATCCAGCACATGATGAACACCTGCCCGAACACCCGGCTGGTGCTGGGCGGGTACTCGCTCGGGGCCGCCGTCACCGACGTCGTGCTGGCCGTGCCGTTCGACATTCTCGGGTTCAAGAGCCCGCTGCCCGACGGCGCCGAACGGCACATCGCCGCGGTCGCGTTGTTCGGCAACGGAACCGGCTGGGTGGGCCCGATCGGCGCCTTCAACCCCGCCTTCCGCGACCGCACCATCGAGTTGTGCCACGGCGCCGACCCGGTCTGCAACCCGGCCGATCCGGACACCTGGTCGCAGAACTGGCCGGCCCATCTGGCGCAGGCCTACATCGACGCGGGGATGGCCAACCAGGCCGCCGATTTCGTCGCCGCCCGCCTCTGACGCGGGAACCGCTAGTCGACGACCCGCAGATCGCGGGTGACCCGGGTGCGGGCGGCCAGCTGGTCGTCCGGCGGATAGTCCACCCCGACCAGCGTCAGCCCCTGCGGCGGGGCGGCGGCGAAGTCGCTCGAGCGACGAGTCGCGGTCAAAAGGCTTGCGCACCAGGCGGGCTCGCGACGGTGTTCACCGACCGCGATCAGCGCGCCGACCAGCGAGCGCACCATCTGCCAGCAGAACGCGTCGGCGGTGACGGCGGCGGTGATCCGGTGGCCGTCGCGGGACCAGTCCAGCCGCTGCAGATCCCGGATCGTGGTGGCACCGACGCGGTGGCGGCAGAACGCCGCGAAGTTGTGCAGCCCGAGCAGTCCCCGCGACGCCTCCTGCATCGCCTCGACGTCGAGTTCCCGCGGCCACGGCGTGACGAAGCGCGCGTACTGTGGCTCGACCCCGTACGGTGCCGTCGACAGCCGGTACTCGTAGTGCCGCCGCAGCGCGGAGAAGCGGGCGTCGAAACCCGCAGGCGCGCGGGTGATGTCGAGCACCCGCACGTCGGCGGGCAGGAACCGGGCCAGCCGGCGGACCAGCGGCAGGAACTCGCTGTCGCCGGGACGCGGCCTGCGCGGGTACGCGTGCGCCAACGCGTCGGCGGGCACGTCGACATGGGCCACCTGGGCGGTGGCGTGGACGCCGGTGTCGGTGCGTCCCGCTGCGCGCAGCCGCACCGGTGTGCGAAACACCGTCGAAAGGGCCTCGTCGAGCACCCCCGCGACCGTGCGCTGCCCGGCCTGCACCGCCCAGCCCGCGAAATCGGTTCCGTCGTAGGTGATATCGACCCGAAGACGAACGAGCCCGCCACCGGAGTCGATGGCGGGCTCGGTCACAGAACCGTCAGGACTTGTCGTCATCCTTGTCGGCGTCGGCCTCCTCGGCCTGAGCCTCTTCGGCTGTGGTTTCCTCGGCCTTGGTTTCCTCGGCCTTAGTTTCCTCGGCCTTGGTTTCCTCGGCCTTAGTTTCCTCGGCCTGAGCCTCTTCGGCCTTGGCCTCCGGCGCGGCCTTCTTCGCCGCCTTGGATGCCGCGGCCCGCCGCGCGCGATTCGCCTCGGAGGTCACGGTCTTCTCCCGCACCAGCTCGATGACCGCCATCGGGGCGTTGTCGCCCTTGCGCGGCTCGACCTTGATGATGCGGGTGTAACCACCGTTGCGGTCGGCGTAGAACGGGCCGATCTCGGCGAACAGCGTGTGCACCACGTCCTTGTCGCGGATCTTCTTCATCACCTCACGCCGGTTGTGCAGCGTGCCCTTCTTGGCGTGGGTGATCAGCTTCTCCGCATAGGGCCGCAACGCCCGTGCCTTGGGCTCGGTCGTCTTGATCCGGCCGTGCTCGAACAACGAGGTGGCCAGATTGGCCAGTAGGGCCTTCTGGTGCGAGGACGACCCGCCGAGGCGAGGGCCCTTGGTGGGCTTGGGCATTGCGACTATCTCCTATATGCGGCCGGACCCCGTATCAGGTAGGCCCGGGACGGTTTCGTTAAAGCTGTTCGGTTTCCGCGTAGTCCTGGTTGTCGTCCAGGTCGTAGTTGGCATCGCTGTTCCAGGTGCCGGTCGCGACGTCGTAACCGGCGACCTCGGACGGATCGAACGAGGCCGGGCTGTCCTTGAGCGACAGACCCAACTGGTGCAGCTTGATCTTGACCTCGTCGATGGACTTCTGGCCGAAGTTACGGATGTCCAACAGATCGGACTCCGTGCGGGCGACCAGTTCGCCCACCGTGTGCACACCCTCACGCTTGAGGCAGTTGTACGAGCGCACCGTGAGGTCCAGGTCGTCGATCGGCAGCGCGAACGCCGCGATGTGGTCGGCCTCGGCCGGCGACGGCCCGATCTCGATACCTTCGGCCTCGACATTGAGTTCCCTTGCCAGACCGAACAACTCGACGAGCGTCTTACCAGCGGACGCCAGCGCATCGCGCGGGCTGATCGACGGCTTGGTCTCGACGTCGAGGATCAGCTTGTCGAAGTCGGTGCGCTGCTCGACGCGGGTGGCCTCCACCTTGTAGGTCACCTTGAGCACCGGGCTGTAGATGGAATCGACCGGGATGCGGCCGATCTCGGCGCCCGACGCCTTGTTCTGTACGGCAGGCACATAGCCGCGGCCGCGCTCGACGACCAGCTCGACCTCCAGCTTGCCCTTGTCGTTGAGCGTCGCGATGTGCATCTCGGGGTTGTGCACGGTCACGCCTGCGGGCGGCACGATGTCACCCGCGGTGACCTCACCCGGGCCCTGCTTGCGCAGGTACATGGTGACCGGCTCGTCCTCCTCCGAGGACACGACCAGGCCCTTGAGGTTCAGGATGATCTCGGTGACGTCTTCCTTCACACCGGGCACGGTGGTGAACTCATGCAGCACACCGTCGATGCGGATGCTGGTGACCGCCGCACCGGGGATCGACGACAGCAGGGTACGCCGAAGCGAATTGCCGAGGGTGTAACCGAATCCGGGCTCCAGAGGTTCGATGACGAACTTGGAGCGGTTATCGGCAACGACCTCTTCGGACAGGGTGGGTCGCTGAGAGATCAGCATTTCTTTCTTCCTCCTTCGCGGCAACCGCTATTTGATGCCACGTGTCCCGCCGCCATCCGGACGGCGGAAGTCTTACTTCGAGTACAGCTCGACGATCAGCTGCTCGGTGAGCGGCACGTCGATCTGGTCACGCGTCGGCAACTGGTGCACCAGGATGCGCTGGCGCTCGCCGACCACCTGCAGCCAGGACGGGACCGGCCGCTCGCCTGCGGTCTCCCGCGCGATCTGGAACGGCAGCGTGTTCAGCGACTTCTCCCGGACGTCGATGATGTCGTACTGCGACACCCGGTAGCTGGGGATGTCGACCTTGACACCGTTGACCAGGAAGTGCCCGTGGCTGACCAGCTGGCGCGCCATCCGCCGGGTGCGCGCCAGGCCGGCGCGGTACACGACGTTGTCCAGCCGGCTCTCCAGAATGCGCAGCAGGTTGTCACCGGTCTTGCCGGGCTGACGCACCGCTTCGTCGTAGTAGCGACGGAACTGCTTTTCCATCACCCCGTAGGTGAAGCGGGCCTTCTGCTTCTCCTGCAGCTGCAGGCGGTATTCGCTCTCCTTGATCCGCGCGCGGCCGTGCTGGCCGGGCGGGTAGGGGCGCTTCTCGAACGACTGATCACCGCCGACCAGGTCGACGCCGAGGCGGCGCGACTTGCGGGTGGCGGGTCCGGTGTAACGAGCCATGAGTTCCTCTCCTCCCCTAGACCCGGCGACGCTTCGGCGGACGGCAGCCGTTGTGCGGCTGCGGCGTGACGTCGGCGATCACACCGACCTCGAGACCGGCGGCCTGCAACGACCGGATCGCGGTCTCGCGACCGGAGCCCGGGCCCTTCACGAACACATCGACCTTGCGCACGCCGTGCTCCTGCGCCTTGCGGGCCGCGTTCTCGGCGGCCAGCTGCGCGGCGAACGGCGTCGACTTGCGCGAACCCTTGAAGCCCACATGCCCGGACGACGCCCAGGCGATGACGTTGCCCTGCGGGTCGGTGATGGACACGATCGTGTTGTTGAACGTGCTCTTGATGTGCGCGGCGCCGTGCGGGACGTTCTTCTTTTCCCGGCGACGGGTCTTCTGGCCCTTCTTGGGCGCGGCGGCACTCTTCTTGGCAGGAGGCATCGGTTACTTGGCTTTCTTCTTACCGGCGATGGTGCGCTTCGGGCCCTTGCGGGTGCGCGCATTGGTCTTGGTCCGCTGGCCGCGCACCGGCAGGCCGCGGCGGTGCCGCAGGCCCTGGTAGCAGCCGATCTCGATCTTGCGGCGGATATCGGCCTGCACCTCACGGCGCAGATCGCCCTCCACCTTGAGGTTGGCTTCGATGTAGTCGCGCAGCTGAGTCAGCTGATCGTCGGTCAGATCCTTGGTGCGCAGGTTCTTGTCGATGCCCGTCGCCGCCAGAATCTCGTTCGAGCGGGTACGGCCGATGCCGTAGATGTAGGTCAACGCGATCTCCATGCGCTTGTCGCGCGGGAGGTCGACGCCCACGAGTCGTGCCATCAGGCGGTTTTCCTTCTTCTCTTGCGGAGGTCTGGTCCCAGTCCGTTCCCGTCACCTCGTGGTGCGGGGTCCGGCCTCCGTTCCGGACGTTGCCGAGCGGCGAACCCGCTCAGTGGTACTGGGATTTCGTCATTCAGTTGTGGCGTCGGCCGGGACTAGCCCTGCCGCTGCTTGTGGCGAGGATCGGAGCAGATCACCATGACCCGCCCATGCCGGCGGATCACCCTGCACTTATCGCAAATGGGCTTGACGCTCGGGTTCACCTTCACGGCTGATTCGATCCTTCTTGTGTCGTGGTCTTACTTGTACCGGTAAACGATGCGGCCCCGAGAGAGGTCGTAGGGAGACAACTCCACCACGACGCGGTCCTCGGGCAGGATGCGGATGTAGTGCTGCCGCATCTTGCCGCTGATGTGGGCGAGGACCTTGTGGCCGTTCTCCAGCTCAATGCGGAACATCGCATTGGGCAGAGGTTCGACCACCCGACCCTCGACCTCGATGGCACCGTCTTTTTTGGCCATTATGTTTCGGAAAGCCTCCGTGTCCTTCTCGTCGCGCGGCGCCCGGCGTCGCCGGGTCCGGCGACAATGTGCTCCGGCGCAGCATTCGCCCGGACTACAAAACGTGAGCCTGTAGCCAGAAATTCCAGACAGAATGCACGCAGGAGCCAGCGCGGTTGCCGCACCGTTGCTCCATACTACCTGTTCGTGGCCGTGCCCCAAAATCACCGAACGCGCAGCTCAATCAGCCGAAAGTGGTAGCCGTCTTCCTGGTGGTGTTCGCGGCGGGATTCGGCACCACCCTCGCGACGCTGATTCTGTTCCCCGCGACCGGCGCCGACTCGGCGCCCCCGCGAACCGCGTTGATCGGCGCGGCCGCCCTGATGAGCGCCGGTCTGGGCGGGCTGATCGGCGCGTGGGCCGGCTTCGGCGGCGGCGGTTGCTGGGCGCTGGCCGTGTTTGCGGCCATTGTCACGCTGGCCCTCGGCTACGGCATCACCGGCCCCTACCTGCGGCGACGCCAGGAACTGGCGGAGCGGGCCAGCTACGTCGGGCTGACCGCCACCGTCACCCGGACCGTCCCGGCGGGCGGCACCGGCGAGGTGTCGTTCACCGACCGGGAGGGCACCGGGCGGCGGCTGCCCGCCAAGAGCGCCGATGCCAGCGAACTACCGGTGTCGGCCGAGGTGGCGATCACCGGCGTGGACGCCAAGTTCGTGCACGTCTGCGCCGCCGACTGAACCCGATATCGGCTGGACGCAGGGCGCATACTTAACCACGATGACTGGTCCCACGCCGCAGGCCCGCAATCCCGTGATCTTGACCGTCGACGACGACCCTGCGGTGTCCCGCGCGGTCGCCCGCGACCTGCGCCGCCACTACGGCGAGCGATACCGCATCGTGCGGGCCGAGTCCGGCCAGGATGCGCTGGAGACCCTCAACGAACTCAAGCTGCGCGGGGACACCGTCGCGGTGTTCGTCGCCGACTACCGGATGCCGCAGATGAGCGGCATCGACTTTCTCGAAGAGGCGATGGACATCTACCCGATGGCCCGCCGCGTGCTGCTCACCGCCTACGCCGACACCCACGCCGCGATCGACGCGATCAACGTCGTCGACCTCGACCACTACCTGCTCAAACCGTGGGACCCGCCGGAGGAGAAGCTCTACCCGGTGATCGACGGGCTGCTCGAAGCGTGGCACGCCACCGGCGATCGCGCGGTCCCGCACACCAAGATCGTCGGCCACCGCTGGAACCAGCGGTCCTGGGAGGTGCGCCAGTTCCTGGCCCGCAACCAGCACTCCTTCCGCTCGTACCACGCCGACGAGCCCAAGGGCCAGCAGTTGTTGCAGGCCGCCGGGCTGGACGGCTACCGGCTGCCCGTCGTGATCACCGAGCAGGGCGAGACGCTGGTCGAACCCACCGACGCCGAACTGGCGGCCATGCTCGGGCTGTCGACGAACCCGACCCTGGAGATGTACGACCTGGCGGTGATCGGCGGCGGGCCCGCCGGACTGGCCGCCGCGGTCTACGGCGCATCCGAGGGCCTCAACACCGTGCTGGTGGAACAGAGCGCGACCGGCGGGCAGGCCGGCCGCAGCTCCCGCATCGAGAACTACCTGGGCTTTCCCACCGGCATCTCGGGCGCCGAGTTGACCACCGCGGCCCGCAGGCAGGCCGAGCGGTTCGGCGCGGAGGTGATCACCACCCGCAAGGCGGTCGGGCTGAGGGCCGGTGACGTCGGTGCGGCCCGCATCATCGAGTTCGAGGACGGCACCTCGATCGGGGCGCGCGCGGTCATCCTGGCCACCGGCGTCGCCTACCGCCAACTGCGCAACGTCCCCGGCTGCTGGGACGACCCCGAACAGGACGCCCGCAACTACATCGGCCGCGGGGTGTACTACGGCGCCTCGGTGTCCGACGCCACCGAGTGCGCGGGCGAGGACGTCTACATCGTGGGCGGCGCGAACTCGGCCGGCCAGGCCGCCATCTTCATGGCCGAGCACGCCAAGTCGGTGACGCTGCTGGTGCGCGGGCCGTCACTGGCCGCCTCAATGTCGCACTACCTCGTCGAACGGATCGAGGCCAACGACAAGATCAGCGTGCGCACCTGCACCGAGGTCATCGACACCATCGGTGAGGACAACCACCTCACCGGGCTGAGGCTGCTCAACCGGCAGTCCGGTGAGAAGGAGACCGTCAACTGCGACCGCATGTGCTGCTTCATCGGCGCCGAACCGCGCACCGAGTGGCTCGACATCGTCGCCAAGGACGACCACGGCTTCATCCTGGCCGGACCGGACGTCACCAAGGTCGCCGGCTGGACGCTGGACCGCCCGCCCTATCACCTGGAAACAAGCGTGCCGGGTGTGTTTGTTGCAGGGGATGTGCGCTCGGAATCCGCGAAGCGGGTGGCCGCCGCCGTGGGCGACGGGTCGATGGCCGTGATGTTGGTGCACCGCTATCTGGCGGAGGCGTAGGGAGAAGCCATGGGCGATAAGTGCCTGCCTGACGAACTGCGGACGCTGTTCCTGTTCGAGGCGCTCGACGATCGTCAGCTGCAGGTGCTCTGCGACAACGGGCACATCGCGGTGTTCGAACCCGGCCCGGTGTGCACCGAGGGCGACCCGGCGTCGTGTTTCTACGTGCTGCTCGATGGCGAACTGGTGATGTCGAAGCGCTCCGGCGGGGTCGACATCGAGACCACCCGCACCTCCCAGCGCGGCGTGTACTGCGGCGCCTGGTCGGCGTACGTGCCCGGCGAGGAGCACGTCTACGAGGCCTCGGTGCGGGTCACCCGGCCGTCGCGGTTCTTCGTGCTCGACGCCGACGCGTTCGCCCGGTTCATGCAGACCGAGTTCCCGATGGCGGTGCACCTGCTCGAGGGCCACCGCGTCGGCGGGCGCCGGCAGCGGCAGATCCTCGACCAGCGCGACAAGCTGCTGGCGCTGGGCACCATCACCGCCGGGCTCACCCACCAGCTGAACAATCCGGCCGCGGCCGCCGCCCGCGCCGTCGCCGATCTGCGCGAGGGCGTCAGCAAGATGCGGCACAAGCTCGCGATGCTCGCCGACGGCAAGTTCACCCCGGAGGCGCTGCGCGTGCTGGTGAGCATCCAGGAGGAGGTGGCCGAACAGGTCGCCAAGTCCAAGGCGCAGGAGCTGACCGCGCTGGAACTGTCCGACCGCGAGGAGCAGGTCGGCGACTGGTTGGAGGAGCGCGGCATCGTCGGCGCCTGGGACTACGCGCCGACGTTCGTCGAGGCCGGGCTGGACATCGACTGGCTGAGCCGGGTGGAAGCCTCGATCGGCGACGTGGACTGCTCGGCGACCCTGCAGAGCGCGCTGGGCTGGCTGAAATACACGATCGACACCGAGCTGCGGATGAACGAGATCGCCGACGCCAGCAAGCGGATCTCGGCGCTGCTGGCCGGCGCCAAGCAGTACTCGCAGATGGACCGCGGCGAGTACCAGGCCGCCAACGTCCACGAGCTGATCTACAGCACGATCAAGACGATCTTCGGTGACAAGGTCGGCAAGGACAAACCGGTCAACCTGGTGTGGGAGAAGGACCACACACTGCCCGAATTGCACTGCTATCCAGGCGATCTCAATGAGGTCTGGACCAACATCATCGACAACGCGATCCAGGCGATGAACGGCAAGGGCACGCTGACGATCCGCACGTGGCGCAAGAACGACGACATGGTCGCCGTCGAGATCTGCGACGACGGGCCCGGCATCCCCCACGACATCATCGACCGGATCTTCACCCCGTTCTTCACTACGAAACCGTTCGGTCAGGGCACCGGGCTCGGGCTGGATCTGGCGCGGCGCATCGTCGTCGAGAAGCATCAGGGCGACATCCGCGTGCAGTCGCGGCCCGGCGACACCCGGTTCCAGATCTTCCTGCCGCTGGTGGCCCCGGCCCCGGTGACGCCGACGGAGATCAAAGCTCAGGCTGAGTAGAACGGAATAGCAGCGGGCACCCCCGAAGTTGGAGCAGCCATGACGAAACCTTCGCTCGGCACCTACGGTGTGTTCGGCTTCTTCTGGACGTTTGCGCAGTTGACACCCGACCAACTGCGCGCCATCGAGGATCTCGGCTACGGCGCCCTCTGGGCGGGCGGCTCCCCGCCGGCGGAGCTGCCGTGGGTGGAACCGCTGCTGGAGGCGACCACCAACCTCAAGGTGGCGACCGGCATCGTCAACATCTGGACCGCGGACGCCGGGGAGGTCAGCGAATCGTTCCACCGCATCGACAAGGCGTATCCCGGTCGCTTCCTGCTGGGCATCGGCGTCGGTCATCCCGAGGCGCATACCGAGTACCAGAAGCCGATCGACGCGCTGAAGGCATACCTGGACAAGCTCGACGAGTACGGGGTGCCGCAGGACCGCCGGGTGGTGGCGGCGCTGGGCCCGCAGGTGCTCAAGCTGTCGGCGCGGCGCGCGGCCGGCCCGCACCCGTACCTGACGACGCCCGAGCACACTGCCCAGGCCCGCGCCCTGCTCGGACCGGACGCGTTTCTCGCCCCCGAGCACAAGGCGGTGCTGACCACCAACGCCGAGGAGGCCCGCGCCGTCGGCCGCAAGGCCCTCGACATCTACCTCGGCCTGCAGAACTACCTGAACAACTTCAAGCGCCTCGGGTTCACCGACTCCGACGTGGCGAAGCCGGGCAGCGACCGGCTGATCGACGCGGTCGTCGCATACGGAACGCCCGACGCGATCGCCGCCCGCCTCGCAGAGCACGTCGACGCGGGCGCCGACCACGTGCCCGTGCAGGTGCTCACCGGACCTGACAAGCTGGTGGACGCGCTCGCCGAACTGGCCGGGCCACTGGGTCTGAAGGGACGCTGATGACTGAACTGAAACCCGACCTCGGCCGCTACGGCGTCTGGATCTTCGGCGCCCCCACCCCGGAACAGGCCGCCGAGATCGAGGCGCTCGGCTACGGCGCGGTGTGGATCGGCGGTTCACCCGCCGCCGACCTGTCCTACGTCGAGCCCATCCTGGAGAAGACCGAGCGGCTGCAGGTGGCGACCGGGATCCTCAACGTGTGGACGGCGCCGGCCGAGCAGGTCGCCGACGCGTATCACCGGGTGGAGAAGGCGTTTCCGGGCCGGTTCCTGCTCGGCATCGGGATCGGGCATCCCGAGCACACCGAGGAGTACCGCAAGCCGTATGACGTACTTGTCGAGTACCTCGATGTGCTGGACGCGAAGAAGGTGCCGACGAGCCGGCGGGTCCTGGCCGCGCTGGGACCGCGGGTGCTCAAGCTGGCCGCCGAGCGGTCCGCGGGCGCGCATCCGTACCTGACCACCCCGCAGCACACCGGTGAGGCGCGAAACCTGGTGGGGCCGACGGTGTTTCTGGCGCCCGAGCACAAGGTGGTGCTGGCTCGCGACGCCGCCGCCTCCCGCGAGATCGGCCGCCAGACGGTCGACTTCTATCTGAACCTGTCGAACTACCTGAACAACTGGAAGCGACTCGGCTTCACCGACGACGACCTCGCCAAACCCGGCAGCGACCGGTTCATCGACGCCGTCGTCGCGCACGGCAGCACCGACGACATCGCCCGTCAGCTCAACGAACACCTCGAGGCGGGCGCCGATCACGTCGCGATCCAGGTGCTCGGCGGACCCGACGTGCTGATTCCCACGCTTAAGGAGCTGGCAGGCCCGCTCGGCCTGCAGGCCTGAACTCACCCGCGATCGGTGTACAGCCGCAGCAGCGCTCGCAGGAACGCGCGCCGGTCGTCGGCGGGCAGCCGCTGCAGGATCTTCTCCTCGCCCCGCTGAATCGCCTCCTGCGCAGCGTCTTTCGCCTCGCGGCCGGCGTCGGTGATCTCCAGCAGGCGTACCCGCCGGTCGTCGGGGTCGGGTCGACGCCGAATCATCCCGCGACTCTCCAACTCGTCGAGAACGGGGATGATCCGACTCTTGTCCGCGCCGATGGCCTCGGCCAGCGCGGCCTGGGACCGCACCACCGGTGACTCGTCGAGCGCCAGCAGTACCGCGTAGCCCCACATGGACAGCCCCTGGGCGGCGAGCAGCGGCGTCTCCATCGCGATCAGCTCGCGCATCAGCGGCGTGAGCATTACCCCGAGATCGGGTCTTCTCCCCCGGCCGGCCACAGCGGAAATAGTAAACGTTGACCAATCGTATGCAGTCGCCTATCGTATGCGTATGCATATTAATAGCGATCAACTCGCCATCCACCGCACCGTCGTGCTGACCTCCGTTCGCGTGGTCGACACCGTCACCTCCTCCGATCTGGCCGGGCCCACCCCGTGCGCCGGGTGGACACTGACCGATCTGCTCGCGCACATGACCGTGCAGCACCGCGGGTTCGCGGCGGCCGCCCGCGGTCACGGTGCCGACCTGAATCAGTGGGATCCCGCGACGGTGGCCGACGCGGTCGCCGCCGACCCGGGCGGGACCTACGCTGACGCGGCCGCCGACGTGCTCGACGCGTTCGCGGCCCCGGGCGTCCTTGAGGCTTCGTTTGTTCTTCCCGAAATGGGCCCGGGCGCAACGTTTCCCGGATCCACCGCGATCGCCTTCCACTTCATCGACTACATCGCGCACGGTTGGGACGTCGCGCGCAGCCTGGGGCGGCCGTTCGCGCTGCCCGACGACGTCGTCGCCGCGGCGCTGCCGTTGGTGCTGGCGGTGCCCGACGGCGACTTCCGCGAGGCCGCCGGTTCCCCGTTCGGCCGCGCGGTTCCGGTCGGCGCACCGGGCGGCGCGCTGGACCGCATCCTCGGGCATCTGGGCCGGTCACCGGCCTGGACGGCGACGGCGTCGACGGGCCGGGGCGTCGACTAGGGTTTGCAACCATGCGGTTGCTGGTCACCGGCGGCGCCGGGTTCATCGGCGCCAACTTCGTGCACTCCCGTGTGCGGACCGCACCGCAGGACCGGGTGACGGTGCTCGACGCGCTCACCTACGCGGGTAGCCGGGAGGCGCTGGCCCCCGTCGAGGACGCCGTGCGGCTGATCGAAGGCGATGTCGCCGACGCCGACCTGGTCGACAAGCTCGTCGCCGAGGCCGACGCGGTCGTGCACTTCGCCGCCGAGACCCACGTCGACAACGCGCTGGCCGACCCCGAGCCGTTCCTGCACACCAACGTGGTCGGCACCTTCACCGTGCTGGAGGCGGTGCGCCGGCATCGGGTGCGGCTGCACCACGTCTCCACCGACGAGGTGTACGGCGACCTCGAACTCGGCAGCACGCAGCGGTTCACCGAGTCCACGCCGTACAACCCGTCGAGTCCGTACTCGTCGACCAAGGCCGCCGCCGACCTGCTGGTCCGCGCATGGGTGCGGTCTTACGGTGTGCGCGCGACGATTTCGAACTGCTCTAACAACTACGGGCCGTATCAGCATGTGGAGAAGTTCATTCCACGCCAGATCACCAACGTGCTGACCGGCCGGCGCCCCAAGTTGTACGGCAGCGGGGCCAACGTGCGCGACTGGATCCACGTCGACGACCACAACAGCGCGGTCGAGCGCATCCTGGCGGACGGCCAGCCCGGCAGGACCTACCTGATCGGCGCGGACGGAGAACGCGACAACCTCACCGTGCTGCGCACGATCCTGCGCCTGATGGACCGCGACCCCGACGATTTCGACCACGTGACCGACCGCGCGGGCCACGACCTGCGCTACGCGATCGATTCCACCCCGCTGCGCCAGGAACTTGGCTGGACGCCGCGGCACACCGACTTCGAGGCCGGGCTGCGCGCCACCATCCAGTGGTATCGGGACAACGAATCCTGGTGGGGCCCAATGAAGGACACGGTCGAAGCAAAATACGCGGAGCGCGGCCAGTGAGGGCCCGCGAGCTGAAGGTGCCGGGCGCGTGGGAGATCACCCCACGCCTGCACACCGACCCCCGCGGGCTGTTCTTCGAATGGTTCACCGAAACCGCATTCGCCGAGTTCACCGGGGACCGATTCGACCTGCGTCAGGCCAACTGCTCGGTGTCGGCGGCCGGCGCACTGCGCGGCGTGCACTTCGCCGAGGTGCCGCCGGGTCAGGCGAAGTACATCACCTGCGTGCACGGGAGGGTGCTCGACGTCGTCGTCGACATCCGGGTCGGCTCACCCACATTCGGGCAGTGGGACTCGGCGGTGCTCGACGCGACGGAGCGGCGGTCGGTCTACCTCGCGGAGGGACTCGGTCATGCATTCCTTGCGCTGCAAGATGATTCGACGGTGGTGTACCTGTGCTCGACGCCCTACACCCCCGAGCGCGAGCACACGATCAACCCCCTCGACCCCGAGCTGGGTATCGGCTGGCCCACCGACCGGGAACTGATCCTGTCGGACCGCGACCGGCAGGCGCCCAGCCTCGCGGAGGTGCGGGCGGCGGGACTGCTGCCGACCTGGGACTCGACTCTGCGCCGTTAAACCGACGCGCGACGTCACGGCCTACCCCATTCCCGGTCCGGGCCGTCGCCATCGGGTCTACCGTGGCCTCATATACCCCGGGCAGACCCCCTTGCACCGCCCGCCGACGCATTACTAGGATATCCAACTAATCACCAACGAGGGATGACGAGATGACCAGACAGATTTCTCATTTCATCAACGGCAAGCACACCGCCGGACAGTCGACCCGCACGGCCGACGTGATGAACCCCAACACCGGCCAGGTGCAGGCCAAGGTGCCGATGGGCTCGGCGGCCGACGTCGATGCCGCGGTCGCCGGCGCCGCCGAGGCGCAGCAGGAGTGGGCCGCCTTCAACCCGCAGCGCCGGGCCCGGGTGCTGATGAAGTTCATCGAATTGGTCAACAAGAACGTCGACGAGCTCGCCGAGCTGCTGTCCCTCGAACACGGCAAGACCGTCGCCGACTCCAAGGGCGACATCCAGCGCGGCATCGAGGTCATCGAGTTCGCGATCGGCATTCCCCACCTGATCAAGGGTGAGTACACCGAGGGCGCCGGCCCCGGCATCGACGTCTACTCGATGCGCCAGCCGCTCGGCGTCGTCGCGGGCATCACCCCGTTCAACTTCCCCGCGATGATCCCGCTGTGGAAGGCGGGCCCGGCGCTGGCGTGCGGCAACGCCTTCGTCCTCAAGCCCTCCGAGCGCGACCCGTCGGTGCCGGTGCGGCTGGCCGAGCTGTTCCTCGAGGCCGGGCTGCCCCCGGGCGTCTTCCAGGTGGTGCACGGCGACAAGGAGGCCGTCGACGCCATCCTCGAGCACCCCGTGATCCAGGCGGTGGGCTTCGTCGGCAGCTCCGACATCGCGCAGTACATCTACGCCGGCGCCGCCGCACACGGCAAGCGGTCTCAGTGCTTCGGTGGCGCCAAGAACCACATGATCGTCATGCCCGACGCCGATATGGACCAGGCCGTCGACGCGTTGATCGGCGCCGGCTACGGCAGCGCCGGTGAGCGCTGCATGGCGATCAGCGTCGCGGTGCCGGTCGGTGAGCAGACCGCCGATCGCCTGCGCGCCAGGCTGATCGAGCGGGTGAACAACCTGCGCGTCGGTCACAGCCTGGACCCGAAGGCCGACTACGGCCCGCTGGTCACCGAGGCCGCGCTGAACCGGGTGAAGAACTACATCGCCCAGGGCGTGGAGGCCGGCGCCGAGGCCGTCGTCGACGGTCGCGAGCGCAAGAGCGACGAGATGCAGTTCGGCGACGACAGCCTGGAGAACGGCTACTTCATCGGGCCGACGCTGTTCGACCACGTCACCACCGACATGTCGATCTACACCGACGAGATCTTCGGGCCGGTGCTGTGCATCGTCCGCGCCAAGGACTACGAGGAGGCGTTGGCGCTGCCCAGCGAGCACGAGTACGGCAACGGCGTGGCGATCTTCACCCGCGACGGCGACACCGCGCGTGACTTCGTGTCCCGGGTTCAGGTCGGCATGGTCGGTGTGAACGTGCCGATCCCGGTGCCGGTGTCCTACCACACCTTCGGTGGCTGGAAGCGCTCCGGCTTCGGCGACCTCAACCAGCACGGACCGCACTCGATCTTGTTCTACACCAAGACCAAGACGGTGACGCAGCGCTGGCCGCAGGGCAGCCACGGTGCGGAGTTCGTCATCCCCACCATGAAGTAGCCGATGGACTACTTCGGCCTGGACGACGACGAACGCGTCATCGCCGAGACGGCGGCGGCGTTCGCCGAAAAACGTCTGGCGCCTTACGCGTTGGAGTGGGACAGCACGCACCACTTTCCGGTCGACGCTCTGCGCGAGGCGGCCGAACTCGGCATGGCCGCGATCTACTGCCGCGAGGACGCCGGCGGCAGTGGGTTGCGCCGCATCGATGCGGTGCGCATCTTCGAGCAGTTGGCCACCGCCGATCCGACCGTCGCGGCGTTCCTGTCCATCCACAACATGTGCGCATGGATGGTCGACAGCTTCGGCACCCACGAACAACGCAAGTCGTGGGTGCCGAAGCTGGCGTCGATGGAGGCCATCGCCAGCTACTGCCTGACCGAACCGGGCGCCGGTTCGGACGCCAGCGCGCTGCGCACCAGGGCGGTGCGCGAGGGCGACCACTACGTGCTCAACGGAGTGAAGCAGTTCATCTCCGGGGCGGGCGCGTCCGATGTCTACGTCGTGATGGCCCGCACCGGCGGTGAGGGCCCTCGCGGCATCTCCACGTTTATCGTCGAAAAGGGCACGCCCGGACTGAGTTTCGGCGCCAACGAGCAGAAAATGGGCTGGCACGCTCAGCCCACCGCACAGGTGATCTTCGAGAACGCGCGGGTGCCTGCCGAAAACATGCTCGGCGGTCCGGAGGGCGAGGGCACCGGCTTCTCGATCGCGATGAACGGCCTCAACGGCGGGCGGATCAACATCGCGGCGTGCTCACTCGGCGGCGCACAGGCCGCCCACGACAAGGCGGCCCGCTACGTCGCCGATCGGGAGGCGTTCGGCGGCGCACTGATCGACGAGCCGACGATCCGGTTCACGCTCGCCGACATGGCCACCGCGCTGCAGACCTCACGAGCCCTGTTGTGGCGGGCGGCCACCGCGCTCGACGCGGACCACCCCGACAAGGTGGAGCTGTGCGCGATGGCCAAGCGCTATGTCACCGACGCCTGCTTCGAGGTCGCCGACCAGGCGCTGCAGCTGCACGGCGGCTACGGGTACCTCAACGAGTACGGCCTCGAGAAGATCGTCCGCGATCTGCGGGTGCACCGAATCCTCGAGGGCACCAACGAAATCATGCGGGTGGTTATCGGGCGGGCTCAGGCGGCTCGCGCCCGGACAGCATCGTAGGGAGGATCGTCATGACGACCATCGCGTTCTTGGGTCTGGGCAACATGGGCGGGCCGATGGCGGCCAACCTGGTCGCCGCCGGGCACACAGTGCACGGCTTCGATCCGGTGCCCGCGCTGCAGCAGGCCGCGGAGGCCAAGGGCGTCAAGATCTTCGGCAGCGGCGCCGAGGCGGTGGCCGACGCCGATGTGGTGATGACATCGCTGCCCAACGGCGCGATCGTCAAGTCCTGCTACGCCGAGGTGCTGCCCGCCGCGAAGGCCGGAGCGCTGTTCATCGACACCTCGACGATCTCGGTCAACGACGCCCGGGAGATCCACAAGCAGGCCGTCGACCGCGGTTTCGCCCAGCTCGACGCGCCGGTGTCCGGCGGGGTGAAGGGCGCGATCGCGGGCACGCTGGCGTTCATGGTCGGCGGCGAGGAGGATGCCGTCGAGCGCGCCCGCCCGATACTGGAACCGTTGGCGGGCAAGATCATTCACTGCGGCGGCTCGGGCAACGGCCAGAGCGCCAAGCTGTGTAACAACATGGTGCTCGCCGTCCAGCAGATCGCCATCGGGGAGGCCTTCGTGCTCGCCGAGAAGCTCGGCCTGTCGGCGCAGTCGCTCTTCGACGTCATCACCGGCGCGACCGGCAATTGCTGGGCGGTGCACACCAACTGCCCGGTCCCCGGACCGGTGCCGACCTCACCGGCCAACAACGACTTCAAGCCCGGGTTCGCGACCGCGCTGATGACCAAGGACCTCGGCCTGGCGATGGACGCGGTGAAGTCGACGGGCAGCAACGCCCCACTGGGCAGCCACGCCGCCGAGATCTACACGAAGTTCAACGAAGACCACGCCGACAAGGACTTCAGTGCGGTCATCGAACTGCTGCGAAAAGACTAGCTACTACGCCGCCGACGGCTTGTGGGTCCTGGCCCAGTTGCCGTGCAACCGAACGCAATCGGCCAGCCGCAGCGGACTCTCGCCCGCGTAGTCGGGGCGCACCGCGACCGCGGTCGGGATGTCGAGCGTGCCCTCACCGGTGATGACGAGCGTCGCCAGGCCGGCGGCGTTGGCCGCGCGCAATCCCGACGCCGACCCCACGATGGCCAGCGCATCGTCAGCGGACACGCCGAGTTCGGCCAGCGCGTGGCGATGCGGCTCGGGATCCGGCATCGGCCGCGTCACGTCCTCGACGGTCACCACGGTCTCGACGACGCCCTCGCCGGCCAACTGCCGCACCAGCGGTTCGGCCCAGCTGCGGTGCCCGCTGGTCACCACCGCGACCTGGATCCCCGCGGCGAAGGTCTCCATCACCAGGTCGATCAGGCCGGGCCGCGGCGTCAGGTCGCGCTCGAGCACCAGCTCGTCGAACAACAGCGTCTTGGTCGTGTAGATCTCGTCGGCAAGCAACGACGTCAGCACGTCGGACTCGGTGGCCACGCAGCGTTTGCGCAGTTCGGCCGCGACGCGCTGGCGCTCGTCGGGCAACGCCAGCAGCTGCCGATACCGCGGCACCGACCACTCGAAGTCCAGGTCGTGCGCGGCGAACGCGGCGTTGTAGGCCACCCGGTGGCCGTCGCATTCGATGTCGGTCAGCGCGTCGAGGTCGAAGACCAGCGCCCTCAGCGCGCCGCCGCGCCCGGCGGGAGAGGAGGAGTCCCACCAGAAGCGTCCGGCGCGCCAGGTCTTCTCAGGCGTTATCGACATGACGCTAGCGTGGCGCACATCACAGCCGCGCTGCCTCCCCCAATCGGGGGAGGCGCGATGCCAAACTCTCCCCCAACCCGGGTGGGACACCGAATGCCCAGCTCTAAGGTGGTGACATGAAGTCCGGTGGGGTGGGTCCGCAGCCGCAGGTCACCGGGGTGCGCGACGATTCAGCGACCCCGGTGCGGCTGGTGCTCGTCGACGATCACGAGATGGTCATCGAGGGCCTCAAGGCGATGCTGGCCGCCTTCACCGACCGGGTGCAGGTCGTCGGGCAGGCCGTCGGCGCGGAGCGGGCCATCGACGTGGTCGCCGAGCTGGACCCCGACATCGTGCTGTGCGACGTGCGGATGCAGGGGCTGTCCGGCCTGGACCTGTGCCAGGCACTGCGCGAGCGCGACCCCGACCGCAAGGTGGTGATGCTGTCGGTCTACGACGACGAGCAGTACCTGTTCCAGGCGCTGCGCGTCGGGGCCTCCGGATACCTGCTGAAGAGCATCAGCAGCGACGAGCTGGTCCGCCAGCTGGAGATGGTGCACCGGGGCCAGCCCGCGATCGACCCGGGCATGGCCGCCCGCGCCGTCGACACCGCGGCGCGCATCCAGCGCGACGAGTTCTGGCCCGGCGCGCGCCACGGCCTGACCCAACGCGAGAGTGAGATCCTGTCGCTGGTCGTCAACGGGCTGTCCAACCGCGCCATCGCGACCAAGCTGGTCATCGGTGAGGAGACGGTGAAGACCCACCTCAGCTCGATCTACCGCAAGCTCGGCGTCAACGACCGCACCGGCGCGGTGGCCACCGCGCTGCGCGAGGGCATCTTCCAATGACGCCGATGTCGCCGATGACGCCGCGTCCGCCCCACGCCGTGCACGACCTCGGCCAGTACCAGCTGTCCGCCGACCGCGAACTGGCGCTGCTGCGCGAGCTGATCCAGGCGGCGTCCAAGGGGCCCGGCGTGGAGCCGCTGGCCGCCGCGGCCGCGCGGATGATCACCGACGCCACCGCCAGCGACGTGTGCTTCGTGCACGTGCTCGACGACAGCGATCGCTCGCTGACGCTGGCCGGCGCGACACCGCCGTTCGACAAGGAGGTCGGCAAGATCCGGCTGCCGCTGGGCCAGGGCATCTCCGGCTGGGTGGCCAGCCACCGCGAACCGGTGGTGATCACCGAGAACAAGGAGTCCGACCCGCGCTACATGCCGTTCCAGTCGCTGCGCGGACGCGATTTCACGTCGATGGTCTCGGTGCCGATGGAGACCGATCCGGGCGGGCTGGTCGGGGTCCTCAACGTGCACACCGTCCAGCGTCGCGAGTTCACCGACCGCGACGTCGAGTTGCTGCTGGTGATCGGCAGGCTGATCGCCGGGGCGCTGCACCAGGCGCGCCTGCACCGCCAGCTGGTGGCCCGCGAACGCGCCCACGAGAACTTCGTCGAGCAGGTCATCGAGGCCCAGGAACTGGAGCGGCGCCGGCTGGCCGGCGACATCCACGACGGCATCTCGCAGCGGCTGGTCACGCTGTCCTACCGGCTCGACGCCGCGTCGCGCGCGTTCGACGACCGCGAGGCCGTCGCCGAGCAGCTCGGCAAGGCCCGCGAGCTCGTCGAGCTGACGCTGCAGGAGGCCCGCGCGGCGATCAGCGGGCTGCGCCCGCCGGTGCTCGACGACCTCGGACTGGCCGGTGGACTGGCCAGCCTGGCGCGGTCGATCCCGCAGATCGCCATCGAGACCGACCTGAGCGAGCGGCGGCTGCCCGACCACATCGAGCTCGCGCTGTACCGCATCGCCCAGGAGTGCCTGCAGAACGTCGTCAAGCACGCCGGCGCGTCGACCGCGCGGCTGACCTACGCGGTGGAGACGACTCCGACCGGTGACGTCGCCCGGCTGGAGATCGTCGACGACGGCGTCGGGTTCGACACCTTCGAGCATCCGCTCGGCAGCGACGAGATGGGCGGCTACGGCCTGCTGTCGATGGCCGAGCGCGCCGAGATCGTCGGCGGCCGGCTCAACATCCGGTCGCGCCCGGGCTCGGGCACCGCGGTCACCGCGACCATCCCCCTGCCCGCCAAGTGATTTCGGTGTAGCTGTTTAGAAGTCGCCGGAGTTGCGGCGCAGGGTCTCGATCGATGCCGACAGCGCCCGCGACTCCTCGGGCGACATCCCGATGTCGGCGAACACCTCCTTGTTCAGCGTGACCGTGGCGTCCTCGACCGTCGAACGACCCAGCTCGGTGATCCGCACCAGCGTGGTACGCCCGTCGGTGGGATGCGGGATCCGCTCCACCAGCCCGTCGGCCTCCAGCCGGCGGATCGCGTGCGTAACGCTGGTGACGTGCCCCTGCAGCCGGTCGGACGCCTTGGTGATCGGCAGCGCCCCCGATCGGCTGAACGCCAGCAGCCGCAGCAGCTCGAAGCGGGAGAAGCTCAGGTCGTACGGGCGCAGCGCGTTCTCGACGCGGGCCAGCAGGATCTGGTGCGCGCGCATCACCGACGTCACCGCGACCATGCCGTCGGCGACGTCGCCCCAGCCGCTGCGCTCCCAGTTCTCGCGCGCCAGGGCGATCGGGTCGCGCTGGTCCGCCGCTTCGCCAGCCACGCCCTTTTGTACCCCACCTTGCCCACTTCCCGGGCCAGCCTGAAGGCTCATCTGCTAACTTTCGCGCGAACCTGGTCAGAGTAGGAGGTCGGATGCGCTGTCGGTTACTGGTCACCGCCCTTGCCGCGACGACGCTGCTGGCGTCGGCATGCTCAGACGACAAGTCCACAACCGCCACCACCACACCCGAGACCACGTCCGCGACGACGACCGCGCCCGCCCCGGCGGCCGCGCCCCCGGTGCCGGCACCGGAGACGACGACACCCGCGGGCCCGACGCTGGAGGGCGACGAATGCGTCGAACTCACCGGGGCGAACCTCGACCTGGCGGTGGCCGGTAACGCCGAATCCGCCCGCGAGGCCGCCGACATCTTCTACAAGTACAACCCGCCCGCCGACGTGCGGGCCGCGATCGAATACTTCGTGGGCACCGGCGGCCCGCAGTACGACGATCCGGAGTACGAGCGCTACAACACCACGATCGACACCTGGGTCAAGCAGGTCTGCCCGCTCTAGCCACCGCCGCCAGCACGGCGAGACTGGATCGCCGATCGCCGACGGTGACCCGCACCCCGCCGTCGGCGTAGTGGCGAACCGTGAGTTCGGTGCCGTCGAACACGTCCCGCCACGGCGGGGTCGACCCGGGCAGGTAGACGAAATTGGCATGGCTCTCGGTGCTGTACACCCCCATCGACCGCAGCCGCATCCGGAGATAGCGTCGCTCGGCCGAGATCATCCGGATCCGTTGCTGCAGTTCGATTTCCGCGTCATAAGACGCGGCCACCGCGGGCATAGCGGTGCTGCCGATGCCAAATGGCAGCTGCATCGACCACAGCCGGTGCGCCAGCTCGGGCGCGCAGAAGCCGTACCCGATACGCAGCCCGGCCAGCCCGTAGGCCTTCGAGAAGGTGCGAAGCACAACCACATTCGGGTACCGCTGCACGAGTAGCCGGGCGTCGATGCGGTGCTCGGGCGCAAGGAATTCGACGTAGGCCTCGTCCAACAGCACGATCGTGTCAATGGGGATCCGGCGCAGAAAGCGCTCGACCTCGGCGGGCGGCTCGACGGTACCGGTGGGGTTGTGCGGTCGGCACAGCACCACCACCCGCGCGTGCGCGGCGGCCTCGGCCATCGCGTCGAGGTCATGGTGGCCGTGCGGGTCCAGCGGCACGGTGACCGAGATCAGCCGGGCCAGGTGCGCGAAGACCGGATACCCGTCGAACGTCGGCGACGTCAGCACCATCTTCTCGCCCGGGCTGGTCACCGCGGTGAGCACCGCCATGATCACGCCGGTCGCGCCGACGCCGAGCACCACCTGATCGTCGCGCGCGCCGATGTGGCCGGCGATCAGCGCGCGCAGCCGCTCCGGCAGGTACTCCGGATAGCGGTTCGCCGCGTCCAGCGCCGCGCCCAGCGCCGCGCGCACCGCGGGCAGCGGCGGGAACGGATTCTCGTTGAGCGACAGCGCGAACGGGTCCGTGGCGGCCGGGAGCGCGCCGAGCCGTTCGTCCGCCCCGTGGTTCACCGTGGTCATCGTCCGCCCCAGCGCACGGCCGCGGCACCCGCGAAGTCGCCGGCGTGCGCGAACGCGGCCATCAGTACCACGTCACCCCTCTTCAGCTGTCCGTCGCTGATGGCGCGGTCGAGGTTGACCGGGATGCCTGCGGCGAACAGGTTGCCGCACTCGTCGAAGGTGTCGCGGTGACGCTCCGTGGGCAACTCGAGGGCCTCGCGCCAATTGCGTAGGAACACCCGGTTCGGCTGATTGGTGACGAGCAGGTCAAGATCCTTGGGCGCGATGCCGATTCGGTCGCAGACCGCGTAGGACACCTCGGGCACCTGGCGGTTGCCCCGCGCCAGTACCTTGGCGATCTTGCTCTCGGTGAAGCCGATGTAGCCCTCCCCCGGCCCGGGCTGCCACCACTTGCGCGGCGGGTCGACCGCGACCGTCATGTCGCCGGCGAACTCGCCGTAGGTGCGGCATTCGATGTCGAGGATCGGCGACTCGTCGGAGGCCGTCACCAACCCGACCGCGGCGCCGTCGCCCGGCACCGCCGCCTGGGCCAGGCGCCGCACGCCCGGCTGGTCGAACACCTGCCCGGCGGCGTTCTGGGCGACCGCGATGATCGCGGTGCGGCCCGCACCGGATTCGATCAGGGTGCGCGCGGTGTTCATGCCGAGCACGAACGCCGCGCATCCGCCGTTGTGCAGATCGAGCACCCACCGCGGTTTCATACCGAGTCGGTGCGCCATGCCCCCGCCGCCGCCGTAGAACGGCATGTCCGGCAACTGGGTGTGCGTGATCAGGATGTCGGCACCGGCGATCGCGTCGTGGCCGTGCCGGTCGATGAGCCCCGCGGCGGCGCGCTCGATCATGTCGATGGCGGTCTCGTCCTCGGCGACGTGGTGGCGGAACCGCGGTGCGCGGAACATCACGTTGTCGCGCAGGTCGTCGGACTCGGCGAACTGGGCGTAGTAGTCGGCGCTGATCGGCTCACCCGGCAGGTACGTCGACACGTCGATCAGGCTCACGCTCATCGGGTCCCTCACTTCATCCAGTCCGGACGCACCGGCAGGCCGTTGTGGTGGCGGTACTCCGCGATGGCCTTCAGGTTCTTCAGCTCGAGCAGATGGCCCGCGCCGAACATGTCCCAGAAATCGCCGACCCACACCGGCCGCCCCGGCGGGGCGGTCTCCGGGTACGGGTTGCGGTCGTAGAACGGGTGGCGGCAGTTGGTCCACAGCACCACCGACCCCGGTTTGTCGAACACCAGCTGCGCGTCGACGATTCGCATCAAATAGATCATCCAGAGGTGCTTGCCCTGGTCCCAGGCGCAGTGATAGTCGACCGTGCGGGCCTCCCGGTTCGCGACGGTGCGGGTGTAGATCGGGCTGCCCTTCTCCCCACCGAGCTTGTCGCGCGCCACCCACAGCCCCGGCTCCTCGGTGGGGGTGAACCCCCGCAGGCTGTAGGTCCACTCCTCCAGACACCGGGTGTCGGACAGGTAGCTGAACAGCTCCTCGGGCGGACAGTCGAGGTAATCGTGGACGGTGCAATACGTTCCGAACACCTCGTCGTGCGGGTACACCGACCGCATCATCTCCATGACGATCGGCATGGCCTTCTCCTTCGGCGAGGTCTCGACGCGTATCAGCCCGTCGATCGGGTCCGTCGTCCCGCGCAGTGCGGTGATGTCCTCAAGTGCGGGCAGCGACATGGGCTTGACTCTCCTTTGCGATACGCGGTCGCCGGTCGGCGCCGAGAAACGGTGCGAACGGCGGGATTTCGTCGGCCGAGCATTCGACGCTGAGCACCGCCGGACCGTCGACCTCGAGTGCATGAGTCAGCGCATCAGGCAGTGCGTCCAGATCGTCGACGTCGACCGCTGACAGTCCCGGGAACATCTCGGCCAGGCCTCGGCCCAGGCGGCTGACACCGAACCGGTTGAAGCTGTAGAGGTCGTCGTAGAAGAGCTGTTCGCGCGTCACGCACATGGCGTGCGCGTGGTTGTCGAACAACAGGAAGGTGATCGGCAGCCGGTACTGCACCGCGGTGTGGATCTCCATGCCGTGCATGTAGAACGCGCCGTCGCCGGCGATGACGACCGTGCGGCGCCCCGGCCGGGCGAACGACATCCCGATGCCCGCGCCGAAGCTGTAACCCATCCCGCCCATGCCGAGCGCGACGACGAAGCGGCCGTCCCGGCGCACCGGCAGGTGGTGGATCGCCGAGGCGCCGATGTTGCCGGCGTCGACGACGATGTCGGTGCCGTCGGGCAGCATCCGGTCGAGCACCGTCATCGCGTCGCGGTAGCGCACGCCCGGGCCGTCGTGTTCGGGTGGTCGCAGCTCGCTGCGCGGCACGTCGGCGGCCACCCGCACCCGCGTCGGGCGACCGGGGCCGGTCAGCGCGTCGGCGAGCCGTCCCAGCGATCCGCGCAGATCGTCGGTGTGCACGTGGGTGCACGGCAGATACGGCGCCGCCGAGCCGATCGAGTACACCGGCACCGACCGCAACGCGTCGTCGAGCCCGCCGCGGGCGGTCACGCTCAGCCGGGTGCCGACCAGCAGGCACAGCGCGCTGTCGGCGATGGCGCCGGCGATCGCGGGATGGCCCATCACGCCGGTCACCCCCAGCGCCGACGACGAACCCGACCCCGGGGTGCCCGCGGCGTCCTTGGCGTCGGGTACGCAGGCCACCCGCGCCCGCACCAGCGCGCGCAACCGCTCGAGTTCACCGCGGGCGTCGGCGCGGGCGACCTGCTCGCCCGCGATGATCGTGACGGCTCCC
>ENA-UOVV01000930-UOVV01000930.1-compost-metagenome-genome-assembly--contig:-NODE-930-length-27238-cov-6.237501_pt1 | contig 27238 bp, 27 predicted proteins | sample MGYA00238155_ERZ761577 | MGnify/ENA primary metagenome ERZ761577 (study PRJEB28898, sample SAMN06268775) | compost metagenome | isolation source: Emeryville, CA | place: USA:Emeryville, CA | collected... | reverse complement strand
GCTTCGGGCTCTTCCTGTTCCTCATGCTGCAGACGCTGGCCAACGAGACGCGGCGCCCGCGCATGCTGGACATTCTTCTGGGCATCACCATCGCCTATGGCGGCTATGCGCTGATTTCCCTGCAGAGCGGCGACACCATCCTCGGCATGGAGAAATGGGCCTATGAAGGCTCGGCCACGGGCACCTTCGTCAACCGGAACTCCTTCGCCACCTTCGCCTCCATGGGCGCGGCCATCGCCGCCGTGCAGCTTGCCAGCCGCCTCGTGGAGCAGAGCCATCGCCATGCCGACGACGGCCGGGTGATCGGCAATGCCAGCGCCGTCGTCCTCTACGGCATTTGCTTTATGTTCCTGTTCACCGTGGTCGTGCTCACCCAGTCCCGCATGGGGCTGGCCGCCTGCCTCGTCGGCTCCACCGCCGGCTTCGTCATCACCATGACCAAGGCGCAGGGCTCCCTGCGTCCGATCATCCTCGCGGCGGGAGGCGTCGGCGGCCTGCTGCTGCTCCTGTTCGCCGCCATGCTCGCCGGCGACGATCTGTTGAGCCGCGCCGTCGATCTCGACAACGACACCAACGTGCGCGGCAATCTGTACGCCCAGATCCTGCAGCTCATCCAGCTGCGTCCGCTGACCGGATGGGGCGGCGGCACGTTCGAGCAGGCCTTTCCCGTGGTGCACCAATTGCCGGTAAACGCCGACCTCATCTGGGTACGGGCCCACAACACCTATCTGGCGCTGTGGACGGAACTGGGCGTGGCAGCCGGCTCGATCGTCATCCTGTCCGTCGCCGGCGCCGCCCTCCTGATCGCCCGCCAGTTTGCCCGCAGCAAGAGCCGCATGGATATCGCCCCCCAGGCTGCCAGCCTCGCGGTGATCGTCATCGCCGCCGTGCATTCGACGGTGGATTTCAGCCTCGAGATCGCGGCCAACACCATCCTGTTCCTGGCTGTTCTCGCGGGCGGGCTGGCAACCTTGTGGTATCCGGTGCGCAGGAGCTGACCGGTGGGCTGGCTCGGCCGCCTGCTGGGCGGGGAACGGCAGGATCGGGCGCCGGCCAGGCGCCGGATCCTCATACCGGAGTATCCGTCGGCGATCTATGCGATCGGCGACGTGCATGGGTGTCTTGCAGAACTCCACCTACTCCACCAGGCCATCTTCGCGGATAGTGCCGGCATTCCGGGTCAGAAATACATCGTCACCCTCGGTGACTATGTGGACCGGGGACCGGATTCGGCCGCAGTGCTCGATTACCTGCTGGGACCGCTGCCGCCTGACTTTCAGCGGATTTGCCTGGCAGGCAACCACGACGTGCTGATGCTGGAACATCTTTCCGATCCGGGCCGGGACAACGGATGGCTCGAGTTCGGAGGCCAGGAAACCCTGGCTTCGTATGGCGTGTCTGTGGAGGCGTATATGAGGGCCGGCGAGAAGGACAGGCGAGCGCAGCTGGGCGCCGTCATTCCCACCGAGCACATCGAATTCCTCCGCAACCTGCCCGTGCTCCTGCGCATCCGGGATACCCTGTTCGTCCATGCGGGCGTTTGCGGCGGCGTTCCCTGCCTCGAACAGGACGAGAGCGACCTGCTCTGGCGCCGGCAATGGGACGGGGCGATCGAGGGCAACGACTGGTCGTTGCTGGTGCACGGCCACACCCCCGCCACCGAACCCCTCGTCGAATCCGGCCGCATCGGCATAGATACGGGCGCCTTCGCCACCGGCGTGCTCACCGCCGTGCGCCTCATGGATGGCCGGAAACCACTTTTCCTGAAAAGTGGTGTCAGTTCCGAAGGGCTGATGTAAGTATGCCGGCGCCCTTCCCCGGCCCACCCTGACCCCGATTGGACTTGGTTGATGAAAGACGACGATATCGATCTGCGCGGAATTCTGAGCTTGCTGCGCCGGCAATTCAGGCTGATCGCACTCACCGTCATCATCGGGATTCTTGGGGCGGCGATCTTCGTTTTCTCGTTGACCCCGATATACACGGCCTCGACTCTCATCATGGTCGATCCCAGCAACAAGAACCTGCTGGACCCATCGGCCATCGGCATGACCAGTTCCGCCGAGAACGCCCGCATCGACAGCGAAGTCGAGATCATGCGGTCGGACAACATCCTGCTGAAGGTCATCTCGTCCCAGAACCTGCTGGTCGACAGGGAGTTCGGCGTGTCGCTGAGCCTGCGCGACCGCGTGCTCGGCTTCCTGCGCCTCGCCACCCCCAGCCTGCCCACCGGCCAGGAGGCGCTCAACCAGTCGCTGTCCAAGCTGGCGGGCGCGGTGACCGTGCAGCGCCGGGGCCTCACCTATCTCATTTCCCTGCAGGTTCGCTCCGAGGACCCGGCCAAGGCCGCGACGCTCGCCAACGCCACGGCCGATGTCTACATCCAGGACCAGCTCTCCTCGAAGGTGGCGAGCATCCTCGCCGCCCGCGACATCCTGCAGGCCCGCATCTCCGAGGCGCGGGAGGCCATCGTGCAGTCCGAGGGCTCCTTCGACCGCTTCATCTCCGACAATCTGGACCGTATCTCCCAGGACAGCGGCAGGACCGACCTCGTCACCATGCAGTCCAGCATCCGCCAGCTCACCCAGGCGCGCGAGGCCAATGCCAGCCGCCTGGCGCAGGCACAGGGCAGCCTGGGCACCAACAACTGGTCCGATCTGGTCAGCAGCCTCGAATCCGAGGCGCTTTCCGTGCTCGAGCGGCAACGCGACAACCTCACCCGGCAACTGGCCTCGGGGGCGGATTCGCCGGCCGAGATCGACCTGCGGGCGGAACTGGAAGCCATCGAGAACCAGATGCGCACCACCGCCGACCAGGAAATCGCCGCGCTGCAGGATCAGGTGGCCGAGGCGCAGGCCAATGAGGAAACCATGCGCCAGCGCCTGCGCCAGCAGGTGCTCGGCAGCACGCTCTCCGCCGATGTGCTGGCCCAGCTCTACGAACTGCAGCAGAGCGCCGAACTGGCGCGCGCCCAATACCAGACGCTGCTCAGCCGGGCGCAGGATCTGGATGCCCAGGCCAATCTCCAGGTCGCCGACAGCCGCGTCGTGTCCGAGGCGCTGACGCCGCGGGCGCCCTCCTTCCCCAACCGGACGCTGATGCTGGCGCTGGCCGCCCTGGTGTCGCTCGGCGTGGGCGTCGGCCTGGCGTTCCTCTACGAGAACCTCATCGGCGGCTTCACCAGCGAGGAGCAGATCGAAAGCGTCCTCAAGACGCCCGTCGCCTCCGGCATTCCGCTGACCAAGCTGCCCATGGAAGGGGAAAGCCTGGCGGACCTGGTGGTCAAGGCGCCCCTGTCGGTGTTCTCCGAGGCGATCCGCCGCGTCCGCACGGCCACCGACCAGCGCGCGACCCTCGCCATCGGCAATCCCGAAGCGCAGTCCTCGGTGGTCATCATGGTGACCTCCACCCTGCCCAACGAGGGCAAGACCACCCTGGCGCTGGCGCTGGCGCGCTCCTACGCCCTTTCCGGCCAATCGACGCTGCTGATCGACGGCGACATGCGCAAGCCGAGCATCCACCGCCATCTCCAGGTGCAGCCGACCGTGGGCTTCAGCGACTTCCTGAGCCAGCCGGAGACCGAAGCCCAGCTCAGCTCCATCGTGTCGCGGGACACGCTCACCAGTGCCACCATCATCTTCGGCGCGCGCCGGAGCGGCGCCCCCACCGATCAGCTGCTGGCCGGGCCGCGCTTCACGCGGCTCCTCGAAGCGGCAAGGCGTACCTTCAACGTGGTCGTCATCGACACGCCGCCCATCGGCCCGGTGACCGACGGCCTCTATATCGCCCCCCATGCCGATATCGTCGTCTTCAACGTCCGCTGGGCCAGCACCGGGCAGCGGGAGGCCGGCAAGGCCATCAACGCCCTGCGCTCGGGCCTGCGTCCCTCGGCGGAGCTCATCGCCGTGCTCAACCAGCAGAGCGGCGCCGGCCGGAACTATCTCCGCAAGTACAGCAGCTACTACCAGGAATACGCCTGACCTCCGCCCGCCCACCAACTTTCGGAATCCAGAGCATGACGACCAGCACCAAGACTGCCCTGATCACCGGCGTTACCGGCCAGGACGGCGCCTACCTCGCCAATCTGCTCCTGTCCAAGGGCTATACCGTCCATGGCGTCAAGCGCCGCTCCTCGTCGTTCAACACCGGCCGCATCGAGGATATCTATCAGGATCCGCACGAGGCCAACCCCCGCTTCATCCTCCACTACGGGGACATGACCGACTCCACCAACCTCATCCGCATCGTGCAGGAGACCCAGCCGGACGAGATCTACAACCTCGCCGCGCAGAGCCATGTGCAGGTGAGCTTCGAGACGCCCGAATACACCGCCAATGCCGACGGCATCGGCACGCTGCGCCTGCTCGAGGCCATCCGCATCCTCGGCCTCGAAGGCAAGAGCCGCTTCTACCAGGCGTCGACCTCCGAGCTCTACGGCCTGGTGCAGCAGGTGCCGCAGACGGAGACGACCCCCTTCTATCCCCGCTCCCCCTACGCGGCGGCGAAGCTCTATGCCTACTGGATCGTGGTCAACTACCGCGAGGCCTACGGCATGCACGCCTCGAACGGCATCCTGTTCAACCACGAGAGCCCGCTGCGCGGCGAAACCTTCGTCACCCGCAAGATCACCCGCGCGGTCGCGGCGATTCACCTGGGCCGGCAGCAGAAGCTCTATCTGGGCAATCTCGACGCCAAGCGCGACTGGGGCCACGCCCGCGAATATGTGCGCGGCATGTGGCTGATGCTGCAGCAGGATCAGCCCGACGACTACGTGCTGGCGACCGGCACCACGACCCCGGTGCGGGACTTCGTGCAATGGGCCTTCGAGGACGTGGGCATCACCCTTCAGTGGCAGGGCAGCGGCGTCGAGGAAAAGGGCATAGACACCAAGACCGGCCGGGTGCTGGTGGAGGTGGACCCCCGCTATTTCCGCCCCACCGAGGTCGATCTGCTGCTGGGCGACCCCACCAAGGCGCGGGAGAAGCTGGGCTGGGAACACGAAACCAGCGTGCGCGACCTCGCCCGCGAGATGGTGCAGTCCGACCTCAAGGTGATGCAGACCGCCACGGTGATGAAAGAGGCCTGAGGCCCGCCGCCTCCGATCCCGGGGCGGTTATCGGCGTATCTTGCCCGGCATGTTCTGGATACGAGGGAAAGCGCGAAGCATGTCCGGTGAGCTCCTTTCCGCCCGACAGGCATCGAGGCAGCTGGTCTCGGCCCTCTTGCGGCCCGGCCCCGCTCACTGGTCCTTCCTGAGCCAGATAATCGCCAGCTTCTCGACATTGCTGACGAGCATCCTGCTCGTCAGAACCATCGGGCTGGAGGCATTCGGGCAATACACCGTCTATTTCATCTTCCTCGTCATCGGAAAGAACGTCATATCCGGAACGGTTTTGACGCCCCTTTCCAACACGCTGGCGAGAATCCACGCCTACAACCTGCCGTTCTATCGGTGCTTCAGCCTGGCATATCTGCTGTTCGTATCGGCCATCGTCTGCGTCGCCACCACGATTGCCTTCTTCGCCCTGTCACCGATCTTCGGCTGGATCACGCAGTCCCTGCTCCCCTTCCTCGGGCTCTTTCTGTTCAACGCCCTCGCGGACTATTTCAAGCGGTTCTATCTGGCGACCGCCCGGCCCGCCATCTCCTTCCTCGTGGAACTGATTCGCTACGGCTCTCAACTGGCCTGCCTGGTTGTCGCCGGTGCACTTTTGTCCGATAGCCTCACCGTCCAGCAGGTGCTCGGGCTGCTGACCGTCGCCAACGTCCTGGCCTGCGCGGCAGGCTTCGCGTTTCTCGGCCGTCTCCGGTGGCGCAAGCGCTTCGCCCTCGCCGCCCTTCCCAGCCACGCCAATTTCCTCCTTTGGATGACGCCGACGGTGTTCCTCGAGGCCATACAGGGGCAGGCGCCCCTGATCGTCGGCGGCGCCATACTCGGCGAAGCCAGCCTGGGGCTGGTCAACGCGATCCTGTCGGTGACCAATGCGCTGCTGCTGCCCGTTCTGGCGATCCAGCAGGTGCTCCCTTCCGCCGCCAAGGCCGCTTTCCGCAGAGGCGGAGAGAAGGAACTCTCCCGCACGGTGGACAGGTACATCTATTTCTGCCTGTTCATCTCCGTCGCCACCTCGATCCTGCTGCTGCTTCTCAGCGACATCCTGTTCCGGCACGTCCTTCATATCACCGGCGATCTGCTCGTGCTGGTCATATTCATGTTCAGGAATTTCGTCATGATCATCCGGGCGAGATTCACGGCGTTCTATAGCGCCATCGAGCAGCCCAAACTTATCGTCTTCAACGGGATCGTGGGGGCCTCGCTTGCGGTGATCCTCTCCCCCATCCTGATCCTTCTCCTCAAGGAGCCCGGCATCGCCTTGTCCACCCTGCTGGTGGGCGTGGGGGTCCTGCTGCAATCCTTGCGGACTTGGCAGCGGGTCAAACCCACAGACAGCCGCGAGTGAGCCATGGGCACCCAGAACATTTTCCATTTTCGCATCAAGACCCAGTTCGAGAACCTGGGGGACGCCCTGATCAACCGCGAGCTGATCGCATTGCTGTCCCGCCATGGGCGGGTGGTGGTCGATGCGACCCACGCACCGGCCGAATTCGTCGAAACCGTGATCGGCTCACAGGACAAGCCCCCCCTGGTCGTTCGTCAGGGTCCGTCGTTTTTTCTCCGCATCTTCTGGCGATGCCTCGTCCTGCGTCTGACCCGCGCGCCGGAGACCGTATGGCTCGCCCTCAATCCGGGGGGCAATTCGGGTGAAATAAGCGCGGCGACGGCAACCAAGAGAAGATTGCGCGACCTGGCGCTCCGGACATTACGGCTGGCAGGCTGCAAGATCGCCCTGATCGGCGCGTCGTTCGACAATCTGGGACCTCGACACGCGCAGCGCGTCGCGGCCCTGTCCAAGATCGCCACGCTTTTCTCCGTCCGCGACAGCATCTCCGCGCAATATTGCGAACAGTCGGGCATCCGGGTGACCGACATCGTTCCCGACCTGGCCTTCAATCTGGGCGGTGCGACAGCCGCTTCCGACAGGAAGCCTCCAGCAGATCGCGCCATAGCGATAAGCATGCGGAAGGTTCCGAGCGGCCAGCTCGAAGCGAGGATCCTGCAGGCACTCGCACAGCTCGATCCGGACAGGGCATCCCTGGTCCATCTCTGCTTTCAGGTGAAAAGGGACGAAGAACCGCAACAGAGACTACGGGATTTCCTCGCCAACCACGGCTACCGCGCCGAAATGGCGGACGTGTCCCGCTCCATCCGGGAAACCGTTGAGTTCTATTCCCGCTGCGAGCTTGTTATAACCAACCGGCTCCACGTCCTGCTGCTGGCCGCCCACTCGGGAACCCTGCCGATGGCCTATCTCGAGCCCGACGAAGGCCCCAAGATCCGAGGCATACTGCGCGATGCCGGGCTGGAAACTCTCGTCGTCGAAGACATCGAAACCTTCCGCGCCACCTCGGCCGACACGGAAAGAATAAGGATCGAGATGCAACGTCAACGCGCGATTCTGGAGCAGAAATTCTCGGAGCTGTTTGGATAGCGCATGGTTACATATTCAGCAATCGGTGTCGAAGAGCCGGAACAGACAGGGTCACGGAGGTCCTCGCTATATAAGCTCGCCCTCTACCTAGCGCTTTTCCAAGCCTTGGGCGGCACCGTTGGAACCATGAATCTGATTGGAACGGAAACAGGATCGTTCGCCCTACGAATGGGGCTAATTCTGTCAGCAGTTTTGCTGTGCATTTCAATATCGGGACGTATCGTAAAACTTCCCTTAACGCTTACCGCTTTCATTCTAGCGTCCCTTCCAGGCATGAATATAGGAAATCTTCTTCCGCAACAGATTGTTCAAATAGGAATATTATCTATATTTACATTTTCATATGTAAATATAAATTCTGCATTCTCACCCCTAGATTTCCACAGGGCGCTTAGCAGATTAATAATTTTTATGTGTGCCGTTAGTATAGTTTTGTACTTTTTGGGATTGGAAGGTGCCCGAGCTGGAGAAATGTATTCCAGAAATATTGTCGGAGGAGATCCATTAGTTGGAATTTTTCAACATAAAATTGAATCCGGATACTATGCCGTAATTGGAGCAATTGCACTATATTTTTCCCCTGTCAGGAATAAATACCGTCAGGCAGCATTATATATACCTCTCTTTGTTGTATTGGTTCTAAGCGGCTCGGGAACAGGCTTAGCCCTTGCCGTCATTACTCCTTTCATTTTGTTTTTAGCGAGGCTCAAGACTAGCTTAGTCGTTATCTCTCTTCTGGTGTGCAGTTTGATCCTGCCTGGGATTTTGTACCTTTGGGGAGACGACATACTCAGCCTCGGTGTCTCTTTAGTAGGTCGTTCTACCGACCTGACCGGCAGGACAGATTTCTGGGAAGTCGGATTCGAACTCTTCCGGGAGCGCCCCTTATTCGGATGGGGATTTGGCATTCTATTTGGACCTGACGGCTTGCTATCCCAAATCGGAATGGTGGTCGGCTCCGATACCTATACTGCGCCTCACTTTCACAATAGCTATCTCCAAATCCTTGTTGAATTTGGTCTAGTAGGATTTATCCCATTTTCAATTATTTTGTTTTTGAACTCACGGCATATACTAATTAACTTGAAAGATAGAGAGCTTTTACCAATATGGATAGTTACGCTGATTCTGGGCGCGACAAGCTACAATCTCTATCCCTGGCAATTTGGCTGGCTATTCCTCTGCTTTCTGGTCACAAGGCAGATGCAGATTAAAAGAGCGTGGACATAGTTGATCACGCAAAATCTGTCGCCTCGTAACCCATCGATATGACCATTCGACTAGCCCTCTCGCAGCGCCATGAGAACGCCTTGCGCAAATCGCAGCGCCATGTTCTCGATCGTGTAGACCTTCGCATCGTCGGCACCCGCCGCAGCCAGCTTCGAGCGCAGCGCTTCGTCGGTCAACAGATGCGTCACCGCCGCCGCATAGGCCTCTGGGCTGTCGGCATCATCAACGATCCAGCCGTTCTCGTCATGCCGCAGATATTCGATCTCGGGGCTGTGGTATGGCAAGGCTGTGGTGACCATGGGCGTGCCATAGGCAAAGGCATCCAGCACGGCAAGACCGACCAATCCCGGCATCAGGAACACCCTGGCCAGCCTGACCAGCAGCGCCTTGTCGCGCCCGAAGCGCGGGCCCAGCGCATGAATCCAGTCATGCTCGGCTGCCGCCGCCTCCACCAGATGGGCGTCCGGCCCGCCGCCGATCACGAGAAGATGAAAATCGGGCAGCCGCTCCCGGATTCGCTGCGCGGCCTCGATGAGAAACGGAATGCGCTTGTGACGGTAGATGCCGCCCACATAGACCCCGACATTCCCGGAGCCGCCCACCAAGCTCATCCGCAATTCCGCCACTTCGTCCTCGGAAATACCCGCAAGCGTCCGAGTGATGTCGGAGGTGTCGATGGCATTGTTGAATACGGTTATCCGTTCCTCCGGAAAACCGGAACGGCTCACCGCCCTGGCACCTTCGGGAGTATAGGCAAACCACCAATCGACCTTGCTGGCCCAGAACCGCTTGAACCGCTCCGACAGACCATTCGGGTCGTCCGCCTGAAAACCCCGCCCATGTCCAAAAAATGCTACCTTGGGTCGCCCAAGCAAGCGGGACCTGAGGATCAGAGGGTAGTTGTGGAGGTGCTTGTTGTGCTGGCCGATAATGACGAAATCCGCACGGCTCACCATGCCTCCAATACTTTGAAACAGAAGCGAATGCTCGGAGCTTCCAAAATACCTTATCGGGATCTTCTCGGCCCAGTTGAGGGCAGTCTCATCCTTCTTGGATTGCTCGGTCAACGCACTGCCACTGTAGCAGAGGCGATAGGTTACCCCATGCTCGGCGAGCAATTGCTTCACCCGTTCATGAAATTTTACACGATAGTGCGGCAGGGCTCTGGTAATGAATACCACCTCGGTCACGAAGCTAAGCTCCACTATTGGCAGCAACGGAGAAACGCAGTTCGATCAGGAAAGAAGGCCATTTGCTACAAAACATGGACCGACTGTAAGCTGGGGTATAGGGGCTTTGAAAACAGCTCGATACGACACCTTGCATACCTCTTCGCCGTACCCGTCCTGTTGGAGATCGCGCTGCGTCGTGTGCCCTCCACCTGGAGCCTCTTCATATCCAACCCCGGGCAGGTCGAAACACAATGAGAATTCTGATTATTCACAACGAGTATCAGAATCGCGGAGGTGAGGACACCGTTGTGGCCGCGGAAGCCGGCTTACTGCGATCAGCCGGACACGAAGTTCACGTCGAAATCGTCTCGAATAAGCAGATACGGGATAAGTCGGAGAAAATCAGGACTTTCCTGCGGACACCGTACGATCCGAACAGAAAGGAGTGGATGGAAACTATCCTGGATTCCACCAAATTCGATGTGGTGCACATCCACAATTTTTTTCCCCTTCTCACCCCTGCCATCCATGAAGCAGCTGCCCAGCGAGGCGTCGCAGTCGTCCAGACGCTTCATAACTACCGCCTGCTTTGCGCCGGCGCCCTGTTTCTGCGCGATGGAGAGGTATGCGAAAAATGCCTAGGGGGAACAAATCTTTGGGGAGTAGTGCATCGTTGCTACCGGGGTTCCACACTGGCATCACTAGCGGTGGTTAGGCTCCAACAACGGGCAAAGCGTCATCGTACGTGGCACCGTCACGTCCATAGATTTATCGCCTTGACCGAGTTTGCACGGGACAAGTTCGTGACCGGCGGGCTTCCGGCCGGCCGCGTAGCTGTAAAACCTAACTTTGCCGACCAATTCATATCTCCTGAGCGAGAACGCCGAGGCGCCCTTTTCGTGGGGCGGCTTTCTCCCGAGAAGGGCGTCAAGTATCTCATCGAGGCTTGGGCAGAGCTACCTGGGATTCCATTGACGATTGTCGGAGACGGCCCCGAGCGTGCACAGTTGGAGCAAATAGCACCGAAGAACGTCCGCTTCCTGGGCTCCCTTGCTGGCGATCAGGTCAGGAATGCCATGGCGGAAGCACAAGCCTTGATTATGCCCTCTGTCTGGTATGAAGGGTTCCCCATGACCCTGGTGGAGGCATTTAGCGCCTCCACGCCGGTTATCGCTTCTCGGCTTGGCTCTCTGGCGGAACTTGTCAAAGAGGGCGTCACGGGGCTCACCTTTGAGCCTGGAAATGCACAGAATCTTTCCAAAGTCGCCAGGCAGGCCTTTTCGAGACCGGGGCAACTGGAAAAAATGGGAAAAGCTGCATTTGAGGCTTATCGGACTCGATACACTCCCCAGGCCAACCTCGGGCAGTTGGAGGCGATTTACAGCGACGCTATTGCTGCGGCAAAAAAGAGCGACATCAACCGGCCGGCATCGCAATAATCCTCCTCACGACTGCCCTGTTCAGCGGTGGGGAAACGAGAGTGACATCACTCCGAGGACCAGGCAGTGACTGCACGCTTCCGTCATCAAAGTCCAGAACTACAATACTTGGGGAAGCTGGCAAACCAAGAGCCAATGCGTCGCCGGCGCGTATTCTGGCGCTGCCGTCCGTCATTATTGCCGTACTTGCGTTCTGCTGTGCCAACTCGATCTGAGGCCAGCCAACTCTGATCACGGCATCAATAGAAACGCCATTGGGCACTCTCACGGCGACGGATGGCCTGATCTGATTGACTCCGAAAGGAATGGAATCGCTGAAGCCCAGACGCGTCCAGCCGCTGACCTGCCGCAAATCGATCGTCGGCGAGCCAGATACATACGCGCCATCCAGATATCGACCACAAGACAGTTGGGCATATACGGCGGAAGCCACAGAGCCCGAAACCAACTCTAGAAACGCGGAGCAAAAATGACTCGAAGCCGGTGGAATTGGCAACAGGGCTTCCTGGAATACCCCGAGATCGTTGGCACCGGATGCCGTTCCGAAGAAGCGAAAATCGACATAGTCCACCCCGTTTCGCCGTCCGAGCCCGACGACGGTCGGTTCGTTGAGGGTGCCGGTGCGGTAGCGCCCCCAATGGTTGGGCAAGGTGCCGGGTGTGCCGATGGCGGCGCCCGCCATGGCGTTGTTGCGGATGAGGTTCTCCCGCTGCGGCTCAAGAAGCAGTCCCCCCGGTGTGAAGCGAGGGGTGTTGGGGGGATATTCCTGCCAATGCCCGGCCTGGTTCATCGCCCACGCGCTGGAGGCGCGGCTGAAGGTGAACGCCGCCGCTTCGGGAATCCACGCGCCGTCGCGCATATAGCGGCGATTGACGAAATCGGCCGCGTAGACGGCGCCTTCCGGCCACCAGGTGGTCGCGGCGGTGCGCGACAGGCTCACTCCCAGCATCAGACCAGCCCCACCAGCGCCGTCGCCGTCGTTCCGCTGGCCAACACCCGGCGCACGCGCACGGGCAGCACGGATCCTGACGCGACGCCGGCCAGCGTCAGCTCGGCGCCGCTGGCCGTCACCACCCGCACCGATCCCGCGCCGCCCACATAGAGCGCGCGCGCCACCTCGACCAGATCCGCGGCATCGTGGGGCACGATGGCGAAGCCGTGGTCGGCCGGGCCCTGAAGGCTGCGGGCGTGATCGACAAACCTGTCCTGCATGACAATCTCCACATCTGCATTTCGATGCGGAAAAGGATAGGTGCCTGCCACTTGGCGAGGACAAGCGGGATAAGCGGATGCCGTCAGCGGCGACGGACGGCGTCGAGCAGCAGCAATCCCACGAAGCGCGGCGAGGTGGAAAAATAGCGCCGCCACAGCCGCTTGGGCTCCTGGCTCATGCGATAGAGCCACTCCAGCCCGGCCTTGTGCACCCATTCGGGCGAGGTTCTGACCACACCGGCGTTGAAGTCGAAGGCCGCGCCCACCCCGATCATGACCGCCGGAACGCGCTCCACATGCGCCGCCATCCAGCGCTCCTGCTTCGGACAGCCTAGGCCGACGAAAATCAGTCGCGCGCCGGAGGCACGGATATCCTCCACAAGCGCCGCATCCTCCTGCTCGGTAAGCGGACGGAAGGGTGGCGAATAGGCATAGGCGATGTCCACATCGGGCGCGATGTCCCGGAGCCTGGCGATCAGCAGCGCCAGGGTCTCGTCGTCGCGACCACCGACCAGGCCGATCTTCACGCCGCGCCCGGCGGCGACTCGGACCAGCTCGAGCATCATTTCCGCGCCCCGCAGGGTGGGAATCGAGGGCGCGCCATAGCGCAGGGACCGCGCCTTCTGCAGAATGGTGCTGTCGGGGATGACGAAACGGGCACCGTTGACCACGGCACGAAAATCCGGCTCGTCATGCGCCAGCACGCACATATGCACGTTCGCCACGCAGCAATAGAACGCCTCGCCCCGCTCTGCCCCGCCGACGATCGCATCGACATAGGTGGCGGGCGCGACCGCGTCCAGACGCATCCCCAGCATCGAATGGGACACGGCCTCAGGCGACATTGTCGAGGAACCACCGATAGGTCTGTGCGATCCCGTCGCGCAGATCGATCCGCGGCGACCAGCCCATGGAGCGCAGCCGGTCGGTCGACATGAGCTTGCGGGGCGTGCCGTCCGCCTTGGAGAGATCATGCGTGATCTCCCCCTCGAACCCGACCACCTCGCACACCATCCGCGTGAGCTCCAGAATGGTCAGATCCTCGCCCGATCCGACATTGACGTGCTCCTCGCCAGAATAGGATTTCAACAGGAAAACCAGCGCGTCGGCACAGTCGTCCGCATGCAGGAACTCCCGTCTCGGGCTTCCCGTCCCCCACACCACCAGCTCGCGCTCGCCGCTTTGCTTGGCCAGGTGCGCCTTGCGGATCAGCGCCGGCATCACGTGGCTGGACTTGAGATCGAAATTGTCGCCCGGACCGTAGAGATTGGTGGGCATGGCGGAGATATAGTCCCGCCCATGCTGGCGGCGAAAGGCCTGCGCCAGCTTGATGCCGGCGATCTTGGCGATGGCATACCATTCATTGGTCGGCTCGAGCGGCCCGGTGAGCAGCGCGTCTTCCGAGATCGGCTGCGGCGCGAATTTGGGATAGATGCAGCTCGACCCCAGAAAAAGCATGCGCGACACGTCGTTGGCATGCGCCGCCTGCGTGATGTTGGCCTCGATCAGCAGGTTGTCGTAGAGGAAATCGGCCGGAAAGCTATCGTTCGCGAGGATGCCCCCGACCTTGGCAGCCGCCATGACGATGGCGTCGGGGCGCAGGCGCCCGACCAGCGCCTCGACCGCTTCCTGGCGGCGCAGGTCGACCCGGGGTTCATCGAGCCCCACCACCTCGCAGCCTTCGGCGGCAAGACGACGCACCACCGCGCCGCCCACCATGCCCTTGTGCCCGGCCACCCAGATCCGCTTTCCGGCCAGGGAATAGTGCTCGGGGGCGGTCATTGCGCCAACTGGCCCTCTGTACGCAGCAGTTCATCGAAATAGGCGATGGTCTTGACCAGGCCCTCGCGCAACTGCACCTCCGGCTCCCAGCCTAGGATTTCCCTGGCCTGGGAAATATCGGGCTTGCGCTGCTTCGGATCGTCCACCGGCAGGTCGCGATAGACGACCTTGGAGCCGGAATTGACCAGTTCCACCACCAGATCGGCCAGCTGCTTGATGGTGAATTCGTTGGGATTGCCGGTATTGATCGGCCCGGTGATGCTGTCGTCGGTCCCCATCATGCGGATCATGGCTTCGATCAGGTCGTCCACATAGCAGAACGAGCGGGTCTGGCTGCCGTCGCCATAGACGGTGATGTCCTTGCCCTGCAGGGCCTGGACGACGAAGTTCGACACCACGCGCCCGTCGTTCGGATGCATCTTGGGGCCGTAGGTGTTGAAGATCCGGACGACCTTGATCTTCTGCTTGTGCTGCCGACGATAGTCGAAGAACAGCGTCTCGGCGCAGCGCTTGCCTTCATCGTAGCAGGAGCGCGGTCCGATCGGATTGACGTTTCCCCAATAGGATTCCGGCTGCGGGTGCACATTGGGGTCGCCATAGACTTCGGAGGTCGATGCCTGCAGGATCGGCGCGCGCAACCGCTTGGCCAGGCCCAGCATGTTGATCGCCCCCATTACGCTGGTCTTGGTCGTCTGCACCGGGTCGAACTGGTAGTGCACGGGCGAAGCCGGGCAGGCCAGATTGTAGATCTCGTCGACCTCGACGAAGAGCGGATGAGTCACGTCGTGACGCATCAGGTCGAAGCGCTTGTTGTCCAGGAGATGCAGGATATTGCGTCTCGACCCGGTGAAGAAGTTGTCGACGCAGAGAACTTCGTGTCCCTCATTCAGCAGCCGCTCGCACAGTTGCGAGCCGATGAAGCCGGCGCCGCCGGTGATCAGGATACGCTTGGACATCATAACTCCAACGGCAGACCGGACAAGCAACGCGGCCGGCGTCCATAGGGGAATAGAAGAGGTTCCGTTCAGAAACCGGAGCCGCCAAGGAATTCCTTGCGGAGGGTGGTCAGGATCACGCGGATATCCAGCCACACCGAGAAGTTCTGAATATAGGCCACGTCATGCGCAATGCGATCCCTGGCGGACGCGGCATCGACAGTCGGGCCGCGATAGCCATTGGCCTGGGCCCAGCCGGACAGACCGGGACGCATTTCATACCGAACATCGTAGTACGGCACCAGTTCCTCATATGCCATGCCCCCTGCCCGCATATTCGCGGGATGCGGACGCGGCCCCACCAGGGACATGTGGCCGAGCAGGATATTGATGAGCTGCGGCAACTCGTCGATGCTGGTCTTGCGCAGGAACGTGCCAATCGGGGTCACCCGCGGGTCGTTCGCGACCGTCTGCTTGACCCCGGAAGCATCGCCGAGATCGGCATACATGGTGCGGAATTTGAGCATCGGGAACATCGTTCCCTTGTAGCCCGGGCGCATCTGCACGAAAAACACCGGCCCTGGGCTGGTGGCCTTCACGGCCAGGGCGGTCAGGATCAGCAACGGCGCGAGAAAAACGAGCGCCGCGAGGCTCAGGGCGACATCCAGCACGCGCTTGAGGGCGAGGTTGACCCTGCGGACCGCAGTGTCTTGAGGAAGAACAGGGGAACCGGCCTCGAAGGTCAGCGGCAAGCCGCTTTGCCAACTCGTCGCCGCACGCGGCTTGCCGAGGACGTCTCCGGCCAGGGCGGAAAGCCCGAGGCTCCCGGCCATAGGCATTTCGACCAACGCACCCGTTTCAGCGAATTCCTGATCCATGGCACCCATCCGGACAACACCCTCTTAACAACACATAAACCATGGCACAACGGCTTAGAATTGTCACGCCATCGTGCAGTCGAAGAAACTGCGTGGTTAACCGCCAGGGGCAGTAAAAACCCCCGGAATACAAGGGTCACAGGCGGCAAACCCAAGCTATGCACTCATGACATAGCGTGTACCCGAAAAGAAAATATTGCGTGGCAGTAAAGTGACAAAAATAAGACTATTCACAGCCCTAAAAACTATTAGCCGACCTTTCGGCCGGCTAATGAATTCTTCAGCGATGAAGCAGCCGGATCAAGCCGGGCTGACGTCGTCGTCGATGCCTTCGGTCTCCGGAAGCAGGGCCTCGAAGACCGCATCGATGGCAGCCGAACCGCCGGCGGCGCGGACCGCATCACGCAGCGCCTGGAAGGACGCCGTCGCAACTTCCAGCGGAACACCCGCTGCGATCAGGGCATTGGAGTAGGCCGTGATGGCCGCGGCACAGACATCCGGGTCCGCAGTCGGGAAACCGCAGGCCGCCAGCACCGCATCATAGAGTTGGCTGAACTGTGCATCCAGCTCGGGACCATAACCGGAAACGGGAGCAGCAAACGAGCCGGTCAGGCTCGAGAGGCTCAGCGCGCCGGCAATTACGATCGTTCCGAGAAACTTCTTCATATTCAGTCCTCACTAAACGCCGCACCAGAACGATATGTTACCTTGCGCGGGCCCGTCAACTGCGAAACTGTATGCACTTTATTTACTGTCGGGGCAAGGCGGGACTGTGATCACGGTTAAAACGCAGGCTTTCGAAAAAAGCCAATGAAAATTCCGTAACTTATTGTCATACAAGGGAAAATTTTTCAGCCTTGCCGGAGCGGCAAAAAGTTCCATTTCGTGAAGGAGGGGCAGCCATGCGCATCGCGCAGAGCTGCCCCTCGGAAGAGTTATGGTTCGTGAGCGTTTTGGTCAGCCGGCCGTCCAGCGGGTCGGGTCGGAAGTCGACATCGACCGGATGCTGTAGCCCGAGGCGCGCAGCGTCTTCACGCTGTTGTTGAGGTTGTCGAGCACGTAGTCCCCCTCGCTGGTCCGCACCACCAGCACAGCATGGGGCTGGCCGCGGCGCGTATGGGTGAAGGCGATGCGCAGGGCGCTGGCGGATACACCCTGGCGGATCAGTGCGCTGCGCTTGGTCAGCACATAGTCCTCGCAATCGCCGGCGGTGGGATTGATGGTCCACACGTCGCTGGCCTCGCGCTTCGGACGAATGCTCCGGTTCACCTGGACGTTGACCTGCTTCAGCAAGGCCATCAGATTCGGCGTCATGGTGACCTGGCTGCTGCCGCCGCCGCGGCATTCGGACCGGTTCTTGGCGCAGAAATACTGCATGGAAAGCGGCATGATCGCCGCCGTCTGGATGACGGGTTCTGCTGCGCGGACGCCGAAATTGACGTTGGCCGAGGCCGGAGCGGTGAGGGAGAGCGCGGCAGCGAAAGCCAGACTCCCCAGAGTCATATTGAAGTTCATTTGAGCCATCCCTGATGAGTTGATGTCACGAGGATGCCCGACGCCGCTTGCCGGCTTGTTTGCAATTTAGCTTCAATTTTATTCAATTTCCGCGCAATCGGACGGCGCGGCGAAGAGGTGCTATCCGCGAACCTCGCGGGCTGCCGCGAGAAGCGCCCATTCCAGCAGTTCCTCGGCAAGCCCGGCCTCGCGGCTTTCCACATAGCATCGGAGCTCCGGGGCGTTGCCCGAGGCGCGGAAATGCACCATGGCGTCGTTTGCCGTCATGAACTGCAGCCCGTCGATGGCGACGCGCCCGACGATGCGATGCGGCTGGAAGAACTGCTCGGCATAGCCCGGTTCGTCCTGAAGCCTCCCCAGGAAGGCCGCGCTGCGCTCGCCCGGCACATCCTGCAACCGGCTGGCCTTGGCGTGGCGAAGCGGCAGGCTATCCACGACGTCCCCCACCGTCGCGCCGCGTTGCACGGCGAGACCCAGCATGGTCAGCAGCGGCAGGATGGCATCGCGGGTCGGCAACGGCGCCAGCGGCCTGCCCGAAACGGCAATCCCTGGCCCGACGAAGGTGCCGCCATTGGCCTCGAATCCGATGGCGCCCTGCCCTGCCCGTTCGAGCCCTTCCACGACAAAAGGCGATCCGACACGGGTACGGATCACGCCATTGGCCAGGCCCTCGATCGCCGAATTGGACGTCACCGGCGTGACCACCGCGGCCGCGCCCAACACCTGCGCCGCCACCAATCCCAGCACGTCGCCGCGGACGAAACGCCCCCTCTCGTCCATCATCAGAGGCCGGTCGCCATCGCCGTCCGCCGATACGAGCGCATCGAGACGATGCTGCGCCACCCATCCCGGCAAGCCGGCGAAGATCGCGTCCCCGAATGCTTCCGTGTCCACCGGCACGAAGACGTCGCTGCGGCCCAGCGGCACCACCTCCGCTCCGGACGCGCGCAACACCTCCGCCAAGAGCTCGCGCGACACGGTGGAATGCTCGAAAATCCCCACGCGCAGACCCGCAAGCCCCGGCTCCGGCAGGAGGCCGTCGAAGCGCTGCCGATATGCAGACAGCGTCGCCTCCGCTTCGTCCCCCGGTGCGCAGTCCAGATCGGGCACCGGCTGATCGGAAAGATGGGCCGACACGCCCAATTCGTCCGCCTTGCTGATCTCGCCGCTCGGCTTGTAGAATTTGAGCCCGTTCCGGTCGGCTGGAATATGGCTTCCCGTGACCATGATCGCGGCGCTGTTCGTGGCCATTGCCTGCAAGGCCAGCGCCGGCGTGGGCACCGCGCCACAGTCCACCGGCACGAGGCCCGCGGCTGCGGTTGCCACGAGGCAATCCCGCGCGATGGCCTCGCTCGACGGCCGCAGATCCCGACCCACCAGCACCCGCCCGGCGCCCAGAGCCCCGGTCGAGCGCAGATGGGCGATGAACGCCGCGCTGTAGCGGCGCGCCGGCTGCCCCTCCAGATCGACCACGAGACCGCGCAGTCCGCTGGTTCCGAACTTCAGGCTGCTGGCGGCCATGCCGTTCAATCCTTCTTCGCGTAGGTGGTGAACCATTCGACGAACCGCCTCACGCCCTCTTCGACCCCAGTATCCTGCAACGCGCCGACAAGCGTGTGAAGCAAGGTGGTGTCGGCCTCGGTCGCGACCACGTCGCCACGCTGCATGGGCACCATGTTGAGCACGGCCTTCAGGCCCAGGGCATGCTCCAGGGCCGCGATGAAATCCATGAGGCCGATGGCATGCCCGCCGCCGATATTGACCACCCGGAAGGGCGCCACGGCCGACAGGCTGTCGCCGGGCACCGGATTGTCCATCTGCGGCACCACTGGGATCAGGCGCGCCATGGCATCGACCAGGTCGTCCACATAGGTGAAGTCGCGGCGCATGTGCCCGTGATTGTAGACATCGATGGGCCGCCCAGCGCGAATGGCCGAGGCGAACTTGATGGGGGCCATGTCGGGCCGGCCATAGGGACCATAGACCGTGAAGAAGCGGACGCAGGTCGCCGGCAGCCCCCAGAGATGGGAATAGGCGTGCACCATCGATTCACCGGCCTTCTTGGTCGCGGCGTAGAGCGATACCGGATGATCGGCCCGGTCGTTCTCCGAGAACGGTATCTTGACGTTGCCGCCATAGACCGAGCTGGTGGACGCGAAGATGAAGTGCCGGACCGGGTAGGCGAGAAGCGCCTGCAGCAGGTTGGCCGTGCCCACGATGTTGGACTGCACATAGCTGAACGGCGCCTCGAGGCTGTAGCGAACCCCGGCCTGCGCCGCCAGGTGCACCACGATGTCCGCCCGCGCATCCGCCAGCATCTTGCGCAGCAGGGCGTCGTCTTCCAGCATTCCCGGCACGAAGCTGAAGGCCTTGCTCTCGCGCAGCAGCGCAAGGCGGGTGTGCTTCAGCTCCGGGTCGTAATACGGGGTGAGGCCGTCGAACCCGATGACCTCGTGCCCCTGGGACAGCAGCAGGCGGCTGAGGTGGTAGCCGATGAAACCGGCCGCTCCGGTGACCAGGACTCTCGACAAGCACCCATCTCCACCGCCTATTCGGCAGCGGCTGACAACGCCTCCGTTTGGGACGACTCTCCGCGACCGACGCTGACATAGGTGAAGCCGTGGCGGACGACTTCGTCCTTCCGGTACACATTGCGCAGATCCACAAAGACCGGTGACTTCATCTGACCCTTTAGGCGCCCCAGGTCAAGAGACCGGAACTCGTTCCATTCGGTAATCAGCACCACCGCATCGGCACCCTCGCCCACCGCATAGGCGTTCGGAGCGTATTCGACGCCCTCGATGAATTCCTTGGCCGCCGTCATTCCCTGGGGGTCATAGGCAACCACGCGGGCGCCCTTGTCCTTGAGGGCGCGGATGATGTCGATCGACGGCGCCTCGCGCATGTCGTCGGTGTTGGGCTTGAAGGTCAGGCCCAACACGCCGATGGTCTTGCCGCGCACGTCGCCGTCGCAGGCCGCGATCACCTTGCGCGCCATGGCGCGCTTGCGCTGGTCGTTGATCGACACGGTGGTCTCGACGAGCCGCAGCGGGCTGCCATAGTCCTGGCCGATCTTGACCAGGGCCAGCGTGTCCTTGGGGAAGCACGAGCCGCCATAGCCCGGACCGGCGTGGAGGAACTTGCTGCCGATGCGGTTGTCGAGGCCCACGCCGCGAGCCACTTCCTGCACATTGGCGCCGGTCGCCTCGCACAGATCGGCGATCTCGTTGATGAAGGTGATCTTCATGGCGAGGAAGGCGTTGGCCGCATATTTCGTCAGCTCCGCAGTACGCCGGCTGGTGAACATCATCGGGGCCTGGTTGAGATAGAGCGGCCGATAGACCTCGGTCATCACGCTGCGGGCGCGCTCGTCCTCGATGCCGACGACGATGCGGTCGGGCCGCTTGAAGTCGTCGATGGCCGCGCCTTCGCGCAGGAACTCGGGGTTGGAGACCACGGCGACATCGGCTTCGGGATTGGTCGTGGCGATGATATGCGCCACCTCGTCGCCAGTCCCGACGGGCACGGTCGACTTGGTGACGACCACGGTGAAGCCGGAGGCAGCCAGGGCGACCTCCCGGGCCACGCCATAGACATAGCTGAGATCGGCATGGCCGTCGCCACGGCGGCTGGGCGTGCCCACGGCGATGAAAACCACATCGGCCCCCGCGACGGCGGGCGGCAGATCGGTGGTGAAGGTCAGGCGGCCGGCCTGGACATTGGTGTTGACCAGCTCCGACAGGCCCGGCTCGTAGATGGGAACCTGGCCCTGCTCGAGCGCGGCGATCTTGCGCTGGTCCTTGTCGATGCAGACCACGTCGTGCCCGAAGTCCGCCAAACAGACGCCGGTGACCAGACCGACGTAACCCGACCCCACTACCGCGATCTTCACAATGCGTCTCCTTGGTTTAACGCCATCATACTCATACTAATCCAGGCTCGCGGACGTGTCGCGCCCGACCTGTTCAACCGGCTCTATAGAATGCATTAATCGTAAATTCATGCGACTGCGCCGCGTTCAAGGCAGCTTTGCATTTGCGGGATGAGACGAATAATTTGCCCGTTGCCGATTTCCTGGCCGAATTTGATCGAACAAGGCCGAAATGCATGGGATTTTTTGCGCGGCAAGAGCAACCATATCAATCCACGCATCGGGGATCGTGCCCAGGAGCACGCCCGACGCAGCAGTTCTTCAGCGAAAAAGCGCAGATCTTTCGTCGGCTCCCGCAATTGAGCCCAACTTTATGACGCCAAAAAGTCAGCCGTGCAGCCGCCGCGCGAGCCGGCCGGCTAGTCGGTATCCTTCGGCGCCGACCGCAGCCGCTTGATGCCGCTGCGGCGGGCCTTGCCCTCGATCCGTCGCGTCTTGGAGGCGAGGGTGGGCCGGGTGGCGATCCTCGGCTTGGGCACATGGGCGCCCTCGCGCAGCAGCGCCACCAGCCGCGCCAAGGCTTCCGCCCGGTTGAGGGGCTGGTCCCGGTGACTGTTCGAGGTGATGACGATGACGCCGTCCCGCGTCAGGCGGCTGCCGGCCAAAGCGGCCACGCGGCGTTTCATCGCCTCGGGGATATTGGGGGAGTTGGCAAGGTCGAAGCGCAACTGCACCGCGCTGGCGACCTTGTTGACGTTCTGCCCGCCCGGGCCGGAGGCCCGGACGAAGGTTTCCTCGATCTCGGAGGGGTCGATCGCTACGGTCCGGGTGACGACGATGGGATCGGCCATGGCTCGCCCTTCCCCGCTCAGCGTTTCCAGCGGCCGGTGAAGTAGACTTCCTCGTCGTGGATGATGCGTCCCTTCTCGGTCGTCCGATATTTGCCCGGACGGCCGTCCACGGCCTCGATCCAGCCCTTCTTCAGCATGGTGGCGAAAACCTTCTCGCCAATGTCCTTGAAGTCATCCGGGCCGAGGACGTTGTCCTCGCCCAGATGATAGAGAGCCTTCATCTCGCGATTGGAAGGACGCAGCGGCATCAGGCGGCCTTGTCCGCGGCTTCCTTCAGGTCCGGCGGGGTCGCCTCGGCCATCAGGTCCACGAGCGCATCCATGAACGGACGCACCTGCTGACCTTCGGTGCCGAGACGCCGCACCGACACCGTGCCCTCCTCGGCCTCGCGCTTGCCGACCACGAACATCAGCGGCACCTTCTGCACCGAGTGCTCGCGCACCTTGTAGTTGATCTTCTCGTTGCGGGTGTCGATCTCCGCCCGCAGGCCGGCCGCCTTGAGCTGCCGGACCAGCTTTTCGGCATAGTCGTCGGCCTCGGAAACGATGGTCGCGACCACCACCTGGGTCGGCGCCAGCCACATCGGCATCTTGCCGGCATAGTTCTCGATCAGGATGCCGATGAAGCGCTCGAGCGAGCCGAGAATGGCCCGATGCAGCATCACCGCATATTTGCGGCTGCCGTCCTCGGCCACATAGGTGGCATCGAGCCGCTCGGGCAGCACATAGTCGAGCTGCAGCGTGCCCACCTGCCAGGACCGGCCGATGGCGTCCTTGAGATGGAACTCCAGCTTGGGGGCGTAGAAAGCCCCCTCGCCCTCGGCGATCTCGAAGTCGTAGCCGGTCGCCCGCAGGGCATCGCCCAGCGCCTTCTCGGCCGCGTCCCAGCGCTCGACGGTGCCGCCGAACTTCTCCGGCCGCGTGGCGAGCTTGATGACGACATTGTCGAAGCCCATGTGCCCATAGACCGAATAGAGCAGATGCACGAAATGCTCGGTCTCGGACTGGATCTGGTCCTCGCGGCAGAAGATGTGCGCATCGTCCTGCGTCATCTGGCGCACGCGCATGAGCCCATGCAGCGCCCCATGCGCCTCGTTGCGATGGCAGCAACCGAATTCGGCCATGCGCAGAGGCAGATCGCGGTAGGACTTGATGCCCTGGTTGAAGATCTGCACATGTGCCGGGCAGTTCATCGGCTTCAAGGCCAGCAGGTCCCCGCCCTGCTCGAAGATGGGCGCGTCGTCCTCGGTATTGGGGATCTGGTCGGGCACCACGAACATGTTCTCGCGATACTTGCCCCAATGCCCCGACATTTCCCAGAACTTGGAATGCATGAGCTGTGGCGTCTTGACCTCGACATAGCCCGACTGGTTCAGCCGCCGGCGGATATAGGCTTCCATCTGGTTGTAGATGACGAAGCCGCGCGGATGCCAGAATACCGAGCCCTGCGCTTCCTCCTGCAGATGGAAGAGATCGAGATCGCGGCCGATCTTGCGGTGGTCGCGCTTCTCCGCCTCCTCCATCATCGTCAGATAGGCGTCGAGCTCCTCCCTGGTCGGGAAGGCCGTGCCGTAGATGCGGCTCAGCATTTCCCGATTGCTGTCGCCGCGCCAATAGGCGCCGGCCACCTTGGTCAGCTTGAAGGCCTGGCCGACATCCCTGACGGTGCGCATATGCGGACCGCGGCAAAGGTCCATCCACTGGCCCTGGCTATACATCTTGATGGGCTGGTCGGCCGGGATGGCATCGACCAGCTCGACCTTGAAGGCCTCGCCCTTGGCCGCGAACCAGTCCTTGGCCTTGTCGCGCGACCACACTTGCTTGGTGAAGGCGGCGCCGCGCTCGACGATCTCGCTCATCTTCTTCTCGATGACGCGCAGCTCTTCTTCGGAGAACGGGCCGGCCGGCCGATAGAAGTCGTAGTAGAAGCCGTTCTCGATCACCGGGCCGATCGTCACCTGCGTATCGGGCCACAGCTCCTGCACCGCCTCGGCCAGCACATGGGCGGCATCGTGCCGGATCAGCTCCAGCACGTCCTTGCTGCCGCTGTCGCGCGTCACGAACTCGATCCTGCCGTCTTCCTCGAGCGGGTCGCTGAGGTCGGACAGCACGCCGTTCCAGCGCATCGCCACCGTCTTCCTGGCGAGCGACTTGGAGATGCCCTCCACGATCTCGGTGCCGGTGGTGCCGCGCGAGAAATCGCGTACAGCACCATCGGGGAACGTCACCTTGATCGACATTTTAGGTCTCCAGAAATGGGGTTGAGACGCAGCTGAATTCGCTGCAAGGCGGCCTCATTAGCACGATTGGCCGACATTTCCAGTATGGGCATTGCGGGGGTGAGAGACTATATTGGGCTCATGAGCGAAAAAACGGTCGACCTGCAGTTCATTGCAAAGCAGCTGGAGCGTGTTCTTGAGGAACAGCGCCTGATGCGGCGCGAGGTGGACGACATTCGCTCGCTTGTCATCGGGCTTGCCGATCAGAACCGCCGGATAGACCGGCATATCGGCGATGTGCAGGCCGATCTTGAATTGATGATCAAATCCGAGATCGGCGGCAGGATGAGCAATCTCGAAAGCCGGATAGAGGCCAGAACGGACCGCCAGATCGATGAGCTGATCGAGCGCCTCGGAAATCCAAGCTAGCCTATTTCCACCGCCCGTAGCGCCAAGGCAAGTACCACCTGCCCTGTTCGGGCAGCTTTTCCGGCACCGGGTCGTAGCCATGCGTGCCGCCGGGGCGGCAGCGCCAGAACCGCGCCAGCCCCATCCAGCCCCCCGGCCAGAAACCGAACGTCCATATGGCTTCGCTGGTATATTCCGAGCAGGTGGGCAGGTGCCGGCAGGTCCGCCCGACAAAGGCCGAGAGCGTGTAGCGGTAGACGGTGATGAGGAAGACGGCGGCCAGCTTGAACGGGAAATCCGCCGCCCGCCAGAACAGCTCGATGAATCGCCCCATCAGCTTTGCGCCGCAACCGGCTGTGCCGACTCGAGCTTTTCCAGCGCCGCCGCCACCGCGTCGAACACCAGAAGCGTGGACACATGCCGCGCCGGATAGCCCCGGACGGGTTCGAGATATTTGAGATCGGCCCACTTCCCCGCCGGCGGCACCCCGTCGGCCTTGAGCATGTCGTGCATGGTCCGCCGCACTGCCAGGAATTCCGCCACCGGCGTGCCGACGATCTCGCGGGCCACCACGGCGGCCGAGGTCTGGCCCAGCGCGCAGGCGGAAATCTCGTGCCCGTATCCGGTGATGATCCCGTCCCGAACGCGGATGTCGACCTCGATCACCGAGCCGCAGACGCGGCTGACCTTGCGGGCGGAGGCATCCGGCTCGGCCAGCCGCCCCGGCTGGCGGGCATTTCCCGCGAGATCGAGGATCTTCTCGGAATAGAGATCGCTCAGCTCCATGATCCCGACAATTCTGTTTCTTGTTCCGGTCGTGTTCCGCTTCTATATAGGGGGTCTCCAACGGACTGTCAGGGTAAAGTGCTTCCCGGCCGGTCCGAATTACCTTTGTCCGCGTTAGTGAAGCGGCCTCAACGCCAGGAGCCGACCCAATGGATGCCCGCGCCAAGCCGCTCGCTGCCACGCCCCTGCCCACCGGCCCCCTGGCCCGGCCGACCCGCGAAGAAGCCGAGGCCGCCGTGCGCACGCTCATCGCCTGGGCCGGCGACGACCCGCAGCGCGAAGGCCTGCTGGAAACCCCCGCCCGCGTGGTCAAGGCCTATGGCGAACTGTTCGCCGGCTATGGGCAGGACGCCGGGGAGGTCCTGTCGAAGACCTTCAAGGAGGTCGGCGGCTACGACGACCTGGTGCTGGTCAAGGACATACCCTTCTACGCCCATTGCGAGCACCACATGGTGCCCTTCTACGGCAAGGCCCATATCGCCTACCTGCCGCATGACGGCGTCGTGGGGCTTTCCAAGCTCGCCCGCCTGGTGGAGGTCTTCGCCCGGCGCCTGCAGACGCAGGAAACCATGACGGCGCAGATCATCGACGCCCTCAACGAGAATCTCGGGCCGCGCGGCGCCGCCGTGCTGCTGGAAGCCGAGCATATGTGCATGACCATGCGCGGCGTGAAGGCGCATGACGTGAAAACCGTCACCCACCGCTTCACCGGCGTCTTCGCCGAGGACCGGGCCGAGCAGGACCGCTTCTTCGCCATGGTGGGACATCGCTAGAGACGGCCGCCCCGCGACAACCGTGAGTTCCGGTTCGGCCCCGAGGGCGGAACGTCTGGCTTTCCATCGGGATGCGCGCTACAGCCTGCTGACCTCCGGCAGCAACCAGCGCGCACCATGACCATCACCTTCGCAGATCCCAGGACGCTGAGCCACGACGAGCTGGAAGAAGGCGCGGTCTTCGCGCCGCGTTTCGATGCCCATGGCCTGTTGACCGTGGTGACGCTCGAAGCGGGCAGCGGCGACGTGCTCATGCTGGCCCATATGAACGCGCAGGCCCTTTCCCTGACGCTCGAAACCGGCATCGCCCACTACTGGTCCCGGTCGCGCCAGGCGATCTGGAAAAAGGGCGAGACCTCGGGAGAGCTCCAGCAAGTCGTCGAGCTGCGGACCGACTGCGACCAGGATTGCCTGGTGATGATCGTGCATCAGACCGGCCGCGGCGCCGCCTGCCACACCGGGCGCAAGAGCTGCTTCTATCGGAAAGTGGCCGTCGAGGGCACCACGGCCAGGCTGGAAGACCGCGGCCTGCCCCGGCTTTTCGACCCTGCGGACGTCTATAAAGGCTAGGGTCCGTACCCAATAAGGATTCCCGTAAGGTCTGGATTGTGATTCAAGGTT
>ENA-UOVV01000929-UOVV01000929.1-compost-metagenome-genome-assembly--contig:-NODE-929-length-27249-cov-23.663602_pt1 | contig 27249 bp, 32 predicted proteins | sample MGYA00238155_ERZ761577 | MGnify/ENA primary metagenome ERZ761577 (study PRJEB28898, sample SAMN06268775) | compost metagenome | isolation source: Emeryville, CA | place: USA:Emeryville, CA | collected... | reverse complement strand
CCCCCTCGTGGGGAGGGTAGCGTCGCTAGGAGCGCAGCGACGTCGCAGAGCTAGGGTGGGGGTATGGAAGAGGCCTCTCACATATCCCCACCCTAGCTTCGCTAGGCCGCTTGCGCGGCCAAGCTGCGCTACCCTCCCCGCAAGGGGGAGGGTGACCAGCGGAGAGGGCTGATCCAAGTGCACTCGCTCGAGGCCGTCCCTCATCCTCACGATCCCTGTGCCGCCACGGCCTGCGCCAGTGATCTTGCGGCGCAGTTGTCGTCGGCCAGCACCTCGGGCATGGCAGAGGCTTCACGCTGCCACTCGCCGGAATCCTTGAGCTTTTCGACCACTTCCTTGGGCATGTAGTTCTCGTCGTGCTTGGCCAGCACATTGGTGGCGGTAAAGGTGCCGTCGGCCGCCAGCGCGCCTTCGACCACCACGCCCTGATTGGAGCGGAAAAGGTCGGGCAAGAGGCCGGTGAACGCCACCTTCATGTCGCTCGCGCCATCGGACACGACAAAGCTGGTGGTCTCGCCGAGACGGGAGCAGGAATTCTCCTTCACCAGTCCGCCGAGGCGCACCGGCGTGCCTGCCGCGATCTGTTTTTCGATGATCTCGCTGGGCGAATAGAAGAACACGATCTGGTCGCGCAGGGCGAAGAAGATCAGGCCGGCCGCGACGGCCAGCACGGCTCCGAGGCCGCCGATGATCGCGAGGCGTTTCTGCTTACGGGTCAATTGCTTGCCACCAATCCATTGTCAGCCGCAAGAACATCGAGCTCGGTGCGCACGCTGGCGTCCGGGTAAGCCTTGCGGGCAGCGTCATAAGCCTGCTGTGCCAGATCGTTCTGACCCTGCACAAGCCGCGAGCGTACCAACCGCGTCCATTCCTCTATCGTTCCTCCCTCGCTCTCGAGCCGCGCCGCAAGGCCATCGACCATGGCCGAGACGGCGCCCTCATCGGGCAGCGTGACGTCCCCCTCGAGCGCCGCTACGGCCGCTTCGAGCCCGGCCCTGGCGTTGGGCAGCCACGGCTCGTCGCCCTTGCCCAGCGCAATCAGCGCCTCCCAGCCGGCCTTGGCGGCGGCGAAATCGCCGCGCTGCATGGCCTCTCCGGCAATATAGTAGCGCGAGCGGACATGGGCCGGGTCGCGCGCCGCGGCGCTTTCGAACAGCTGCAGCGGTTCGCCCTCGGCCTTGCCGCCTGCCGCCATCATCAGGGCTTCGCCCAGATCCGTCTCGCGGTCGGCCGTCGGGCCATCGAGCGCGATGACCCGGCGCAGGGCGTTGGCCGCATCGGCGAAGCGACCCATCTGCATGTAGGCGGGGGCGATCACCGTCCAGCCCTGCAAATCCTCGGGCGCCTGCGCCAGCCGCTCCTCGATCTTCGCGACGGCGGTTTCGAGCGTCATGTCTGCGGGCGGCAGGTCGGTTCGCGCCTCGAGCGGGGCGGCCGGCACTTCGGGGCGGCCGAGCGCGGCGTAGACGCCGAAGCTCATAAGCGCCGTCGCCGCCACCGCGATGCCGACCAGCGCGCGGCCGGGTGCGCCCGCCCGCTTCGCCTTTTCCGCTTCCGCCTTCACCCGCATGAACTCGCGCGCCACCTCTGCCTTTGCCGCCACGGCCTCGGCGGGCTCGAGCCGGCCGAGCACCGCATCGGCCTCGATCTCACGCAGCTGCAGCTTCAGATGCGTGAGTTCAAGCGGCTCCTCGTCCGCCACCGGGGCACTGGTCCGCCGGCCGGCGCCCGCGTAATAGAGCGCGGCGCACGCAATGGCGGTAACGAGTACGGCAAGCAACCAAAAAAGCATGTGCAGGAATCTGCCTCGGGCGACACGGTTTCAAGTCGGCGCCGATATAATGGCATTCGGGCAGAATATGCACCGGTGCACATCAAAGTGTGGGGGGCGCATTGACGCAGTCCGTTAATATGGACGGATTCGCATCGGGGGCAGGATGCCGGAAAACGACTTCGATCACCTGATCATCGGCTCGACGCCGCTTGACGGACTCGTGGCTGGCCAGTTGCAGCGCGAGCACGGCAAACGCGTGTGCCTCGTGGCCGAGCCTTGGTCCTCGTTCGGGCTCGAACGCCGTTTCGATTGCAGCATCGAGCCGGTCACCCGGCCCGAGACCCTGCTGCTGCTCAAGCGCCTCGTGCCCGAGACGCTGAAGATCATCGGCAGCATCGGCAGGAATCTCACCGACAAGGTCGATCCGCTCTTCGTCGCTGAAACCCAAGGAACGGCGGCGGTGCTCGGCCACTTCCTCCACCTCGCGCAGCTGCTGGAGTTGCCGGTCGAGCGCGTCGCCGACCGCAGCATCAGCGAAGGCACCCTGCTGCGCGTGCGCGGCCAGCACCTCATTGCCCATCACCGCTTTGCCCCGGCGCTCGAAGCCTGGCTCGACGCGGCGGGAGTGCGGCGGCTCGATCCAGACGACACCACGATCACCATCCGCAAGGACGGTACGGCCCGCATCGCGGCTGCCGGCTCGGAGACGGAAGTGGCGCAGGTGCTGCTCGCCGACGATGCCGCCGTGCTCGCCCACCTGCCGCCCGAGGCGTGGGACCGCGCCGTGGTCCGCACGCTCTCCACTGCCCTGCTGATGCAACCGGCCAAGCCCGCGGCGGTACCGTTCAGCCTGTGGCTCGACCGGCGCATGTCGCTGCGGCAGGAACCCAAGGGCTCGCTCGCCGCTACCCTCACAGGCGAGCGCGACACGGCCGAAGCCCGCGTGGCGACCGCCACGTCCAGGTCGCTGCCGCTGCGTCGGGCTGGCGAGGCGCGCTACGAAACGCTTGCGACCAGCGATGGCGCGCCGCTCCTCGCCCCCGCCCGCGGCATCAAGGTCACCCACCTCGTCGGCTTCGGCGTAACCGGAGCCTTCTTGGCCCCTGCCCTAGCCCGCCACCTCGCCGGCGTGGCAAGCGCAGACGAGGCCGCGTGGTTCGCCGCCCGTGGCGCCACGCGCGGCAACCAGCGGCTCAACGCGGCGGAGTTCGCATGAGCAACCAGGCGCATCGTCTCCCGGCTGACGCACGGCACGGCTTGGGCGGCTCGGTGCTCGACCGCTCGCAGCCCCTGCGTTTCCGTCTCAACGGCCGCCAGATCGAGGGTTTTTCTGGCGACACTGTGCTGTCGGCGGCGCTCGCCAACGGCATCCAGTCTGCCGGTCGCCATGCCGATACTCCGCTGGCACTCGACGAAACCTTCGCCCCGCTCGTCGCCACGCATGGAGGCGAGCCGCTGCCGATGGATCGCACCCCGGCGATCGACGGCGCCGAGTTCACCACTATTGGTATCCGCCGCGACCCGATTGCTTCCAGCGGCGTGCTGGGGGCGCTGCGTCACCTGCTGGTTGGCCCCAACCGGACGCTTAACCACCGCTACGGCGACGTGCCGCCTTCGCCCGAGCCGTGGCGCACGGCGAGGCCGGAGGAGGAAATCCTCGCCGAGTTCGCCATTATCGGCGGCGGGGTGGCGGGCCTTGCCGCGGCCGGGGCGGCCTCCGCTGCCAGCAGGAGCGCAGTGCTGATCGAGCGCACGCCGACGCTCGGCGGCGCCATCCATTTTTTCGGAGCGGTGGAGAACGAGGACAGTCCCGACGTCACGCTCGAAAGGCTGATGCGGGGGCTCGACGGCAAGACGCCGGTCACGCGCCTGCTCGCTGCCGAGGCCTTCGCCATCGACTACGGCACGGTGAAAGTGCACCAGGTGGTGGCCGAAGGTGGGCGCATCCGCTCGCGCGTCCTCGCCGTCACCGCCCGGACCGTCATCCTCGCCCCCGGTTCGCTCGAACGCCTGCCGGTCTTTGCCGGCAACCGTGCGCCGGGTGTCGTCGCGGCGCTCGCCGCCTATCACCGGGCGCGGCGCTATGGCGTCTGGGTGGGGAAGCGCACCATCGTCAACACGCCCCACAGCAACGCCTATCGCCTCGCGCTGCAGGCCGCCGACGTGGGCATTTCGGTGCAGCGCATCGTCGATACGCGCATCAACCCGCATTCGCGCTTCGTCGATTTCGCCAAGGCGAGCGGCATTACCCTCGCCTCGGGCCTCGTCGCCAGCCGCGCCGACCCCATCCGCCGCAATGAGCCCGGCCTGCGCGTCGGGTTTGCCGTGGCCATCGAGGACATTGCGCGGGACAGCCAGACCTTCGAGACCGATACGCTGATCGCGGCCGGCAGCTGGCAGCCCGATCTGACGCTATGGCTTTCGGCCGGCGGCAGTGTCGGCTGGGATGCGCAGAACAACTGGCTCGCCCCGCGCGGCAGCCGCGAGAATCTCGTGCTGGTGGGATCGGCAGCGGGCTGGCACTCGACCACGGCTGCCATCGGCAGCGCCGAGGCCGCCGTCGCCGCCGCACTCGGAAAGGCCCCTGCCCCGTTCGAGGATATCCGCATCGACGCCACGTTCGAGACGCCCGACGCGCCCACTCCGGTGGCGCCGCGACGGGTCACCGGCCCGGCCTATCTCGATCGCGGCATCAGCCTCGTCACCCGCCGCTCCGCTGCCCCCGACCTGACGCATCATCCGGTGGCGCTCAGCCTTGGCGACATCGCCGCCGCGGTGCAGATCGGCGCCATGGCCCCGCGCGATGCCGGTCCTGTCGCGGCCGAGCGCTGCGGCATTTCGGGCGACATTGCTGGCGGCGCGTGGACGCTACCGGCCGAGGCGGCGGCGACGGAGATTCCGCCCGTCCCGACCTATCTCACCGGCCGCTTCGGGCCCAAGCCGCTGCTGTGCGTCGTCACCGCCTTCGACCCGCGCCATTTCGAGCCGGGCTGCCTGGTCTTCGAGCGCTCCGAAGTGCTCGATCCGCTCAAGGCCATCGGCGTCGTCTACGCCCCGGCCCCGGGTGGGGCACCGGGCGGCCTTGCCGTGCTCGGCACGTTGCCGGCCTCGCCCGACGGCAGCCTGTTCGTGCGCGACAGCAGCGGCGCGGTGGCGTCGAAGATCACTGAGAAGCTGAAGGCGACGTAGCGGTTACGACACGCGCCGCTCGGCGCTGTCCCGCGCGCGGCGCAGCACTTCGGCATATTCGCCATTGAAGCGCAGCTCGGCCATCTTGATGGCGGCGTCGAGCCGCTGGCCAGTCACGCGGTCGGTGGGGTTGGAGCGGAACAGCTCGAGATTGCGCTGCACGTGGATTTCGAGCGCCTGCCCCACCTGCGCCCAGGTCTGGTCGAAGAGCGCGTTGAGCGCCAGCGAGTCGCGGCAGTCGCGCACCGTGGCCAGCACGTAGCAGCCATTGAGCGCCGCCAGCAGCTGGTCGGGATCGACGCGGTCGGTGCCCGAGTGGCGGCGCAGCGCCAGGTTGATCGAGGGTCCGACATCCTTGAGCTTGGGCTCGACCAGCTCCGACACTGTCGTCGTCAGCCCGGCGGCAATCGACGACCAGCGCGACAGACGGTTGAGTTCGACGAACCCCATCACCGAGCGCATCAGCCGGTGGAAGCGGTCCACGGCACGGCACACCATGTCGATGTCGGCGAAGGCGCCGTGCTGCTGCAGGGCCGGGATCTGTGCCTGCGCGTGCGAGAAGATGGCATCGACCAGCGGGCCGAAGCCGGCGCGCACGATGGCCTTTTCGGTGGCGTCGCCGGCAATGCGGATCACCGCCTGCATCAGCCTGGCGGGGTTGCCGATCTGCCCCATGGCGCCCTGCATAAGCAGCGCCGTCACGGCATGATCGTTGAGCGGCATCGACTGAAGCGCCATGGTCAGCGCCGCTTCGTCGGTAAGCGCGTTGGTAGCGCGGCCGAAGCTCTGGGATTTCTCGAGCAAATGGCGGCACTTGAGGGCGTTACGTAAGACGCCCATGCGGCTATAGGGCCGCTCGCCCCCCACCTGCACGATCAGCCGGCGCTCGGCCTCGGGATTGGCATCGGCCACGGCCGCGTTCACCACGTCGCGCGAGCGCTGCAGGATTTCCGGCATGGCCTGGTCGAGCGCCTCGCGGGCCGCCGGATCGTCGGGCGAGAGGTCGGGGCGCATCAGGTCGGGCGCCACGTCGCGCGACATCCACGTCCACAGCGCCCATGCGTCGGACTCGGCAATCGCTCCGTCGAAATCGAATGTCGTGGGATCGGGCACCAGCACCGCGTCGATCAGCCCGAGAAACGGCCGTCCGGCGTGCTCGTTTCCCCGCCGCTGCGGCGCCGTTTGCGGCTTGTTCTGGCTGGCGGACGTTACGGGCATGAGTCCTTAGGGGCGAGATATGCCAAGGGTAGGCCAGAGCCTACCGCCCCCAGGTAAACAAAGATTATCAATGCGCTGCGGGGTTTAACGCGTCCCCGCGGGCGTGGCTCAGCTGGCCACGCTCCAGTTGTCCGCAGCGTCCTTGCAGGCCGTGCCCTGGCGGGTGAAGGCCGCGCCGGAGATCGTCACCACATGGGTGAAGTTGCGGCAGAAGGTGTTGTTCACCTGCACGAACGGCCCCACCGTCACCACGCCCGAGGTGCCGCCGGCCTTGCCCCAGTTGCGCGGAGCGCCGGCACGGCCGAACTTCAGCGCGTTGATCTGCGCCGCGGCGGCCTCGGCCCGGTCGGCCTGCGAGAGCTTGGCGTAGGCGCCGGCATCGATGAAGCCGCTGGCGTCGCCCGCCGTCTGCGCGTTCACCGCCACCACCACCGGCTGGCTCGGGGCCACCGCCACGGGAGCGACGATGGAACCCGGCGTCGGCTGGATGGGCGTGGGCTGAGACTGCAGTTCGGCGGTAGTGCCGGTGCAACCGGCGAGCAGCAGGGCGGCGAATAGAGGGGCGAAACGAACTGTCTGCTGCATCGGAACTCTGGTTGAAGCGGTCGGCGGATGGGCACGATACCCCGTCGCCTTATTCCTTGCGTATTGAGGCGAAAGTGCGGAACCCGGCCACTTTCGCGGCAGGAAGCCGGAGCTCGGCCAAGAGGCCGCCCAGCACCGATCGTTTCAATTGCAGCGACCCGCCATAGACGTCAACCAGTTCCTTGACGATATCCAGCCCAAGGCCCGATCCCGGCGTCTTCTCGTCGAGCCTGACGCCGCGGCGCAACACCTTCACCGCCTCTTCCTCGGTGAGGCCGGGGCCGTCATCGTCGATCTTGATGAGCAGGTTCGTGTTCTGCCCGCTGCGTTCGGCCACCACGGTGACGCCGATCGAAGACTTCGCCCATTTGCAGGCATTGTCGAGCAGGTTGCCGGCCATTTCCTCGAGGTCGCCCTCGTCGCCGCGGAACCATGGCAGCGAGGCATCGGGGCGCACCATGGCGATGGTCACGTTGGGGTTGAGCTTCTGCATCACGCGCGTCAGGCGCAGCATGACGTGGGTGGCGTCGGCGCGCTTGCCCACCACGGTCGAGCGGGCCGCCAGCCGGGCCCGGTCGAGATAGGTGGTGACGAGCTGGCTCATCTTCTCGGTTTCCGATTTCACCACCTTGGCGAGCGGGTTCTTGCGATCGGCATCGGCCTCGTTGCGCAGCACGGCGATGGGCGTCTTCAGCCCATGAGCAAGGTTACCCACCTGATTGCGCGCGCGCTCGACGATCTGCGCGTTCGAGCGCAGCAGCTCGTTGATCTCGTCGGAAAGGGGCGCGAGTTCGGCCGGATAGGCCTGGGTCAGGGCCGAAGCCTCGCCCTCGCGCACCTGCTCCACCTCGCGCCGCAGCCGCCCGACGGGCCGCAGCGCAATGCGCGCCACGATGGTCGACATCACCGCCAGCATGATCGCCACCGCACCGAGCACGATCAGCGTCTGGCCGCGGAACTCGTCGACGAGCCGCAGGATTTCGTCGAGCGAGCCCGTCACCATGATGTGGAGCGGCACGCCGTTCACCGTCACCAGCCGCTCGAGCACGCGGATCTTGGTGTCGAACGGATCGGTCAGCACCGCCGTCCGCGAGTTGTTGGCGTCGTAGGGGGTCGGCAGCGGCTCGAGCACCATGCCGACATAGGAGTTGGAGAAGTTGAGCAGGTCGCCGGCGTCGTTGCGGATGGCCCAGTACCAGCCCGAGCCGGTGCGGTCGAAGCGCGGATCGGCGACGCGGATATCGTCGGAGGCGGGGGAGGAGGAGAGCAGCGTCAGGTCGGTCAGCGTCTCGACCTGGAAGGCCAGCGTCTCCTGCAACGAGGTATCGAGGGCGCGCGAATAAAGCTCGGTGAGCAGGAAGGCGGTCGCCACCAGCGCCACGATCAGCCAGCCGATGGAGAGCAGGAACAGCGAGGCCGCGATCGAGCCGCGCTTGGAGTTGCCCGGCGTCGCCATCGCAGGCCTGGGCAGGATGCGGCTCGCCAGCGCCCCATAGCGCTCGGTGAAATTTGCCCAGGCAGACTCGATGGCGGCGGGGAGCTTCATGGCAGCTATCTACCACACCCGCCGGGCGCCGCCTCAGTCTTCCGCGATCTGATAGCCGAGGCCGCGGACCGTCTGGATGCAGTCCTCGGGCAGTTTCTTGCGCAGGCGGCCGACGAACACTTCGATGGTGTTCGAGTCGCGGTCGAAATCCTGGTCGTAGAGATGCTCGGTGAGTTCGGTGCGCGAAATCACCTTGCCCTTGTGGTGCATGAGGTAGCTCAGGAGCCGCAGCTCGTGGCTGGTCAGCTTCACCGCGTGGCCGTCCACCGTCACCTTGCCCGCCTTCACGTCGAGCCGCACCGAACCGGCGCTGATCTCGTTGGAAGCCTGTCCGGCAGCGCGACGCACCAGGGCGCGGACGCGGGCCAGCACCTCTTCCATGTGGAAGGGCTTGGCGACGTAGTCGTCGGCGCCGGCATCGATGCCCTGCACCTTGTCGCTCCAGCGATCGCGGGCGGTGAGCAGCAGCACCGGCGTCTTCTTGCCGGCCCGGCGCCATTCCTCCAGCACCGACAGGCCGTCCATCTGCGGCAGGCCGATATCGAGCACCACCGCGTCATAAGGCTCGGTGTCGCCGAGGAAGTGGCCTTCCTCGCCGTCGAACGCCACGTCGACTACGTAGCCCGCTTCGGTCAGCGCGTCCTTGAGCTGACGGTTGAGATTGACATCGTCTTCCACGACGAGAATACGCATAGACAAGTCCCCTGTAGCCGCCCGGCAGGTTGCTGCGCCGGCACTGCCCCAAGCAGGGCCATGCGCCTGTCTCGCCAAGCTTAAATCTTAGTGCTTCTCTTATTGCGCGGGCAAGGTCACCGGACGGCTTTCGCCCGAAGAATCCATGACGTTCACCCGCCAGTGCCACCGGCCGTTGATCTGGCAGACCTGTGCGGCGGACGAAATGATCTTGCCATCGACGCGCGCCGCATCCATGGCCTGGCTGAGCTGGATCAGCTCGCCGGAGTCGATCCGCTCCTGGATCTCACGACGATCGAGGCAACGTCCATCCTGCGCGGCGACGGGCCCTACAAAGCCCCCCACCAGCGCCCCCGCCACCCCGACGGCCGCCACAAAAGCTGCAATAAGGTTTTTCATGGGGCCGGTATGCGGGGCAGCGGCTGAATGTGGGATGAACGGTTAGTTCGTTCCGATACGGTCAACAACGCGCGCACGGAAGTACGCACGCATCCGTCGCTTCTCATCGGCCCCAAGGTCCTTACCCACAGCGTCGCGAGCCTGTGCCAACATCTTACAATCGAAGTCTGACGGTACACCCCGGTGTTCCGGGAGCGAGTCTCACCCCGCCTTCATCCCCTTCCTCAGAAACAGGATCGCCAGCCCCTCCATCAGCAGCTGGCCGGCGGCGTGGCCGTCGAAGGTGGGGATGTCGACGCCGACGAGCTGCCCGAGGGCGGCGAGGATCATGGCGAGGGCGATGATGTAGGTCTTGAAGCCGTTGAGAATGGAAAGGCCCATCAGGAACCTCCTCAGGTTGGATGTGATAATGGAGACAAGGAAGCGGGTCCGGGCGGCCTGAAGGCTGTCGCCCAGCACGTCGAAAATCGTCTTACGCATGGAAGGCCCCCTGGGTCGGGGCGCCCGCCCCGAAGGTCGCGCCGAGCCCCGCTACGGTGAAATCGAACGCCGGCGGCAGGGCGCCGAAATCGGCCACCTGTGCCGCCGCGGAATAGGTTACGGCGGGCGCCGAGGCCTCGATCACCCGAACCGGCGCCGCACCATCGACAATGGTCACGCGATACGCCTCGGGTGGGTAATCGAGCCCGACTTCAAGCGCCGCCCAGCTGCCGGAATCGGCGCGCGAGCGCCGCACCCAGCTCAGCGTCACGTCGCCGGAACTGTCGCGCATCGCCCGTAGGTGAGCCGGCGGCAGCGGCGTCAGCGGCCCGAGCCCGATTTCGGCCTCGAACGCCGTGCCCTCGGCATCGCGTCGCCCGGCAAAGGTCCGCAGCGCCAGGGTATCGCCGGCCCAGCCCGGCTCGACCGGCAGCACCGCCACCGTTTCGTCCAGTACCACCACCCGCGCCCCGGGCGCGGCGGTGCCAACCGGCGTGCCGCCCTGCCCGCGCAGCAGCGGCGTCAGCCGGTACGTCCCGGCGCCAACCAGTTCGGCCCCGGCAAAGCCGATCACCTCCCAGCCCGCCGCCGTCTCAACTGCGATGCGGTTGTTCCCTGCCAGAGCCGCCAGGGCATCGACATCAGCGAGGTGGCCGCCGAACAGCGTCACCGTCACCGCCTGCCGGTCCCAGCGTTCGACCGGCCCCGGCGCCAGCGCCGAAGCCAATTCGCCCAGTGCCGCCCTCCGCGTCAGCCGGGCCAGCGTCGCGCCGGTCGCCACCAGCTGCACCTCGATCGTCCCCGGCCAGGGCGAAGCCCAGGCCGCGAGCAGCAGCCGCGACATTTCGGGCGCGTTCGGCTCGCCCGGCAGGTGCGCCGCGACGAGCAGCGGCTCGGCCAGCGGCACGATCTCGGCGCCCGTGCGCGCCACCCGCTCGCTCAGCACCGCCGGATGCAGCACCGGCGCCACCGCCCGCGCCGAGATCTTGCGCGCCAGCCCGTCGCGGATCGTCGTGATCTCGAACGGACCCTCGCCCTCGCCATCCACGGCGATGACGTCGCCCACTTCGAGCGCCGCGAAGGACGGGGGCAGCGTCAGCTCCAGCGTATCGCGTCCTACGGCGGCAGCCACCAGCGCCCGCTCGGCCGCAACCCGTGCGCCTGCCGCGTCGAGCACGAGCCCGGCGTTTTGCCCGGCCACCGCTCCGCCCCTAGCGAGCAGCGCCGTCGCCGTTCCGGCGAGATAGTCGCGCTCGCGGTCGTAATAGCCGAGCGCCAGCTGCCCCACCGCCTCGGACGGATCGGGCCGCCGCCGCGAGCGCAGCGGCCCCTCCCCGGTTACGACATTGTCAACCGCCACTGCGGTGCGCACCGAAGGCGCTACCAGCGCCAGCCCGTCCTCGCCGTCGCGCACCGACAGCCCGCTCGCCGTCAGTGCCCCTTCGAGCGCATCGCGCGCCGGGACGACACCTTCCACCGCCAGTCCATGCACCAGCGGCAGCGAGGCCGCACCGGCCAGCTCCGTGCCCCAGTCCGCCGCCACGGCAGCGGCCAGCTCGTCGCTCGCCAGCGCCCCGAGCCGTCCGGTCAGCCAGTGCCCCGCCGCATGGTTTTGTGCGTCCGACCACGTCGTCTCGTCGGCCGGAAAGGCAGGGTAAGGCCGGGCGTCCCACGTCCAGAGGCTCACCCGCTCCACCATCGGGCTCTCCGCCCAATAGCTCAGCTGCGCCCGCAAGAACTGCCGCTGCATCAGCCCATCCGGCGCGCCGGAAGAGAAATACGGCCGCCCACCCTCGGCGCTCTTGCCGTCGGGAAACACGTTGGGCTGGTTCGCCCCCTTGTCGACCGCGCCGCAGCCCAGCTCGGTGAACCACACCGGCTTCATTCCCGGCTCCCACGCCGTGGGCGTCGGCGAACGAACCCCGCCTACCCGGTCGTGATGGGCGTTGCCCCACCACCCGGCAATGTCCTTGAAGCGCCACACCCAGGGCTCGCCGTGAGCGCCATCGGCAATCGGCGTCCGCGCCCCGGCGAGCCGGTCGGCATCGGAGGCATAGTACCAGTCGTAGCCCTCGCCCCCTTCGATCCCCGCCCTCAGGTAGTCCAGCGAGTGCGGCCCGTCCCACAGAGCGAAATCGGCATGGTCCTCGCCGTCACGCCAGTCGGTCACCGGCATGTAGTTGTCGATCCCCACCGCCGCGATATCGTCAGAGGCCCAGAGCGGATCGAGGTGGAACAGCTTGTCCCCCGGCGCGTCGGCGGGCTGGAATCCGTGATACTCGCTCCAGTCGGCTGCATAGGTCAGCGCCACGTCGGGCGCGAGCGCCTTCACCTCGGCCGCCAGCGTCACCAGCGCCTCGACGAAGGGGAAGCCGCCGCTTCCGTCACGCACCGTGGTCATGCCGACCATCTCCGAGGCCAGTACCAGCGCATCGGCCCCCTCCTGCTGGGCAAGACCTGCATAGTGCCGCACCATGCGCCGCAGCCCCCAGGCCGAGGCGCTGCCGACGAAGCCCGCCACATCGCCCGCCACCCCGGTGATGCGCCCGCGCCAGGGATAGGCCGCCTGCCCCATCGGGTTGTCTTCGGGAATGTCCATGAGCAGCATGGGGTAGAGCGTCACTTCGAGCCCGCGCGCCTTGAGGTCGGCAATCGCCGCCCGCACCGCCGCGTCGGAAGGCGTGCCGCCATAGGCCGGGCCGCCCTCATGCGTCGAAACCACCGCCGCGGTCCCGCGCGAAAGCCCCGCGACGCTCCAGCTCGTGCCCTTCACCGTGCGCGAGGCGGCCTCCACCTTGGGCCGCATGGTGCAGTGGCTCGCCCGCAGGTCGTCGCCGAACCAGCTCACCACCAGCGAGACGTGTTCAAGGTTGGGGCAAAGCGCCTGCAGCTCGTCGATGGAGAGCGTCCAGTCGCTGACCACGGCCGATTGGTGGGCGTTCTCCGTCTCCGCCCGGCCCGGCCCCACCGTGCGCACGCGCACCACCGGGTCGTAGCCGAACTCGGTCGCCCCGGGGATCACCGTCACCGAGCGGATCATCGGCTCGAGTTCGCCCACCACGCGGCAGAGCTCCACCGTGATGTTGGGAATGCGGTTGCCGAATGCCGTGAGCGGCAGGCGCTCGAACACCAGGTAGCAGAGCCCGCGATAGGCGGGCGCGTCACCCTGCTTGGCCTCGATCAGGCTGTCGGCCTCCTGCGTCTCCGTTCCGCGATAGAACCGCGCGTCGACAGCCTCGAGTTCGAGCAGTTGCCCGTCGGCCCACACCCGGCCGAGCCGGTGCACCTCGCCCTCGCAGAAGGCGACGGCGAAGCTGGCGCAGATGGTGTTCGGCTCGTCGGCCGGGGCCGTGCCCTTGCCGCCGCGATGCTCGCCCGCAATCTCCTCGAGTTCGGTCGCCCAGATGATGTTGCCGGCGAGCCGGCTCCAGCCATAGAGCCGCGGGATCGCCCCGCCCTCGCTCGACCCCTGCAGCCGGATATCCGGCCGCACCGCCGGCTGCGCCTTCTCGCCGAACAGGGTGGCATCGATCGCCGATCCAGCCAGCGCCCCCAGCGCCCGCCCGATCGTCGCCCCGATGGGTCCCCCCACCGCCCCGCCGACAAATTGCCCGGCCAGCGAAAGTGCAAGAGTTGCCAAGGTGGCCCTCCAAAAGATGCTTCGTTGTTGCGCTGAGTTGGCGGCAAACCCGCTATCGCGGTGGAGGACCGCCGACGGGCTCACCGCTCAGGAAACGACCAGGTCGCAACCACCCGTTTCGCCCAACCCTCGGTCAAATTCCCCTCGACCACCCCGAGCCGCTCCTGCGCATGCACGAAGCGGCCATCGCCGACGAAAATCCCGCAATGGCGCGGCGCCCGGTCCGCACCGATGCGGAACAGCAGGACCGCCCCCGGCGCCACCCCACCCGGCACGAGCCAGCGCTCCGCAAGCGCCCGCAGCTCCGCCGAATGTGTCCCGTCGCGCCAGTCGGCACGATAAGGCGGCAGTTCCGGCGCGGGGCCGATCACGTCGGCCCATACCCCGCGCAACAGCCCGATGCAGTCGCACCCCACCCCGCGCAAGGCGGCGCGATGCCGGTAGGGCGTGCCCACCCAGCCCCGCGCCGCCGCGACAATCTCAGTGCTCATCCGACCAGCTTCCGCCCGTCGCGCACGTCGCCCTCGCGCGGGTGGCGCAGCACGAAGTCCGAGCCCGGAATGTGCGGAAAGCCACGAAAATTGGCGGCGTTGCCGAACCGCGCCACGCAGGTCGCGAAGCGCCGGTCGCATCCCACCGTCAGCACCAGCGCCTCGCCCTCTTCCACCCACTCGCCCACCGGCGCGGCGAAGCCGAGCACGTCCGCTCCGCCCTCGCGCGCCGCCGTCACCACGCGATCGCGCAGGCCCTCGCGCTTCCCCGAGGTCCAGGCCGCCATGCCGAAGGCGAACCAGCCTTCGTCGAAATCTCCGATCCCCTCGATCCGCAACCGGAAGCGGTCGAGCACCTCGGCCACCACCGCCTCGGCACGAAGGTCCTCGTCGTCGAGATCCACCCCGCAACGCGCATCGCCCAGCTCCGCATCGCACAGCGCCTGGTAGACCCGGCCCCTGGGCACATTCAGCGCCGCCTGCCCCGAACGCAGCTCGGCGCGAAACACCCCGTCCTCGCGCACGATCTCGCCGATGGTGGCGCGCCGCACGAAATAGCGCTGCGACACGTCTCGCCAGTTCACCCGCCAGGTCGTCACTTCCGCCCCGTCGAAGCGGCCCAGCAGGATGTCCTCCTCGCTGATCGCCTCGGACGAGAGCACCCCCACCACTTCGGCCGTATCGACCGCGGCCCCCAGCTTCGTCGGCGCCTCCGAGCCATCGAGCCCATGCGCCGGCAAATAGTCCGTCCCGCCGAAACTCAGCGCCTCGTCATGGTCGGCGAAGCCCAGCACCACCCCATCCGCGCGGGCAACCCGCCAGCATGTCGCCAGCGTCGTCGCCCCGCTCGCGAGTTGCGCCGCAATCCCGGCCTCCAGCACCTTCATTCGCGCACCTCGATCAGGGGAATGTTCGGCACCTCGGCCGCATCGAAGCTGGTCAGCTCCACGTCCAGCCGATCGGTGTCGAACCGCACCGGCACGTCGAACAGAAATCCGGCCGTCACCGCGGCTCCCACTGGCGGCGCCTCGTCCAGCGTCACCACGCCGGTCGCCGTATCGACGGAAAAGTCGGCGGCGGCGAGGGAGGAACCCGCCACCGCCACCAGCACCGAGCCGGCCACCGGCTTGGTGATGGGTCTCAGATAGGGGTCGAAACTCGCCCCGTAACGCTTTTTTAAGCTGAATGAAACCTTGACGCCGTCGCCCGTGCCGATCACTTGGTCCAGCGCCGTCGGCGCCTCGGTGCCGTTGGATGAAAAGTCGAACCCGTCGCGCCAAAGGAACGAGTGAAACCGCCCGCGCCGCTCCTCGAAGAAGGCCAGCACGGCCTGCATGTCGGCCCGGGATTTCACCCCGTACCCGGCATTGTAGCGCCGCCGCGCATGGGCCCAGCGGCTGTTCCGCTCCTCGCGCCCGCTCGCCAGCGTCACCACATCCGTGGCCCGCTCCGGCCCGCCCCGCGCCCCCAAGGCAACGTCGAGCGGAAACCGCACTGCGTGAAATGCCATGTGTCTCTCCTGAAAAGGTCAGGTCCGTAGCCGCCCCCTCCACCGGCTGCGCCGGTCCCCGGGGGAGGACCCTGTCGACGTCGGTGCCCCGACCTGGATCCTCCACCGCGAAGCGGGGGAGGGGGACCGCCGAAGGCGGTGGAGGGGGCGGCAACACCCGCCTACGTCCCCCGCGTCCCCCGCTTCACCGCCCGCAGCAGTATGGCGGAGATCTCCGCCTCGCTCGCCGCAAAGCTCCGCGCATCGGTCGCCGTCACGTTGAAGGTCACGTTCACCGCCCCGCCGCCCCCCGCGACACCCAGCCGGCCGTCCGGCCCGCGCGCCAGCGGCAATATCGCCTCGGCCCCGGCTTCGCCGGCCAGCCCAAGCCCCTGCCCCATGGCGAAATAGGCCGGCGCCGCCAGCACCCCGCCCTTGGCGAAGGGTTTTACCCCGAGCGTCGGGTTGGTCGCCGTGAACAGCCCTTCCACCGCCGTCGAGACCAGCGCCCCCACCGGCTGCAGCGCCGCCTTGAGCGCAATGTCGGCAAAGCTCCGCGCCACCTCGCCCAGCACGGCGTTCAGCGACTTGCCGTCGAGCACTGCGCCGCGCAGGGCCCGGCTCAGCGTCTTGCCGACGCCATCGGCCAGGTCGCCGATCCGCTCCAGCTCCACCGACACGTCGGAGAGTTCCTCGAACATCTCAGCCATGCCGCACCTCGTCCGGAAACGCCGCCATCAGCCCGGCCAGCACGTCGCGGCCCGGCGCCCCGTCGCGCGTCCGGCCGCTGACGCCCTCGAACGCCGCCGCCAGTTCGCGCGGGGTCAGCCCCCAGAACTCCTTCGACGACAGCCGCAGCACGCCGAAGCCGAGCCGCATCGCCTCATTCCAAGGAAAAGCCCTCATGCCGCCTCCCCAAAGGTCGCGCGCAACAGCCGCGCCGCGATCTCCGCCGCGCCCTTCAGCCCGCCCTCGATGCTCATGCGCGCCAGGTCGTCGTCGGTGATGGCGTTGCCGCCACCCCGCAGTCCCGCGCCGATGATCGCGGTCAGGTCCCGCGCCGTCACCCGGCCGCTTGCAAACCGCTCCGAGAGTCCCACCAGGTCCCCGGCCCCCAGCCGCGCCTCGAGTTCCGCCAGCGCGCCCAGCGTAAGGCACAGCACCCGCGTCTCGCCCTCGAACACGGCCTCGATCTCACCCCGTCTCGCGTTCGCCATGTCAGGCCGCCGTGAACGTCAGCTGCCCGGCGCTTTCGAGCGCCAGCTCGAAGGTCACCTCGCCGGCATGGTCGGCGGCAAACTCCAGGGCCACGATCTGGAACGGCCCTTCCACGGTGCCGAAATCGGGCAGGATCAGCTGCCAGCTTCGGATCGTCCCGGCAAAGAACAGCGAGCGGATCGTCGCGTCCGAGCTGGCATCCTTGAATATCCCCGATCCTGCCACCGCCGCGCGCTTGATGCCGCCGCCCGACAGCAACTCGCGCCAGCGCCCGGCGCTCTCGGCATCGGTCACGTCGATCGCCGCCGCGTTGAAGGCGAGGCTTCGCGTGCGCAGCCCCGCCACCGTCACGAAACTCCCCGACCCCGTCTGGTCGAGCTTCAACAGCATGTCCTTGCCGCTCTGGGCCGCCATGTCAGGTCCTCATCAGTTGGGTTCAGTGAAAAAGCGCAGGCCGACCACGGCCCGCGCCTGCCCGGTGTCGAGGTCGATCGCGGTGTCGGTGCGTTCGTGCACCCGGTGCGTGACGAGCAGCCCGGTCGCCGTCAGCGCCCCGGCCACCACCACCACCCGCTCGGCCAGCGCCAGCGCCGCCTTGCGGCTGGGGTCCGCCGCCCAGCAATGCACCGCCACGCGATGCTCGAAACCCGGAGCCAGGTCGCCATCGCGCGGCAGCAGGTCGTGCCGCGCCACCACCAGGTAAGGCGCCACCGCCCCCTTCCCCGGCGCATCGAACACGCCGACGCCAGAGAGCCCGGCATCCGCCTTCAACGCCGCCACCAAAGCGGCCTGCAAAGCAACGATCGGATGGGTCATCGCGCGTTGCCACCCCGCCCCTCGATCCCTCCCCACAAGGGGGAGGGAGGCGATGTGGCTTGCTTCGGGCCACCGGTCTCCCTCCCCCTTGTGGGGAGGGTAGCGACGCTAGGCCCGCAGGGCCGTAGCAGAGCTGGCGTGGGGGTGATCCTCGCGTGCCCACTCATCCCGCTATCCCCCGCTCCCGGCACGTACAGCTGAGCCAGGCTCGCCGTCCGTCCATGTCTGAAACGCCCACCACCTCGAGCCAGCGCCCGCGCCAGCCGAAGCGATCGCCCACCGCCACGTCCGAGCGGTAGCGCACCACCACCGAGTGGCTCGCCTCCGCCGTCCGCCCGTCGCCGGCCACCGCCAGCCGGGCCGAAAGCGTCCGCACCCGGGCCCAGAGCGAACTCACCGTCATGAAGGCATGCGTCGTCCCGCCCTCGAGCTCGGAAGTGTCCACCCGCCGCTGCAGCGACACCCGATCCGTGAGTGACCCAATCACAGCCGCACCTGCCGGTAGGGCGAGATCATCTGGTTGAACCCGGGCGGGATCACCGCGCCCGAGCCCGCAACCAGCACGGCGTCGCGGTGCTCGAACCAGTGCGCCACCAGCGCCAGCACGCCGCGCTTGAGGTCCGAGGGCACGTCGTCCGCCTCGCCGAACCCGGCGACATAGTCGACCTCGATGCCAAAGCGCTCTCGCAGCACCGGCATCCCCGCCACCGTGCGCGGCAAGATCAGCCGCGCCGGCGTCACCCCGGTCGCCGCTTCGAACTGCGCCATCGGCACGGCGTGGTCGTCGCCGTCTTCGTCATAGGCGGTGATGGCGGTGAGGCTGACCAGCGGCGACACCGGCAGCGTCACCACGCAATCGGTCGGCCAGGCGTCGAGCACCAGCCGCCAGCTCTGGTTCACCAGGGCGCGGCCGGTTACGCTCTCGACATGGAGCCGCGCCGCCGCGACCAGCGTCGAAACCAGCCCGTCTTCGGCCTCGCTGTCGAGCCTGAGGAACGCCCGCGCCTCGGCAAGCGAAACCGGCTCCTCCGCTGGCCCCGCGAGAAGGTAGGAAATCATGGCAATGTCTCTTGTTGTTGGCGCCAGGTGATGTCGGCAGCGCAGCCTGGATCCTCCCCTGGAAGCGGGGGAGGGAACCGCCGAAGGCGGTGGAGGGGGCGGTACGGGCATAACGCCCTGCCCTCCCGCCCCTCACGTCGATGGTCGTCCCCGACCTTACGAAGCCGAGAACTTCAGCAGCTTGATCGCGTCAAAATCCTGCACGCCGCCGCCCACGCGCTTGGTGGTGTAGAACAGCACATAGGGCTTGGCCGTATAGGGGTCGCGCAGCACGTTCACCCCGGTGCGGTCCACCACGAGATAGCCGCGGTGGAAGTCGCCGAAGGCGATCGGCGTCGTACCGGCGCCGATATCGGGCATGGTCTCGGCCTCCACCAGCTCGAAGCCGAGCAGCGTCGGCTTGGCCCCGGCCGTCACCCCGGGCTGCCACAGGTAGTTGCCGTCGGCGTCCTTGAACTTGCGGACAGCGCCCTGGGTCTTCCTGTTCATCACCCACGACGCATTCTGCCGGTAGCCGGCCTTCAGCGTGTAGACGAGGTCGATCAGCTTGTCGGACGGGTCGTCGCTCGGCCAGGCCCCCGAAACACCGGTCGCGAGGTAGCCGATCTTCTCCCAGGCCCAACTGCTCTCGGCCACCTGCGTTTCGGCGAGAAAGCCCTTGGGCTTGTTGGTGCCGTTGCCCGAAACGAAGGCCGAAGTCTCCTGCTCGGCGAAGGCTGCGTTCACCTCGTCGGCAAGCCAGGCGCCGACATCCACCGCCGCATCGTCGAGAAAGGCCGCCGTCGCCGCCGGCATGGCGTAGAGTTCGGTGGTGGGGAAATCGAGCGCGTCGATGGTGAGCGAAGTCGTCTCGGTGCGCGCGCCCGTCTCGGCCACCCAGCCCGTCGCCGGACCGGTCAGCGATACCGGCTTCTTGTAGACGCTCGACGACACCGCCCGCACCGAGGCGATGGCGCGGATGGGCGACACCGCCGTCAGCCGCTTCGTGATCTCGTTTTCCGTCTCCGAGGGCACCAGGTAGCCGCCATCGGGGTTGGAGCCGATAGACAGCGCCTTCTCCTCACCGCGCTTCACATAGGCCGAGAACGCCTCCTTGTACTCGTCACCCGCCTCCGGGCGCCCGGCCTCGAGCGGCGGGCGCGAGCGCTCGAGCGCCACGCGGTCCATCGCCGCCTTGGCGCCATCGAGCGCGGCGTTCAGCCGGCCCAGCTTCTCCTCGGTCAACACGTCGGCGGCGCCGCGGCGTTCGAGCTCGGCGAGGCGGTCGTCATTGGTGCGCTTGAACTCCTCGAACGCGCCCATCAGTTCGGCCAGCAGGCCTGCGGTATCGCGCGCAGCGGCATTCGCGGTGGCCTTGTTCTCAAGGCCTCCGGTCACAAGTTCCGTCATCGGATTTTTCCCTCAGTGCTTCAGAAGCGAAATGGCCGCCTTGAGCGAGCCTTCAAGGCCGTCCCCGGCCGCGATCCTGGCCTCGGCCAGCATCGGAAACGTCACGATGGAGATTTCCCACAGCTCCACCGCCCAGAGCCGGCGGTGCCCGGTCCCGGCGTCGCGGGTAGCACGCACGGTGCGAAAGCCGATGGAGAGCCCATCTATCGCCCGCCGCTCGATCAGCGCCCTCAGCGCATCGGCCCGCGGCACACCGGGCACCAGCCGCCCCTCGACCCACAGCCCGTAGCCGTCCTCGCGCACGACCTCCCAGTTGCCGATCGGCTCCCTGGCATCGTGCTGGAACAGCATGCGCAGCTTCCGCGCCCCGCGCCGCGTCAGCGATTTGGCGAACGCCCCCGGCATCACGATGTCGCCCGCCTCGTCCAGGCGCCCGAAGACGCTGGCATAGCCGGCAAAACGTCCATCCGCGTCGATCGGAATGGCCCCCGTCACGACTTCACCGCCTGGGCCGCCCCGGCAGGTCGCGGCTTGCCCTGCCGCCGCGGCGCCGGCTTTGCCAGCGTCCCCGCCAGGTGCCAGGCAAACTGCCGGAAGACTTCCCCCGAATTGTCCGAACCCTTCTTGTCCCCCAAGATCACTTCTCCCGACGAAACAGTTGGTTGAGCGTAGAAATTTCCTTCACGAAGTCGTTGAACCGCCGGTTCGCCGCGACCAGTTCCTTAAGGCTCCACACCAGCAGCCCCGTGGCCCCCATGGCCCAGGCAAACAGCGCCAGATGCGCCAGATCCCCGCGCGTCACTATCGATTTGGTGAGCTCGTCCATGGTGGTCTCCTCAAGAAAACTGGCCAATGAACCGCGGCCAGGTACGCGTTGCTCCAGACACCCCGCGGCTCAAACCCCCAGCATCGCCCGCTTCTCGGCGTCGCTCAAAAACTCCGCGCCACCGATCCTCGCCCACAAGGCCGCCCGGTCCTCGGCCAGCGCCTCGACGCCATCGACCTCCGCCACCAGCTTCGCCCCGCCGAACCCGGCTCCGAGCCAGAAGCTCAAGTCGTCGGCCACCCGCATCACCAGGGGGATCACCGTGCCGCGCCAGAAGGCCCGGTTGGCCTCGGCGTAGTTGGCGTAGGTGTTGTCGCCGGGTATCCCCAGCAGCATTGGCGGCACGCCGAAGGCGAGCGCGATTTCGCGCGCCGCGGCATTCTTGAGCTCCACGAAATCGAGTTCTGCCGGCGTCAGCGCCATCGGCTTCCAGTCGAGCCCGCCCTCCAGCACCAGTGGCCGCCCGGCATTGCGCGCACCCTGGAAATTCGCTTCGAGCTCGCCCTTGAGCCGGTTGAACTGCGCCTCCGTCAGCCCCGTATCGGCGGTGTAAACCAGCGCCCCGCTCGGCCGCGCCGCGTTGTCGAGCAGCGCCTTGTTCCAGTCTGCCGCCGCATTGTGGATGTCGAGGCTCTGCGCCGCGGCTTCCAGCGGCGCCATCCCGTAGTGGTCGTCGAGCGGGTGGAACAGCGCCAGGTGCATCACCTCGGCCACCGGCCGGGCCTCCAGCGACAGGTTGCGCGTCCGCCCGCCGGCCGTATAGCTGTAGCCCACAGGATGCCCGTCGCGCCCCAGCGCCACCCGCACCCGGTCCGGCCTGAGGCAGTAGATCGCCTTCACCTCGCCATCGAGCATCGCCGCTTCGAGATAGGCGTTCCCCGCCGTCAGCAGGTAGGCATAGACCTGCTCGAGCAGCTCGGCCCCGCCCACCCGCGAGTTGGGCCGCGCCAGCAGTGCCGTCAGCGGATGCTCGGTGAGCTTCCGCCCGCCCTCCTCCACCACCAGCGGCACGCGCGTCGCCGCCTCGGCCACCATGCGCACGCAGCGATAGACCACCGGGTTCTTCATGAACCCGGCATTGGCGAGGCTCACGAACCCGCGCCGGCTCCAGCTCGCCTCAGAGGGGCCCGCCACCGAAACGAACCCCTGCAACCCCTTGCGCTCCGCAGGCGCCACCGCCCGGCCACTCAGCCGGCTGAACCAATTGGGCATCGAAATCCTCCAGAATAATCGCTGGGGCCAAGCGCGATGGCAGCCTGTCCCCCCACGCTGTCATCCCGGGCTTGACCAGGACCCAGCTCGAAAGCGGCTCAGGCGATGGTGTTGCCCCGGCTCTCCGGCTGGACGAAACCTCAGGGTTTCACCCTTCACCTAAACACTCCGCACCCGCGGCTCGCCGCGTTTCAGCAGCAGCTCGGTCAGCGCCCAGACCAGCGCATCCACCCGGTCGGGCGAATGGCCCTCGCTGAGGCCGTCAGCGCCAAACGCGCACATCTCGTCCTCGAGCGCCGTCAGACCTGGCACATGGCTCACCCGGCCGCTGGCGTAGAGGGCCGCCACCGGCTCGGCGCGCAGCCATTTGCCCTGTCGCGCCCGCACCTCGCGCACCGGCACCTCGCGACCCACCTGCGCGATCACGGCGCGCACCATCTCGCCGCCCTGGTTGGTCTCGGCCACGATGCAGTCGGCGTCGAACTCGTGGAACGCCGCCACCGCCCGCCGGGCCCAGGCGTCCGGGTGGGCCGGGCCGAAGCTCAGATCGGCCAGCACCACCGCCTCGTCTCCGCGCCTTGCCGCAACCACGATGCCGCATCGGTCCGACCGGCGCGTCCCCGTCGCTGGCGGATCGACCGCCACCACCGTGCGCTCCCGCCCTGCCCCGTCGCTGCGGCGGAACATGCCGCGATGCCACAGCGCATCGGGCAAATCCTCGATCAGCTCGCCCTCGAGTTCCTGCCGCCCGAGCACCGAATGCTCATAGCGCGCCACCACCGCCTTGAAGAAGGCATCGGCGAGAAAGCTGTTCTCCGCCGTTCGCATCCGCGTCGTCACCGTCCCCGGCTCGGCCTGGATGCGCTTCATCAGCTTCGTCGCGCGCGGCGTCGTCGTCACCAGCTGCCGCGGCCGTTCCCCGAGCCGCAGCCCGAACTGGAGCATGTCCCAGGCCGCTTCGCCGTGCGGCCACTTGCCGACCTCGTCGCACCACGCCGCGGCGAACTGCGGTCCGCGGAACCGCTCAGGGTCGGCTGCGCCGAGCAGCACGCCCTCCACCCCGTTCGGCCAGAACAGCAGATTCTCCCGCAGGATCGGCCGCTCTTCGGGCGGCGTCACCCGCATGATCCCGGCGGGGCCTAGCAGCATCACCTGCCGGGCCTCGATCATCGTCTCGCCGACAACGGCAATCGGCCCGACTCCGCCGGCAGCCAGCTGCCGCACCCAGTTGGCCCCTGCCATGGTCTTGCCCGACCCGCGCCCGCCCATCAGCAGCCAGGTCGTCCAGTCTCCTTGTGGCGGGCGCTGCGACTCGCGAGACCAGAACCACCAGTCGAAGCGAAACGGCGGCAACTCGTCGTCGGAGACAGCCGCCAGCAGCTCAGCGGACGCCGAGTTCCTCGAGACGCTTGGCAATTCGGGCTCTCAGCTCCTGCATCTGCGGGCTCTGCCGGCGTTCCGGCTTGCCGGCGTTGATCCGCCGCTCCAGTTCGAGCAGCTTGGTATATGTCGCGGTGAGCTTCTGCATTTCGCTCACCTGGTCTTCTGGTTTTGCCACCATCGCCTCCCGCAACCGGGCCAACTGCCGTTCCAGCCCCACGAACAGTTTTCGAAGCAGCAGCAGGCGGTCGGCCTCGCTGGCATCCTCCGGCACGTCCCATTTGTGGGTGCGGATATGCTCGGTCAGCTGTTCGAGAGTGATCCCGTGGCGCTCGCAGATCAGCAGCCGGCTTTCCACCGCCGCCACCACCTCGGCCCGGATGATCGTCCAGTCCGGGCCTTTCGTCTTTTCCGGCAACTCCCGCCCTCGCTCCACGTTGGTTCGCGGCAGGAGCACGCCCATGCCCTCCACCGTCATTGCCGACATGGCCTATGACCCGGACACCGAAACGCTCAGCGTCTGGTTCCGGCCCTCCGGCCGCCGCTACGATTATTTCGAAGTGCCTGCTGCGGTGTACGACGCGTTGCGCCGCTCACGCTCCAAGGGCCGCTACTTCAACGCCCGCATCCGCGACGCCTATCCGTTCGCGAAGGCCGAAGGCCCACGGAGCGCATCGCCCACTTCTGCGACCATGCCCAAAACCTACACGACCACCGTCACGCGGGGATAAGTCGAGCGAAACTTTCTTGGAAAGCGCAGCCGTTCCAGCCACTTCTGCCGCAATCCTGCGGCAAGGGGCGAACACTTGCCGCTAACCGCCTGTCAGTCGCGGTTGCGCTCGAACGTCTCGGTCCAATCGAACCGCGGTAGCCAAGGCTCACGGCGCACCGTCCACAGCTCATAGCCCGGGCGAAACCGGCCGATCTCGTCGAGCGCGCCGAGATGCACCTCCACCTCGCCCTCCCCCGCCGCGAACACCGACGAACCGCAGCGCGGGCAGAAATGCCGCCCGCGAAACTCCCGCGTCTCGCCGCTCACCGTCACCGCATCGGCCGGAAAGATCGCAGCAGCGTAGAACAACGCCCCATGGTGCTTGCGGCAGTCGAGGCAATGGCACACGCCCACCCGGTCGGGCTTGCCCCGCGCTACCAGCCGCACCGCCCCGCACAGGCACCCGCCCGTCACTTCATCCATCGCCCATCTCCTTGCCGGCCAGCAGCCTAGCGTTTCTGCGGGCAGTGCACGACCCGGGCGCAAAGAAAACGCCCGGACTCGCGTCAACGAAGCCGGGCGCAGGAATGGTCAGGGGCGCGACTGGCCTCAGGCCGCGCGGCGGGTGCCCTTTGGATCCTTTCGCACGCGGAAGAAGTCGACCAGCTCGTCGAGGGTGCGGGCCTCGGCCTCCGTCCGAGCGATCGAGCTGTTCAGGCGCTCCACCAGCTCGGCATTGTGCTGGGTCATCTCGTCCATCTCGCGCACGGCGCGCGAGATCTCCTCGATGCCCACAGCCTGCTCGCTGCTCGCCTCGGCGATCTGGTGCACCATGGCGTCGCTGTTTCGCGCCGCGGCGTGGATCGCCTCGAGCCGCGAGGTCGCCGCCTCAACGAGCCGGGTGCCGTTCTTCACGTCCTCGCCGCTGAGGTCGATCAGTGCCTTCACCTCGCGCGAGGCCTCGGCTGCCGACTGAGCCAGTCGCCGCACCTCCACCGCCACCACGGCGAAGCCCTTGCCAGCCTCGCCGGCGCGCGCCGCCTCCACCGAGGCATTGAGCGCCAGCAGGTTGGTCTGGAACGCCACGTCGTCGATGAGCCCGATGATCCGCGCGATGCGCTCCGAAGAAGCGGTGATCCGCTCCATCGCCGCGTTCGCCTCGCGGATCACCCCGGAGCCGGCATCGGCTGCCTCGAACACCGAGCGGGCGCTGTCCTTGGCAGCAGCGGCGCTCCGGGCATTGCCGTTCACGGTGGCGCTCAGCTGCTCGGTCGCCGCGCTCGTCTGCTCGATCGCGGCCGCCTGCCGCGTCGTGCGGTCGGCGAGATTGGTGGCGCCGTCGAGCAGTTCCTCGGTTGCCTCGCGCAAGGCCGTGGCCGTGCCATGAAGCTGCGACACCACCGCCTCGAGCCGCTCGGCCACGAGGTTGGTGTCGTCCTTGATCTTCTGGAACGCGGGGTCGAACTCGGCCTCGATGCGCGCCGTCAGGTCGCCGCCCGCAAGGCTGCCCAGCACTTCACCGGTCAGCGACACGGCCCGCTCGATCTTCTCCGCCGCCGCTCGGTCGCGGGCCGCCGCTTCCTCGGTGAGGCGCTCGAAATAGACCGACACGGCGATGTCCATGTCGAGCAGCACGGCCTTGATCACTGCATTCACCACCCGCGACAGGCCTGCCGCGTCGGGGCCAGCGGGCTTGCGCCCAAACAGGCCACGCGGCGCCTCGGCGGTCGCCAGCATATCGGTGATCACGCCGGTGATCAGGTGCTCGATGATCCGGCCATAGCCGCCGATATACCAGCGCGGCTCCAGCCCGATCTTGGCGTGCCGCTCACCCACCCTGTGGCTTGATGCCATATACTCGGCATCGAACTTGCCGGCGGCGATGCTGGCCCAGTGGCCCAGCTGCCTGGACTTGGCGCGGTCCATCTGCGCCTTGCCGTCGAAGAATGCCGCCATGGCGGGCACTGTCGAGAGCAGCTCGTAGAATGCCGTTAGGGCCTCCGGCAGGTGCCTCTCCACCAGCGGGCGGGTGGCCGCCAGTTCGGCCAGTGCCTTGTCGTCGAGCCCGATGAACGCGAGCCGCTCGCGCAGCGCCGCAACGTCGTCGAAGTCCGTCATACTGCCCCCATGTGGACGCGGGTTGGTATCCGCTTGTGGCCCTCGTTTGGCCGCCCGCAACTTAATCGCAGGTAACGACAGCATGACGGTCCCCTGCGTCATCCCGCCGCACCCAACAGGTCCTCCAAAATGCCGTTTCACGAGAACTTTCTGCCGGCTGCTCATTCATCGCCCCGGACGGAGGTCCGTTCTCCGGGCGCAAAAAATCCCGCACGGAGGCGGCCCCGCGCGGGATTCCAGTTCGGCAGTTCTTTCGGCCCGGTCGGGCCGTGCTGCCTATCCTATCGCTCTGCGACGGTCCGCATGCGGCTCAGGCTCACGGTCTGGCAGAACACGCCCTGGCAGCCGTTCACCTTCAGGCTGTCCTCGCCGGTCATCACCATGGTGCCGGCATAAGTGTCGCCGCCATGCTTTACAGTGCCGGTCCACTTGTTCTCGGCCGACTGCCTGCCCTGCACGATGATCTGGTTGAGGTACTGGCGGTTCTTGTCGTCCTTGTCGCGCAGCCAGATCAGGCGCGCGCACAGGGCACCGTCGGCGCAGTGCATGATCTTGTAGCGGCTCTTGCCGTCATTGGCCTGCCAGGTGCCGGTGGGGTCGCCAGCCAGCGCGGCGAGGGGAGTGGCGCCGAGGGTGAGGGCCATGAGGCCGAGGGCGAGTTTCTTGCCGAAATGCATGGGCAATCTCCTCCTTGGGAGAGATGAAGTCTGTTCGGGTCTGCGGGTGTTGACCCGCTATATGGGGAACGCGGCTTAATGTGAAATAACCGGGCTGTTCATCTGCCGTTCAGCAATGTGTCCGCACGCTCGGACAAATACGGCAGCCCTGCTGACATGCCCGGTTTGCCGGTCGTTCAGCCCCCGTTCAGCTGCCTTATTCTGCGGCCCGTTTCGTGGTCACTCTTTCGTTCACGAACCCGTGAACGTACCTGTCACGTACGCACCGGCACGCAGTCAGATTTCCTCCGGCGGTTCCCAGTTGGGCCAGTCGGCGACGTGGTCTTCCCATTCGCCGG
>ENA-UOVV01000928-UOVV01000928.1-compost-metagenome-genome-assembly--contig:-NODE-928-length-27259-cov-6.309734_pt1 | contig 27259 bp, 28 predicted proteins | sample MGYA00238155_ERZ761577 | MGnify/ENA primary metagenome ERZ761577 (study PRJEB28898, sample SAMN06268775) | compost metagenome | isolation source: Emeryville, CA | place: USA:Emeryville, CA | collected... | reverse complement strand
CGGGGATCGCTTTTTATTGGGCGAGCGGACGCAGATCGACGCTGCCTTCCGACTTCGCGGGGACCTTGTAGTCGTCCTCGTTGAAAACCTGGAACAGCACGCTCTCCAGGCGATAGGACGCCGTGCGATCGCCCGAGCGCGCCACCAGCTCACGCAACGCCGCCTGATTTTCGACCGGCACCACGATCACCTGGTCGGCCGCACCCATCGGCGGCAATCCCACCGGCGCAGCGTCCTCGATCTTCGCGATCAGCGTGCCATTGAAAAACACGCGGTGGTTCGAACGCACCACGCCGATGGCAAACACGCTCTCGTTGGCGTAGCGCAGCGTGAGCGTGATCGCTCCGGGCTCCTGCGGCGCGGGCGCGACCGAGGAAATGCTTACGTGAATGCTGTTTTGGATCGGGGACGAGCCGCAGCCGGAAAACGCCAGGGCGAACACGGCCGAGAAAAAGACGAAGAGGGGAAAACGTTTCATGCGGTGAGGTCTGCCGTCATGCAGGCGCAACGCTTCGGAGACTGCAAGTTTAGCCGCAGCCTTGCTGCGCACCCGCTCGAATCTGGAGCCGCGGCGCCCCCGCCGCGGTCGGTGCGCTTTCAAGACGCGACGAGGGCGTCGCGTCCCCATGCACTCGCATTAGAAAGGTGGAGCCCGGCGCCCGCGCCGGGCCTGTGGGCGAAACGCAGTCGCGTCCACGCGCGAAGCGCTCAGAAGGGCAAACGCCGAACCTTGCACCGTGGCTCGACCGTGGACGCACCATGGCTCGACCGTGAACGCACCTTGGCTCGACCTGGTCCGGACCTTGTCCCGACTCGGGACGCACTCAGGCACGACTTGGTGCAGACGGAGGCGCGACTCGTGCCGCACTTAGTCCCGACCCGGTTCAGAATACCGAGAGCGCGCGGGCGCTCTCGATCACGACCCAGGCTCCACCGCCGGCGACCAGCAGCGTCAGGCCCTGGCGCACGAGTTTGCGGCCACGGAGCACCGCATCGTGGAGATCGGTGTCGAGCGTCTTCCGGTTGCTCTGCGCCATAAAGCTCACGAAGCGCGGATCGCGCAGACGGCTCCGCCGGTCGCTAACGAGACCGAAGCGGACCGCGGGGCGGCGGCAGAGGTTGAGCAGGACGCGCAGCACAGTTTCGCCTTACATCGGAACTTTGGGTTCGTTTTTTCAATGTGAAATTCACTAACTTCGGTCTTTCACGCCTTTTTCTCCGCTTTCCATGCACCACTTCCGCTACGCCGGTTCCGATCTGCAATGTGAGTCCGTCGATCTCGCCGCGGTAGCGCGGCTCTATGGCACGCCGACGTATGTCTATAGCGCGTCCACGATCGAGGATCACTACAAGCGTCTCCAGACCAGCCTGTCGGGGCTCGATCTGCAGATCTGCTACGCGATGAAGGCCAACTCGAACCTCGCGCTGCTGAAGCTGTTTTCCAACCTCGGCGCGGGCTTCGATCTGGTGAGCGGCGGCGAGATCCGTCGCGTGATCGCGGCGGGCGGCAATGTGAAGACGAGCGTGTTCGCCGGCGTCGGCAAGACCGAGGCGGAGATCAAACTCGCGCTGGAGAACGGCATTTTCTCGTTCCACGTCGAGAGCGAGCCGGAGCTCGCGCGTATCAATCACGTCGCGGGCACCATGGGCGTGAAGGCGCCCATCGCGATCCGCATCAATCCCGACGTCGACGCGAAGACGCACGCGAAGATCACGACCGGCAAGAGCGACAATAAGTTCGGCGTGCCGCTTCGCTTCGCGGCTGCGGCCTACGAGGCCGCCTCGAAGTTGAAGAACATCGAGCTCAAGGGCGTGCAGATGCACATCGGCTCGCAGCTCACGTCGGTCGGCCCGTTCGTCGAGGCGGTGAAGAAGGTCGCGCCGTTCGTGGCCGAGCTGAAGGCCAGCTACGGCATCAGCTACTTCTCGATCGGCGGCGGCATGGGCATCGTCTACAAGGACTCGCTCGCGAGCGGCCAGCCGGGTTGGTGGGACGCGCTCCCGCCCGAGCAGCGCCCGCTCACGCCGGAAGTTTACGGCGAAGCGCTGACGCCGCTCCTCCAGCCGCTCGGTCTGAAGATCGTGCTCGAGCACGGCCGCTTCATGGTCGGCAACGCCGGCGTGCTGTTGTCCAAGGTCGAGCACCTGAAGCGCGGCGCGAACAAGAACTTCCTCATCGTCGACGCGGCCATGAACGATCTCATGCGCCCCGCGATGTATGACAGCTATCACGAGATCGTGCCGCTGCACCGCGACACCTCGCGTCGCGCGCTCACCGTCGATGTTGTGGGCCCGATTTGCGAAACGGGCGACTGCTTCGCGAAGGATCGTCAGCTCCAGGAAGTCGGTGAGGGCGAGCTGATCGCGTTCATGAGCGCCGGCGCCTACGGCTACACGATGGCGAGTCGCTACAACACCCGCGCGCTCGCGGCCGAGGTGCTCGTGAAGGGCAGCAGTTTCGAATTGATCAACGCTCGCGAGACGTTCGAGCACATGATCGCCAACGAGAAAGTGCCGGCGTTTTTGCGCTGAGCGGACTCGTGGCTTGCGCCAGCGTCACGAGATTTCAGCGTAGTTGATGTCCACTCACCCATGAAGTTCGCGGTCCTCGGAGCTGGCGCGTGGGGCACGGCTTTTGCCCTTCATCTGGCCCGTCTCGGCCGGCCGGTCGTGCTTGTGCCGCGACGCGGCGAACACGCCGAGGCGATCCGCGCCGCGGGTGAAAATGTGGACTACCTGCCCGGCGTCCCGTTTCCGCGCGAACTCGAAGTGACCGCTGACACACGTGCCGCGCTCGCTGGCACCGATGTGGTGTTGCTCGCTTGTCCGTCGCAGGCGCTCCGCGAAACGGCGCAGCGCGTGCGCGACAATGGTGGCGCACGCATCATCCTCAGTCTGGCCAAGGGCCTCGAGCTCGGCACGCATCTGCGTCCCTCGCAGGTGATCGCGGACGTGTTGCCCGAGTCCGTCGTCGGTTCGCTCTCCGGTCCGACGAATGCCGCCGAGTTCGCAAAGGCAATTCCGTCCGCGATGGTGCTCGCGTGCGGCAACTCCGTCGAAGCGTGCGCGGTGCAGGAGGAAATCAGCGGACCCACGCTGCGTGTTTACACGAGTGAGGATCTGCCCGGTGTGGAATTCGGCGGCAGTTTGAAAAACGTTTACGCGATCGCGGCCGGTTGCTCCGACGGCTTTGGTCTCGGCGACAACACGCGCGCGGCGCTGCTCACGCGTGCGCTGGCCGAAATGGTGCGGCTCGGCGTCACGCTGGGTGCGCGACCGGAAACATTTTATGGACTGAGCGGTTTCGGCGATCTCGTGGCGACGTGTCACGGCGCGTGGAGCCGCAATCGCGAGTTCGGCGAACAGATCGGCGCGGGCAAATCCGTCGCCGAGCTGCTGCAGGGACGAAAAACCGTCGTCGAAGGTTATCGCACGACGCAGTCGTTCCACGGCCTTTGCGTGGAGAAGGGCATCGACGCGCCGATTCTGCGCGAGATGCACGGGATCCTTTTTGAAGGCCGCTCGCCGGCTGAAGCGCTGCGCGCACTGATGTCGCGCACGCTGAAGCCCGAGTCGCTCCCGGCGACGTAAGCGCGGCAGGGATGGCTCGGAGAGCATCCCTCTCGATTGCTACGACGTGGAGCCCGGCGTCCTCGCCAGGCTGGACGATGTTCGCCTACGTGTGCGGCCCTCGCACGCCAGCGGCACACAAAAGAAAACCCGCCGGGGACGGCGGGCTCCACCTGTTAGGACCTTGTCGCGACTTGGTCCGCACGGTGGTTCGAGACGGTTCGGACCTTGGCTCGACATGATCCGCACCTTGTCCCGAGTCGTGCCGGACTGTGGCACGACTCGGTGCGGACTGGGGATCAATGGCCGGCGCCGGCCGAGTGCTCCTGAATGTATTCCTGCTTGAGCCCGAGTTTTTCGGGCGCGTGCAGGACGAGCATCTTCATGCGGACGTCGCCGGGCACGGTGGTGCGCGTGGCTTTGGAGACGACGATCATCAGCACGATCGCGAGCGGCACGGTCCAGATCGCGGGTTGCTCGCAGAGGATGCGGATGAGCGGATTCGTTCTCCAGAAGACGCCGAGATCGATGATCTTGAGATCGCTGAGATTGATCACGGTCGTGCAGGCGAGAGCGGCGAGACCGCCGCCGAGCATGCCGGTCGCAGCGCCCTTCATCGTCATGCCGCGCCACCACACGCTCATGAAGAGCAGCGGGAAATAACTCGCGGCCGCGATCGCGAACGCCTGACCGACCATGAAGTTGATCTGGAGTTGTTCGACTTGGGAGCCGAGCACGACGGACATCGCGCCGATCACGACGGCGGCGATCTTGAACATGCGCATGCGCTCCTCGGCGGTGGCGTGCGGCTTGAGGATGCGGCCGTAAACGTCGTGCGCGAGCGCGCCGGTCATCGAAACGAGCAGGCCGCTGAACGTGCTCATGAACGCCGCAAACGCGCCGGCGCAGGCGATGCCGCTCAGCACGGAGCCCCAGATGCCGTAGCGTTCGTTGATGATGCGCGGCAGCTCGAGCACGATCTTGTCGGTGCCCTTGGCGCCGGTTGCGGCGTAGAGTTCGGGCAGGAGGTTGCGTCCAAGAACTCCGAATACAGGCGGAAACACGTAGAACACTCCGATGAGGATCATCACCCACATCGTGGTGCGCTTGGCGGCGACGCCGTCGGGATTCGTGTAGAAACGCACGAGGATGTGCGGCAGACCAGCGGTGCCGCAGACGAGCGCGATGATGAGCGAGTAGGTGTAGAGGAGCGAATACGGTTTCGTTTCCTCGGCGGAGAGACCGGCGGCTTTCGCGGCTTTCGTGGTGAGCGGACCGAACGGCGAGACCCACGAGACGTCGCTGGGCGCGGTCGCGGGCAACGTGGCACGCGGCGTGTCGATCGTCTGCACGATCGCGGCGGGTTCGGCGAGGGACTCGGCGGCGGTGCGATTGGCGCCGACGTGCGCGCCGTAGCCACCATACACGGCCATCAGCACGAAAACGGGCACGCTGATCGCGAACATCTTCATCCAATACTGGAAGGCCTGCACGAGCGTGATGCCCTTCATGCCGCCGAGGGCGACGTTGAGCGTGATGACCGCGCCGACGATGGCCACGCCGGCCCAGTAGGGAATGCCCGGGAAAATGTAGGCGAGCGTCGTGCCCGCGCCCTTCATCTGCGGCATCGTGTAGAAGAAGCCGATGAAGAGCACGAAGCAGACGGCGATCTTGCGGAAGAGCGGCGAGTCGAAGCGGCCTTCGGCGAAGTCCGGGATCGTGTAAGCGCCGAAGCGGCGGAGCGGTCCCGCGATGAAGAGCAGCAGGAAGAGATAACCGCACGCGTAACACACCGGATACCACAACGCGTCGTAGCCGGACGACATCACCATGCCGGCGATGCCCATGAAGGACGCGGCCGAGAGATATTCGCCGGAGATGGCGGAGGCGTTCCAGCCGACGGAAACGGAGCGACCTGCGACGAAGAAGTCACTCGCGGTCTTGGAGGTTTTCGCGGAGCGGAAACCCATCCAGATCGTCACGACGACGGTGATCGCCGAGAAACCGAAGATCCACGGATCGACGCCGCCGAGAAACGCCAGCGAAGCGGAGAGAGGAAGGAGCGCGCTCATGTTATTCCTTCCGAACGTTGGCGACGGATTTCACCTCCTGCTCCTCCAGCGAGATGGAGCGGCGGATGAAAAACCATGAGATGACCCACACCGCGGGGAAGAAGAGCACGCCCAGCACGAGCCAGCTCAACGTGAAGCCGAACACGCGGGTGGCCATGAGTTCGGGCGCGAGATAGTTGGCGATCGGCAGTCCGAAGAGCACGATCATGAACGCGGCTGCGCACGCGATGGAGAGTTGCAGTTGCCGGCGCATGAGCGTGCGAAGAAACGCCTCGCTATGCACCACGTCATCGTGGGGAGGGGTGGGGAGGGGCATGTGTGCTCCGCAAAAATGTTCTGCACTCCGCTGCTGACAAGTGCGGAGTAGGTAACGATCTGACGTCGGAGCCGCTGCTTATGTTCGCGCCGCGAACAACTCGGAAATCTTCTTCGCGCGGTGGTCGAAGATCGCGTTCACCGTGCGGTGCACCCACAGCCGATCTGCAATCGCGCCGAGAAATCCCCAACCGACGTCGTAGCTCACGTGATCGTGAATCGCGACACCGCCGGCGACCGGCTCGAAGCGATGTTCGTGATGCCAGAGTCGATATGGGCCGATGCGTTGTTCGTCCACGAAGGAGCGGCCGGCTTCCAAATGCGTGATCTCCGTCACCCACTGCGTCCACAAGCCTGGAAGAAACGAGAGCCGATACTCGATCAGTTGCCCCGCATACATCGGTGCGGTGACGTTGCCGACGATTCGAAAGCGCAGCGACGACGGCGTGAGCAGGTTCAGGTTGAGCGGCGTGGCGAAGAACTCCCAGACCTGGTCCGGGCTCGCGGGGACGACCTGACGCCGCTGGAGATGGCGGATCATGCGAGCCGGCGCGCTGCCGTCAGGAGTGTTTTGTCTGCTCGATGGCGAAGACTTTTCCGTCGCGGAAAATGATCCGAATGCGCTCCTCTTCCTGATCGTGATACACGTCGGCGACCACAGGTTCGTAGATGACGTAATGGCGCTTCGTGCGGGGATTGTAGATCAGCGAGCGTTCGTAGCCGAGAAACGCGGGCCCCTGATACGAGCGGGAAAACGAGTTGTAGATCCACGTCTCGTCATCCTGATCGGCGGAGCGAGTGGAGAGTTTGCGGTCGGGTGCTCCGAGCGCGATGTAGACCATATCAGGCGTGTTACCGACCTCGATTTCGCCGCGCTTCAGCTTGTCCTGCGTGGCCGTGTCGAGGCTCGCGTAGGTGTCCGCCTTTTCCTGTGCGCGTTTCTCGAACGTGCTGCAACCGGTCGCGCCGAGCAGCAGGGCCGCGGTCAGGAGGAGAGGGGCGATCTTCATCGCGCTCAACATGCGGGAAATGCGGATGCTCGCAAGTGCGCGACCGGCGGCGTCACGGTTTCAGCGGCAGCACGAAATGGTAAGAGCTGACGTGCATGCGTTCGCGGAAGTAGAAGCGATGTGCATCGCGCCGCTGCACGCCCGAATCCAGTTCGAACACGTCGCAACCTGCCGTGCGCGCCTCCGCGATCAGCCACTGGAGCAACGCGGCTCCGTGGCCTCGCGAGCGGCTGGCTTCGTCGGTGACGAGATCGTCCACGTAAAGCGTGCGCCCGGAAAAGAGTTTCTCATGGAAACGATAGCCCGCGACCGCACGCACGACGCCGGCATCGTCGCTGAGCCGGGCGAGGAGAAAGCCCTCTTTCATCATGCGCCGCACCGTCGCGACGAAGTCGGAGGCGTTCAGGTGAGGGCGCAGTTGCACCATGACGGGGAAGCACGCGGCAATTTCCGCGTCAGTTTCAGCGCGAGCGATGTGGGGTGAGGACATGGCGGGAGGCGACGGGTGATAGCGTTTCCAACAGAGTTGTTGGCGGCAACGACGCGCCGAAGACGGTGAGGTGGTTTTTCGCCGTCCGGCTGTGCTGGTCGCTCAACCGAAGAGGAAAAAAGAAGAACCCGCGGCGTGTGGCCGCGGGCTCTAGGTATGAAGCGGACCTGGCGGAAAAATTAAGCGGCGACCGGAGCGTTCGCCACCTGGCGGCGCTGACGGGTGCGGGCAATGACCAATCCGGCTACGAGCACGGCACCCGCGATCGAAGCGATGGTGGAGGCTTCAGGGACGGGAACGAGCTCTTGGTTACCCGGCACGACCGAGATCGCGGCGAACACGTAGTCGTTGGGCAGCAGATAAGAGAGGGAACCGAGATTGGAATTGTAGACGTAGCCGTTGGTGAACGTGCTCGATCCGTTGTCACCCAGTGCGAGGTTGGTGTCGCCACTCACATAAGTGAGCATGAAGCCGTAGGTTTTCGCCGCGTTGGTCAGGTAGCCGAACTCGCTATGCACCAGACCGGAGATCACGGAGGTGAAGTCAAAGGTGACGCTCGTGTTGCGATAGGTCCCATTGTTCACCGGCTGCTGGCTGACGGGATCGATGTAGCCGAGAGAGTTGGTCCAAGCCGGATCGGAAGTAGGAGGAATCGCAATCACTCCGAAATCGACCACCGTATCGGCGACAAATCCACCCGTGCCGTTCCACTCGCCGAACTTGGCGCTCAAGAGCGTCGAGGATTGAGTGGAGTTCGAGTTGGCGGAGCCTGCGAAGAAATTGTAGGTGAGGCTCGTGACCGCCGAGACGTTCGTAAACACTTGGGTCTTCGACGCAGAGTCCAGGAACGTCGTGGTGCTGCCGCCGTATCCAGTCTGCGTCTGATAGGTGACGATCTGAGCTTCCGCAGAAAGAAGGAACGCGAAACAAGTCGCGGCAAAAAGAGAGACGAAGCGGTAAGGTTTCATACCTAGGGTGATTCACCTAGGGTCTGTAGGGTGTTTTGCAAGGAAAATACATCGCAACCCCGAGAGGCCAAAAAAACTTATAGCCCGCTTGGGGGCTTAATAAGCTTTCGAATGATGTGTTGGAGTGCCTCAGCGTCGGGGACGCGTCCTGTCTCGGAGATACTGACTGCGAGCATTTGCGCCGGCTGGTGTTGGCGGTGTTCGACGACCTCTCGCCATTGATGGCGCCACCAATCCAGCCACGTTTCCGTCGGCTTCGTGGGATTCAGCGGCTGGCCACGCGTCGGATCCCACAAGGTGTAAGCGACGATCATTTCCTCGCCCGCGCGACGGAAGCGATAAACATAAAACGGGATCTCGAGCCCGTCCCACTGCACCGCGAGCGGATCGAGCGTGGCCATGAGTTCACACCCCGAGAGGGGCATGCAAACGGTCGGGTTGTGGAGAAACGGCACGAAGCGCGCCACCTGTCCGCGTCGCCACTCGATGTAGTAGGCGGCGGAGATTTCGTCGCGTGAATGCTGCCAGCGCCCGGCTACGAAGTGATCCGGCCGCAGCATTTCGTGCGCAGCCTTGCCCAGAGGTTGCTCACGAAAACTCCAGTGTTCGGTGGGCAACTGCGCGGTCCACTGCGGCACGTGGGAGCGCTGCGCCTCGCCTTGAGAGAACCACCAGCGCACGGCGGCTTCGTTGACGAGCAACAGACCCGCGAGCGTCGCGGCCCAGAGCCACGGTTGGCGCGTCGCGATGGGGTGACGCTTCACTGAAAGCTGTTGCGGCCAGCGATAGCCGGCCCAACGGCAGGCGAGCCATCCGGTGAGGAGCAAACTCGCGCCCATCGCGATCCAGCCGGCGAGGTCGTGGAGCGACTCCGCGGCATCGGCGCCCGCATTGACGCGCAACGAAAGGAAAAGCACGCGGCTGAAGTTCCCGAGCAGCGCGGCCCCGATCGCCGCGAGCACCAGCAGGCCGCGACGGGTCCACGAGAAACGAAACCACTCACCGAAAAACAGCCCGATCATGAAACAGGCCTGGAGGGAGCGGATGCCGCCGCAGGCTTCGTCGATGCCAACCCAGCCGGTCGCGAGCTGCACGCTGGTGCCCACCGCGATTGCAGGATGCCCGAGCCAATTGCTGAGTTCCGCGGCGGCCGACGCCATCGTCGAACGCAGTGGCACGATCAGCGAGCTTTCCACGATGCTCGGTGCCGGCAACGCGCTCAGCAGCAGAATCAGCGGCGCGCCGACCCAGCGCACGCCCGACCAGCCGGCTGCCATCCACGCGACAGTGAGCGCCGCCGCCACCAAGGTCGCGGTATACGCCAAGAGCAGCATTGGCCAGAGCGGGAATGGCGTGAGCAGCAGCCGGAAAAACAACAACGCCACGGCCAACGCTCCCAATAACACCCGCCATCCCCAGCCGAGTCGCGTGCGCACGATGCCTTGCGGTCGCTCGTCCCAACGCTCCCACCACAGATACGCGATGAGAAGCGGCACAGCCCAACTGTGGCCCAAGTCGGACGAGGTTGCCCAAGTCACCTGCAATGGCAGCAACCAGCATGCGGCGAAAATTGCCACGCTGAGCCAGATCATGATCTGACTCAGCCGAGAGCCGGCCTGCGTCTCACGGGCGCTCACGATTTCGTCTCGGCGGCGTTTTCGGTGGAATGCTTGGTGGGCTTGGGGGCGGGCGGCTTCCGGTTAAGCTCTTCGCGGCCGCGGGTGAACAAAAGATTTTCCTCCGGCAGGTAGTTCGCGCCGGTCGTGAGCGTCGTGGTGCGCTCAAATTCCTGAGCCTTGCGAGCGACCCCGTAAATATACGCGAGATACGGCTGGCGGGGCGGGTAGTCCCGGTGTTCCGGTGACAGCTTTTCGATCACCGCGAGCGCCTCGTCGGCTTTGCCGTGCTGAGCCAGCGCGAAGGCATAACCGGTCGCAAAGCTCGGGTCCGACGGATCGAGCGAGTGCAGTTGGCGCATCGTGTCCTTCGCGGGATTCCAGTTCGAGGTCGGCTGTGTGAGCAGCGTCAGCAAGGCCCAATCATGCTGGTAACGGCGCACGCTGCCGTCGGACTCGCGCAGCGTGCTCACGACGTCGCGCATCGCCGCGGTGTCCTTCTTTTCGCGGTAGAGATTGAACAATGCCTGGTGTGCCCAGGTTTGGTCGGGGAAACTGCGGGCGATCGACCACAACGTGCGCTCGGTTTCGTCGCGCCATTGCCAGAGCGAAGCCAGCCGGTGCAGCACGCGCAGCGTCACCAGATTTCCTCCGGCGGTGGTGAGCGCCATGTCCCACGTCTCGCGTCGCAGCGAAGGCCGCGTCGGGTTGTCGACCGTCTGGGCCGCAAACGCGATCTGGATCGGCTCCTTCGGCACGGAACCCCACGCGCCGGCGCGGAGCAGGAACGCGAGGCGCTCCCAGTCCTTCAGTTGCGCCACCACATCTGCCTGCACGGCGAGGAGCGGGGGCGTGGTGCGCATCGAGTCGGACAGTTGGCCGAGCCAGCGGTCGGCTTCTTCGGCGCGATTTTGCACGAGGAGCCATTGGGTGAGTTGCGCGGCGGCGAATTCGCTCTTCGCGGCGATCGGCGCGATCTCCTTGAAAATCGGTTCAAACGCAGCGCCCTCGTGCACGAGTTGCACGTTCGCGAGCTGCAGGTGGTCATCGAGCGTCGCGTCGCTGCGTTGCGTCAACTCCACGAGGCGGCGCTTCGCGTCGGCGAATTCCCCGTGTTGCAAGGTGTAGCCCGCGAGCTGGCGGGCGATCTGCGGTTCGAGCCGGGGATGGCTTTTCGCCAGCGACTCGAGTTCCTCCACGGCGGCGGTGCGCGCGGCGGCGTTGGGATGCTGGAGCTTGAGCAACGCGTGCGCGTGCTGGAGATCGGGATCGTTGGGCGCGCGCGTCTTCAGATCCGCCAGCAGCGCGTCGGCCACGGGCGCGTTGCCTGTCGCGAGCGCGTAGGCGAGTGCGGCCTGCACCATCGGTTGCTGCACTGAAATCTCCGGCGATGCGCCGCTGAGCGCGTCCTTCGCGGCGTTGAAATCCCGGAAGCGCAGGCCGCAGAGCACGAGGCGGGCGGTATCTTCTGCCGAATCCGGATTCAGTTGCACCAGCGCCCGACGCAACCGCATCGCCTGCGGCGCGCCCACTTGCTCGAGCATGTCTGCGGCGGCGCGGATTGTATCCGGATTTCCAGGACCGGTGCGCAGCGCCACGTCGAGCGCGAGCTGCGCGTTCAGCGGATCGCGTTTTTCAATAAACCCCTTCGCCTGCTCCAGGGCACGCTTCTGTTTCCAGACGCGATAGCGTGCGAGCGCGGGATCGCGCGCGAACCACACGCCGGCACCGGCGACAACTACGAGGGCTGCGACGACAATCTTGAGGTGACGGGACCGTCGGCCCGTAGAGCGCGACTGGAGAAGTTGCATGGTTGAAGCGGAAAAAAGGACCGGCTCGTCCGTCGGAGGCGGACTGGTTTGTTGCATCTGGTGTGAAACACCTAGGTGCAGCAGCGTCGAGGCAGAACCGGACCGCGACGCGTCAGCGCGCTTTGGTCGGTCGGTTTTTCGCGATCGTGACGATCGCCACCGCGATCACGATAACCGTCGCCGCCGCGATGGTGCGGGGACCGAGCGGCTCATCCAGCAACAGCCAGCCGAGAAACACCGCTACAATCGGATTCACAAAGGCATACGTGGACACGCGCGCCGGCGTGCTGTGCTTCATCAGCCACACGAAGGTCGAAAATCCCACCAGCGATCCAAAGGTCACCAGATACCAGAACGCCGTCCACGAACGACCCGAGATCGCCGCCGTTTCCCACGCCGTCCAATCGCCGTGCGCGAGCGCCGCGAGCGCCAGCGCCACGCTGCCGGTCAGCATCTGCAACGCCGACGCCATGAACGGATCCGTGCCGCGCTGCGAATGCCGCGAGTAGATCGAGCCAAACGCCCAGAAGACGCACGCCGCCAACACGGCCGTGACGCCCACCGGATCGAGTCCCCCGTTGCTGCCGTTTTCCCACGGCGCTGCGAGCCACGCCACGCCGCCAAAACCGAGCAGCATCGCACCGAGCGTGATTTTCGTCGGCCGCACGCCGCCAGGCCACGCCCATTCCGTGAGCACAAACAAGAGCGGCTGAATGCCGATCAACAGCGCGGTGATGCCCGATGGGATGCGCTGCTCCGCCCACGCGACGAGGCCGTTGCCGCCGAGCAGGAGAAACGAACCGACAACTGCGTTCACGCCCCACTGTCGTGCGGTCGGCCACGCGGCGCCGCGCGATTTCAAATACGCCAGCAACACTGCGCCCGCGATCGCGAAGCGCACCGCGGCCATCGCAAACGGCGGCATCGTCTCCACTGCGACGCGGATGCCGAGATACGTGCTGCCCCAGATCACGTAGATCGCGGCAAACGCGAGCACGAACGCGAGGGTGGAGGGACGCGCCGCCTCCGCGACGATCGGCTCTGCAGAAGATCCGTCTTTCGCGTCGCTCATTTATCGAGTTGCTGCTTCGCGAGCGTGCCGACGGTTTCGAGCGCGTTGGCCACGCGTTCGCTCCACGGCATGCCGCAGTTCACCCGCAGGCAACTGCGATAACGGTCCTTCACTGAGAACAGCGCGCCGGGCGCGAGGCTGATCCGCTGCTTCACCGCTTTGCGGAAGAGTTCGATCGTATCCACTCCAGCAGGACACTCGACCCAGAGGATGAAACCGCCCTGCGGCCGGCTCAAACGCGTGCCCTCGGGGAAGTGCTTCAGGATCGCCTGAGAGAAAAGGTGCAGCTGGTTGAAATACGCGCGGCGGATCGAGCGCAGGTGATGGTCGTAACCGCCGTTGCGGAGAAAGTCCGACACGGTCTTCTGCAGGATCACCGGCGTGCCGAGTGTATTCGTAAACTTGAGACGCCGCACGCGCTCCAGATAGCGGCCGGGCGCGCACCATCCCACGCGCAGCGAGGGCGCGAGCGTCTTGCCGAACGACGAGCACAACAGCACGCGTCCATCGGTGTCCCACGCCTTCAGGGGCTTCGGGCGCTTTTCGCCGAAGTGCAGATCGCCGTAGATGTCGTCTTCGATCGCAGGCACGTCGTATTCGGCGAGAAGATCGTAGAGCTTCGCCTTCTTCTCGTCCGGCATGCACGAGCCGAGCGGGTTCTGATAACTCGGCATCACGATCAGTGCCTTCACGGTGTTGTTCGCGAGCGCGTCGCGCATCGCATCGAGACACAGGCCCGTGCGCGGATCGGTCGGAATCTCGAGCGCGCGCAGGTTCAAGCTCTGGATCGTTTCCAGAAAACCGAAATACCCGGGCGTCTCGATCGCCACCGTGTCCCCTGGCTTCGTCACCGCGCGCAGCGAGAGATTGATCGCCTCGGCGCAGCCGACCGTGATCACGAGTTCGTCGTGCGCCAGCGGCGCTCCGCTCTGTAGATAACGCCGTGCGATCTCGCGCGTCAGCGGATCGTAGGCCCAGTTCATCGCGTAGCGGCCGAGCATCACGGGATCGTTGCGCGCCACCGAGCCGATCAACCGCGCCAACTTTTTGTTGGGAAACAGCGACGCGTCCGGGCACGCCGCACCAAACGGCACGAAGTCCGGCTCCATCGCGAGCGCCAGCATCTCCGCGGTGAGATCGTTCACGCCCACATAGCTCGGCTTCGCCATCGGACGCGCCATCCGCGGCTCAAGTGCGAGCTCCGCCAGCCGCGGACGCACATAGAAACCCGACTGCGGCCGTGCCTCGAGCAGACTGCGGTTTTCCAAAACCGTGTAGGCTTGGATCACCGTCGAGATGCTCACGTCGCGCTGCATCGCCATGCGCCGCACCGAGGGCAACCGGTGTCCCGGCCGCAGCGTGCCTTGTTCGATGAGCTCCTGAATCTCGCGCGCGAGCTCCAGATACAGCGGAGCGTGTTCGGGGGTGGTGACGGTTTGGATCATGGCGGCACGAAGGATGAAATTCCGGTCAATTTATCTTTTTCGTTTCGTCACAGGCAGATGTAGCGGCGGGATTTTGGCACCAGCACAGTTTTTGATAGAGGACATTTGTAATGGTGACAATTTACAAGCGGTCTCCGCGTGATTGACTCTCCGTGTCGAACGCATCGCCTGCTCGCATGACCGATACCGACGCCGCCCGCTTCGGCGAACTAGCGACCGCTGTGCTGCTCCGCTACGCCCGCCAAAATGGTTGGAGCGAGATCGATCCTGTCACGCTGCGGCCGGCGATCGTCGGATTGCAGAACGCGATCCGCGGCATGGGCCTGCCTCCGCCCGGTGCCAGTGGCGAACTCGACGACTTTGTGCTCGATGCGATTCTCCGCGAAGTGACCGCCGCCGGCCCGCTCGATGAGCGCTGGGAACACCCCGTGCGCCAGATCGCCAAAGCCTGTTTTTATTCGGACCGCGACGACTGCTGCGAATCCTATTGCGAGACGGATAAACGCGGACGCTGCAAACGTCAGACGCTGGAGAAAGGTCGCGAACGCATCAGCGGTGCGCACTGCGTCGATTGCCCGCACTGGACTGATTCGTCACCCGAGGAACACGCCGCGCTCCTCGAACAAGCCTGGCAACCGGGCCCCATCGCTTTCGCCGACGCGCGGGATATTTTTCTTCCCGAAGACTACCGCGCCCTCCGCGGATTCATCCGCGATCTCGCCCGCCGCTGAGGCGGTGGACGGCTCTCCAAACCGTCCACCATCGTTCTCTTTCTCATTCTCGTTCTCGTTCTCGAAACCGCGCGATCGGCAAGAGCCGTGCGATTACGAGAACGATCGAGCCCGAGTTTTTGCGAGTGGAGCATTAGGCTCCACCTTTCATCTCACACGTTATGCGTAGCGGGCGAGCGCCTCGCCGGTGAGGCGACAAACCTGCCATTGTTTCATGCGGCGAGCGCCGAGCGATTCGTAGAAGTCGATCGCCGGCTGGTTCCAATCGAGCACGGTCCACTCCATGCGACCGCAGCCGCGCGCGTTGGCAAGTTTGGCGAGGTGCAGGATGAGTCCTTTGCCGATGCCGCGACCGCGGAATTCCGGTTTCACAAACAGATCCTCGAGATACAGCCCCGGCTTCGCGAGAAACGTGGAGTAGTTGGTGAAAAAAATCGCGAAGCCGGCGGGTCCTTCGTCCCCAAATGCCAGCGCGCATTCCGCCGCGCGGCCCGGACCAAACAGCGTGGTGCGCAATTGCTCCTCCGTGGCGGTCACTTCGTCCGACAACTTCTCGTAGTCGGCGAGTCCACGGATGAACTCGAGGATCAGCGGGACATCTTCGGGCGTGGCAGCACGGATCGAAAAACTCATCGCGCTATCGCTTTCGTGCACGAGTTGAAGTCAAGCACGCCTCACGCTGCAACGGCGCGTAAGCACGGGCGCTGTGCCGGTTTGGTGCCAATTTTTTCGCCGTCGCCGACGGAGAAGTAAGTGAAACCTGACCGCTGCGTAAGGGTCCACCGCACAAACATATGAAAACGAAAACCAACCTCCAGTGGTGCAAGGTTCTAACGGTAGCGGTTGCGTTGAGTGTCGCCGGCTTTTCGTCCGGTTGTGTCGCCGTCGTCGCAGCGGGCGCTGGCGCGGGTGCCGTGGCTTACGTGCGCGGCCAACTCGAGACCACGCAGACGCGCGATTTCGAACGCACGGTGCGTGGCACGCAGCGCGCCATCGAGCAGCTCGGTTTCGCCAAGGTCAGCGAGAAGAAGGACGCGCTCCTCGCCACGTTTGTGGCGCGCAATGCCGCCGATAAGAAGATCGAGATCCGCCTCGAGAATCTCGGCCAGGATCTCACCAAAATCCGTATCCGGATCGGCATCTTCGGCGACGAGGAGCTTTCGCGACGCATCCTCGACAAGATCCGGGAAAACTCCTGAGCCGCGACGGTGTAGCCGGTTTCCGGATACAGTCTACGGTCGCCGTTTGCTCTCGCGCGCCGCTCCTGCCGGGCGGCGCGTTTATTTTTTGCCGCTGCACATCGCCGCGAGCTGCGCGTGCAGGTCGGCGAGGCTGATCTGCGAAAGCTCGGCTTCCATCTTCGCCCGCGCGCGGCGGAAAACCGCGTCCAGCACCGACTCGATTTCGGCGCCGATCGGGCACTCCTGGTTCGGCGCGAAGTGCCGCAGGCCGCGATCCGGTTGGGGATTCATCGCACGATAGACGGCGAGGAGCGTCACCTCGCACGGATCGATCGCCAGCGAGAATCCGCCCGCGGCGCCCTTGGTGGCTTTGACCAGTTTGGCTTTGGTCAACGCGGACAGCAGCCGCCGGATCACCACCGCGTGAGTGTCGACGCTCGCCGCGATTTCCGCCGACGACACGGCCTCGTCGCGCCGGAAGGCGAGGTAGGCGAGCACGTGCAGACTGACGGCGAAGCGGGAATTGGCGGTCATGCTGGGCGGGCACCACGAACGTGACAGCGCCGCGGCTGTCAAGCAGCCCACCCGCCACGATATCGAGGATTGCAAACCCGACCCTTTCGGCGAGCGTAGCGGGTCAACACGTTCTCATGCTTAAGAAAATCTTCGCGAAACTCCGCGAAACCATCGCGCCTTCGCGCGAAAAGTCCGCTTCCGGCCCGGCCGGCAAATCCGCTTCCTCTTCCAAGCCGCAACGCGGCCAACCGCATGCGGGTAAACGTTCCGACGGTGGCAAGCGCCACGAAGGCGGCAAGCGCTCGGATCATCCGCGCGGCGAACGCCAGGGTGGACGTCGCGACGAACGCGGCGGCCACGAGTCGCGCGGCGGTCAGCGCTCCGGCGGTGGCGGCGGTCGCCGCGATCGCAAGTTCGGCCCGCGCAACGAGCGCCCGCGCAAGGATGACACTTACGAGCATCCTCACCAGACCACGGTCAAGCCCACCGAGCCGGTCAATATTCCGAAAATGGAGACGGCTTTCAGCGCGCTCGGTCTTTCCGATGCGCTCGCTTACGCCGTGCAGGAAATGGGTTATCAGGAGCCTACGCCGATTCAGAAGCAGGCCATCCCGGTCGTCCTTCGCGGTGGCGATGTGATCGGCTCCGCGCAGACCGGCACCGGTAAAACCGCGGCCTTCGCGCTTCCGATCATCCAGCGTCTCGGCGGACACGGCGAACTCCGCTGCCTCATTCTCGAGCCCACGCGCGAACTCGCGCTGCAGGTCGAGGAAGCGTTTCACAAATACGCCAAGTTCACCGATCTTCGCGTCACCATCGTGTATGGAGGTGTTGGATACGGCAAACAGACCGACGATCTCCGCCGTGGCGTCGACATCCTCGCCGCCACGCCGGGCCGCTTGCTGGATCACCTCGAGCAGGGCAACTGCTCGCTCGATAAAGTCGACATCCTCGTGCTCGACGAAGTCGACCGCATGCTCGACATGGGCTTCCTGCCCGACGTCCGCCGCATCGTCCAAAAGTGCGCGAAGAACCGTCAGACACTCTTCTTCACCGCCACGCTTCCGCCGGAGATCGAGCAGCTCGCGAGCTGGGCTCTCCGCGATCCCGTGAAGGTCGAGATCGGCCGCCAGCGTTCGCCCGCCGAGACGGTTGCCCACGCGTTTTATCCGGTCGTCGCTTCGCAGAAGTTCGAACTTCTCCAGCTCCTGCTCGACCGCACCGAGTTCAAGAGCGTGATCATCTTTTCGCGCACCCGCATGGGCGCCGACCGCATCGCACACAAGTTGAAGACCAAGGGCCACACCGTCGGTGTGCTCCATTCCGACCGCAGCCAGCGCGAACGCGTTGAGGCGCTCGAGGGTTTCAAGTCGGGTAAATTCGAGGTGCTCGTCGCCACGGATATCGCGGCTCGTGGCCTCGATATCGCCGGCGTCTCGCACGTGATCAATTACGACGTGCCGGAAAATCCCGAGGACTACGTGCACCGCATCGGCCGCACGGGCCGCGCCCAAACCACCGGCGATGCATTCACTCTGGTGACCGAGGACGACGTTCGCGACGCCCGCTCGATCGAGCGTTACATGGGCGTGACGGTTGAGCGCAAGAAGGTGGACGACTTCCCTTACATCTACTCCGCGCTCTTCGACGAAAAAGCTCTCGCCGAAGCCGCCGCTCCGAAACCCGTCAGTCGTCTCCACCGCGGCGCCCGCCGCTGATCGGTTCGACAGGTAGGGCGAGGCGTTCCCGCCGAGCCGTTGACCGGGTGGAACCGAGGCGCGTCCGTCTTCGCGATCTTTCTCTTGCTCGAAGCCGTGCGAGCGCACGGAAGAGTTGCGAGAGAACGATTACGAGAACGAGAACGAATCGAGTGCGTTTCGCGCGAATGAAACGTTGAGTCTAGGTGGAACCCGCCGTCCCGGGCGGGTTGAACACGCAACGAGTGCCGAAAAGCCCGCCGAGGACGGCGGGCTCCACCTTCTGGCGCACGTGGGCGTGCGACCATGGGCGCACCTTCGTTCGACCCTGCACGCCCCGTGTCGCGACAGGGTGCGCACCACGTCCCGACGGTGGACGGACCCTGGCTCGACCCGGTCCGCACTCCGTCCCCACTCACGCCGCCTCGCCTCGACCGATGAGGAGGAATACAATGTCAACTATTAGTAGACATGTGGTTTTATGCTGCCGCCCGGGCGGGGGATAGCGCGGGAGGGAGTGGCGGCGGACTTGACGGGCTGCGGGGCCGCTCGCCACCGTGCTGCGATGTCTTCCGCGACCGGCACGAAACCGTTTCCCTGGGTGAAACTCGCCGTGCTGGCCGTCGCGGGTCTCGGGCTCGCGGTGTTGTTGTTGCGCGGGCTCAACGTGCGCGAAGTCGTCGAGCAATTGCTCGAGTTGATCCGCTCGGCGGGGCCGGTGGTTTTCTTTCTCGCGATGGCGATCCTGCCCGCGCTCGGCGTGCCGATTCTCACCTTTGCGCTCACGGCGGGGCCGGTGTTCGGCGAACAGCTCGGCCTTCCGCTCGTGCTCGCGCTCTCGCTCACCGCGGTGACGATCAACATCGTGTTCACGTTTTTCCTCGCGCGCGGCGCGTTCCGTCCGCTGCTCGTGCGCGTGTTTGCGCGACTCGGCTATCGCTTGCCGCAGGTCGATCCCGGTGACGAAACGGGTCTCATCGTGATCGTGCGCGTGACGCCGGGCGTGCCGTTCCCTGTGCAAAATTATCTGCTCGGTCTCTCCGGTGTTCGCTTTGCGCGCTACCTCTGGATCTCGCTCGCGGTGACGTTTGTTTACCAAACGGGTTTCGTGCTGTTCGGCGACGCGCTGCTGCAAGGCAAGGCCAAGGTCGTATTGCTCGCGGTGAGTTTGCTCGTGGCGGCAGCCGCAGCCACGCACTTGCTGCGCCGGCGTTACCGCAAGAAAGGGAATGTCGCATGAGAACGCGCGGCTCGTCGCTTTTCGATGAGGACGCGAGCGATCGCGTGGAATCGGTCACGGATTTCACGCGGCGCGTGAAGACGCTGCTCGAAACGGGAATTCGACCAGGCTGGGTGCGCGGTGAAGTATCCAATCTCAGGATACAGGCGAGCGGCCACGTGTATTTCTCGCTTAAGGACGCGGGGGCGCAGCTCAGCGCGGTGCTGTTTCGCGGCGACGCTATGCGGCAGACGGTGAAGCTGCGCGATGGGCTGCAGGTCGTCGTTTACGGCGAGGTGAGTCTCTACGAAGCACGCGGCCAGTATCAGTTGATCGTGCGCGCGGTGGTGGACGACGGCGAAGGCCGGCTCCAGCGCGAATTCGAAGCGCTCAAACGCCGGCTCGGCGACGAAGGGTTATTCGACGCGGATAAGAAGCGTGCGATTCCACTGATGCCGGCAACGGTCGGCTTCATCACGTCGCCCACCGGTGCGGCAGTGCAGGATTTTCTGCGCATTTTGAAACGTCGCGGCTGGCGTGGTCGCGTCGTTGTGTTGCCCGCAAAAGTGCAAGGCGAGGGTGCGGCCGCGGAGATGGTTGCCATGCTCGAACTCGCACAATCGCTCGAGATTTTCGATTTGCTCGTGATCGGTCGCGGAGGCGGCAGTCTCGAGGATTTGTGGGCATTTAACGAAGAGCCGCTCGTGCGCGCCGTCGCGGCGTGCCGCGTGCCGATCGTGTCGGCGGTGGGACACGAAATCGATTTTTCGCTCTGCGATTTTGCCGCCGACGTGCGCGCCGAAACACCGAGCGCGGCGGCTGAGTTGATCTCGAGTAGTTTCGTGTCGTGCGCGGATCGTGCCGCGCAAGCCGACGAGGCGATGACGGTGCTCGTGGACGCCGCATTGAACCGCGCCACGGCCGAGCTCGATCATGCGCGCTCGCGACTGCGATTGCTCTCGCCCGGTGCGATCGTGGAACGCGGTTATCTGCGTCTCGACGATCTCACGAACCGTCTCGCCGCGGCGCTGCGTCACAGCGTGCACGACCGGCGGCAGGCGCTCGCGGAAGCGCGCTCACTGTTGATGCAGCGTTCGCCGGAAAAACGCGTGCAGATCGATTCGCATCGCTTGCTCGCGCTTTGGAAGCGATTGCAGGCGGCGAGTCCGAAATCGGTGCTCAATCGCGGATTCGTGATTCTGCGCGACGAAAACGGCAAACCGCTGCCGCGAAAGAAGGATGTCGCGGCGGGGCAGAAACTTTCGGCGGAATTCGGCGACGGCACGCTCCCGCTGCGCGCGGAGTGAGTGAACGGGGCGACACGTCGGGTGGAGCCCGGCGTCCCCGCCGGGCTTGTTCGTCTTTCGCGCGCATTCTCCTTCGAATCTCGCTTAACCCGCCGGGGACGGCGGGTTCCACCGCACACGTCGTCGCGGGGCTGACTCAGGTGGAATATTTGCGCGACTGTGTTACTCTCAAAAGTGACCACCCGCGAAGAGCGCAAATCGACGCGAAGAAACAGTGATCGAGAGATCCTGCCTGGTTCCGCGTTCATTGGCGTTCATTCGCGGTTCGAATCCATTTCCGAGATAACTCCATGAGCTTCCGCCTCCTCATCCCTTTTTGCGTGCTCGCGGCGACCGCCGTGGGCGAGACCCCTATGAAAAACACGAATCCGAATTCCGTGCCCAACGACGATCCGGCCGCCTGTGCCGTCGACGGTGAAAAGTCGGCCTGCGGTCTCCCGTCCAACGTTGTCATCGACATGAGCAAGACGAAGGTGCAGCGCACCGACGCCGAGTGGAAAGCGCTGCTCACGCCGATGCAGTATCGCGTGGCCCGTCAGCAGGGCACCGAGCGGCCGTTTGCGAACGAATACTGGGACCATCACGAAGACGGCGTTTATTTCTCCGTGTGCAGCGACACGCCGCTTTTCGACAGCCGCGACAAGTTCGAGAGCGGCACGGGTTGGCCGAGCTTCACGAAACCGATCGAGCCCGCGTTCGTGGGCGAAACGCGCGACACGAGCTACGGCATGATTCGCATCGAGGTGCACTGCTCCGTCGACGGCGCGCATCTTGGCCACGTGTTCGACGACGGCCCGCGCAGCAAGGGTGGTTTGCGCTACTGCATCAACAGCGCCTCGCTCCGCTTCATGCCGCGCAAGGACTACGAAGCCTGGGTCGCGAAAAATCAGGGCACGAGCGTGGCGGCGAAGTGAGCGACGTCGCGCGCGCCGTTTAGTCGCATCTCTCAGGTGGAGCCCGGCGTCATCGCCGGGCTTTTTATTTCACGAGCGACGCCGGGCTCGTCGCGGGAACGCGTGCTTACAGCTGCAGCGTCTTCAGCTCGATGAGCCCGTTCATCATCAGCACGACGTTTTGCACCATCGTATCCGGCGGACAGGAGTAGCGCACGCGATCGCGAATGTAGGTGATCTCCTCGATGGGTAGTTGCCGCAATTCGTCGTTGATGAGTTTGAGCAGCTCGTCGTCCCACATGTCGGGTGGACGTGAGGCGAGCGTCTTGAGCAGCTTGCGGGTTCGTGGAGTGGGAGACGGCACAACCTCACACGCGTTGCACTGCTCGGCGTCACCGTCAAACGCGCGATGCGTTGTCCGTTTGCGAGAGGGTCATTCGTGGAGGAAATGAAACCTCTTCTCATTCCTCGAATCCGAATTCTCAACCTCCCGTGCCCATGAAAAAGCCCGCCCCGAAAAACACGATTTGCCTCTGGTTCGACAAAGACGCGCTCGAAGCCGCGCGCTTCTACGCCGCGACGTTTCCCGACAGCGAAGTGACGAATATTTTTTATGCGCCCACCGATTTCCCTTCGGGCAAGGCGGGCGACGTGCTCACGGTCGAGTTCACCGTGTGCGGCGTGCCGTGCATCGGTCTCAACGGCGGCCCTGCATTCGATCAGACGGAGGCGTTTTCTTTTCAGATCGCCACCGACACGCAGGAGGAAACCGACCGCTACTGGAACGCGATCGTGAACAACGGCGGTCAGGAGAGCGCGTGTGGCTGGTGCAAAGACCGCTGGGGTATCTCTTGGCAAATCACGCCGCGCGTGTTGACCGACGCGCTCGCCACCGGCGGCGAAGAAGCCAAGCGAGCCTTCGCCGCGATGATGGAGATGAGCAAAATCGACATCGCAAAAATCGAAGCCGCCCGCCGCGGCGAGTAAGGGCGAAGAGGCGAGCGTCTCTTCCCGGGCTTACCGGCCCACAGGTAAACGGGCTGTGCTGGCGACGGGTTGGCCGTTCTCAATTGCAGGCAGAAATAGCCACGTTTCTAGATCGCGGCGGAACACATTGTTGAGCGGCGAGAAGGGATCGTTTTCGACCGAAGCGTCAGTGACGCGGCCGAACTCGTCGACCGTTAGGATAAACGTCATCCCGTCTTGGGGAACGAACTGTGCGCGTTCCGCAGCGATCGCGGTCAGATACGGCTGCAAAGAAGCATTTCCAGAACCGGCCGCTTGTTGATGCTGGAGGACGGCGAGTCGATGGCGGCTGCGAAGACGGACCGGCGACTTTTCGTCGAGGAACGGGAACAGCTGCTCGCACTTGTCCAGCACCGTGTCGGGGCCGAGAAAGTTATCACCGTCGTAGGAGTGAAAAAGCAGATCGCCTCTGCGAGTGACTGCCACGAGGCAAGGGATGCCGCGAGGTTTCCAGCGGTTCAGCGAAGGGGCCTGCGCGCCGAACCGCAACATGAGCCACGGCATGGCCTTCTCGCGAAAATATTTCTCGGCACTGTGGATGTCCTCGTCCCAGGAGATCATGATGAGTTCGAAAACCCCCGGCCACTGTCGCTGCATGCGCTCGTAGGTTCGCGTGAGCCTGGGGAGGAAGCGGTGACAGGGGCCGCACCAGCTCGCGGAGAAATAGAAGAGGTAAACGTCAGGCTCGCGACGATCGCCTAGCGTGTAGGGGATAACTTTCCCATTTTGGAGCACACGAAGATCCTTCCGCACTTCGCGAGCAATGGGCGAGGCGGATGTGGCGAACAGGCTGGGCGCAGAGTGACGCGCGGCTTCAAAAGCAGCGACGCGCTGGAGTTGCTCGTCCGTCAAACTGTCGAGCGCAACCAACCCGGTGTGCCTTCTGCCCGAGATGAGCGCGAGTCCGCCATAAAGCTCCACGAGCCGCCCCTCGAAAGAGGAACCATCGGCCCGTCGCCAGGATTCGGATTTCGGCGCAGCGAAGGCGGGAGTGATCGAGATGAGTGCAAGGGCAAGGCCGACGATGGCGCAGGTTCGCTTCGGCAACGAGGTGGAGAACATCACTTGGCTCCGGAGAAATTGAGTTTGCCGCGACACACAGGATAGCGCGAGCAGCCCCAGAATTGTTCGCCGGATCGAAGGCCTCGTTTCGCCGTGCGCAGGACCATGCTCGCTCCACATTCCGGACACAGCACCGCATGCGCCGCGGCCGGCGGCGTGACCGGTTGGGCGGGGCCCGCTTGAACTTCGCGCACCAGTGCGAGCAGGGCAGGGCCGTCGATCAGCTCCAGAGGTTTTCCGAGGGCGAAGTCCTGTGCTTCTCGAGTGAACTTTCCCGAAGTGATGACGAGCGCGGCGTCTGCTCGCTCGTGCGTCATGACTCCGAAGATTTCTCGGACCACGGTGATCCCCACACTGCCGGACCGCCACTGCTTACATTGCACTAAGGTGGTTCGTCCTTCGCGGCGCAGGATCAAGTCGATACCTCCGTCTGCTCCCCCAGGCGTCAGTGGCTGTTCAACGGTGTATCCGCGCCGCCTATACGCTTCGCCGACGAGTCGTTCAAGGTCGTGCCAATGGAGCTGTCGAAGCGTCTTCAAGCTCGTTTGCTCCTCTACGATTTGTGCGTTTCGACGTCGCACGAGGACGGAGAGGGCCGCGACGAGTGCGAAGCCGCTCGCGATCGCCCAAGGAGTCCACCAGAGACCCGCTGCAAGGGCGGTGTTGAAGGAGCCGCCAGCTGCAAGATGGCGACGCATCACCTCTGTAGCTATGGCCGCTCCTACTCCGATTCCTGTGGAAACCCACCACGGTAGCTGAATCAAAACTTCAAGGGCCGAAGGTGAGCGGCGAGACATATGGCGCGAGGACCGCAGTTTGGGAGGTTAAGAGCCGAAATTGAAGAGCGGGACTGGCTCCGCGAGGCACACTGGAGTTCGTGCATCAGCGCCGAGGCAAACGAGGCCGCGGAGAGATGTAAACGTGGGAAACCCGGGAAAATGTCCCGCCTGCGTTTGTGGCGAGGGACGGGATAGGCGCAAAAAAAAGCGCTCTGCACGGGAGGTGCAGAGCGCGGAGGGAAGCGGTGTATTGGGCCGGGGGCTTGGTTTCGTTCTCGTTCTCGTTCTCGAACCGCCTCACGTCGCAGTCGGGGGAGAACGAGAAAGAGAACGAAGAACGAGAACGATCAGGGCCTGCTCAGGCGCGGGGGAATTTTACCCACTTCGCGCCGGCTTTGCTGCTCTTCACCACGGTTTCGATGAAGGCCATGCCGGCGATGCCGTCGTCCACGGTCGGGAAGTCGTATCCAATTTTTGGAGACTTGCGGCCGGCGATCTGGTCGGCGATCGCGGTGGCGGCGGAACGATACACGTTGGCGAACGCCTCGATGAAGCCCTCGGGGTGGGCGAAGGGCGTGCGCGTGGCGTTCTTCGCGGCGTCGGAGAGGTAACTGTTGCCGCGGCGATAAACGACGGGCGGAGCGTCGGCGCGTTTGAAGACGAGCTCGTTGGGGTTCTCCTGATACCACTCGAGTCCGCCCTTGGTGCCGTAGACGCGGATGTTGAGGTTGTTCTCGTCGCCGTTGGAGATCTGCGAGGCGTAGAGGATGCCCTTGGCACCGCCTTCGAAACGGATGAGGCAGTTGCCGTCGTCGTCGAGCGGGCGGCCGGGGATGAAGGTGGAGAGCTCGGCGCAGATTTCGTCGATCTCGAGGCCGGTGATGTAGCGGGCGAGGTTGTGCGCGTGCGTGCCGATGTCGCCCATGCAGTTGGAGACGCCGGAGACGCTCGGGTCCATGCGCCAGTTGGAGATCGAGCCGTCCTTGGCGGTTTCGAGTGCGGTGATGGCGTAGCCCTGCGGATACTCGGCGACGATTTTGAGGATCTTGCCGAGCTTGCCGCTACGCACCCACTCGCGGGCTTCCTTCACCATCGGGTAGCCGGTGTAGTTGTGCGTGAGCGCGAAAACTTTCCCGGTTTTGCGCACGATTTCGCGGAGCTTGAGGCCTTCCTTGCGCGTGAAGCACAGGGGCTTGTCGCACACGACGTGGAAGCCGGCTTCGAGAAACGTCTTCGCGACGGCGAAGTGCGTGTTGTTGCGCGTAACGATCGAGACGAAATCGATGCGCTGATCGGCCGGAAGCGCGGCCTCGGCCTTGGCCATTTCTTCGTAGGTCGCGTAAACGCGCGAGGGATCGAGGAAGAAATCCTCGCCGGAGAGTTTCGATTTTTTCGGATCGGAGGAGAAGCACCCGGCGACGAGTTCGATCTCGCCGTCGAGGCGGGCGGCCATGCGGTGGACGGCGCCAATGAAGGCACCACGGCCGCCGCCGACCATGCCCATGCGGAGTTTACGGTTGAGTTTCATGGGGGACGAAGAGTTGAGAGATGAGGGTTGAGAGTTGAGAGCTGGTCAGCGGGGGACGGAGAAGTTGAGAGATGAGAGTTGAGGGTTGAGCGCTGGACAGGGGGATGAACGACAGGAGCGGGGGGATCGGTCTCTCAACTCTCAGCTTTCAACTTTCAACTCGGGCCGCGAGGCCCGCCTCACAGCGCGACGGGTTTGCCGGTCGCGGCGGATTTGTAGGCCGCGTCGATGATCTTCATCAGTTTCACGGCTTGGTCGGGCGTGTTGAGCGGTTTCTCGGTGCCTTCGAGCGTGCGCACGAAATTCATCGCGGAGCGCACGCGGCCCATCGTCTCGTCAGGCGAGATGACGATGCTGCGATTCACCTGACGACCGTGCTCGACGGTGTAGAGCTCGCTCGTGTCGATCGCGGTGGAGTCGATGCCGTCGACGCCGAAAAGGCGCTGCACCATGCCGCCGGCCTTCGTGCCTTGGAACACGACGGAGACTTCCTCGCGTTTGTTCATCTCGGCCCACGAAACCTGGAACGACATCGACTGGCCGCTCTTGAACGTCACGAAGCCGTGGCCCGCCGCTTCGACATCGGTCGCGCCCTTGGCGACATCGGGGATGCCCCACGGGCCCTTGAAGTTTTTGTCGGTGATGAAGTCGTCGTAGGTTTTCGCGAGCACGTGCGCGGGCTCGGGATAACCCATGAAATACAGTCCGAGATCGATCATGTGCAGGAGGTCGATCATGGGACCGCCGCCGGAGAGCGCCTTGGTGGTGAACCAGCCGCCGAAGCCGGGAATGCCGGCGCGGCGAATCCACTTCGTCTGACACGAGTTGATCGTGCCGACCTGGCCCGCGGCGATGTAGTCCATGATCGCGTAGCTTTCGGGGCGCGCGCGGTTGTTGTTTTTTTTAATGATACGGCGACCACCGAGATCTACACTCTTTCCCTACACGACG
>ENA-UOVV01000924-UOVV01000924.1-compost-metagenome-genome-assembly--contig:-NODE-924-length-27356-cov-5.560529_pt1 | contig 27356 bp, 25 predicted proteins | sample MGYA00238155_ERZ761577 | MGnify/ENA primary metagenome ERZ761577 (study PRJEB28898, sample SAMN06268775) | compost metagenome | isolation source: Emeryville, CA | place: USA:Emeryville, CA | collected... | reverse complement strand
CTCGAACCAGCGACCCAATGATTAACAGTCATTTGCTCTACCGACTGAGCTAAGGCGGAATTTCGGCTCCCTTGCGGAAGTGGTGCGTATCCTATAGACGCAAATCGGGTCGGTCAACCCCTTTTTTTAAAAAATCAGCCTGAATCAGCGGGGTCTGGTCAATTTATCCTCAGACTGTATTAAGTCTGTACAATCAAGGGCTTAGGAGAGCACTTTTGCGATTTCAGGGGCGCAGACAAAACACCTTGAAGCCCTGGGCCTGGCACAGCAGCTGCACCTGCGAAAAGAGCTTTTCGGCCTTGCGTTCCAGCGGAATAAATTGATTGACCACGTAGAATCCCCAGCCCGAGTCTTTCAACAGGCGCCGACCGGCGGCGAGAAATTTGTCGGTCAGGTCGCCTTCCGTGCCAAAACCCTGATGGAAGGGCGGGTTGCACAGCAGCAGGTCCACTTTTTCCTTCAATCTGTCGCCGGCGTCGGCGGCCACCAGCTGAACTTCCAATCCTTGGGACGCAAAGTTTTTTTCCGCTGCCAGGAGCGCAGCCGCGTTGTTGTCTGTGGCAAAGCGCTGTCTGATGGCCAGTTTGCCGGTCATCAGCGTCAGATAACCGTAGCCGCAACCCAGATCCAACAGAGATTGCAACGGGTCTGAGGGCAGATGCTGTTCAAGCTGAGCGATGAGCAGAGCGCTGCCCTGATCAATCTTGTTCCAGCCGAAGAGGCCCGGCTTGGAGTAGAAACTCAGCTCTGCCGAAGGCGATACCTGCCGCAACTGGGGATAGGACTGATCGTCCAGCTGCGCCTCTGGCTGGGGCGATAACAGCGGCAGGCAGGCGCAATAGCCAAGCCCCAGTTTGCTGGCTTTGACACTGCAGCCAAACAGGCGCGCCGCCTTGTCGGTATAGGTTTTGATCCCGTCATTTTTTTCGCCGCAGAGCAACAGCTCGCCGCCGGCTTGCAGCAATCTGGCTGATTGGTTGATCAGGTAGTGGGTCAGGGGTTTTTCCTTGGACACACGATAAAAAATTCGCTTCTGGGACTGATCGGGCAGGTGGGTGAGATCAAAATCGCTGAATTCGGCTGTAAAGCCCTGACCCAGTGCCTGCTGGACTATGTCCCAGCGGTTGCTGATAACTCCGGGTTTGATCTCCACGCGATTGAGCAGGGAAAAATCCTGATAGTTGTTTTCATCGGCAAACCAGAGGCTTTCGGCGATGCGATTTTGTCGAATTTCTTCTATCAGCCACAGGTTGGAGGCATCAGACATGGTGAATTTCCTCCCTTGTCAGAGCACGATATTCGCCGGGTTTTAATTGCGGATCCAGCTGGATTCGGCCAATGGCTTCGCGGTGCAGGCTGGTGACTCTGTTGCCCACGGCGGCAAGCATGCGTTTTACCTGATGATATTTGCCTTCCTGAATATGCAATCTCGCTTCTTTTTCTCCCAGCAGCTCCAGGCGTGCGGGCAGCGTCGGTTTTTTTTCACCGTGCAGCAGCACACCCTTGGCAAACGTCTCAATGTACTCATCGCGCAAAGGCTCGGCGGTAGTGAGACGGTAAATCTTGATGCACTCGTGCCTGGGCGAGGTGATACGGTGATTCCACTGGCCGTCATCGGTGAGCAACAGCAAACCGGTGGTGTCCAGATCCAGACGCCCGGCAATTTGCAGCAGATGTTTGCGCGGTTCCTGAATCAGATCCAATGCGGTGGGATGCTGGCTGTCAGTGGTGGCGCTGAGATAGCCCGCCGGTTTGTGCAGCATAAAGTAACGCGGTCCGGTCAGGGCCAGCAACTCGCCGTTCAGTTGCACCCTGTCTTCTGGTGTGACTGATTGAGCGGCGGAAGTCGCCCTCTGGCCATTGAGCATCACCTGGCCGGCCTTGATACAGGCGTGTATGGCCTTGCGCGATAAGTCGGTGGTGGAACCAATAAACTTGTCCAGACGCATGTCATTTTTCTTCTGTGTACAGCCAGCTGTGCGGCACGGCCTGTGTCCAGCCAAACTGCCGGATCAATCGACTAAAAACCTCATCCAGAGGCGCGTCTATGCACAGGGGTTCGCCGTGGACGGGATGCGACAGTTGAATACGTGTCGCCGCCAGAAGCAAGCGCCCTGCGCCGTAAGCCTGTTGAAAATAGCGATTGTGTGCGCCTTTGCCATGTTTGGCATCGCCGATGATCGGATGGCTGATATGTTTCAGATGTCGTCTTATCTGGTGACGACGGCCAGTTAACGGGTGGCATTCCATCAGCGAATAGCGGCTCTGTGGATACTTGTCCACGGCCACTGGCAACTCGACGCGCGCCAGACAGCGAACCCGCGTCTGCGCCTCCTGGGCGGGCGATTCCTGTGCGCCGGGAGGCAGGTCCTCCTCGCGCAAAGGATGATCGATGAGTTGTTCCTGCGGCCCATAGCCGCGCACCAGCGCCAAATAGGTTTTTTCAACTTGTTGCTGATAAAAGGCTTCGCCGCCAAGGCGTGCGACTTCGGGGGTCAGAGCAAAAAGCAGAACGCCGGAAGTGGGCTTGTCCAGTCGATGCAGGGGAAAAACCCGCTGCCCCAGTTGATCGCGCAGGAGTTGCAGTGCAAAGCGGGTTTCATGGCGATCTATGGGGCTGCGATGAACCAGCAGCCCCGCAGGTTTGTTGATCGCCACCAGCCAGGGATCGCGATAGAGCAGGGGCAGGGGACTTGAGGCAGATGTCACGGGTGGCGACTAGCGAATTTTCTTCTCGCCTGAATCCACGGTTTGATAAATCAGTGTGTTGATGGTCATGGGGCCGACACCGCCGGGAACCGGGGTGTAGGCGGCAACGCGATCCACCAGTGGTTTGAGCTCCACATCGCCCACACCGCCCGGGTGATAACCGGCATCAACCACCACGGCGCCATCTTTGATCCACTCGGCCTTGATGAATTCCGGTTTGCCTACGGCGCCCACCAGAATATCTGCCTGCTTGATTAATTCCGGCAGATTTTTGGTGCGCGAGTGACAGATGGTCACTGTGGCGTTGGCGTTGAGCAGCATCAGCGCCATGGGCTTGCCCAGAATGGGGCTGCGGCCCACCACTACAGCGTGTTTTCCTTCCAGCGGAATCTTATAGGCTTCCAGCAGGCGCATGATGCCTTTGGGCGTTGCGCAGCCGTAGGCTTCCTCGCCCATGCTCATGCGGCCAAAGCCGAGACAGGTAACACCGTCAACGTCTTTTTCGGCGCGAATGGCATCAAAGCAGGCGCGTTCGTCGATTTGTGACGGCACCGGGTGCTGCAACAGAATGCCGTGCACATTGGGATTGTTGTTGAGCTCTTCGATCTTGGCGAGCAGCTCTTCGGTAGTCGTGCTTGCCGGCAATTCCACCTTGAGGGAATCCATGCCAACGCGTTGACAGGCGTTGCCTTTCATTTTCACGTAGGTAGCGGAGGCTGGATCATCGCCCACCAGAATGGTCGCGAGAATGGGCGTTTGTCCACCGCTGCGCGCCTTGAGCTGCGCAACTCTTTGTGAGAGTTCCTGTTCAGTTTTTTCGGCAAGCGCTTTGCCGTCGAGCACCAATGCAGACATGAAAAGAGAATCCTGAGGCTAATTGACCGGGCCGGCATTTTCCCACAGAGGGGCAAGAGCGCCAAGCGTAAAAAACAATCGAGGAAAAAAAGAAGAGGGGGAATGGGGTGGCTGATGGGGCTCGAACCCACGACCACTGGAATCACAATCCAGGGCTCTACCAACTGAGCTACAGCCACCGTAGCAGAAGAAGTAAAAATGGCGCGCCCGGCAGGACTCGAACCTGCGACCATCCGCTTAGAAGGCGGATGCTCTATCCAGCTGAGCTACGGGCGCAAGCTGGAAACTGAGTCTCTAAACAGGAAGGTTTGGTCGGAGTGGAGGGATTCGAACCCCCGACATTCTGCTCCCAAAGCAGACGCGCTACCGGGCTGCGCTACACTCCGAAACAAACACGAGGTGCCGTGTTTAAAGAGGTGCGCATCATACCCACGGCTTTTTCGATCGTCAACGAAAAAATGTCCTGAGTTTGCAACTGGCCCAAGTGTGGAAAATGCAATTGGCAAAATCTATGGCAAAGCGCATTTCACTTGTTTCCAATGAGGGCTCTCGTCAGAATAGGCGCTCGTTTTTTGGGGTAATTATGCAAAACAATCACTTGAGTCAAATGATGAAGTTGGGGATGCGCCGCCTGGCGGCGGGGGTTTGTGTGCTGTCGACGCGTACAGATACTGGACATCCCTTTGCCATGACCGTCTCTTCGGTGACATCTGTTTCAGATAATCCGGCGTCCCTGCTGGTGTGCATCAACAAACAAGTATCCCAGCAGGAGCACTTGTCCACGCTCGGCAATCAATTTGCCGTCAATATTCTCAGCGAATCCCAGCAGGCCATTTCCGATCTCTGTGCCGGAAGGGACGTTGGCGACAGGTTCAGCCAGGGTGACTGGCTCGAAAATCCGCAGGGTATTCCCTATCTGGCGGACGCCCAAGCAGTGTTCTTTTGCAAGGTGGACCTGGCCAGTGCCTACGGCACCCACCATATAGTGGTAGGCCTGATGCATGAGGTGCTGGTAAGTGAGGCGGAACCCAGCCCGCTGATCTATGTCAATGGCAGTTACGCCCGGCTGGCTGACGCCAAATAGATTTCTCGGGCCGGCCAAGGGGGGAGGGAGCGGCGGGAGCGACAGATGGCCGCTCCCGAATTGGGCAAATTGGGTTCGTAATCCACTGTCAGCCCCTGCTTGAATTATGAAAATTTTGTGTCTACGCCGAATGCGCAGTTAAGAAGCACTAACCTTTTATGCACACCTTGGGTGCGCTTTTGAACAATCCGCTGGTTTTTTCTGCAAAATCGCATTTTTCATCGGGTAAAAATACGTAACTTGTTGAAAAATATAAAAAAAATATATGCGATTAAAAAATAGTCAATTTGTAGTTTTGCCAGCGATTTCGCGGCTTTTGGCCTCTTTCCCAAAATCTATCCACCAAGTTATCCACAGAAAATGTGGACAAATAGCCGCGGATTTTTTTGTGCAGATTCGTTACATCTGTCACCGGTCATCCGGTTTCGGTGGTAACAGCTAGACTCATATGACACTTGAGTAACACCTGATTATGGGATTCTATTTTTATGAGTGAAAAAATAACGGTAACCGTTTTGGGCGGAGGCAGTTTTGGCACCGCCATTGCAAATATCATTGCCGCCAACGGTCACAGAACCTTTCTCTGGATGAGGGACGCCGAGGCTGCTGTCGAGTGCCAGCAGAAGCGCGAAAACAGCCGCTACCTGCCGGGCTACCCGCTGGTTCCTGCCCTGGAGATCACCGCAGACCTGGCGAGCTCGGTAGCCGTCAGCGATCTGGTGTTTGTTTCTATCCCAAGCCATTCCTTCCGTGCAGTCGCCCGCGAGATCAAGCCCCTGCTGCAACCCCACACCATAGTGGTGAGCACTGCCAAGGGCATAGAGCCGGACAGCTTTACCCTGATGAGCCAGGTGCTGGAGCAGGAGTTGCCCGGACAACCCATAGGAGTGTTGAGCGGACCTAACTTTGCCAAGGAAATTGTGCGTCAACTGCAAACAGGTAGCGTGATTTCGAGCGAAGATGAAAAAGTAATTCGCCGGGTGCAGGAGACCCTGCGCTCGGAAACCTTCCGCGTCTATGCAAACCGCGACAGATACGGCGTCGAGCTGGGCGGCGCCCTGAAAAATATCTACGCCATCATTTGCGGCATGGCGGCGGCCTTGGGGGCTGGTCACAACACCCAGGCGATGTTGTTGACGCGCAGCCTGGCGGAAATGGGACGATTCGCCAAGGTTATGGGAGCCAACCCCATGACTTTTCTCGGTCTTGCCGGCGTGGGTGATCTTATTCTTACCTGTACCTCTGATTTGAGCCGAAATTATCGCGTAGGGTATGCTTTGGGGCAGGGACAACCTCTCGAGCAGGTGGTTGAGGGGCTGGGCCAAGTGGCTGAAGGCGTAAACACTCTGCGGCAAGTCAAGCAAAAGGCGGATGATCTGGGTGTGTATATGCCTCTGGTTTCCGGACTTTACGCGGTTCTTTTCGAGCACAAAAAAATTACTGATGTTGCCCGGGGCTTGATGCTCGGCGAACACAGTTCCGATGTTGAATACCTTGGTTATTAACAGGAAATCGCTATGAACAATGAAGAGCTAAAATCAAATCTGCTGTCGTCCACACACTGGATTCGTCTCGCTTATATGGTGCTGTTTGCCATTATTCTCTATGTAGCCAGCATCGTGATTTCAGTGGTGGTGATAGTGCAGTTCATCATCTCTCTGATCACTGGCCAAAGTAATTCCAATCTGCGCCAGTTTGGCTACTCTCTGTCCACCTACATTTATCAAACCTTGCAGTTTTTGACCTACAACAGCGAGGAAAAGCCTTTCCCCTTAGCGGATTGGCCGCATGCGCCTGCAGAGGAAGCTGACTCCAATTCAAGTGAAAGTACCAAAGAAGAAGCGGCAGAAACCACAGCAGTTGCTGCTGCAGCACCGAAGAAATCCCGCTCCAAAAAAGCGGCTGCCAGCGAGCAGGTTGCGGATGATGCCGCCCAAACGGATACCGAAGATAAATCCACAGACGACAAGGAAAAGGACGCCTGACGCGGGTATTTCCCTTGCGCCTGTTTATTCTTCGACACGGACGCGCGGAAGCCTACGCTGCAGATGATGCCAGTCGTCAGCTGGTGGCGGCTGGTCGCGCCGAGGTTTCAGCTGTTGTGCAGCAATGCCGTGTGGAGCTGGCAGCAGTTGAACAACTCTGGGTATCGCCGCTGGTGCGTGCGCAGCAGACAGCACAGCTAGTGCTGGAAGTGACGGGCCCTCGGCCTCTGCACACCAGTCATTTGCTGATTCCGGAAGCTGATCCGCGTTCGCTGTTCGAGGCGCTTCAGGCGCAGGAAACAAAAAACCTGTTGCTGGTCAGTCATCTGCCGCTGGTGGGGCGACTGCTGGATATCGCGCTTGGCACAGCACCCGGTTTCAATGTGATGGGAACGGGTGAACTCGCCTGTATTGATTTTTCATTTCCCGCCGCTGGACTGGGTGAACTTGTCTGGCGGCGTCGCGCTTCCAGCGTTTGATGCGCGCTTTCAGCCGCGAAGGCGCCCTGGCTGCGTTCATTTGCACACTTTAAGATGTCTTCGGGTTGAGCTCGCATGAACGGAGTAGGCCATGCCGCGTGAACTGACTTTCAGTCTGGATGGAAGATGCTTTGCTGCCCAGGCCTGGGGCGACCCCGGTCAGCTTCCCGTGCTTGCGCTTCACGGCTGGCTGGATAACTGTGCCAGCTTTTCCGTGCTTGCTCCTCTGCTCGACAATCTCTATTTGGTTGCTCTGGATATGGCCGGTCACGGTCAGAGCGATTCTCGCCCCGGTGTCGGTCCCTACAATATCTGGGAGGACGTGGCCGAGGTTTTTGCCATTGCCGATGAGCTGGGCTGGAAAAAATTCACTCTGCTTGGCCATTCGCGCGGCGCCATAGTGTCCGTGCTGGCGGCGGGTACTTTTCCGGAGCGAATCAGTCAGCTGGCGTTGATTGAGGGGCTGTTGCCGGAAAATCCTCGCGCAGAAGATGCGCCTGAACAACTGGCCCAGTCGATCAATGCGCTGAAGGCTATTCGCAAAAAACAGCCGACGCTTTATCCGGATATTCAGGCCGCAATATCGGCACGGGAGAAAGGTGCTTTTCCCCTGAGTTCACCGGCGGCGCGAGCTCTGACAGAGCGGGGCGTAAAACCTGTGGATGGCGGTTATCATTGGAGCACAGATCCGCGCTTGCTGGCACCTTCGGCGATCAAGCTGACACCGGCCCATGTGGCAGCTTTTGTCGATCGCATCAAGGCACCGGTAAAGCTGATACTGGCGCAGGAAGGTATTCCCAAACGCTTCGCCAATTTTCAGCGTGATGTGTCGGCCTTCTCCCGCTTTGATATTGTGAAACTGCATGGAGGTCATCATTTGCATATGGAGGCGGAAGCACCTGCCGTAGCCCAGGTATTAAACGGTTTCTTTCAAACTTCATCTCAGGACGGAGCTTCATGATCAAGGTTTTTTTCAAGGCTTTATGTGCATTGGTGGTTATGCCTCTGTTGCTTCTGGGACAAAGCGCTTTTGCTGCATTGAATTTGCAGCATTATCCGGACGCGAGAATGATGTTCAGCGCACGTGAAAAAACCAGTGATTATGTACTGGCGCTGGGCATTTATAAGAAATCCGAAGGTGACTGGCTGCCGGAGAGATCTCGTCGTCTCAGCGGTCAACTGCAGCGTTTTACACTGGAGCTGCCGGCGGGACATTCTGCTCAGGCGGGATTCGACTTTTATCGTCAGCAGTTGCAGGAGTTCAATCGTCGCGAACTTTTTTCCTGTCAGGCCCGAGCCTGCGGCGCCAGTAATTCCTGGGCCAACAATCATTTCAAAATTCTGCAACTCTACGGCTTGGATCAGTTTCAGCAGCTGGCCGTTTTTGAAGTCAGCGACGATACCGCTTCTTACTATGTGACGCTCTACAGCGTTCAGCGCGGCAATCGCCGCGTCTATGTGCAGCTGGATGTGTTGCAGGCAGATCAGAATTCGGCAGGTAGTATTGCCGCCAATCCGGATACCGTGATTCATCTGCTGGAAACCCAGGGTTTTTATCTCTATCCCGATGTGGTGGTGGACAGCGACGCAGGCGATGCGCAATTGAAAGTGTCCGATGCGCACCTGCAAACCCTGGTGGCGGTGTTGAATCGCCATCCTGAATGGAAACTGGCGCTGGTGGGGCACGATTACCACGGCCATCAGCTTGCCACTCAGCAAAAGGTTTCGCTGACCTATGCAGAACAGTTGCAACAGGCGCTGCTCAAGGCGGGTATTGCTGCCAATCGCCTGTCTGTGTACGGCCTGGGTGGGCTTGCACCTGCGGGGCGCGGTCACCTCAGCGCTCGCGTTGAAGTGGTGTTGCTGCCCTGATTCATTTTTTCAAAATACAAAGGCAAGATTGTGAATTCATCTATCTGGCAGGGTGATCCTGCTGCTGATCTTCTCAGCCCCCGCGATCTGATTCGCTGGGGCGCCAGCCGCTTCAATGAGGCGGGGCTCTATTTTGGTCATGGCACCGACAATCCCTGGGACGAAGCCGAATTTTTGGTGTGCCACGCCCTGCATCTGCCACCGCCTTTGGGCGATGAGTGGCTGGATGTGCGCCTGACCCGCGCCGAGCGGGAACTGGCGGTGGGCTATATCCGCCGTCGAGCTGATGAGCGTATTCCCGCCGCCTATATCACTGGCCGCACCTGGTTTGCCGGTCTGCCATTCAAGGTAGATGCCCGGGTGCTGGTGCCCAGATCGCCAATTGGGGAGCTGATCGAAAAGGGCTTTGATCCTTGGCTGCCGGGGGAGCCTCAGCGCATTCTCGATCTCTGCACCGGCAGCGGCTGCATAGGCATAGCCACGGCTTTTGCTTTTCCCGATGCACAGGTGGACCTGAGCGATATTTCTCCCGATGCGCTGGAAGTAGCCAGGGAAAATATTCAAATGCATGCGCTGGAGGACAGGGTAAGAGCAGTGGAATCGGATCTGTTTTCCGGTCTGCAGGGAGAGATTTACGATCTGATAGTCACCAATCCCCCTTATGTGGATGCTGAAGATCTGGCTAGCATGCCCGCTGAATACCACGCCGAACCGGCTTTGGGCCTGGGTTCCGGGGAAGATGGGCTGGACTTCACCCGCCGCTTGCTGCGGGAAGCCGCGGATCACCTGATCGAGGATGGCGTGCTTATCGGTGAGGTGGGCAACTCCTGGGTGGCGCTGGCGGAAGCCTATCCCCAGCTGCCTTTCGTGTGGCTGGAGCTGGAGCGGGGCGGTCACGGGGTATTTTTGCTCACCGCGGCGGATCTGCGTCAGGCCTGTCTCTGAGGCGATTGGCCCCTTTTTATGCGCTGAGGCCGGGCTTGGCGTATAATCGCGACCTTTTCCCGGTCGCGAGTAGATTATGTCTGGCAACACTTTTGGAAAACTCTTCACAGTCACCACCTTCGGCGAGAGCCACGGTCTGGCTCTGGGCTGTATCGTCGACGGCTGTCCTCCCGGTCTCTCCCTGAGCGAAGAGGATATTCAAAAGGATCTGGACAGGCGCAAGCCGGGCCAGAGCCGCTTTACCACCCAGCGCCGTGAAGACGATCTGGTAAAAATTCTCTCCGGTGTGTTTGAGGGCAAAACCACAGGCACCCCCATTGGCATGATCATCGAAAACACTGATCAGCGCTCCAAGGACTACAGCAACATCAAAGACCAGTTCCGCCCGGCCCACGCCGACTACACCTACATGCAGAAGTATGGTGTGCGCGACTATCGCGGCGGTGGCCGCTCTTCAGCGCGCGAAACTGCCATGCGGGTTGCCGCGGGAGCCATCGCCAAGAAATACCTCAAGGATTTTCACGGGGTGGAAGTGCGCGGCTATCTGTCCCAGCTGGGTCCTATCAAAATAGATACGGTGGATTGGGATCAGGTATCCCGGAATCCTTTCTTCTGCCCCGATGCCAGCAAGGTGGCCGAGATGGAAGAGTTCATGAAAAAACTCAACAAGGAAGGCGATTCCATTGGTGCCAAGATCACTGTGGTGGCTACAGGCGTGCCTCCGGGGCTGGGTGAACCCATCTTTGATCGTCTTGATGCAGAAATTGCCCATGCACTTATGAGCATCAACGCCGTCAAGGGGGTGGAAATAGGTGCGGGGTTTGATTCTGTTGCCCAGCGCGGCACAGAGCACCGCGACGAAATTACTCCTGAAGGTTTTCTCTCCAATAATGCCGGGGGCATTCTGGGGGGTATCTCTTCCGGTCAGGACATAGTGGCTCATATTGCGCTCAAGCCCACCAGCAGTCTGCATATTCCCGGGCGCAGTGTGGATGTTTACGGCAATCCGGTGGAAGTGGTGACCAAGGGGCGTCACGATCCCTGCGTTGGCATTCGTGCAACGCCCATTGCCGAGGCCATGCTGGCACTGGTACTCATGGATCATCTGTTGCGTCATCGCGGACAGAACGGCGGAGTGACTCATCAGGTGCAGGTGATTCCGGGCAGCGTGCGCAAATAATTTTTTTGTGGTGATTGAACCGTGAAAGATCTGCAACTGGCTTTGGTGCAACAGGAAATAGTGCCGGACAACCCGACGCATAATCTTTCTGTTTTTGCCGAGATGCTGGCACCGCTGGAAGACGTGGATCTGGTCATACTGCCTGAAGTATTTACCACCGGTTTCAGTGCCACAGCCCGTTCCCATGCCGAAGAAGCAGGCGGTCGCGCCTACCACTGGATGGCGGAACAGGCCAGTCGCCTGCAATCAGTGGTGACCGGCAGTCTGGTGGTCAAGGAAGGTGAAAACTTTTTCAATCGTCTGGTGTGGATGCGCCCCGACGGCAGCTTCAGCGAATATAACAAACGCCACCTGTTTCGCATGGCGGGAGAGCATAAACGCTATGAGGTGGGGCAGGAGCGGGTGCTGGTGGAATTGGCGGGTTGGCGCATTCTGCCGTTGATCTGCTACGACCTGCGTTTTCCCGTGTGGAGTCGCAATTGTCAGGACTATGATCTGGCGATTTACGTGGCCAACTGGCCCAGCGCTCGTGCGCTGCACTGGAATCGTCTGCTGCAGGCCCGCGCCATTGAAAATCTCAGTTATGTGGCGGGCGTCAACCGCGTCGGCTTTGATGAAAAACACCAGCATTATGCCGGTGATTCCACAGTTTACGGACCCGCGGGAGAAGTGATTCTCCACAGTCAAGAAGCCGCCGTACTGCGCACCAGTCTGAGTGCCCAACAATTGCAGGATTACCGCTCAGCTTTTCCCGCCCATCTGGATGCTGACCAGTTTCAGCTTCTGTAACTTTTAAAAATGTAACAGCATTCCCACATAGGGGCCCGCCAGTTTGGCGTTGGCTCTAATGTTCTTTTCATCCAGTTTCAGATCCATCGAGCGATAGCCCAGATCGAATGCCACATCCATCACTGAATCCAGTGTGTAGCGCAGATAGATATCTGTCTCTGTCAGACGATTGTCGCTGTAACTAATACCCTTGCCGCTAGCACCCAGAGCAAAACCTGTCAGGGGCAGATCAAATTGAGCGCGCACATACAGCAACGGTAGTATTTCATCCAGTTTTACCGATTCGCTTTGATCTTCACTGCTGGCCTGGGCGTGGCCATCAAAGTGACGCAGATTGATACCCACATCGAAATTGAACCAGTTATCCAGTAGCTGGTAGTAGAGCGTGAGATCCGTGTGGCTGAGATCAAAATCAGTTTGCACCTCCGCATCCACAGAAAAAATCACTTCATCCAACGCAAATTCCTGTTGAATCAGTGCGCTTTGATCGCTGGAAATATTGGTGCGCCCCAGTTGCACATTGGGTGCAAAGGGAATGGGGTGTTCAATGGCAAGAAAGTAGTAACCGTTGTTGCTGTCCTTGAATCCCAGATCCTTTAAACCTATGGAGGGCTCTCCCACGTGTCCCGAGTAATCGCTCTGCCATATGCCTCCACCCAGAAAAAAGCCGTAGAAGGCGTCGGCGGACACGGGTGAACCAAAAGAGAACGCGGTTGCGGCGACAAGCCAGAATAGTTTTTTCATGATTAATCCTTTTTGCTGCGAGAGGAATTTGTCTTGGTCGAATTATGTCGTGAATGACGCGCCTGTGTTGAGACCTGTATGACTTTTGTCTGCTCCAGCTGATGCACGAAAGCGCGGGCGGCATTTTTTAAGCTCCGCTGCCGATGAAAAATGGCACCCAGCGGACGCAAAATGGGTGGCAGACTGATATTCAGCGGCACCAGACTTTTGTCGATCAGGCGTGTCGGTAAAACGCCCCAGCCAAGTCCGATACTCAACATCATCTTGATGGCGTCCAGATGGTTGGTGACCATGGCGATGTTCAGATCCAGTTGCCGCTGGTCGAACAGCGCCTTGATCAGGCGGGTAGTGTAGGTGGTGGGGTCGGGCATTATGGCTTCGTGCTGGCTCAGATCTTTCAAATCCAGCGAGCGCCGTTCCGCCAGAGGATGTTTGGCGGCAGCGACAAACTGCAATTCGTCTTCCCAGAGTTGAATGCTTTCCAGGCGGGGATCCTGTTCCAGCGACAGAGTCACCAGTGCCAGATCGAAGTGCCCCTGAAGGATTTCCTGGTGGGCCAGCTCTGAATCCAGAAAGTGCAGATCCAGCTTTACCTGGGGGAAATCCCGCGAAAATTGCTGCAGATAGGGCGGCAGATAGTGGATTCCGATATGGTGGCTGGTGGCAATGCTCAGCTTGCCGCTCACTTCGCCTCTGAGGTCGGCAATGGCCTGGGCGGCACTTTCCACTTCTCCGAGAATCAGTTTGGCGCGGGGTTGCAGTACCTGGCCGGCGGGCGTAAGTACCACCTGGCGCCCCAGCCGATCAAAGAGAGGAGCGCCCACCTGCGATTCCAGCAGGGCAATACGCTTGCTGATGGCGGGTTGAGTCAGATGCAGTCGCTCGGCGGCGGCGGAAAAGGAGCCGGATTCGGCAATGGCGACAAAGGCGTGCAGTTGTTGGGTATCCATAGGGTGGGTTTTTATATCATTCCTTTTTGTTATGCAATATATAAAAAAGATAAATTTGTTTTATGGAATGTCTGCGCCTACTATAAGCACATTCCCCAAACACTCCTGATACCTGGTTCGGAGATTTTCCATGGTAGCCAAAACCCTCTACGACAAGCTCTGGGATGCACACCTCGTCCATGAAAGTGACGATGGTTCTGCACTCATTTACATAGATCGCCACATAGTTCACGAGGTGACTTCACCCCAGGCATTTGAAGGTTTGCGCATGGCCGGGCGTAAACCCTGGCGCGTGGATTCAATTCTCGCCACACCTGATCACAACGTGCCCACAACGCAAAAGGAGCGCGCCTACGGTGTCAGCGGTATTCAGGACCCGGTATCGCTGATTCAAGTGCAAACTCTGGATGACAACTGCGACGAGTTCGGCATTCTCGAATTCAAAATCAATGATGATCGCCAGGGTATCGTTCATGTGATTGGTCCGGAAACCGGAGCTTGTTTGCCTGGTATGACAGTGGTGTGCGGCGACTCTCATACCGCTACCAACGGTGCCTTGGGCGCCTTGGCTCATGGCATAGGCACCAGTGAAGTGGAACATGTAATGGCCACCCAGTGTCTGGTGGCCAAAAAAATGAAAAACATGTTGATCAAGGTTGACGGCAAGCTTGGCTTGGGTGTAACCCCCAAAGACGTGGTGCTCGCCATTATTGCCAAAATCGGCACCGCTGGCGGTACTGGTTATGCCGTCGAATTTGGCGGTCAGGTATTCCGCGATATGAGCATGGAAGGGCGCATGACCGTGTGTAACATGGCCATTGAGGCTGGTGCCCGCGCCGGTATGGTGGCGGTGGATCAAACCACTATCGATTACGTCAAAGGCCGTCCTTACGCGCCCAAAGGCGAACTCTGGGAAAAAGCCGTGGCCAGTTGGCGCGAACTGGTGAGCGACGAGGGCGCTCATTTCGATGCAGTGGTCGAGATAGATGGCTCACAGATCAAGCCGCAGGTCAGTTGGGGCACGTCGCCCGAAATGGTGGTTTCTGTTGAGGATGTGGTGCCGGACCCGGCCAATGAAACTGATCCGGTCAAACGCAAGGATATGATTCGCGCATTGGAATACATGGGCCTCAAAGCCAATCAGCCCATCACATCAATCCATGTTGATCGTGTATTTATCGGCTCTTGCACCAATTCGCGCATTGAAGATATTCGCGCGGCAGCACAGGTGGTGAAAGGCAAGAAAAAGGCTGCGTCAGTGAAAGAGGCCATAGTGGTTCCCGGTTCGGGAGCGGTCAAGGCGCAGGCAGAAGCCGAGGGCTTGCACGAGATTTTTATCGAGGCGGGTCTGGAATGGCGCGAGCCGGGCTGTTCCATGTGTCTGGCGATGAACGCCGACAAACTGGGTGCCGGTGAACACTGTGCCTCTACTTCCAACCGTAATTTTGAAGGGCGTCAGGGCTACGGTGGTCGCACCCATCTGGTGAGCCCGGCCATGGCGGCAGCGGCGGCGATTGCCGGTCATTTTGTTGATGTTCGCACCTTTAACTGAGGAGTTGCCGAGATGAAAAGTTTTACTTTGTTGGATGGCCTGGTAGCTCCCATGGATCGCGCCAATGTCGACACCGACATGATTATTCCCAAACAGTTTTTGAAATCCATCAAGCGCACAGGTTTCGGCAAGAACCTGTTTGATGAATTGCGCTATCTGGATGAAGGTAAACCGGATCAAAGCTGTGAAGGTCGTCCGCTCAACATGGAATTTCCGTTGAACTTCCCGCGTTATCAGGGAGCGAGCATTTTGCTGGCGCGGGAAAACTTCGGTTGCGGGTCCAGCCGTGAACATGCCCCCTGGGCCTTGGATGACTATGGTTTCCGCAGCGTCATAGCGCCCAGCTTTGCCGATATTTTCTTTAACAACTGTTTCAAAAACGGTCTCTTGCCGATAGTTCTGGACGAGAAAATTGTTGATCAGTTGTTTCAGGAAATGTATGCCAATGAAGGCTACCACCTGACCATCGATCTGGCAGAGCAAAAGGTCACCACACCCGGTGGCGAAAGTTTTTCGTTTGAAATAGATGCCTTCCGCAAACACTGTTTGCTGAACGGTCTGGACGACATAGGCCTGACACTGGAACATGCTGACAAGATTCGCGCCTATGAAGCCAGACGCCGTGAAGAGGCTCCCTGGTTGTTTGATGCGGTGAAGTAATTGTCAGCGATCAATTGAATTTAAAAAAACAGGAGACTTACCTGTGGGTAAACATGTTTTGATTTTGGAAGGCGATGGCATAGGCCCGGAAATCGTGCGCGAAGCAGTTCGCGTACTGGAGATGGTCAACCAGAAATTTAATCTCGGCATCACCACGGAATACGGGCTGATGGGCGGTTGCTCCATCGATGCTCACGGCGTGCCTCTGACCGATGAAACTCTGGCGCGTGCGCGCAACGCGGATGCCATTCTGCTGGGTGCAGTGGGCGGTCCCAAGTGGGACAAAATGGATCGCGCCATTCGTCCGGAAAAAGGTCTGCTGAAAATTCGCTCCCAGCTGTCGCTCTACGCCAACCTGCGCCCGGCACTGCTGTATCCGCAGCTGGTTGAAGCTTCGTCGCTCAAACCGGAAGTGGTATCCGGCCTGGATATTCTGATAGTGCGCGAACTGGCGGGCGGCATTTACTTTGGTGAGCCGCGCGGCATTCGTGTGCTGGAAGACGGTGAACGCGAGGGTTACAACACCTACAAGTATTCCGAAAGCGAAATTATCCGCATTGGCCGCACTGCCTTTGAAATGGCGCGCAAGCGCAACCGCAAAGTCTGTTCTGTGGATAAAGCCAATGTGCTGGAAGCCACCATGCTCTGGCGCGAGGTAATGGACGAGCTGCATAAGGAGTATCCGGATGTGGAGTTGTCGCACATGTACGTGGACAATGCTGCCATGCAGCTGGTGCGTGCGCCCAAGCAGTTCGATGTGTTAGTGACTGGCAACATGTTTGGTGATATTTTGTCCGACGCTGCTGCCATGTTGACAGGCTCCATCGGCATGTTGCCCTCGGCATCCCTCGACAAAGACGGCCGCGGCATGTACGAGCCCTGTCACGGATCGGCCCCGGATATTGCCGGCCAGAATATCGCCAACCCTTTGGCGACCATCCTTTCGGTTTCCATGATGCTGCGCTATTCCCTGGGTTATCCTCAGGCGGCAGATGCTATAGAAGCCGCCGTGGGCAGGGTTCTGGATCAAGGCTATCGCACGGCGGACATATACACAGAAGGCAAGATCAGGGTATCTACCTCACAGATGGGCGATGCGGTTGTCGCCGCCTTAACGGCCTAGGGCCAGATTAACGATATCAAGCAAGACAAAGAGAGACACGTCATGAAAGTAGGTTTTATCGGTTGGCGCGGTATGGTGGGCTCCGTTCTGATGGAGCGTATGCAGGCAGAAAACGACTTTGCCGACATCGAGCCCATTTTTTTCACAACCTCTAATGTGGGTGGCGCGGCTCCGGCTGTGGCCAGCGGCATTCCGTCACTCAAGGATGCCTACGCTATTGGCGATCTTAAGCAACTGGATGTGATTGTCACCTGCCAGGGTGGGGACTATACCAACGAAGTATTCCCCAAGCTGCGCGCCGAGGGCTGGAACGGCTACTGGATTGATGCGGCCTCCAGTCTGCGCATGAAAGATGACGCCATCATTGTGCTGGATCCGGTCAACAGCGATGTGATCAAAAACGGCATTGCCAGGGGCGTGAAAAACTACATTGGCGGCAACTGTACCGTGAGCCTGATGCTTATGGGCTTGGGCGGCCTTTTCCATGCAGGCTTGGTGGAGTGGGTTTCTTCCATGACCTATCAGGCAGCCTCGGGTGCCGGTGCGCAGAATATGCGCGAATTGATTTCGCAGATGGGCGCACTGCACTCCTCCGTGGCTGACAAGCTGGCGGACCCCAAGTCGGCCATTCTGGAAATCGACCGCATCATCGCCGAAACCATGCGCGGCGACGAACTGCCCAAAGCCAACTTCGGCCACCCATTGGCTGGCAGCCTGCTGCCTTATATCGACAAGCAGTGGGAAACCGGTCAGTCCAAAGAAGAGTGGAAAGGCCAGGCAGAAACCAACAAGATTCTGGGTCGCAGTGACAATCCCATCCCGGTGGATGGCCTGTGCGTGCGTATCGGTGCCATGCGTTGCCACAGCCAGGCGCTGACCATCAAGCTCACTAAAGACGTACCCATTGCGGACATCGAAGCCCTGATCGCCAACGCCAACCCTTGGGCTAGCGTGGTACCCAACGAGCGTGAAGCCAGTCTGCGCGATCTGACACCTACCAAGGTGACCGGCACCCTGAATATCCCTGTAGGTCGTCTGCGCAAGATGAACATGGGGCCGCAATACCTGTCCGCCTTTACCGTGGGCGACCAGCTGTTGTGGGGCGCCGCCGAGCCTCTGCGCCGCATGCTGCGGATCCTCAAAGAGGCCTGATCAGGCGGAGCCTTGAGTTACCATGCCCCGGCAAGCCCAGTGCTTGGCCGGGGTATTTTTTGAGGTTTTGGGGTATTTCTTCCGTTAATTCCGGCTTTTGGACAGGTGTTTTTTCTCAAAAATGGAGGAAAAATGCCTATAAATGCGCCATGAGAGGGCTATCTGGTCGGGTTTTGTGTTGATAAAAAGCTATTTATAATGAATACTTACGAGCGATTGTGAAGATATATTCGAGGTTTTATAACCGCTGCATAACAAGATCCGGTTCTAAGTTCTCGTGAATTATTGGTCTCATGGCGCCAGTAGGGTGAGGGCATCTGGGAACAGGTGATAATAAAAGGATAGTCCTATGCATCTTCGTAAACTGATTTTGGTTAGTGGCTTCGCCAGTGCACTCCTGTCCAATATGGCGGCGGCGCTGGGGCTCGGCGAAGTTCGACTGAACTCGACGCTTAACGAACCGCTAAGTGCTGAAATCAAGTTGCTTGATACCCGTGGCCTCAGCGCCAGCCAGATTATGGTGGGTTTGGCTTCTCCGGCAGACTATGAACGCAACGGCGTTGACCGCCTCTATTTCTTTACCGAATTCCAGTTTGAAGTGCTGCTGAATCACCCGGGTGGGGCCATAGTCAAGATCACCAGCCACAACCCGGTGCGTGAACCCTATCTGAATTTTCTGGTGGAAGCCCGCTGGCCCACAGGGCGCCTGTTGCGCGAATACACCCTGTTGATGGATCTGCCTACCTTCTCTGAATCCGCTAGCAAGGCGCCGGCGTTGTCGACCAGAGCGGAAACTTCGGCCACTGCGCCTGTGCAAAGCGAACCTCGCCAGCGCCCGCGTCAAACCGCATCCACTTCCCAGTCTTCCGCATCAACCAGCCAATCTTCTGTTCGCCTATCCGGTGGTTTTGAGGGTGACAGCTATCGTGTTGGTGCGCGCGATACTCTTTGGCAGATCGCCTTGGATGTTCGTCCGGACGCCAGTCATTCAGTTCATCAAACCATGCTGGCGATTCAGCGTTTGAATCCCGATGCCTTTATTAATGGCAATATCAATCTGCTTCGTCAGGGCCAGGTATTACGTATTCCCACTTCGGCCGATATCAAGGCGGTTTCTGCGCGTGAAGCGGTTAATGAAGTTGCTCGCCAAAACCGTGCTTGGTCTGAAAACGATATGGGTGCTCAACTGAGCGCCGCTCGCCGTGAAACACGTGCAGCACGCGAAAGTGAGGCCATCAGCGGCAGTGTAAAACTGGCTACCCCCAGTCGGGATAATGCAGAGGCAGGTCAGGGCAGCGGCGACAATGCCGGTCGTGGCCGCGCTCTTGAGAGCGAGCTGGCTGCCTCTCTGGAAGAACTGGATAAAACCCGTAGTGAGAATCTGGAACTTAGCGCTCGCGTCAAGGAGCTGGAAGACCAGATTCAAACCATGGAGCGTCTGGTTGACATCAGCAATGAACAATTGCGCGCACTTCAACTGGGGATCAAACAGTCCGAGGCTCAGTCAGAAGCTCAAGCTGAGGCTGATTCTGGCTATGCAGATTCCTCCTATGCCGATCCAACCGGCAGCTTTGATGAAGTGTCAACTCAGGAAACGGCTGAATCCCCAGCTGATGATGTTGTAGCTCCAGCTGAGCCTGAAACTGTTGCTCCGGCTGTTGCACAGACTCCGGCCCCTCAGACATCAGTGGTTATTCCGCCGAAACCGGAAAAAACGCTGGTTGACCAGTTGATGGAAAATATCCAATGGATAGGTGCAGGTCTTGTAGCTCTGTTGGCACTGATTGGTCTGTTGATATATCGCAACAAGAAAAAAGCGGCTGAAGAAGAGTTCGCTGAAGGTGAAGATCTTTTCGATTCGTCTTCCGAGTTTGCCGAGGAAGAATATGAAGAGTCTGCAGGAGATGATCTGCAGGAAGAATCTGAAGACCCGCTTGATGCCTTTGACGAAGAGTCTCATGCGGAAGCAGAAACAGAAGATGTGGTAGGTGAGGCGGACATCTATATCGCCTACGGCAAACTTGATCAGGCGGAAGAGATGTTGCTCAACGGCCTGGAACGTGAGCCGAATTCCATCGACATTCGTCTGAAACTTCTGGAGGTTTATTCTCAGGCACAAGACGCCACCAAGTTCGACAAGCACTACGCCAGCCTGATTGGTGTGGCTGGCCAGGCAAGCCTGGCACGCGCTGCCGAGTTGCGCAGCCATATTGATGGTATTGGCGAATTTGATCCTGCTGCTGACGCCGTGGCTGATGTGCAGGAAGAACTTGCAGGTATTGATCTGTCGGAAGCGGATGATGCCATTGATCTGGGTGAAGACCTGACCGATGAGTCATCCGCTGCAGCGGATGACGATCTGGAATTCAGTTTCGATCTCGATGACGGCGAAGCGGCGACTCCGCTGATGAATGAGGCAAGTCTCACCGACGAGCAGGATCTGCGCACCGGTGGCTCCAGCTACGATCTGTCATTTGATAATGAGCCTCTGCCCAGCGCCAAAACCGCAGCAGAGGATGATCTGAGTTTTGATTTCGAGCTCGAAGACGAGCCTGTTGCCGAGCAACCCGTGCAGCTGGCAGAGACTGAAGAGGCACCGATTGATTTTGATTCTGACGCTCTCGAGTTCAGTCTTGAGGATGATGAATCCGCTCTGTCACTGGATACAGAGCTGGAACTGGCTGATGAAGAAGCTGCTCCCGCAGCTGCCGCAGAGGCTGATGATTTCAGTTTCGAATTTGAAACCGACAATGAGTCGCCTTCCGGAACAGCGATTGTTGCAGATGAAGAGCTGAGTCTGTCACTGGACGAAGCATTCGAAGAACAGGTGTCCGAACTGGATACTGCGCTGAGCGATGCTGTGGATGAAATTGAAGAGGCTGCTGAAGATCTGCCGTTGGCTGATCAGGCCGATGATTTCAATCTGGATATGGAAATTGGAGATCTTGATCTGGCTGCGCTGGATCAGGAAATGCAGGATCTGGATGCCGACCTGGGCGATCTCGATTTTGATGCCGGTGAGGCTGCTACCGATCTGGTTGAAGCGACTGATTCGGGTGCCGATCTCGAGGAAGCCATGGCTGAAGAAGAGCCTCCCCTGGTTGCCGAAGCGGCTGATGATCTTGGGGATCTTGCTGATCTGGAGCTGGCTGGCGAGGAGGACGTCTTCGACGAAGCACTGGCTGGCCTCACTGATGCAGGTCTGGATACCGAAGAATTGCCGGATCTGGATGATGCTGCAGACGAAGATGGCGATCTGGATTTCCTTGCCGACGCTGATGAAGCTGCCACCAAGCTGGATCTGGCCCGCGCCTATATCGATATGGGTGATGCCGATGGTGCCCGCGATATACTCTCGGAAGTTGCACAGGAAGGTAACGAAGAACAGCGCCGTGAGGCAGCCGAGCTTCTAAGCCGTATCGACGCCTGATTCCCGAGTTAACAACCCAGCAAAGCCTTGTGTACTCTGTGCACAAGGCTTTGTTGTTTTCTGTTTCCACTATGTCATTGCCATGAGCCAAGAATCTGTTACCCGCACCAAACCCTATGTTCGCAATGGCGAAATACTGGCAGACACGCCCTGGCCGGAAGGCATGCATCGCATTGCTCTGGGTGTGGAGTACAACGGCGCGGATTTTCATGGCTTCCAGTCCCAGCCCTCGGGTGTGCTGACCGTGCAGCAGGCATTGGAGAAAGCTTTGTCCAAGGTGGCTAATGAACCGGTGACACTGGTGTGTGCCGGTAGAACCGATGCCGGTGTTCATGCCACAGGTCAGGTGGTGCACTTTGATACGCTGGCTGTTCGGCCAGAAAAGGCCTGGATTCTTGGAACCCGTCCCCATCTGCCGGATACCATCAGCCTGCGCTGGGCAAAGGAAGTAGTGCCTGGTTTTCATGCCAGATTCAGCGCTTTGGCACGCACCTACAGATATCTGCTCTCGGATCGCCCAGGCGGTTCGGGTCTGTTGCACAATCAGGTGACCTGGGTTAGCCGTCGTCTCGATGTGGAACTGATGCAGCGCGGCGCTGCCTGTCTGATCGGTGAGCATAATTTCAATTCCTTCCGCGCTGCACAGTGTCAGGCCAAGAGTCCTGTGCGTCAGGTGAATCACCTGCATCTGGTTCGTCGTGGCGACTTGATCGTGTTGGAAATCCAGGCCAATGCCTTTTTGCACCATATGGTGCGCAATATCGTGGGTGTGCTGATTGCGGTCGGGGCAGGGGACAAGCCGCCGGAATGGGTGGCTGAGGTGCTGGCAGCGCAGGATCGCACCGCTGGTGGCGCCACCGCCAAGCCCAACGGGCTCTATCTGGTGGCGGTCGACTATCCGGAGGACTTTGCGCTGCCGCGACTGGCACCGGGACCACTTTTCTTTCCTGAACCCGTCGGTGGATTTGCCGCCGATGGAATGGCGGCAACTGGGGAAATCCGAGCGGGTTTCTGCTAGTATCGCCGCTTTATTTTCCAACGGACCTGAGCGTGGCCTACACCAGAATCAAGATTTGCGGCATTACTTCCCTGACCGATGCGCAGGCAGCGGTTGCCGCGGGTGCGGACGCTCTCGGATTTGTGTTTTATCCTCCAAGTCCGCGAGCTGTGAGTCCCGCCCAGGCGCGGGAGATAGTCCGCGAACTGGGGCCTCTGGTGACGCTGGTAGGCCTGTTTGTAGATGCCAGCCCCGCCGAGGTGCAGTCAGTGCTCGCCGAGGTTCCCTTGCATCTTTTGCAATTCCACGGTGAGGAATCTCCCTCCTATTGCGAATCCTTCGGGCGGCCCTATATGAAGGCTCTGCGCATGCGTCCCGATCTCGATCTGGATGCCAGCTTTGCGCTTTATCAGAGCGCCTCTGCCATTTTGCTCGATGCCTACAGGCCAGGAGTGCCGGGGGGGACGGGTGAGACTTTCGACTGGCAGCGGGTGCCGCGCAATCCTTCCCGCCCACTGGTGTTGGCGGGTGGACTGACACCGGAAAATGTCACTGCCGCCCTGCAGGCGACAGGAGTGGATAGCCTCGATGTGAGCGGAGGCGTAGAATGCGCCCCCGGACGCAAGGATCCAATCAAGATACAAACCTTTATTCACAACGCCAGACATGGCCTCTGACAGGTGACCCAAGCGTGAGCTACAGCAAGCAGTATGCGGCGATTGATTACAGCCAGTTTCCCAATGCCGAGGGCCATTTCGGTCCCTATGGCGGACGATTTGTTTCCGAGACGCTGATCTATGCGCTGGATGAACTTCAGTCCATCTACAGCCAGCTCAAAGATGACCCGAATTTCCAGGCTGAATTCGACAAGGATCTGGCCCATTATGTAGGCCGTCCTTCACCCCTGTATTTTGCCGAGCGCTGGACCCGGGAACTGGGCGGTGCACAGATATTCCTCAAGCGCGAGGACCTGAACCACACGGGTGCCCACAAGGTGAATAACACTATTGGCCAAGCGCTGCTGGCCAAGTTCACCGGCAAGAAGCGCGTGATTGCGGAAACCGGCGCTGGTCAGCATGGTGTGGCTACTGCCACTGTAGCTGCGCGTCTCGGCCTCCAGTGCCGGGTTTACATGGGCGCTGAGGATGTCAAGCGTCAGGCACTCAACGTTTACCGCATGAAACTGCTGGGGGCAGAGGTGTTCCCGGTTCACTCCGGCTCCAAGACCCTGAAAGACGCCATGAACGAGGCACTGCGCGATTGGTCGACCAACGTGGACGATACCTTCTACATCATCGGCACTGTGGCTGGCCCCCATCCCTATCCTCAGTTGGTGCGCGACTTTCAGGCAGTGATTGGCCGCGAAGCCCGCGCCCAGTGTCTGGCGCAAACCGGCAGGCTGCCCGATGCGCTGGTGGCCTGTGTCGGGGGTGGCTCCAATGCCATAGGTCTTTTCCATCCTTTCCTCACCGATGAATCTGTCGCCATGTACGGTGTTGAAGCGGGTGGTCTGGGGCTGGAAACCGGCAAGCACGCAGCGCCGCTCAATCAGGGCGTACCCGGTGTGTTGCACGGCAACCGCACCTATCTGATGGAAGACGAAAACGGCCAGATTATTGAAACCCACTCGGTATCCGCCGGCCTCGACTACCCGGGGGTAGGTCCGGAGCACTCCTGGCTCAAGGATATAGGCCGGGTCAATTATGTGCCTATCAACGACGACGAGGCTTTGGCCGCTTTCCGCACTCTGACCTTGACGGAAGGTATTATGCCGGCGCTCGAATCCAGCCACGCGCTGGCCTATGTGCAGAAGCTGGCGCCGACCATGAGCAAGGATCAGATCATCATTGCCAACCTTTCCGGTCGTGGCGACAAAGATATTCTCACCGTGGCTGCCCTCGACGGCATTACGGTTTAACACCAGTGGCTTCAGGCCTGCAGGAAGAGTGAATGAGTAGAATTGCTGAAAGATTGAATGCGGCCAAGGCCGCTGGCCGCAAGATTCTGGTGACCTACGTGGTCTGTGGCGATCCCAGCCCCGAAGCTACCTTGCCGACTATCAAGGCGCTGGTTGCCGCTGGTGCGGATGTGATTGAACTGGGTGTGCCTTTTTCCGATCCCATGGCTGAAGGTCCGGTAATTCAAAAGGGCCATGAGCGGGCTCTGGTTCATGGCACCAGCCTGAAATCCACGCTGGAAATCGTTAAAGAGTTACGCCAAACCGATCAGCAGACACCGGTGGTGCTGATGGGCTATGCCAACCCCATAGAACGTTTTGGTTACGCCTCCTTTGCACGGGCAGCAGCGGATGCCGGTGTGGATGGTATTTTGACGGTGGACTTGCCGCCGGAAGAGGTGAAAGACCTCAAACAGGAGCTGGACGCTGTGGGCATGGACAATATTTTCCTGCTGGCGCCCACCACTCGCCCCGAGCGGGCCAAGGTGATTGCCGCCCATGCCAGCGGTTTTCTCTACTATGTTTCCCTCAAGGGGGTGACTGGTGCGGGCCACCTGGATGTTGACTCTGTGAAGGCCAAACTGGCGGAATTTGGTCAGTTGACCCATCTGCCGGTTTGCGTGGGCTTTGGTATCAAGGATGCCGCCACTGCGAAGGCCATCGCCCAACTGGCAGATGGCGTTGTGGTTGGCAGTGTGCTGGTTGACAAGATGGGTGAGCTGCAGGATCAGGGCCCCGAAAAGATTGCAGCCGCTGTGGGGGATATTGTGGGCAATATTCGTCAGGCACTGGATAGCTTGTAATTGTTATCAGATCGACAGACCAAAGAATTCAATACTCATTCAAGAATCTGAGAGAGACAACGCATGAGTTGGTTAGAAAAAATTATTCCCAGTGTGGTGCGTTCTGAAGGCAAACGCAGCAACAAGGTACCGGAAGGGCTTTGGGAAAAGTGCGTCAAGTGTGATGCCGTGCTGTACAAGCCGGAGTTGGAAAAAAATCTTGATGTCTGCCCCAAGTGCGACCATCACATGCGTGTCAGCGCGCGCAAGCGTCTGGATATGTTTCTGGATCCGGAAGGTCGACAGGAGCTGGCGACGGAAGTTGAGCCCATTGACCGGCTCAAGTTCAAGGACGTGAAAAAGTATAAGGAAAGACTGGCCAGCGCGCAAAAAACCACAGGTGAAAAAGATGCGCTGGTTGCCATGCGCGGTACCCTCAAGGGTATGCCGGTGGTGGCAGTGGCTTTTGAGTTCGCCTTTCACGGCGGTTCCATGGGATACGTGGTCGGAGAGCGTTTTGCCCGCGCCGCCACTCTTGCCCTGACAGAAAATATTCCTCTGGTGTGTTTCTCTGCAACTGGCGGTGCGCGCATGCAGGAAGCGCTGATTTCGCTTATGCAGATGGCCAAGACCAGCGCTGTTATCGAGCGTCTGAAAATGCAGGGCACTCCCTACATTTCAGTGATGACTGACCCTGTGTATGGCGGGGTTTCTGCCAGCCTTGCACTTCTGGGCGATGTCAACGCCGCCGAGCCAGGTGCCCGCGCCGGTTTTGCCGGTCCCAACATCATCGAGCAGACCATTCGTCAAAAGCTGCCCAAAGGCTTCCAGCGCAGTGAATTCCTGCTGGAGCATGGCGCCATCGACATGATCATTCACCGACGCGATATGCGCGACAAGATTGCAAGCCTCCTTGCCAAATTCACTCGCCGCGCCGCTGTCTAGCGGCGTTTTTGCTGATGCAATTGCAAACTCTCGACCAATGGTTGGCCTGGCTTGAACAGGCCCATCCCCGCGAAATAGACCTGGGTCTGGACAGAATCCGGCCGGTAGCCAAGCGGCTGGGCCTGCTGAGTCCGCAAGCCCGGGTGGTTACCGTGGCCGGCACCAACGGCAAGGGTTCCTGTGTCGCCGCCGTGGCGGCTCTGGCAACCGCTGCGAGTTTGCGCGTTGGTGTTTATACCTCTCCCCATTTGCTGCGCTATAACGAACGCATCAGCGTTTGTGGCAAGCCGGCCAGCGATCAACAGATATGCGCAGCCTTTTCCCGAATTCGCACTGCGGCGCAGGACACCAGCCTCACTTACTTTGAATATGGCACTCTCGCCGCGCTGGATATTTTCAAGGAGGCAGGGCTGGATCTTCTGGTGCTGGAAGTGGGCATGGGCGGGCGACTGGATGCGGTCAATCTCGTGGATGCAGATATCTCCGTGGTGACCAGTATTGACCTCGACCACCAGGACTGGCTGGGCAACACTCGGGACGCCATAGCGCTGGAAAAAGTGGGTATTGCACGCTCGGGTTGCCCCTTGGTTTGCGCAGATCCGCAGCCGCCTTCCAGCCTGCTGGCCAAAGCGAGTGAGTTGCAGGCTATCGGTTATTTTATGGGGCAGGATTTTGGCTGGTCGCAGGAGAAAAATTCCTGGCACTGGCGGGGAAAGACATCTGCGGCGCAGCCCCGCTCGCTGAACGCCATGCCTTTGCCCTGGTTGCCATTGCCCAGTCTGGCGGCGGCTATTCAAGTGGCCTCGCTGTTACAGCTGCCACTGACAGATGAACAGATCGGCAGTGCGTTGCAGCAGTTGCAGCTGCCGGGGCGCTTCCAGCAGCTCGAGTATCAGGGCCGCAATCTGATTCTGGATGTGGCCCATAATCCTGCCGCCGGGCGCTATCTGGCCGAACGTCTGAAGGCCTTTCCGGTCAAAGGCCGGCCAAGGGCGCTGGTGGCGATGATGGCGGACAAGGACCGGCAGGAAACCTTGTCGTCACTGGTGCCGCTGATGGATAGCTGGTATCTGGTGTCACTGCCGGTGCCGAGAGCCGCCAGCGTACAGCAGTTGGCAGAAGATCTCGCAGCTCTGGGCGCGCCGCTGGTGGGTCAGGGCAGCCTG
>ENA-UOVV01000923-UOVV01000923.1-compost-metagenome-genome-assembly--contig:-NODE-923-length-27367-cov-4.455441_pt1 | contig 27367 bp, 32 predicted proteins | sample MGYA00238155_ERZ761577 | MGnify/ENA primary metagenome ERZ761577 (study PRJEB28898, sample SAMN06268775) | compost metagenome | isolation source: Emeryville, CA | place: USA:Emeryville, CA | collected... | reverse complement strand
CGGGCTTTGTCGGTTTCCAGCGGGTCATCACGCTGGTCGGGGCGCTGGGCGTACTGGTCTGGTACAACTGGGCGATCGGCATTACCAGCCTGATCAGCTTTTGCCTGTCCATGAGCATCATCATCATCCTGAACCGGAAAATGACGGCGGCAATCCACGACAGCAACGAGGCCACGCATGCCGCCAGCGCGACGTTTTTCGATTTCGTCAGCAATATCGTGAGCATCGTGATTCTGCGCCTGCAAAACTTTTCCCGCGATACGCTGGTGGGCAAGCTGCATCTGGCCGTGCCGCCCTTTATGCGGGAGGTCAAGATCAACGAATGGCGTTATTTCATCTATACCATGCTGAACGTCGGCATGCTGAGCATGATCCTGCTGGGCTATATCTGGTTCCAGCTGGATGCGGGCATGACGATTGCGGCGGGCACGCTGGTGACGGTTTATTTGTATCAGGACCGCGTGGGACGGCAGGGGTTTGATTTCATGTCCATGCACAGCAACTGGCTGGGCGCGCTGACCAACCTGCGCGCCACGGCGGAGATCGTGCAGGATTACAGCCGCCTTGCCAAGGACGACCTGCCCGCCGTCGCGCCTGACTGGCAGGAAATTCAACTGCGCCACCTGACCTTCAAGCACAAGGGCGCGCCGGGCAGCCGCCCCGCCACCTTGCATGATGTCAACCTGACGCTGCGCCGCGGGGAGAATATCGCCCTGATCGGCACCAGCGGCGCGGGCAAAAGCACGCTGCTGACCCTGCTCCGCGCCCTGCGCGCGCCGGAACGGGTGGAGGTCCGCATCGACGGCGCCCCTGCCCCCTTCGCCGCGCTGGCGCAACTGACGACGCTGATTCCGCAGGATCCGGAGGTGTTTGAAAACACCATGCGCTTCAACGTCAGCTTCGGCCTTGACGTGCCGGATACGGATGTGTACCGCGCGCTCAGCCTTGCCGAATTCCTGCCCGTGCTGATGCAAATGCCGCAAGAGCTGGATACGGACATCCGCGAAAAAGGCGTCAATATGTCGGTCGGCCAGCGTCAGCGTCTTGCCCTTGCGCGCGGGATTTTCGCGGCGGAGCAATCGGACATCATCCTGCTGGACGAGCCGACGAGCAGTGTCGATCTGGCGACGGAGGCAAAAATCTTCAAAAACATTTTTGCCCATTTCAAGGGCAAGACGGTCATTGCCACGCTGCACCGACTGCATCTTTTGCCCATGTTCGACCGCATTATCTTTCTGGATGGCGGCACGATCACGGCAGACCTGCCCGCGCAGGAAGCCTTGACGCAGCCCGGCCCGATACGCGATGTTTATCTTGCCTATCAACAAAACGAGGCCTGATCCATGCCGGAACCGTTCAAACCAAAGGCCGCAGGGCTGAAACGCATCGTCAATGCCTTTTTCCATTCCCGCGACGGGCTGAAGGCGACGTTTAAAAGCGAAGCCGCCTTCCGGCAGGAAATCGCGCTGGCCGCCGTCGGCATACCGCTCGCCTTTTTCCTGACGGATCACAACCTCGCGCGCGCCGCAATGACCGGCAGCCTGTTGCTGGTGCTGGTGGTGGAACTGCTCAATTCCGCGATCGAGGCGACCGTCAACCGCTTCGGACCGGAGCATCATCCGCTCGCCAAACATGCCAAGGATGCGGGCAGCGCGGCAGTGCTGGTGGCGCTGATTCTGGCGGGTCTTGTCTGGCTTTTGTGCCTCTGGCCGTCCTGACATAACGACGAAACAAAATTACCCCTATTCTTTCAACGGGATACCCCCGCATTTGCGCCGCAGCAGGGCGCTAAATTCAAGTTGCCGCAAGGGGCGGGATAGGCTACTCCTATTCTTACGGCTGGACTGTATTCAAGACATCGGTTTTCGACGCGGCTTTGAGCACACCGGCTTCACTAGAAGGCAGCTTCGGCTGCCGGATGATAACTCGACGATAAGGAGAAACTGGTATGCCAAGCGGTACCGTAAAATGGTTCAACACCAAAAAAGGCTTCGGCTTCATCGTTCCCGATGAAGGCGGCAATGATGTGTTCGTACACATCTCTGCTGTGGAGAAATCCGGCCTGCAGGGTTTGAACGAAGGCCAAAAAATCGAATTCGAACTGGCGCCCGACCGCGCCGGTCGTATGACGGCCGTCAATCTCAAGGCTGCGTAAGATCTGACTTGATATGAGGAAAGGCCCCTGAGACAATCTCGGGGGCCTTTTCTTTTCCAACAAGACCATACCCACCGACCGGACTTTCTTTCATGCTTTCCTATCAGCATATCTATCATGCGGGCAATTTTGCCGATGTGCAAAAACACGCGCTGCTGGCGCAGGCGGTCAAATCGCTGGCCGCAAAACCCGTGCCCATGGCGGCGCTGGACATGCACGCGGGGCGCGGCATTTACCGCCTGTCGGATCAGGAAGCGGAAAAAAACCGCGAATTCGACAACGGCATTACACGGCTGTGGATGCGGCGGCACGACCTGCCCCCCGTGCTGAAACCCTATCTGGATATTCTGGCGACGCTGAACGACAGCGGACAAATGCTGGCCTATCCCGGCAGCGCCTATATCACGCGCAAGCTGATGCGCCCCACGGACAAGCTGACCGCCATCGAACGTCACCCCGGCGAGTTCATGAAACTGCGCCGCGAAATGGCGGGATTGCCGCAAGCCGAATTGCTGCAAGACGACAGCCTGAAGCTGCTGGCCGACCGCATCCCGCTGCCGAACCGGCGCGGCATTGTTATTTGCGATCCGAGTTACGAGATCAAAACCGAATACGCCGATATCGCCCGCGCGCTTGTGCAGGCATGGAAAAAATGGCCGCAGGGGTGTTATTTCCTCTGGTATCCCATTCTGGATGCGGGCGGGCATGACATGCTGCTCGGCGGTTTGCGCAAAAACGGCGTCAGCAATATCCTTGTCAGCGAAATCCGGCTGGAGACCGCTCCGGAAGAACATTTCCGCATGCACGGCAGCGGCATTGCCATCATCAACCCGCCGTGGCCGCTGGCCGTGGCGCAAAGCGTGACCGATGCCGTCATCCCCTGCCTGCACGGCGCGGCGCGGCAGGTCTTCTGGCTGGACGATTACCATGTCGATCCCGATACGGGCCGCCTGACGAAATAGCCGTAAAATCAGGCGAGCAGCAGATCCACCCACATCGGCACCTGCTCCGACGCGGGGCCGTAGAGCGCCTGTTCGAAAGAGGAATGCACGGCCGATCTTTCCAGATTGATTTCCACCGTTTCCGCGCCGGCGCGCGCAGCTACCTCCACAAACCCCGCGGCAGGATACACATGGCCGGAGGTGCCGATGGCCGCGAAAACATCGCATTGCGCCAATGCCTCGTATATCTCGTCCATATAAAGCGGCATTTCGCCGAACCAGACGACATGCGGGCGCAGATGCCCCGCCGCGCCGCAGGCGGGACAAGGTGTTTGATGGTCGAAATCATCATCGAAATCCGGCACCGCGCCGCAGGCGGTGCAGCGCGTCTTGCGCAGCTCGCCGTGCATGGGCAGGATGCGTTTGTTGCCCGCGCGTTTGTGCAGATCATCGATATTCTGCGTCACCAGCAGGAAGTTGTCGCCGAGCTCGGCTTCCAGTTCCGCCAGCGCCCGATGCGCCGCATTGGGGCGGATATCGGGGCCGAGCAGCTGGCGGCGGCGTTCGTTGTAAAAACGGTAAACGGTCGCAGGGTCGCGCAAGAATCCTTCCGGGGAGGCGACATCCTCGATCCTGTGCCCTTCCCACAGCCCGTCCGATCCGCGAAAAGTGCGGATGCCGGATTCGGCGGAAATGCCCGCCCCTGTCAAAACCACCACGCGCATACTTGAACCCCTCCCCGCCTTGCGGCAGAATAATGGCGCCAAACACATCGAAAAGGTTTTATAGCATGTACTGGGCCGCCGCCAAACTGCTGATTTCCGCGGGCATCATCACCTTTGCCTCGTGGCTGTCGAACAAAAAGCCGGAGCTTGCGGGATTTATCATCGCCCTGCCGCTCACATCGCTGCTTGCGCTTGCCTTTTCCTATGCGCAGCATCAGGATGCGGAAAGCAGCGTGCGCTTTGCCAAAAGCATTCTGGTCGCCGTGCCGTTGTCGCTGACCTTTTTCATTCCCTTTTTGCTGGCGCAAAAACTGCCCGTCGGTTTCTGGGGTCTTTACGCCCTTGGCATCGCGCTGCTGGTGATCGGGTATTTCACCCATGTCTTTTTGATGAAGCATATCGCATGACGCATTACCCCGACCGCCTGTCCTATATCCGCGATCTTTTCGCGCCCGAAAACGCGGCGCAACAAGCCGCACGCGAAAGCCTGACGGGAGAAAACGACAAGATCAGCATTTATGCGGAAGAAGGCAAGCTGCTGCAACTGCTCATCCGTCTTGCCCGGGTCAAAACAGTCGTGGAGGTCGGCACGCTTGGCGGTTATGCCGCGCTCTGGATGGCGGCGACGCTGCCGGAAGACGGGCATCTTTACACCATCGAAAAAGACCCCGCCCGCGCCGCGCTGGCGCGGCAAAACCTTGCAGGCGCGCCCAATGTCACCTTGCTGGAAGGCGATGCGCGGCAGGTGCTGGAAACACTTCGCGGTCAGGCGCCCTTTGATATGATATTTATTGACGCCGACAAGCTGAACTATCTGCACTACCTCGACTGGGCGGAAGCCCATATCCGCAAGGGCGGATTGATCATCGGCGACAACAGCCTGCTTTTCGATGCCGTCTGGAGGGAAAAACTGCCGCCGCGCGTGCGGCAAACGGCGCTGCACGCCATGCGCGATTTCAACAAACGCCTTGCCGACCCTGCGCGGTATCACGGCATTTTGCTGCCGACGCAGGAAGGCATGACCATCGCGCAAAAACTTTTTTAATCAGGCCAGCATATCGGGCATGCTGCTGGAAACGGCGCGGCGCAAAACGGTGGCGAGCGCGGCGACTTCCCCCTTCACATTGCCCCAGACGCGGATCGGCGCCATACCATCACGGTCGTATTCGGCCTGCAGGACGGTTTCAATCACATCGCCGCCCCTGTCCTTGATATCGACGACTTTCAGTTTGAAACGGCTTTTGTTGATGGCGGCGGCCACCAGCGCATCCTTCAGCCCGTCGGCCACCGCATTGCCGTCCGCAGCGGCAGCACCCGGCAGCGCCACGCTCTCGCCCGTTTCCTGTCCCGGCGGCACAATCATTAAAACGCCCGGCTTGGCCAGCACGCATTGCGGCATGCCCGATACCTGCAATTGCGCGCGCTGGGCGGGGGCCTGCGTCAGGCTGTCCAGCGTGACTTCTTTTTTGGCCTTGAGGCTCGCAAGGTTCGCGCCGATATAATCCATCGCCTGCGCGAAATCCACTTCCTCCCCCTTCAGCAGCGCCTGAAACCCGCGCAGGCCCATGACCGCATCGGCATCGTTTTCCGACTGCATCATTTTGACCAGCTTTTGCAACGTATCGTTATCCATTTCCGGCACTCCTTCCAAAATTAATCTTTGCTGAAAAAATCGGGCTTTTGCGGCCTGTATTTCACGTCATAGGCATCTTCAAAAGAATTGATCGCCCTGTCAAGCGCCACAAGGCGCGCGGTGGCGGCGCGCATCTCCGTCGCTTCGGGCGAAGCTTTTGCGGCCTCCCCCGCCTGTATCTTGTTTTGCAGCATGCGCACAACGCGCTGCAGATTGATGCCTTCCAGAAAATGCGCGGCCACGCCAAGCCCCTGCACCACGCGGTGCTCCTCCTGCCCGCCTGCGGCGGAAAGGTTAAAGGTCTTGTCGCGCCCGTTCGCGCGCATAATCACGCCGCAGCGCAGGGTATCGGCGCTATCCGTCACAATGGCGGCAACGTTGGAGGCATGCGTGATCCGCACCGCGCGACCGACCTGCCGCATGACCTGCTCCGTCACGTTCATGGCCGCGTCGTAATTGTCAATGCTGAGCAGCGCGCATTGTTCCACGATATCCACAAAGGGCGAGGCCACGGTTTTAAACACCGACTGCCCGTTGATATACACGGCGGCCCATAGATCGGGATAATATTTGTGTTCGAAATCCGACAGCAGGCCGTCCCATTGCATCTGCCAGTCATATCCCTCCGCGCGCGGCAGGAAAAGACCGTTGCGGAAATAGCTGAACATTACGCGGCTGGCAAGACGCAAGGCGCTCGGCATGGTTTGCGTGCGGATGACGACTTTTTCCGTCTGCCCGCGCTCTCCTTCCAGCGTCAGCAGGATGCGGTTGCTGCGCACAACGGCGGGCGGCGGCGCGGTTTGCGCGGCCGCTTCCGCATCGTTGATGAAAACGATTTTTTCCCGCACCAGCGATGTTGAAAAATCCGCCATGGCCCCTTCCCGTATGCCTTAAAAGCATGCCATGACGATGCCTGAATTGCAAAGGGGCGGAAGCGTTTTTCGCACTCTTTTTCCCGCCGATTACGCGGTTTTGCGCACGGGCGCATGGAAGCGGGTGACCACCGCGTCGTAACGGTGCTTGGTTTTCTGTTCTGTCAATACGCTCAGCAGGGGCGTATTGGCATCCAGACGCAGCATGCTGACGCCATCGGCTTCCAGATCGGCCAGCATATCCAGCATTTCGGACATGCAGGCGATTTCGGCCTGCACGTCGCGGGCGAAGCGGGTGTTGTCGTTGGCGGCAACCAGATTGAACGGGCGGGCCAGACGGCGCTCGAAAATCGGATCATTGCGGCGGCCTTCCGGATACATATCCAGTTTGCGCTGGCGGTTCTTGTTGGCTTTTTCATCCCAGGTCATGGCCACACCGTCGAATACGGCGCACAGGGTCGGATCGGCGGCGGTGTCGAACAGCTCGATGTTCTCGCCCAGCATGTTTTCCATGCCGATTTCCAGACCTTGCATAAAGGGCGTCCAGGTCAGCATGCCGAACAGCAGGCTGCCGATCATGCTCTCTTCCGTACCGGCCTGGGAGGCGCGGCCGAAAGCGTTTTTGGGGTCCAGACGCTTGTAGGCATCTTGCAGGCGGTTTTGCACCTGGCCGCGCAGATCGCTGACGGCGACGATGGTTTCGTTGCTATTGCCTGCCTGTTTATTGAAACCCCATTTCATCTCAAGTATCCCCCAAAGTGTTATCAAGTACCCCTGAGGTGAGACTACGTTTGACCTATGAAAAATGTATTAAGGAAAGGAATTATGGCATTAATCTGCTGTTAACCCGCCTTAAGGAAGGGTTGCTTTGCGCAAAAAAGCCTTTATTGTCAGAACTATAAAAACCGGCATGCGAGGCAAAAATGGCTGCAAAAAATCAAAAAAAATTTTCATCCGCCTCCACAATTGATGAAAAAGACGTGCGGCAATTCGAACAGCTGGGCGAAAAATGGTGGGATGAATCGGGCCCGATGAAGCCCCTGCACCGCCTGAACCCGACTCGGCTTGACTACATCCGCCGCAGCGCCTGCGCGCACTTCGGCCGCGACGCCGGTAAAATCGGGTCGCTGGCGGGTTTGACGGCGCTGGATATCGGTTGCGGCGGCGGTCTGGTGGCCGAACCGCTGGCTCGCATGGGGCTGCATGTCACGGGCGCGGATGCGGGCGCGGAAAACATCCGCATCGCCAAGGCGCATGCAAAGGCGGAAGGATTAAAAATTGATTACCGCACCACAACAGCCGAAGCGCTGGCCGAAGCGGGCGAACAATACGACCTTGTCACCGCGCTGGAAATTGTCGAACACGTGGCCGATGTGCCGTTGTTCCTCTCTTCCTGCGCGGCGCTGGTGAAACCGGGGGGGATGCTGGTTGTCTCCACGCTCAACCGGACGGCAAAATCTTTCGCGCTTGGCATTGTCGCGGCGGAATATATCCTGCGCTGGCTGCCGGCGGGCACGCATGACTGGCAAAAATTCCTGAAACCGTCCGAAGTCGCCGCGCCGCTGACCACCGCAGGTTTGACGCTGACCGATGTGCGCGGCCTTGTGTACCATCCGCTCAGCGACACCTTCAGCCTCAGCACCGATGATCTGGATGTGAATTATTTTGTAACGGCGGTAAAACGCTAGGCTGCCGCTTACGCCTTGGGCGGTTTGGGCTGTTGCGACTTGCCGAATTGCGCCTTGAATTGCGGCAGCACCTCGGGCTTGGGCCATGCGGGATCGACATCCCAGAAAGCATAACGCCCGTGATACACGGCAGGGTTCGGGCCCCAGCCTTCAAAATCGACAGGCCCCATTTGATTGGGATCGGAATCGTTCACACGGCATTGCACGATGGCGCTGTGCACCATTTCCATGCAGGACCGCAGGGCGATATACTCGCGCCGTGCGTCTTCCGTCATGTCTTTTTGCATTTGCGCAAATACCTCGTTGCCGTCTTTGGGGAAGATGCCTTTGCGATGCATGGCGGCAATCGGGCTTTGCTGACTGGTCACCACGCTTAAAAAGACATGGTCGCCCCAAACGGAATTGCTGCCCATGATATGGCAGTCGATATCGGGGAATTTTTCAATGAAGGCAAGCTGGAAGGCGGCAACGATTTTCTCGGTCTGCCCTTTGTCGCGCGCGGGATCCAGCGGGATTTGCGCAAGGATAATGTCCTTCTCCGGCTCTTCTGCCGCCAGCGTCGCCATTTTGGCCGGCAAGGCATCCATGAATTGATCCAGACGCGCGGCGAGCGTGCGGCCGTGTTGTTCTGCCGTGTTGAAAAGATCGGAAAGCTTGCGTGCCATAGGCGACATGTCCTTCTGGTTATTTTTAAACGATGATGTGGAAACTGTGGGAAATTATCGCAAATAAAATAATATGTCAACAGAAAAATCAAGGCGTCGCCTTGTCGTCCGTTTTCATTTCCTCGGCTTTCAGCGCATCGGCCAGACGCACGGCGGCAGTGCCGGGCTTCAAGGGCTTTTGCTGGCTGTCATGCGGTTTCCAGCCGATGGCATAAATGACCTGGAATGTCGCGGGCACGCGGCCCGTAGCGCTGCCGAATTTTTCCTGATAAATGCGCGCGGCCTCCAGCAGCACCGCACGGCGCGTCGGGATCATCAGACGGTTGCGGGTCGCATTGCTCGCCCCCATGCCGCGCAGATCCTGCATCAGCTTCAGCGCATGCGGGTAATCGACGGTGATCGTATCGCTATCCACCACGGGCAGCGCAAACCCCGCCCGTTGCAGCAGGCCGCCCATATCACGCATGTCGATGAAGGGGGACACGCGCGGGCTGGCCCCGCCCGTCACGGCCAGTTCCGCCTGCATCAGGCTTTCGCGCAGCTCCCGCAGGCTTTCCCCGCCCAGCACGGCGGCAAGAAACAGGCCGTCGGGCTTCAGCGCATGGCGGATTTGCAACAAAGCGCCCGGCAGGTCGTTCACCCAGTGCAGCGACAGGTTGCTGACCACCGCATCCATGCAATCGGCGCGGAAGGGCAGAAAATCCTCATCCGCCGCCACACTGGGCACGGGGCTGCGCGCGGCAAGGCGTGGCGACATGTCGCAGGCAAAAACCTCTGCCGTGCCGGCGCGGGTTTTGAGCATCTCCGCCAATATGCCGTGATGCGCGCCAAGATCCAGCATGCGCGTAAAATCGCGTTTGACGAGCGACAGGCGGTCCATCAGCCGCCCCGCAACATCGCGCAGCAGGAAATCGTAATCGCCGATGCCCATGGCGGCGCGGTCGCGGCGCAGGCGCAGCAATTGCCGGTCAAAGACCTCGATGGCGGATGATCTGGAGACGGGATGTGACATGAAGATTAGCGGCGGCCGCCTTTATGCGGATCGACCGGCGGCACGGGCGCAGGCGCGGGCGGCGTCAGTTCCAGTTTTTTCAGGCGGTGGGCGACGCTGTCGATATCTTCGTCAACCGCCTTCACGGCCGGCGTTTCCGTGACCTTGATCCGCGGCACGTCGCGGCCGCGTTTGGCCATGGCGTAACTGTCGGACAGGCGCGGGCCGACGCGCGGCGCCATGATGGTTTCGATCAATGCCTGCGCGGCCTTACTTTCGGTCAGCACATCGGGATCCGCCGTCGGCGGCGTCCACATCGGCTCTTCCGGTTTTGCGGCTGCGCCCGGCAACCCTGCCCCGCCCCGCTGGCCGAGAATGCGCGACGGCACGGCGGAATAGCCCGCGTTCTTGCGCTCGACGGCGGTTTTCTCGGTGGAAAGCTCCACGCCCTGATGTTTCAGGTTCACGGGGCTTCTGTGCAGCATCATGTCATGCGTGATGTCCATGGAGAGGTGCAAGCGCGCAATGGCCTTCAGCAGCAGGCCGCTGAACCGTTGGAAGAAGCCCAGCATCCACAACCGTTTCAGCGGCGCGTATTGCCATTTGGGATTGTCGCCGCCTTCGGGCGGAGAAGAAACGCAGAAAGGATAAACACGCTGCGGCGTGACGCCCGTATGGGTGAAATAGCTTTCGCCCAGCATGCCCACCTGTTCCACCGGCACGCGGAATTTGTTGGCGATGAACATTTTCGCTTCGTCGATGTTGCGAATGTCCTTGGGCAACACAAAGCTGGGGGCGTTCAGCATCGCGCCGTCGCCGCCCAGACGGTTCGGCACGGGCAGGATTTTCGGCTCCAGCGCGACGAGCAGGTTATCATCCCAGTCGCGGGTGATGGGGATGACAACGGCGATATTCTCGATCCCGTCATCGGTGACAATAAATTCGATGTCCTGCGCCGAGAGGCCGCGCGTGCCGCGCCCGACCTTGCCTTCCTCGACAAACACCGCCTTTACGGGCTTGAGCTGGATGGCGCCTTTTTTCTCTTCCTCGAATTCCGCCGGCGTGACTTCGGCCAACAGGTCTTCGGGGTCGCGCACCTTGACGGGCTGCCCCGGCAGGCGCGGCATCGTCTCGCCGATCCAGCGCGGGAAAGGAATGTTATAGCGCGACATCAGCTCGAAAACATGCAGCTCCAGCCGCGGTTCGGGCAGCAGGCCGACCTGCGAGGCCAGCAAAATGTCGGAGGCATCAAGCTCGGTAATCGTGCCGATCTCGGTAAAGGCAACGTCCTTGTCCTCGGCAATCTTCCATGTGGTGCGCTGCGGGTTTTCCACTTCGACAAAAACAGGCTCGATGGCTTCGTCGATACGGTCCGGCGAGGGGAAATAGGTTTCGCCCACATACCAGCTTTCATCCGTTTTCGGCCGCAAGGAGCTGTATTCGCGCACGTAGTCGAAGATCATCTTGCGGTTTTCCTCGACATCGTCCGTCATGTTGACGGTATCCATCGTGATCGGTTCGATCAGGTGGCCCGACCATTTCTTGCCGTCAAGATTGTGGGAACCGCGCGACACCGCGTTGACAATCGGGCGCGGATAGCCGCTGCGCACGTAAATCAGCAGGCGGTTGTCCGGCGTGATGCGGTAGGGCACGATGTCGCAATATTCGCCGGGGCGTTTGACCAGTTCGTGCAACTGGCCGCTTTTCTTGTCGCGGACGATCATGATTTGCAAATCCCCCACGGGCTTTTGCGACGGGCGGCGTTCCTCGATCGTCAGGCTTTGCTTATCCGCCACTTTTTGCGCGACGATGAAGTAATTCGTCGCAGGCGGGCCCATGGGGGTGTAATTCTCGTTATACAGCTGGAAACGGCCCTTGAAACAGTTTTTGACCACCCACGGGTTCCAGTAGGGCGCAGAGAAAACCATCCGCATGCCCAGACGCGCAAATTCGCGCTTGAAATCCTGATGCGTGGCAAAGGTATATTCGTCCTTCAGTTCCTGTTCCCAGTTGGCGCGGCTGTTTTTGCGGTGAACGAATTCCAGCGCCCATTTATGCAACAGGCGGAACAGGCGCGTGCCCTCGCGGCGGGGCATCAGTTCCTCGATGAAAAAGCCTTCGCATTCGTTGACCATCGGGCGTGCGGTCTGGGAAAACTGCACCAGCAGATCCGCATCGGACAGGCTGCGCGGATCGTTCCCGCGGCTGGGCAGGTTCGGCAGTTCCAGCAGCACGTATTCGTCATCGCTGGGCAGCATGTAATCGCGGATCAGCATCGTGCCGCCGACCTTCAGCTTCTGGATTTGTTTTTCCAGCAGGTTGAACACTTCGTCGGCGTTATAACCGCCCGCGGAATAGACGCGGTGCAGCACATTGGAATTGATGATGCCGTCAACGGAAGCATCTTCCAGATCGGGAATGGCGATATCCGTCTGGCGGAAGGAAAGGTTGGGCAGGCGATAGGTCTTGCGCGCGAATTCGATGGCCTTGGGGTCGCGGTCGATACCGATGATTTCGGTACGCGGGTTCAATAATGCGAGCGCGTAGGTCACCTCCCCCGTCTCGCACCCCATATCCACAATGCGCGATCCTGCAGGCAGCAGGAAGTGCGCCGAGATCAATGCGGCTTTCTTTTGGATAAACTCAGGCATTTCAATGACAAGACGCTCACGCGAGGCCTCGTCCTTGGCCAGCATCGAGAAATTCTTAATACTGGCTGCAATTTGCTCGTCTATGTCTGTTTTATCAACTTTCGACACTGCGCTTTTGCTTCCAAAGATTCGCTAAACCATTCTTTATTATAGCGAAAAGCGATTGTTCTACTCCAGTCTGCCGCTTTGCGCAAAATTTTATAATACTATATACGTAAAATCAAGCCTCAAATTCGTGCGTTTTCGTATTGATTTTAAAGGGTTTTATAGGCAAATTCTCTCTATGCAGGAATATAGTCCAGAAAACCTCTCCGGCGAGCCCCTCGTCCGGCCAAGGCCGGACCCGCGCGGATTCTTGCAAAAAATGCTCGATCTTTTGCTCCCGCCGCGCTGTCTTGGCACCGGCGAGATTGTGGACAGGCAGGGCATGATCTCCCCTGCCTTCTGGTCGCAGCTGAATTTTATCGACACGCCCTATTGCCGCACCTGCGGCCTGCCCTTTCCCTTTGCCACGCCGGAAGGCACGCTTTGCGCCGCCTGCATCGAGACGGAACCCGCTTTCGATACCGCCCGCGCCGCCGTGGTTTACGGCGATGCCAGCCGCCAGATGATCCTTGATTTCAAATACGGCGACCGCCTGCATGCGGCGGATACCTTCCTGCCCTGGCTGGTGCGGGCGGGCGGGGAAATGCTGGCGGAAACGGATATCATCCTGCCCGTCCCCCTGCACCGGCGGCGGCTGTGGCAGCGGCGTTTCAACCAACCCGCCCTGCTGGCGCAAAAGCTGGCCCGCGCCTGCGGCAAAACCTATATGCCCGAAGGGCTGGTCCGCCGCCGCCATACCCTTCCGCAAAAAGGGCTGAGCCGGAAAGAGCGGCACCAGAACGTCAAAAACGCCTTTGCCGTGCATCCGGCCGCGCAGGCCCGGCTCACGGGCAAGGCCGTCATGCTTATCGACGATGTTTTCACCAGCGGCGCGACGCTGAACGAATGCGCGCGCATCCTCAAGAAGGCCGGCGCAGGCAAGGTCTTCGTCCTGACCGTCGCCCGCGTAACGCGGGAGGATTTTTAAATTGACCCATACCCGTACAGCCATTACACCTTTGCCTATCATATAAGCATGAACAAGGAATGCCCGAGATGACCGCCCAGCCGCAATGCAAAGCCTGCGAAACGCCGATCCAGCCCGCCGCCAAAATCGGCCACAAGAACGGCTATGACATCATCAAATGCGGCGCCTGCGGTTCCGCCGTCATCACCCCCTTCCCGACCCTCGAGCAGCTCATCGACTATTACCAGTCCTATGAGGGCACGGTGGATTACCAAAAGAAGGCGGATAAAAAAATCGCCCGTGCCAAAAAACGCATCGCGCGTCTGGCGGGCATGACCAAAGGCAAAAAATTTCTGGATGTCGGCTGCAACTACGGTTTCACGGTCAAGGCCGCGCTGGATCTCGGCCTTGATGCGCGCGGCATCGACATTGACGATACAGCCGTGACACAAAGCAAAAAATCCTTCGGCGCACAATATTTCGAAACGATTGCCGTCGAGGATTACGCCGCCGCAGGGCACAAGGCCGATATCATCTATACCAGCGAAGTCATCGAACATGTTTTCAACCCCGACAGTTTCGTCGCCGCGCTGGCCGCGATTTTGAACGACGGCGGGGTCATTTACCTGACCACGCCCGACGGCGGCCACTGGCGCGTGCCCAAACCCTTTGACAAATGGGAACAGGTCATTCCGCCGGAGCATATCCATTACTTCACCAAACAGGGGCTGACGACCCTTTTTGCCAAACACGGTTTGAAAATCGAAAAATTCGGTTTCAACCTGAAGCCCGGCATCCGCCTTTTCGCGCGCAAGCAGTAATCCTCCGCCATGCCGTTCCGCACCGACATCAACGGCCTTCGCGCCCTGGCCGTTCTGGCCGTGGTATTGTACCACTTTGATGTTTTCGGCTTTCAGGGCGGCTTCATCGGCGTAGATATCTTTTTCGTCATCTCCGGATTTTTGATGACGCGCATCATCGTGGAAAAGCAAATGGAGAACCGCTTTTCCTTCACGCAATTCATGGCCGCGCGCGCGGTACGCATCCTGCCTGCGCTGGCCGTCTGTTGCGCGCTGTTGCTGGCGGCGGGCTGGCTGTATGTGCCGCCTGCCGATTATCAGGCGTTGGGCAAACATGCCTTCTCCGCCATTACGTTTTCCTCCAATTTTGTTTTCAAGGACGAGGACGGCTATTTCGATGCGCTGTCGCATGACAAATGGCTGCTGCATACATGGTCGCTGTCCGTCGAATTCCAGTTTTACCTGATCCTGCCGTTCATTCTTGCGCTGGCCTTTCGTTTTGCCGACCGCCCGCGGCGGGTTATTCTGGCGACGCTTTGCGCGCTCGGCGGCATTTCGCTGATCGCCTCCATCCTGACCTCGCGCGAACACAGCAGCTTTGCCTTTTACCTGCTGCCCGCACGCATGTGGGAATTCATTCTGGGCGGGCTGGTCTATGGCTTTGCGCCGGTTTTTGCCCCCACGATTAACAAACACGGCAAGGCGTTTTTTTATGCCGGCCTGCTGCTCATTGCCGCAGGACTGGCCTTCACCGATGCGAATACCGTCTGGCCGGGAACGATGGCCCTGCTGCCCGTTATCGGCACCTGTGCCATTATTGCCGCCAACCGCCACCACCCGCTGTTCGACAATCTGCCGATGCAAAAAATCGGCATCTGGTCCTATTCCATTTATCTCTGGCACTGGCCGGTAACGGTCGCGCTGCGCTACGGCATGCGGCATGAGGATCCCGTCTGGATCGCCGCAGGCATCGCGCTCTCCGTGCTGGCGGGGTATGTGTCCTATCGTTTTGTGGAAACGCCCGCGCGCGAACAATTGAAATCAGGCAACCGCAAGCCCTTGATCCGCTACACGGCGCTGGCCGCCCTGACGCTGGCGGCGGCGGGCGGCATTTATGTCTCGCAAGGCCTGCCCCTGCGCGCCAATGCGGATGTCGCGCGCATTGAATCGGTTATCCCGCAAAATGCCGTGCGCAAGGATAACGGCATCTGTCAAAAAACACGCCACGGTTTTTCCGCCGCCTGCAAGGATATGGCGCATCCCGCCTTTATTTTGTGGGGCGACAGCCACGCGGGCGCCGTACATGAAGCCGTGCGCGGTTCCGCCGCGCAGCACCTGCCGCAAAAAGGCGACGGCATTCTTTTCACCAACAACTGCCCGCCGCTGGAAACAGGCTATCTGTCATCCAAAAAGAAGGGCCGTGCCTGCCCTGACTCTTTCCGGTCCTTGCTGGCACAGATCGAGCAATCACCGCCCGACACGCCGGTGATCGCCGTCTTTCGCGCCAGCTATTACATCCGCGGGTATAACGAGTCCCCGAAGAAAAGCGTGAAGCTGTATTATACCGACATCGATCTTCCCGAAACGCAGGCGGCACGCGAAAAACTCTTTGCCGAACGCTTTGCGCAGACCCTGTGCAAGGTTGCCCAAACCGGCCGCCCCGTTTATGCGCTGGCCCCCGTGCCCGAAATGGGCATTGATGTGCCCAAAACCATGTCGCGGCAACGCATGCTGGGCAAAGCCCTGCCCGTTATCGGCATTGACGAAGCGGCCTATCACAAGCGGCACGATCTGGTGCGCGGCGCCCTGCACAGCGCGGCGCAAAACTGCGGCATTACGGTGCTGGACCCTGTGCCCTATTTCTGCGCGGACGGTTTTTGCGCCGGCGTGCAGGCGGAAAATCCGCTTTACTACGATGACGACCACCTCAGCACCTTCGGCAATGCGCAGATACGCCCGTTGTTCGACAAGGTCTTTCAACCCCGCGCGGATTGACGCACCGTACAAAGTTTTTATTGAAAATTTTCCGCCTTGTGGTGTCATCCGGGAACCATGCTGATGATGCATGTTTTTCCATCTGTCAGCCAAACACAGACTGGCCGGATCAAGGCTCCCGGTTTTTCACATCCTGACTTTCACCATCCCCGTCATCGTACCCTCTTACAGGGACCGCATGGGGCGCGGGCTTTCGCGCAAAGCCTTGGCAGACGGTTGACTATCCCCCGATTATCTTTATTTTCTAGGGTGAAAACGAACAAGAGGTGCGCCATGCGCTATGACATCCTGATTATCGGCGGCGGCCCCATCGGCCTTGGCTTTGCGCGCATGATGGCGCCCACCGGATGCAAAATCGGCATTGTCGAAAAACAGCCGGCGGAAAAACTCGCCGCCGCGCCCGACGACGGGCGGGAAGTCGCCATCACGCACCGCGCGCACGGCCTGCTGGCGCGCTACGGCATTTTGCCGCATATCCCCGAAAAGGAAATCCACCTCCTGCGCGCGGCGGAGGTCATCAATCAGGGCTCCCCCTCCTCCCTGCATTTCAATCCGGAGGACAGCGACAAGGAAAACATCGGCTTTGTCATTTCCAATTACCTGATCCGCCGCGCGGCTTACAAAGCCGTTCAGGATTGTGACAATATCGAACTGGTGGAGGGCACGGTTTCCGCGCTCGATCTTGGCCGCGATGCGGCGACGGTGACGCTCGACGGCGGCAAGAAACTGTCGGCCAGGCTGGTTGTGGCGGCGGACAGCCGTTTTTCCACCCTGCGCGACATGGCGGGCATCAAGACGGACAAGCTGGATTTCAAGCGCCTGTGCATTGTATGCCGCATCACGCATGAAAAAAGCCACCGCCATATCGCCAGCGAATGTTTCCTGAACGGCCTGACGCTGGCCTCCATTCCGCTGGCAGATCACACCTCCTCCCTCGTCCTCACCATGACGCAGGATAAGGGGGAGCGCGTGCTGGCGCTGGACGATGCGGCGCTGGCCGAAAAAGTCAATGGCTGGACAGATCTGCGCCTCGGCCGCGTCAAGGTTGTCGGCAAGCGTCACGCCTATCCGCTGGTCGGCGTTTATGCGCGGCGTTTTTCGTCCGCGCGCTTTGCGCTGCTGGGCGATGCGGCGGTCGGCATGCATCCCGTTTCCGCGCACGGATTCAATTTCGGCATCTACGGCGCGCAAACACTGGCGGAGATTGTGACGGGCACCTTGCTGAACGGGCTGGATATCGGCTCGCCGCTGTTGTTGCAAGATTACACCGCCCGCCACCGCATGACCACGCGGCCGTTTTACGAAGCGACCAATGCCATCGTACGGCTTTACACCAATGACCGCCTGCTGGCGAAACTGGCGCGCAAGGGCGTTTTGACCGCAGGCAGGATTTTAACCCCTGCCCGCAAGGTGCTGGTCAAAACCCTGACGCGGGAAGACAAAGCCTCCTGATACGGACGCATTACGCCGGCGATTCTTCCGGCGGATCGAGCAGCGGCGAGGATGCCGCCTGTTCGACAGGTTCCGCTTCGGCCTTTGCCGCCGCCTGTTCAACGGGTTTGTAAAATTCGAAATAATCCACCAGCGCCAGCGTTTCCGCCACATCGTGCCGCAGCACGCTCAACCCCTCCGCATCCGTGGCGGGAATAGTGATATCGGCAGGCTCGAACAGGTTTTTCTTTGTTTCGATCAGAAGCAACACGCGCTTGTCCTTGTAAGAGGCCATCAGCCTGCCGGAAACATGGGAATGCTGAAAACGGGTGATACGGTCCACCATGGCGGGATCGATCAGATAACGCGCCTCTACCTGATCGTTGGTGAAAACGCTGTATTTTTTTTCGAACACCGGATCGACCAGATCGGCACGTTGCAGGCCGAGACTTTTTTCACGGAACCATTCCAACACGCTGCCGGTCGTCAGAATGGTATGGCCGTAAAACCGGGGGCGCGGCAGTTCGATGAGAATAGCCATCCCCTTGAAGACCGTTGCGTAATAGGTGCGCTTGTTGGAACGGCGGCGCTGCTCCAGATGGATTTCGGAAAAACGGATGCGCGCGCCTTTATGCGCGCCTTCAAAATAATCCTCCGAGGTGTAACGGTCGTGCGCGGGAATGATCTTGCTGCCCTGCATGTCGTGCATGGGAATTTTGCCGTCCACCGCAAACCGCAGGCCAAAAAGCGCGGCGACGGCGGGCATGATCTCCTGCTTGTACGCCTTGGCATAGGCGCGTTTGGGCGCAGTCACCCAGCCGTAAATCACCCCCAGCACGGCCAGCGTCAGCCCCGCGCCGCTGTCGTCGGAGGATTTGGACCAAATAAACAAAAGGTTGTAATCCACCCATGCCGTCAGCGGTGTAACGGCCGTTGCCACCCAGGAGCCGATCTTGCGCCGCCAGACATAGCTGTCATATTTTTCAACCCGCACCCCCTCCATTTTCTCGAGCTGAGGTTTGACACGATGGAAAAAATCCACACTGTCTTCTTGGCCAACACTATCAAAATCAGGGGGTGTCATGTGTCTTCTTTTTCTCCAGCTTTCTTTGCGCCCGTGTCAAAAACAACCAGTGCAGCGCACTCGTCAGTAAACCACATATTATGTAGATCATAAAAAACGCGTCAAACGGACTGGCTCTTGACGTACTGCCATGCTGCACCAACACAAAAAGCAGGCTATTCATATAGGAAATACTGCCGCCAAGAAACACAAACAAAAGAAAATGCCTGTATCCTCCCGTCCAGAATATGCGCGTTAGAGGGCAGTAAAGAATATAAAGCAAAGGGGATATAACGTGCCCTATAATAACAGCTAGCACACCGACCATTATTAGGGTTGTCACTGCAGACGAAACACTTCTTAAGACACAGGAGAAGAAAGCCTCTTTAGAAAGGCAACTCTCGACCATATATAGAATAGACCCTAAAAAAACCGTAAGAAAAACCGCCAACACAGACGCCGAGAGCGTCATACTAGTATGCAGAACCAAGGAAATTGATTCTTCCTCATCCTTTCGGCTGTATAACTCCGTAGCTTGCGAAGCCTCTTTAACTGGCTTTTTGAAGAAATAGAAATGCAGCAGCCCGAACAAACCGCCATATATGAAGAAAACACATAAGAACGGCAATAGATTGTGGGCGAAGATGCGCGCTTTCCATGCGACGGCAAAAGTATTATTCAGACCCAATAAAAGCACAATACTTGCGCAAACTGCCCCGAAGATAATCCCCGCGCCAACAAAACGCCAAACATCGGGATCTTTGTCGTTACGCCACCTGAATACAACCAGATGGTACAAAGCATAGACGCAAAGACCTGCGCCGCACATAACACTCGCCGGCAATAACACAGAAAGAGCGATGTGCAGTATGGAGTAAGCATGTGTTCGAAAGTAAAAACAATCGACATTCAGACCGCAGTCGAACAGGGCATCCACAACATTCACACCGATGGCGCAAATAAGTGCCGCAGCAAAAGCTGCCTTGCTCGCTAGACGGAGATGCCGCCTCAACGTAAAGGCTGTGTCGGGCTCCTCCTTTAACGTCGGATTCCCATGATCGACCTCACCCGCCACCCGTCACTCCCGTCGGGCCGTAGCTTTGGACGAGGGAGCCGGCGATGAGATGCCAACCGTCCACCAGCACGAAAAACACGATCTTGAACGGCAGCGCGATCATGATGGGCGGCAGCATCATCATACCCATGGACATCAAAATCGATGCCGTCACCATGTCGATGATCAGAAACGGCAGGAAGATCAGAAAACCGATCTCAAACGCGCGGCGGAGTTCGGAGATCATGAAAGACGGAATGACCACCTGCAACGGCACGGCCATGGGGTCTTCCACCGGCTCGGTCTTGCTGAGATTCATGAACAGCGTCAGGTCTTTTTCGCGCGTATGCTTCAGCATGAATTCCTTGAAGGGTTGCACGGCGCGCTCCACACCTTCCATTTCTTCCACCTGTTCTTCCATCATCGGGCGGATACCCTGTTCGTAGGAAGCCTGGAAGGTCGGCATCATGATGAACAGCGTCAGGAACATGGCCAGGCTGATCAGCACCGTATTGGGCGGCGTTTGCTGCGTGCCCAGCGCCGTGCGCAAGAAGGACAGTACAACGACGATACGCGTAAAGGATGTCATCATCATAAGGATGGACGGAGCGAGCGACAGAACGGTCAGCAGCATCACCAACTGCACCACGCGTGTCGCAACCGATCCGCCGCCGCCGCTGTCGTCGGCGAGCGATCCGCCCATGTCGATCGTCACGCTTTGCGCCAGCGCCTCCGCCGGCACAAGAAAAACCGCAAGAACGGCCAGCAGGCACAGCAGGCTCCAGACACGCACGGATTTAGGCATGATCGGTTTCCTTTTCATTCTCGCCGGCGGACGGCACGGCTACGGCATCGGCGGGGGGCGTGATATTGCTTTCCACCACCGTTTCTCCGTTCGCGCCCAGCACCAGCAGATGTTCCCTGTCATCGCGGCGCACCAGCACAAGGCGGCGGCGGTGGTCGATGGGCAAAAACTCGACGATCTTCAGACGGCGCCTGCCGTTCGGCAAGAGCGCATGCCCCGCCAGCCCCATGCGCTTCAGCCCCCAGGAGAGCAAAAACATCAGGGCCAGCACAAAGGCAAAGGCGCAGACAAATTTCAGCAGGATTTCGCTATCCGGCATCAGCCCTCACCGCCTTGCAATGCCTGCTGCGCCTTCATCGATTTGGCCAGCGTTTCAAGATCCTTGATCAGCGCCGACATGGCGGCTTCATGTTTTTCAACTTCGTCTTCGGGCAATTGCGCCATGGCATCGCAGATTTCCATGACGGTTTTATCCAGCCCCTGCAAATCCATGATCTCCCCGCGGTTCACGCGGCGGTCGCAATCCTTGACGTAATCGGTCACCTGCTTCAGTTTTTCGCCCACTTCCTTGCTGGACGCGGCGGCGTTATTGCTGGCTGTCATCGGCTTGCTCCTTCGGGGACTGCCCCGTTTGTGACTCCGTATTACCAGATTGATACGTTCCGTTCACTTTGTAAACATAGGCGAGAATTTCGGCAACGGCGATCAGCGCCTCGCTGGGAATGTCGCTGTCCAGCTCGATCGCGGCCAGCATCTGGGCAAGATCCTTGTCCTCGCGCACCTTGACGCCATTCTGGAAAGCAATCTCGACAATCTGCTCCGCCAGCTTGCCATAGCCCGCGGCGACAACTTTCGGCAACGATGCCTCGTCAATGCCGTATTTCTTCAAGGCCACGGCCGCCGCGCGGCGCGATTGCTCCGGCGTTTCCTTTTTCGGCACGTCGTCGTTATCCGTAATGTCCATTATCCGCTACCCACACAAGTAAATACCGGATCACCCCAGAAAATAACCACGTAAAAGGAAACACCGTCCGGCTTGTGAAAAATAACGCCCCCTTTTTGAACGGTTCCACGCCCTGTTCCCGGCCGATAAATCCTCTTCTTATACACCCCAAACGCTGAACCTAAAAGAAGGTAGGAAGATTTGACAGTTCTACTCGGCGCAACCTTCTCTACTTCTGGAAGGAAAGCCAAATAAGTTACGCCAAAAGTCTGTGTGATATCCATGATCAAAGGCCGGTCTTCCTTCACATCTTACTCGATTAGAGCGCCAAGAAACTTCATCAACAAAAACGGAAGAAAGGATGAAGAAAGAACAGATAGAAAGAAGCCCTAATGTAAGAAAAATTTTCTCTCTTAACTCTCGATATCTATACTGTAAAAAGGCAAATAAGATTATCCACGATGCAAAAAAAATAATTTGCGCAAATAATTGGCCAACTAGGCTGTAATCAGGCTTACTTACTGACAAGTCACTAAAAATGAACCCAGAAATATAAAATAACAGCGCCAAACAGAGAAGCAGGATTAACATAGAAGAAACAGCTAATAAAAATCTGCTGTTTTTAAAATAATCTATTCTTTTCTTGAGTGGAAAATACAAACCAATGCTAAGAGCTGTCAAACTTAGTATAAAAAGCCCTAATTCGTTATAGAGATATGACATAGAATTATATCTTTGTAGACTTCGATCATTGTTTCTTTTATTTGCAGCTCGTGTAAGAACTACGATGCTACATTACAGTATAATTTTGCAACTAAAATATGTTTGGACACCTGCGGCAAGATATCTGTCCCAAGCTTCAACCTCTCCACATTTCGGAAATGTCACGTGCCTTTCCCTATATCCATTAAAAAGGTTATAAAAAAAATTGTAATGTATGAAATCTGTCTGATCTTTATATTTCCTCAGCAACCCAACGTTAGCATTACCGAGAAATAGTTCTTTCCATTCTTCAAAAGAAAATGCCGTATTGCTATCCAGCTTCTTCTGAATATCCCTAAACTTTATATTTTTTAACACCTCAGCGGCTCTGGCTTGCCGCTCATGCATTTCTCCATCATGCGCAGGATAGGCCGTAGCAAGAGCCACAAACATTAGAAACAACACCAGCCAAAATACATAAAAATACTTGGAAAATAATTGGCGCGTTGCCGCGCTTTCTTGCCTTTTTATATCTTTAACAAAAAAACGTGCCGTTAAACGGGTAAAAACGTACAGCACGGAAAGAATGGTGAACGCCATAAACGCCACCATTAAAACGGTAACGCCTGCACGCCACGGTGCGGACAAAAGCCCCAAACAAGCTCCAGCAAAAGTCAACATGCCCGTGAAAGCATAAAAATAGTAGAATGAACACGCTTTTGTATTTTTATGCTCTATCGCGCTTGCAACAAAAAAACGGCAAAACAAACCCAGCAAGAATGGCATCAAGATAGCGAACGCACAATAATCCGCTCTCTCGTAAAGCAACAGTAAGAAATAATCTGATTTTACAGGCGAGTAGATCAACCATAAGCAAAGCAACTCATATGCCGTCAGCGCGGCAAAAAACACGGTATTCCATACCAGCAAAAATTTGAGAGAAATCTTTTCAACGAGGAATATCACGCCTATGCCTTCTTTCCCCATTTTTTGATGCTGCCCATAATATTCATAACCTTTCTGCGCCACTCGCATTGTAGCAAAAATGAACAAATTATTAACGGCAATAATGCGGCCTTATAAATTCAGGACGTGAAATTTCGCATCTATGCTATAGTGATCCTTGGGGAAAGTTTCGGGAACGCCGGTAAGGGCAGTGTCTGGCATAGTGTTTGCAGGGCTTCTGTCAAACCCGCGCGAGGGGAGGAAAAAATGACCACCCAGAATTTGACATTGCTGAACGCCATGGTCCAGAAAATGGACTGGGTCGAGGAACGCCAGAAAATTCTGGCGCAGAATATCGCCAATGCCGATACGCCGGGCTATGCCCCGCAGGATTTAACCCCCTTGAATTTCAAGACGATGCTGGCCGATGTGGGCAGAAAAACATCGCTGCACAGCACCGTTTCCGGCCCCGTCCTCGCAGGCCTTGCGACAACGGACAGCCAGCATCTGAGCCTCGGCGGCGTTTCGGCTTCGGCGGGCGGCGCGCAAAAAAACACGCAGAAACAGCCCTATGAAGTCGCCCCCGCAGGAAATGCCGTGGTGCTGGAAGAGCAAGTGCTGAAAATGAACGAAAACTATACCGAGCATCGCTTCATTACCAATTTGTATCAAAAAAACATAGACATGCTGAAAACGGCTATCAAATCACAATAAGAAGCAAGCAAGAAATAGCCGGGCAGCACAGGGTTAAAGTGGAGGATTAAATGGATCTCGTTAAGGCAATGGAATTGGCGGCAAAAGGCATGAAGGCGCAAGGCGTGCGCATGCGTGTCATTTCCGAGAACATGGCCAATGCGGAAACCACGCCGAGCGCGCCGGGCGAAGCCCCCTACCGCCGTCAGGTCGTCACCTTCAAGAACGAGTTGAACCGCTCCGACAAGCTGCACTATGTGGAAGTCGACAAGGTCGCCGCCGACCAGAGCGACTTCAAGGTCAAATACGACCCGCACCATCCCGCCGCGGATGCGCAAGGCTACATCCGCACGCCCAACGTGAATACGCTGATCGAGATGATGGACATGCGGGAGTCCCAGCGCTCTTATGAAGCGAACCTCGGCGTTATCGAAATGGCCCGCTCCATGCTGATGCGCATGGTCGATCTGATCCGCAGCTAACGGTTAAAGGACGGAGAAACAGGATATGGCAAATATTAACGACGCCACCAATGCTTATACCAATGCCCTGAAGCAACTGCAAAACGCGCAGGAGCCCGCCGCCGCCGGCGCGACGAAAAAGGCAGAGGGCATTCCCTCCTTCAGCGAAATATTGAAGCAGTCCGGTCAGGCCGCCATCGACGCCCAACACCGCAGCGAGGAAACCGCCGCGAAAGCCCTGCTCGGACAGGCCGACATGACCGACGTGCTGCAGGCCGTCAACGATGCCGAAATCGCGCTGAACACAGTGCTTGCGGTACGCGACAGAGTGGTGCAAGCTTATCAGGAAATCATGCGGACGCCGATCTGACGGAGATTTTCCCGCCACGCGCCGCCGCACCACGCATTCGGGATACTGGGGCGCTGACATGACAGAAGCTGAAATTATGGATTTCACCCGCGAAGCGATCCTGATCACCATCAAGATCGCCGCGCCCGTTATGATTGTGGGGCTGGTCACGGGCCTGATCATCGCGCTCATTCAGGCGCTGACGCAAATTCAGGAAATGACCCTCTCCTTCGTGCCGAAGATCATCACTATCTTTCTGGCGATTTTCCTGCTGCTGCCGCTGATGGCCGAGGCGCTGATTTCCTTTACCGAGAAAATTGCCGACAAAATCATCGGCATGACATAGGCGTCGGCCGATGGAAACGCTGTTACAGGACATTATCGTCTCGCATGTCTTTGCCTTTCTGCTGATTTTCATGCGTTTCGGCACGGCCCTGATGCTGATGCCGGGGATCGGCGACAATTTCGTCAGCCCGCAAATCCGTCTTGCCTTCGCGCTGGCCTTTTGCTTTTTGCTGACGCCTTTTCTGGCCTCCTCCCTGCCGCCGATGCCGGCCTCCACCCCCGCCTTCATCCTGCTGCTGCTGGCGGAAACCCTGATCGGCCTGTTCATCGGCACGGTCATGCGGATCATGATTTCGGCGCTGGATACGGCGGGCGCGACGGTATCCATTCAGGCCGGCTTTGCCAACGCGCAGGTCTTCAACCCCGCAACGGCAACCCAGGGCTCGCTTGTCGGCGCGCTTTACACCATGATGGGGATTGCCCTGCTTTTTGTAGTCAACCTGCACCATTTCCTGCTCGCCGCCGTGGTGGAAAGCTATACGATCTTCCCCGCCGACGGCAAACTGCTGGAAATGGATTCCCTCGCCCTTGTCGTGACACGCGCGGTTTCCACGGCCTTTAAAACGGGCGTGCAGATGGCGCTGCCCTTTATCATCGTCGGGCTGTTGGTGCATATCTGTTTCGGCCTGCTGGGCCGCCTGATGCCGCAGGTGCAGATTTTCTTCCTCGCCCTGCCGGTGCAGATTTTGATGAGCCTGACCCTGCTGACCATGGTGCTCTCGGCGGGGATGATCTACTGGCTGAACACCTATGCCGGCACCGTTTCCGCCCTGCTGGGCTTTTAAGGAGGCGCAATGGCGGAAGGTGAAGACAGTACAGACAAGAGTCAGAAGACAGAAGAACCTACAGCCCGAAAGCTGGAGGAAGCGCGAAAACGCGGACAGGTCGTCAACAGCCGCGAGGTGTCGAATTTCCTGATGCTGTTTGCGGGCACGATGCTGATCGGCATTGCCGGTCCCGGCATCATGCGGGAGCTGCGCGAGACATTGCAAAAATACCTCGCCCTCGCCCACCAGTTTCCAACCGATCCCATCGGGCTGCGCAATGTGCTGGCGCAGCTGTTTTTGGACATCGGCGGCATTTTGTTCCTGCCGTTGCTGCTATTGATGTTCGTCGCCTTCATGTCCGGTTTTGTGCAAACAGGCCCGCTGTTCACGACGGAGCCGATGAAGCCGGATCTCTCCAAAATCTCGCCGGTCAAAGGTTTCCAACGCCTTTTTTCCATGCGCTCCATCGTCGAATTCCTGAAAGGGATTTTCAAGCTGGTGGTCGTGTTCGGCGCCTGTTTCATTGCGCTCTATCCCTATTTCGGCGGCGTGGAGCATTTTGTGGGACAGGATTTCGGCCCCGCGATGTTCGACCTGCGCGCCCTGTTCCTCAAGATGATGACGGCGGCGCTGATCGTGCTTTTCATCATGGCCGTCGCCGATTACATTTATCAGCGCTATGACTTCATGCAAAAAATGCGCATGAGCAAGCAGGAGATCAAGGACGAATTCAAACAAACCGAAGGGGATCCCTTCGTCAAGGGCAAGCTGCGCGCCCTGCGCGAACAAAAGGCCCGCCAGCGCATGATGCAGGCCGTGCCCGAAGCCGATGTCGTCATCACGAACCCCACCCACTTTGCCGTCGCGCTGAAATACAAGCCGGAGGAAATGGATGCGCCCGTCATGGTCGCCAAGGGCGCGGATGACGTTGCCGCCCGCATCCGCGCGGTCGCAAAGGAAAACAAGGTGCCTATCGTGGAAAACCCGCCGCTGGCCCGCGCCCTGTTTGATTCCATGGAGATCGACCAGATGATCCCGACCGAGCATTACAAGGCCGTGGCGGAGGTCATTTCCTACGTCTTCAAGCTGCGCCGCTGACCTTTCCCTAACACAGGGGCATCGTCCTTGCCCTGCGACATTTTCCGGCTATCGGCATGGATTTTTTGCCCCGAAATCGCTAGAATGGCGGCATCAGGGAGAAACATAACGTGACCACACCCCAGACCGAACAGAACGGATTTTTTCTGGAGAAAAAGCCCGAAAAACCCGCCGCCAAAGGCCCGCGCAACAGCGCGCTCAAAAACCTGATGATTTTCCTGTGCAGCGCGGCCTATGGTTTCGTGCTGCTGCTGATCCTCTACCTCCAGCTCTACGGCAGCATCGGTCTGTCGATGTTCGCCATCTATGCCTATGGCTTGATCGGCGGCCTGTCCATTTTGCTGCTCAACAAGATCTACACCAATGCCGACCGCAGCCGTCAGGTCCTGACCGAAGTATTGGAAAAAAGCGCGGAGGCGCGGCTGATCACCGATGCCGCGGGCGATACCGTTTATTCCAACGACCGTTTCAACAAACTGGTGGAGGATCTGGGGGCGCCCACGCTGCATGCCTTCACCCGCCTGTTCGAACATACGAGCAAGAT
>ENA-UOVV01000920-UOVV01000920.1-compost-metagenome-genome-assembly--contig:-NODE-920-length-27515-cov-35.457902_pt1 | contig 27515 bp, 23 predicted proteins | sample MGYA00238155_ERZ761577 | MGnify/ENA primary metagenome ERZ761577 (study PRJEB28898, sample SAMN06268775) | compost metagenome | isolation source: Emeryville, CA | place: USA:Emeryville, CA | collected... | reverse complement strand
GTGACGCAGGTGGAGTCGCTGTGAGGCTCACGATCGTCGGTTCGGCGGGATCCGTTGCTGGGCCGGACGCGGCAGCGTCGTGTTACCTGCTTGAGGCCGACGCTGCGGGGCGCACGTGGCGACTCGTCCTCGATCTGGGGTCAGGTGCCATAGGCCCGCTGCAGCGGTACTGCAACCCCTCCCAGGTCGATGGCGTGCTCATCAGCCACGGCCACCCTGACCATTCCGCCGACCTCGCCGCGCTGTCTGTGCTGCGCCGCTACGGCCCCGACTGCGACGCCGGACTGCCGCGCCTGAACCTGTTCGGGCCGCGCGGGATCGACAGGCGAATCCTCGAGGTCGCGGGCGAGACCGGGCCGGACGCGTCCTACGACGACCTCAGTCCGTTTGACTTCACCGCACTCCAAGGCGGCGCTCGCATCTCGCTCGGTCCCTTCGACATCGCCGTCGCGGGTGCCTATCACCCCGTGCCAGCGCTCGCGTATCGGATCGAGGGACCAGGCGAGGGCGGCGGCCGCACCTCGCTCGTCTTCACGGGAGACACCGACCGCTGCGACGAAGTCGACCTGCTCGCGCAAGGCTGCGACCTGCTCCTTGGGGAGGCCGGCTGGGCGCATCGGCTTGAGAACCCGCCTGGTATCCATATGAATGGTGACCAGCTGGGAGGACTTGCCGCAGCGTCGGGCGTGAAGCAGCTGGTCGTGACGCACATCGCCTCCTGGGTTGCGCCAGACGACACCATGGCCCAGGTGCACGCGCACTATCCCGGCGCCGTGCTCGCCCAGCCGGGCCAGGTTCACGGGGTGTAGAGCCGCGCGGCTAGGCTCGGAGCCATGACAATCACGCGTGCGGACGGCCGCGCTCCTGACCAGCTTCGCCCCATCTCCTTCGAACGCGGCTTCCAGGCCGCCGCCGAGGGATCCTGCCTCGTGACGTTCGGCGGCACCCGCGTGCTGTGCTCCGCGTCCTTCACGCCGGGGGTGCCGCGCTGGAAGCAGGGCAGCGGCGAAGGGTGGGTGACCGCCGAGTACTCGATGCTTCCGCGCGCCACCAACACCCGCAACGACCGCGAGTCCGTGCGCGGCAAGATCGGCGGCCGCACGCACGAGATCTCTCGCCTCATCGGCCGCTCGCTGCGCGCGATCATCGATGTCAAGGCGCTGGGTGAAAACACGATCGTGCTCGACTGCGACGTCATCGACGCCGACGGCGGCACCCGCACCTCCGCCATCACCGGCGCGTACGTGGCGTTGGCCGACGCTGTGGCGTGGGGATTCGCGAACGGCGCCATCGCGGCAGGCAAGAAGCCCTTGCTGGGCTCCGTATCGGCCGTGAGTGTTGGCATCATCGACGGCGTGCCGATGCTCGACCTGCCGTACGTCGAGGACGTGCGCGCGGAGACCGACATGAATGTGGTGATGACCGGCACCGGCGGCTTCGTCGAGGTGCAGGGAACCGCCGAAGGCGCGCCGTTCTCTCGCGGTGAGCTCGATGAGCTGCTCGCGCTCGCGACGGCAGGCAACGCCGAACTCGCTCGCCTGCAGGCGGAGGCGCTGGGACAGTGACGGCCAGGCTCGCCCTCGCAACGCACAACGCCCACAAGGTGGGAGAGATCGCGGCCATCCTCGTGCCGCTCGTGCCAGGGCTGGTCGAGGATGACATCGTGAGCGCAGGACAGCTCGGTGCGCCGGCTCCCGTTGAGGATGGGGTGACGTTCGCCGAGAACGCGCTCATCAAGGCGCGGGCGCTGGCTGCGGCCTCAGGATTGCCGGCCATCGCCGATGACTCCGGCATCGCTGTAGACGTCATGGGCGGAGCGCCAGGAATCTTCTCAGCCCTGTGGTCAGGGCGTCACGGTGCCGACCGCGAGAACCTCGACCTGCTCCTCGCGCAGATGGTGGACATCCCCGAGCATCACCGCGGCGCGGCGTTTGTCTGCGCCGCCGCGCTCGTTCGCCCCGACGGCACCGAAGTCGTGGAAATCGGGACTGTACGAGGGAGATTGGCTGAGGCAGCGTCGGGCGAGAACGGCTTTGGCTATGACCCGATCTTCATCCCCGAGGGATTCGACGTGACGAGCGCCGAGCTCACGCCCGAGCAGAAGAACGCGATCTCTCATCGCGGAGCCGCATTCCGCGCGCTCGCGCCAGCCGTGGCTGCAGCACTTTCTTAGGGAAGCACTCCGCAGAAGGCGAGGCCTCGCCGCAGCAGCACATCCTGGCCGCCAGTCATCTCCTGCGCCACCTCCTCAGAGGCCGCTTCTTCTGGAGTGAGCCACACGATGTCGAGCGCATTCTGCTGCGGCGAGCAGTCGCCGTCGACCGGCACCACGTAGGCAAGGGCCACCGCATGCTGGCGCGGGTCGTGGAACGGCGTGATGCCCGGCGTGGGGAAGTACTCGGCGATGGTGAACGGCGTTGGCGACTGGGGAACGCGGGGGAGTGCCACCGCGCCAAGGTCCTTCTCGAGGTTGCGGATCAGGGCATCGCGAATGGTCTCGTGATACAGGACGCGACCCGCGACGAGGGCGCGAGAGATGACGCCTTCGTCCGCGCGCAGCAGCAGTCCCACCTCGGTGACTTCGCCCAGGGGATTAATCCGCACGGGGATGACGTTGACGTAGACCAAGGGAAGCTCGGAACGCACATGGTTCAATTCACGATCACTGAGCCAGCCATTGGGCTCGGACGGAAGTTCAGCCATGTCGGTCATGAGTCTTTTCTACCGCGTCGACGCGCGAAGTCGCTGATGCGCGCCGGAGCATGACACCCTAGGACGTGAAACGCGGCCACCACCGCTGGAGAGGACACCATGGCAACCGTTGATCTGAGCACCGAGACCTTCGACGAGACCGTCAGCAAGGACGGCATCGTCCTCGTCGACTTCTGGGCCGAGTGGTGCGGACCGTGCAAGCGCTTCGCCCCCATCTACGAGGCGCTGTCTGAGGAGAAGCCGGAGATCACCTTCGCGAAGGTGGACACCGAGGCCCACCAGGAACTCTCTGCCCGCTTCCAGATCACCGCGATCCCCACGCTCATGGCGTTCCGTGACGGCGTGATGGTCTTCAACCAGGCAGGCGCTCTCCCCGGTCCCGCGCTGCAGCAGCTTGTGGGCGCTGTCGAGGGACTCGACATGGATGACGTGCGCCGTCAGCTCGAGGAGCAGGGCAACTAAGTCTTCGACAGCGGGGCGGGCGATGCTCGCCCCGCTGTTGCATGTCCGGGTGCGGTGCGGTGCAGTCCGCTGTGTGTCGATGGAGCCCGCTTTTCGCGGCCTCGTACGCGCTGTGTGTCGATTTCGGTTGCCGAGGGCCATCTGTGCGGCGTGCGCCTCGCGCCAAGCGGTGGAACCCTAAGCGACACGCAGGACGCACCACGTGTCAGGATCCGGGCGCCATCGACACGCAGGACGCACGACGGGTGAGTCAGCCGCGAGTGAGCGCCACGACCACAGCGACCACGCCCAGCGCGATGATCGCGCACGAGGCGACGATGCCGAGCACGCGAGTGGTGCGCGCGGACACGGCAGCGCCAATCACGGCGCCGATCACCGCGAGGGTCGACTGCCACAGCAGCGACGCGATGAACGTCGCTCCAATGAACACGACCGGCCCCCAGGCAGACGTCGTAACGGTCGCGACCACGGCGCTCAGGGCGAGGAAGTAGACGATCGTCGCGGGGTTGAGCGCAGTGAGGCCAACGAAGCGCAGGTAGACGCGCAGGCGGCTGCCAGCCACCACGTCGCCGTTGTCCTGCGGCGCCGCCTGAGTCGTGATCGCCGTGCGCAGCTGCCACGCACCGATCGCAATGATCACTGCACCCGAGATCGCAGCCAGGGCGGGAAGGGCGGGCGCGATGGCGCCGGCCAGTGACGCTCCAAGTGCCACGGCGAGACCGCAGTAGATGAGATCGACGGTCGCGCAGCCGGCCCCGGCCGCGAGACCGAACCACACGCCCCGCACCATCGACTCGCGCAGGATGAGGACCGCGATCGCGCCAAGGGGCATGGCGATGGCGAGGCCAGCAGCGAAGCCCGCCGCTGCGAGCGCCAGAAGATCGTTCACCTCATGTGTCCCTTGTGCGCGAGGCGGGACTTGAACCCGCACGTCCGAAGACACTGGAACCTAAATCCAGCGCGTATGCCAATTTCGCCACTCGCGCGCGTCCACAAGGATACGCGGCCCGACGCGGTGGCCGGCTGGGCGTCAATCGAGGCCGAGCTCCTTGCGCAGGCGGGCGACGTGACCCGTTGCCCTGACGTTGTAGCGGGCAAGCGCCAACTCGCCTTCCGGGTCGACGACAAAGGTCGAGCGGATCGCTGACGTGACCGTCTTGCCGTAGAGCGACTTCTCGCCGAAGGCTCCGTAGGCGTCGTGGATCGAGTGGTCGGGGTCGCTCACGAGCGTGTAGGTCAGGCCCTCCTTCTCACGGAACTCCGCGAGCTTTTCGGGGGTGTCGCGAGAGATGCCAACCACGGTGTAGCCCGCCGCGCCCAGCGCGTCGAGGCTGTCGCGGAAGTCGCACGCCTGCTTGGTGCAGCCCGGAGTCATCGCCGCCGGGTAGAAGAACAGGATCACGCTCTTGCCACGCTGTTCGGACAGCGTGAAGGTGCCGGTGTCCGTTGGTGCAGTGAAGTCTGGAGCGAGGTCTCCGGGGGCGAGGGGATAGTGGGTCACGGGTAACAGGTTAGTCGCAGGCCGGTGACGGTCAGGCAACGGTTATCCCCAGGTTCCAGCGCGCTCGCGGGGGTGTCGCTATGGTCTTTCCACAGAGGGGGTTCCCATGGCGAAGACGCAGAACCGGTACGGGCAGTGCCCACTGTGTGGGCACTCCGGGGCCGTGAGCGTTGAGGGCCGCTGTGTCCAATGTGGCGCATTCCTTTCCGGCCGCGCGGCGGGGGCAATTGCCCAGGCAGATTCCGCGATTCAGGCCCTCAGCGCCCAGTACGACGTGATCGCCTCCCAGTGGAAGCAGTGGCTTGAGTACCGCGAGTATTACTTCAACGAACTTGAGGCATCGCGTCCTCAGGCAGCCCCCGTCGCTGCCGCTGCGGCGCCCGTTGCCGCACCCGCCGCGGAGTCAGCCGTCGCGGAGTCAGCCGCCGCCCCCGCGCCCGCTCCCATCGAGGCGCCCGACTCCCCACCCGCCGGCGACCCCTTCGCCGAGCCAGCCGCGCCCCAGCCGGAACCTGTCGCCGTCGGCCCGGAGGCGACCACAGCGTCGGCCACCGCGAGCACCCCAGCACCTGACTGGGTGAACCCCGGCGCAACCATCCGGGACGACGCTGCGGCGCCTGCCGCTGATGGGCCACCGGAGTCTCGTGAGCCTAGGCCCCGACGCTTCGCCGCGGCAGCGGATGCGCTCACCGCGCCCGTGCTGCTGGGAATCGCCGGGGCCTCGCTGCTCATTGCCGCGGCCATCGTCTTTGTGGCACTCGCCTGGACCACCTTCAGCCCAGCCGTCCGCGGCACGATCGTCATTGCGGTGGCGCTCGCGGTGTCCGGCCTCGCCGTGTGGGTGCGAAAGCTTGGCCTGGAGGTGACATCGGGCGCGATCGGCGTGGTGGCGATGGGCTTCGCCGGCGCCTCATGCCTGTCGTTCTCGCGAGAGACCGGGACCATAGGCGCCTTCGACATCCCCGCAGCGATGCTTGCGGCGTGTGTCGCGGGCATCATCCTCTCCCGACTGCGCATCCCATGGGTGGGTCCGTCCGCCGCGTTGGCGCTCGCGGGAGCGGCAGCGGGGTTGACGATCGCCGCCACCTCGAGCGCCGACAAGGCGATCACGGGCGGCGCCACGACTGTCCGCGGCATCTGGGTGTGGACGCTGTCCGGCACGGTCGCGGCGGGAGGGCTCGCGGCCACCACGCGGCTGTGGCGCTGGAAGTTTGCCAAGACGCTCGTGACGTGGGCCGCGGTGATCTGGCTTGGTTTCGTCGGTGTCTCGGTTCCCGTGTGGATGTGGGCACGCGATGGGCGCTTCATCGACGCCGTCGTGGGACTCGCTCCCGTGGCCGCGCTCGTGGTGCTCGCGCGCTGGTGGCCGCGACTCGCCGTGGCGCCGGCGGCGCTCATCATGACGCTGCTGCCGGCCGCGGCCGTCGACACGCTCGGTGGCGACGTGTGGCAGCAGATGAGCGCTGCGGCCGTTGCCATCGCGCTGATGCTCGCGACAGGCCCATGGGCGCCGCGCGTCGTGCTGTGGCCGCTGCTCATTGGCCTCGCGCCCGCGTACCTGACGGTGGCTGTCGCGAGCACCGTGTACTCGGTGACCATCACAGTGGCGCGCATCCTCGCCGGATCGTACGTTCCGGACACCCAGGTCATGGCCGGTGTTGCGGCACTGGTCGCGGGACTGTCCGTCGCGCAGCTGCGGCTGTGGAAGCTCGACTCTCCGTGGCTGCGCCCCGCGTGGGTTGCGGGCTCCGTGATAACGGTGGTGGGCTCGGGAATCGCCGGCTTCGGCCTAGCAGAGCTCACCGGTCACGAGCTGTACCACTCGTCGGTCGCCATCGTGATGTCCGTCGCGGCCGTGGGCCTGCTGCTCCTCAACCGGGCCTGGAAGGACGACTGGGCGCGCATCGTCAGTTACCTGGGCGCGATCGGCTTCTTGGTCACGGCCATCGTGCACTCGTGCTGGGCTCTCGCCATCGCCGAACTCGCCCTTCCTCTCGCCATCCTCGTGGCCATCGCGCCGCTCGCCGCACTTGCCGTATGGGGCCTGCGTCAGCCGTGGTGGGGCCTGGTCGTCGCGACCCTCGGCATCGTCGCGACAGTTGGGGCGCTGTGCGGACGGTATGACCTGCCCGCCTCGGTGCTCTTCGCGGCAATGCTCGCGGCCGTCACCGCGATGGCGTGGCTTGGCCCCAAACTGCGCGAGCAGCTGCAGTCTCCGGTCCTCGCCGCGCTTGGGGTCGCGAGCACCCTCGCCGTGGCGCCCATCGCGGCCTCGCTGTACGCGGTCACGTTCACCTTCATCGATGTGGCGGCGACGGATCCCAGGCCCATGTGGCCGCTCGGCGTGCTTCTGTTCGGCGTGGCCCTCGCTGCGGTGGGCCGCTGGAAGGTGGCCAAAGGCAGCGGCGCGGCCGCCTCTGTGGTGGGCGCCGCGAGTGTGCTGTTGTCCTCTGCAGCCTTCGCGGCGAACGCAGTAGACGCCTGGACGGAGACTCAGCCCCAGTTCGCCCCGGCGCTGCTGCTCGCGGCGGCCGCGGCGTCGGGCCTCACCACCTACCTGTGGCGAGAGCGCGCGGCGAAGTGGACCACGGGCGTCGGTGCGACGATTATCGCGGTGCTCGCGACCTTGTGGTCGCTCGCGCGCATGGCGCTCAACTGGGACTCGCCCTGGGCGCTGCTCGCGACGGCCCTCGCGGCGATTTTGGCCCTCGCTTGGTACGCCCGACGCTTCCCGCAGGTGACGCTAACGCCCAGCCTTGTGCTCGCGACCCTCGTGCCCATGGCGCTGATGATGCGCGCGGGCGCCGCGACGTCCGCTGTGGTGGCGGCAGGAGCGGCCCTGGCTGCGGGCTGTGCTTGGCTGCGCTGGAAGCAGCGTTTGCGGCCATTCGCTGCGCTGGGAATTGCGCCCGCGCTCTTCGCGTCCGCCGTCGTTGGTACGACTGTCGTGATTGTCGGCATGGCCCAGATGGTCGCGGCAGCGCGCCTGAACATCGCCACCACCGAGTACGTGCTGGGCGCGATCGCGGGATTCGCTGCGCTCGCCATAGGCATGTGGCGAGCGCCCGCAGTGCTCCACGGCATTGGCCAGTTGGGTAACTCCGTCCGCTTGCGCGACCTCAGCGTCGCGGCCATCGTGGCCGTTGACGTGCTGGCGACGATGCTCGTCTGGCTCGTGGCGCACAACGGCGATGTGCTCTCCGTGGCTGCGCGCGGCGCGGCGGCGGGAACCGCGATACTTGCTGGCACGGCAATCGCCCTCGCCACCCGCAGCGGTCTTGCGAAGCACCTGGCACCTGCCACTGTTCGCGGCGCTCGCTGGTGCGCGATCGGCTGGGTCGCCGTCGTGGCGGCCCTGCCGGTTGGCGATGTCCTTGCGGGTCGCGGTCAGTGGCAGGGCGCGCTCATCATCGTTGCCGCCTCGATTGCGGCGCTGGGTGCTGGGTGGCGCTGGTGGCCGCGCGCGGTCGCCGCCCCTATTGCCGTGCTCGCAACGCTTGCGCCCCTCGCGCTCGCCGACATCCCTGAGTTCGGTCTCGCGAAGATCGCCTTTGGGGTCGCCTTGGTGTTCGCCGGGCTCATGTGGCTCGCCCGTCGGGCGCGTGACCATGTGCGGGAGGGTCTCTGGATCGGATTGCTTCCTGCCGCCGCCTCACTCGTCGTCGTCGCCGTGGGCTCTGCGGCGTTCGCTGTTGCCGCCGCACTGCGGCACCTTGGCGGGGACGTCTCGAGTTCGCTGTCTCCGTGGTTCGCCGCAGCGGTCATCGTCGCGGTGCTGGGCGCCATAGCGCAGCCGAAGGTTCGTGAGCACGCCCCGGATCTCGTCGTGGGGTCGCTGCTCGTGGCCACCGCCGCGCTCAGCCCGCTGCTCGCATGCATCGCGGCTGGTGTGCTCGCGGTGGCCGTGGCACTGTGGTGGAGATCCGGAGGCCCCTGGGCGTACGGCGCCCTCGTCGTGTCCGCCATCTGGGCCGGAGTGGACTCCATCCCGCTCACCATCACCGCGGCGGCCGCGGCCGGCGTCGGCATGATCCTCGGCCTGCGTGAGCGCGAGCGACACACCGGCTTTGGCGCGAAGCTGCTGCCGCTCGCTGGAGCGCTGCTGCTCGGTGCGAGCGCCCAGTCGACTCTTGAAGGCTGGCCCTTCGTGACTCCGGCAGCGGTCGCCGGCGTTGGCCTGGGCGGCGCCGCCGCGTGGATCATCGACGCGACGAAGGTGCGTGGCTGGCTGGTGTGGGTGCTGTCGTTCGCGACTCCACTCGCACCCCTCATCGCCCAGAGCGTGACCGCTGGGGGCGTCGCGCTCATCATCGCGGCGGCGCTGTGGTTTGCGCTGCTCACGCGGGGCATTCGCCTTGCCAAGTGGTGGTGCGCGGCGGCGGCGTCCGTCGGCGTTGCGCTCATCCTGGCCGGCGCCGGCGTAGAGGCGATCGAGGCTTACACCGCGGTGCCGGCCGCAGCGTGCATCGCGATCGGCATCCAGTGGATGAGGGAGAAGGCCACGCTGCCCACACTCGCGGCTCTTGGTCCCGGCCTGACTATTTCGCTGGTGCCGAGCTATATCGCCTTGTTCGCGGACGCCAACGTCACATGGCGCACCGCGTGGCTCGTTGTAGCGATGGTCGTGATGGTGGCGATCGCGATTCGCAAGCGCTGGTTCGCGCCCGTCGTCTTCACCGCGAGCACCGCCCTTGTGGTGGCGGCAGCGCAGGTCATGGCCTCCACCAGCCTGGTGCCGCGCCTCATCGCGTTCGTCGTCGTCGGCTCGCTGCTGCTCGCCGTCGCATCCTTGTTCGAGCGCCTCAAGGAACTGCGCTGATCGCGGATTTCACCTGCCCCGCCGATCCTGCTAACCTTGATTCTCGCACCACGCGCCTCTAGCTCAATTGGCAGAGCAACTGACTCTTAATCAGTGGGTTCTGGGTTCAAGTCCCAGGGGGCGTACGAGTAAAGGCCCGGTCCATCAGGACCGGGCCTTTGTGCATGTCAAAGCGTGGCTCAGCGCCAGCGCCCGCGCCACCAGGAGGTGGCGGCGCCGGCCTCGACCTGGGCCTCGCGTTCCGCGCGTCCCATGGCCTCGAGTTGAGCGCGGCGGCGACGACGGCGTCGGCCCGTGGTGACGATGCGATACAGCGCGATGCCAAGGAAGACGAAGACGAGCAGCACGAAGATCGGGATGAACAGCGCGACGAGGCACAGGGCGACGGAAATCGCATCCTCGGCGAACGAGGCAAGCGGAGCGCCGGTGCCGCCAGTGGACGCATTCACAGCGGGCCGTGAGACGGCCTTGCCCGTGTGAACGCCCAAAGCGATGAGCGCGCCGCTGATGCCCGCGATCCAGGGGTGCTCGATCCAGTACTCGGTCTCTCCCTGGACTCCGGCGGAGGCCGTGGCCATGAACATCACGCCGCCGACGATGGGTCGCACGAGCGACTGCAGCAGGTCGTTGATGTGGTCCACGCCCGGGATCTTGTCGAGGACGAGTTCGCTCAGCAGCAGCACCAGGCCAATGCCAAGGGTCCACCACGACTCGAGCCATTCCAGCTGCGTGGGCAGCACGATCACATCGGTGAACTTGGCGAGAGCGCCAACGAGCACGATCGGAATGAAGGCATTGAGGCCGGCGGCTGCGGCGAATCCCGAGCCGGTGAGCAGCGCAAGCGCCCACGCTTCCATCGATTCCTCCATCTACGGCACGAAGTAACGCTCCACGATAGCCTGAAAAGGAGCCTCGACCGTCGGGGTGCTCGGGGGAGGACGGAGCGACACTGATGTCTCTCGTCGGATCACTCATCGCGGGCGCTGTGCTCGCTGTCATCGCTTCGCTGATTCAGCGTGGCAAGTCGGGAATGCCCTGGTGGGGCAACTGGCTGGCCGGAATCGGTGGGGCCCTGCTGGGCTGGTGGCTCGCTGGCCTGCTCGGAGTCGCGGAAACCGACGGCGTTGACTGGATCCGCTGGCTCATCTCCATCGTTGTCGCCGTGATCCTGCTTGGCGTGGGACGAGCGATGTTCGCCTCACGAAGGCAGTAGCCCAGCACACAGCGAAGGGCCCCGGAGCAGTCTCCGGGGCCCTTCGCATGCTTGGGGTGAGTGACGGGACTCGAACCCGCGACATCCGCGACCACAACGCGGCGCTCTACCAGCTGAGCTACACCCACCATCGGCCCACCGTGATGGGCCAGCGAAAAGTGTACCGTGCCCGCGCGGCAGGTCTTTACTCTGCGGCTCCGGCGGACTGAGCGTCCGCAGCCAGTACGCGCTCGGCCGCAGACTTCGCGGTCTCGCTATCGGGCCCGGGAGCGGGCACCAGCACGGTCTCGCGGTAGTACTTCAATTCCCGAATGGAGTCCTCGATGTCGCCGAGCGCGCGGTGGCCTCCTGTCTTCACTGGTGCCTGGAAGAACACGCGCGGGTACCAGCGGCGCACCAGCTCCTTGATGGAGCTCACGTCCACCACGCGGTAGTGCAGGTGTGCCATGAGCTCGGGCATGTCGCGCTCGAGGAAGGCCTTGTCCATGCCCACGGTGTTTCCCGCAAGCGGCGCTTTGCGCGCTGCCGGGACGTGCTCGCGCACGTAGGCGAGCACCTTCGCCTGGGCCTCTTCCATCGTCACCCCGGCGTCAAGGTCGTTGATGAGGCCCGACGCTGTGTGCATCTCGCGCACAAAATCGCTCATCTTCTCGACGGCTTCAGCGGGAGGCCTGATCACGACGCTCACGCCGTCACCGAGCAGGTTGAGCTCGGCATCGGTGACGAGGCAGGCAACTTCGATGAGTGCATCGGAGGTGGTGTCGAGCCCCGTCATCTCGCAGTCAATCCACACGAGAGCGCTCTCAGACATGTGTCCACCTTAGTGGGAGGGCTTGACACGGAACAGCGGGCATGGTTGGTTAGTTACTGAACCAACTAACCAATAGACCTGGAGTGCGAGTGGACGAGGCCCGGCCGATCTTCCTGCAGATCGCTCAGCAGCTCGAGTCGCAGATCATCGACGGTTCGATGCGCGAAGAGACGCAGGTGCCCTCGATCAACGACCTCGCCGCGTTCTACCGCATCAACCCCGCTACTGCGCTCAAGGGCGTCAACCTGCTTGTCGACGCGGGGGTGCTCTACAAGCGGCGGGGCATCGGAATGTTCGTGGCGCCCGGCGCCCGCGAACGCCTCGTTGCCGCCCGCACAGAGGCATTCCAGGACGAATACGTGCGCCCTCTCGTGGCGCAGGCGAAGGTTCTCGGCATCAGCACCGAGCAGCTGGAGCACATGATCCGAAAGGAAGGTCAGCAGTGACCGCCGTCATTGAAGTCGCCGACCTGTCGAGGCATTACGGAAAGGTCAGGGCCGTCGAGAACGTCAGCTTCTCCGTCGAGGAGGGCGCGATCTGCGGCCTGCTGGGGCGCAACGGTGCCGGCAAGACCACGCTCATGCGGCTGGTCACCGGCCAGGAGTTCGCGACCACGGGTGACATCCGTGTGTTCGGTGAAAACCCTGTCGAGAACGCCGACGTCTTGGGACGCACATGCTTCGTTCGCGAGTCGCAGGTGTACCCGGACAACTTCAGGGGCAAGCATGTGCTGCGCGCGGCCTCTCATCTGTTCCCCAACTGGGACGCCGAGTACGCCGAGCGGCTCGTCGAGGACTTCCGCACGCCGCTGAATCGGCCCATCAAGAAGCTCTCTCGCGGACAGCGCTCCTCGATCGGCGTCATCGTTGGCCTCGCCGCGCGAGCGGAGCTCACGCTGCTCGATGAGCCGTACGCTGGTCTCGACGCGGTCGCGAGGCAGCTGTTCTATGACCACCTGCTCGCCGATTACAGCGCCAATCCGCGCACGATCATCCTGTCGACGCACCTCATCGATGAGGCGGCCCGACTGCTGAGCCAGGTGCTCGTCATCGACGCGGGCGAGCTGCTCATCGACTCCGACGCGGATGTGCTCCGTGGAAGCGCCGTCACCATCGTCGGCGGCCACGCGAAGGTCGAGGCCTTCGCGGAGGGCAGGGACGTGCTCGGCTGGGATTCGGTCGGCGGCATCTCCTCGGTCACCCTCACGGATCTGTCCGACGCTGACCGGGCGGAGGCGGTCAAGGCCGGCCTTGACGTCGCACCAGTTTCGCTTCAGCAGCTCATCGTCAGCCGCACTCGCGGCACCAACTACTCACAGGAGGCACGCTCATGACCGCCGTCGCTGACGCTCCGGCAGCTCACCAGACGGGTCGCCGCATCCTTGCCACGATGCGGGTGCACGCGGCGAATCCCTGGACGATCATCTTCACCCCGTGGATCGTGCTGTTCACGATCCTGGCGCTCAACCTGCTCATCTGGCTGTCGATCGTCCTCGCGGCTGGCGACAACGTCGATGACGATGCGTTCGTCGCCAACGGCGGCATCGCTTACCTGTTCGTCTACATGATCGTGGTCGCGGCGCAGGCCATGAATCAGACGTTCAGCTTCGTCGTGGGCATGGGCACCACGCGCCGCGACTACTTCTTGGGCACCGCGGCGATCTTCGTGGCGCTGTCCTTGCAGTTCGGCGTGGGCATCGCGATCCTTGCCGGCATCGAGCGCGCGACAGGTGGTTGGGGAGCTGGAGGCCAGTTCTTCGCTCCGGCGTTCCTCGCGGACCTGCCGCTGTGGGAGATCGCCGTGATCTACACGATGATCCTGCTGCTCATGTTCTTCCTGGGAAGCGCTGTCGCGGTCGTCTACCTGCGGTGGGGACCACCCGCCCTGGTGATGTTCTTCGCGGCGCTTGGCCTGTCGCTCGCGGGGACCGCGGTGCTGCTGTCGCTGAACGGCGCATGGCCCACGGTCGGCCGATTCTTCACCCAGCACTCCGTGCTCGAGCTCTCGCTCTACACGCTCCCGGTGACCGTTGCGTGCGCCATCGTGGCCTGGCTGTTGATGCGCCGCTCCACACCCAAGGGCTAGTCGACGTCGGGACGGTGCGCGAAGTCGGCGCGCAGGTACTGGTTGGGCCAGTAGTCGAGCTGCTCGCCGAGTTCGTGCGCCATGCGCAGACCCAAGTGGGGATCACGCAAGAACTCACGACCAACGAAGACAGCGTCGGCCTCACCGGACTCGAGGATCGCCTCCGCTTGGTGAGCGCCGACGATCTGTCCCACGGCGCCAGTGGGGACGTCGGCTCCGCCGCGCACCGCGGCGGCGAAGTGCACCTGATAGCCGGGGCCGGTGGGAATGCGCACGCCCGTGATGTTGCCGCCGCTCGAGACGTCGACAAGATCGGCTCCGGCCTCGTGCGCCCAGCGTGCAACGGTGACGGTGTCTTCGACGGTCCAGCCGTCAGGTTCGCTCCAGTCGGTTGCGGACAGTCGCACAAAGACGGGCACGCCTTCACCGGCCTCGGCGCGCACGGCGCGAACGACGTCGATCAGCAGCCGAGCGCGATTCTCGACGGAGCCGCCGTACTCGTCGGTGCGGGCGTTGCTCAGCGGTGACAGGAACTGGTGGAGCAGGTAACCATGGGCGGCGTGGATCTCGAGCACGTCGAAGCCGGCGTCGAGTGCGCGGCGAGCGGCCGCCGCCCACGCACCGGGGAGCGACCGGATCTCGTCAGCGCTGAGCTCGCGGGGCGGCTCGTAGCCGGGGAAAGCGATGGGGGAGGGGGCGACAGTCTCCCAGCCGCCTTCGTTGACGGGCACGGTGCCTTCGCCGCTCCATGCGCGGTGCGTCGATCCCTTGCGTCCCGCATGCGCGAGCTGGATTCCCGCCTTGGCTCCCTGTGAATGGATGAAGTCGGTGATGCGCCTCCAGCTCGCAATGTGCTCATCGCCCCACAGTCCGCCGCACCACGGTGTGATGCGACCCTCTGGAACGATGCCGCTGGCCTCCGCGACCACCAGGCCCGCACCGCCGCGAGCGAACGAGCCCAGGTGCACGAGATGCCAGTCGTCAGGAACGCCGTCCTGGTCCTCGCAGGAGTACTGGCACATGGGCGAAACCCACAGGCGATTGCGGAAGTCGACGTCGCGGACTCGAAGCGGCTGGAACAGCAGGGAGGTCATGAGTCCATTCTCTCGTGTTCCGCCGGATGCCCTGCACACGTTCACACCGGGGCACGCGGCCGGGCGCATGTGAAGCCAAAATGTGAGCGATAACGGTTTTCGACACAGTCACGGCGTTACCAGCACACTTTCGTACGGGGAACGGCGTGCGCTGTTACCTGATCGTGACCTGTTTCGGCTTGTGTGAACGCTAAATGTTAGGGCTAATATTGCGCTCACGGGACTCTGCTGTTCGGAGGGGACCGCACCCGAGTGGCCGCAAGGCCTGGCCAAAACAAGGAGGTTTTGGGAATGAAGAAGCGCATGTTTGCTTCCCTCGCACTGGCGGGGGCCGCAGCGCTCACGATGGCTGGCTGTTCGTCCGACCCTGCGGACGGCCCCAGCAACAACCCTGGTGGCGGCGGCGACGGTGACGTGATCACCGTCGGCTTTGCTCAGACCGGCTCTGAGAGCGGCTGGCGCAGTGCCAACACCGACTCGATGAAGGCGGCGTTCTCTGAGGAGAACGGCTTCAACCTCATCTTCAACGCGGCTGACAACGACACGGCGGCGCAGATTGCCGCAGTCCGCAGCTTCATCAACCAGGGCGTCGACGCCATCGTCATCGCGCCCATCGTGTCTGATGGCTGGGACGACGTGCTCAAGGAAGCCAAGGACGCCGGCATCCCGGTGATCCTCGAGGACCGCACGGTGTCGGCGTCTGACGACCTGTACGCCTCGTGGGTGGGCCTCGACTTCAAGAAGGAGGGCCAGATCGCTGGTGAGTGGGCAGCTGAGCAGTACGGCAGCCAGCCCACGAAGATGGTGGTTCTTGAGGGCACCACCGGTTCGGCTCCTGCCAACGACCGTGCGGCGGGATTCGACGAGGCCATCGCTGGCACGCAGATCGAGAAGATCGACTCGCAGACCGGTGACTTCACCCGTGACGGTGGAAAGACCGTCATGGAGGGCTTCATCCAGAAGTACGGCATCGATGGCATCGACCTCGTGTTCGCTCACAACGACGACATGGGTCTTGGTGCCATCGAGGCGATCGAGGCCGCCGGTGGCAAGCCGGGCGAAGACATCAAGATCATCACGATCGACGCTGTCAAGGACGGCATGCAGGCGCTGGTCGACGGCAAGATCAACTTCATCGTTGAGTGCAACCCGCTCCTCGGTGAGCTGGCCGCTGACCTCGTGAAGAAGGTTCTTGCTGGCGAGTCGGTCGAGAAGACCTACTACGTCGAGGACCAGTCCTTCACGCCTGAGCAGGCCGCTGAGGTCATCGACTCCCGTCCGTACTGATCCTCTGCCGGACTAGTACGAACACAGCGCAACTCCGGGGGGTCGGCACTGCGCCGACCCCCCGGGGTGCGCAACCCCAAGACACGAAAAGGTAGAAGCTGTGACCGTGACCCAGGACAGCGCCGTCCGCCCCGTAGTCGAGATGCGCGGCATCACCATCTCCTTCCCAGGAGTGCTCGCCCTCGACGGCGTCGACTTCACGCTTCGCGCCGGAGAAGTGCACTCGCTCATGGGCGAGAACGGCGCCGGCAAGTCCACTCTCATCAAGGCCCTGACAGGGGTCTACGCCATCGACTCCGGCGAGATCGTCGTTGGCGGCGAGCCACGCTCATTCCACACCACCGCAGACGCGCAGGCAGCAGGCATCTCGACGGTGTACCAAGAGGTCAACCTGTGCACCAACCTCAGCGTCGGCGAGAACGTCATGCTGGGTCACGAGCCGCGCACCGGTGGCCGCATCGACTGGCACAAGATGCACGCGCAGGCCGCCCAGCACCTCGCAGACATGGGGCTCCACATCGACACGCGGTCGATGCTGTCGAGCCACTCGATCGCCATTCAGCAGCTCGTCGCCATCTCCCGCGCCATGGTGCTCGACTCCAAGGTGCTGATCCTCGACGAGCCCACATCAAGTCTTGACAGGGGAGAGGTCGAGAGCCTCTTCCGCGTCGTTCGCGCGCTGCGCGACAAGGGCGTCGCGATTCTGTTCGTGAGCCACTTCCTCGACCAGGTCTACGAGATCGCCGACCGCATCACAGTGCTGCGCAACGGCAAACTCGTTGGCGAGTACCCCATCGTCGAGCTTCCTCGCGATCAGCTGGTCACCAAGATGATCGGCCGCGAGCTCGGCGAGCTCGATGCCCTCGCCGGCTCCGCAGAACGAGCGGTCGACCGATCGGGAAAGCCCGTGCTGAAGGCAACGGGCATCGGCAAGCGCGGCTTCCTCGAGCCCGCTGACCTTGATGTGTACGCAGGCGAAGTCGTCGGACTCGCCGGTCTGCTCGGCTCCGGCCGCACCGAGCTGGTCCGCCTCCTGTACGGCGCTGACAGGGCCGACGCCGGGGTCACCGAGATCGACGGCAAGCCGGTCAAGGTTCACCAGCCCCGCCACGCCATCGAGAACCGAGTCGCGTTCTCTTCTGAGGACAGGCGTGAAGAGGGAATCATCGGCGACCTCACGGTTGCGGAGAACATCGTCCTCGGCATTCAGGCTCGCAAGGGCTGGCTGCACAAGATTCGCAAGTCCGAGCAGGACGAGATTGTCGCGGAGTACATCAAGTCGCTCGATGTGCGCCCCGCTAACCCCAACGCCCTTGCCCGGAACCTGTCCGGCGGCAATCAGCAGAAGCTGCTGCTCGCGCGCTGGCTCGCGACGGCGCCCAAGCTGCTGATCCTCGACGAACCCACTCGCGGCATCGACGTGGGAGCCAAGGCTGACATCCAGCGCAAGGTCGCGGAGTTGTCGGATCAGGGTCTGTCTGTCATCTTCATCTCATCAGAGCTCGAAGAAGTGCTCCGTATCGCGCAGCGTGTGGTGGTGCTTCGAGACCGAAAGCGCATCGGCGAGATCGACTCGAGCGCAATCGATCTCGATGGGCTCGTTGACTTCATCGCTAACGAGGGCAAGGGAACCGCAGCGTGAGAACCATCGTGAAGCACCGGCTGTTCTGGCCGGCAACCGCGCTCATCGCGCTGATCGTGATCAACACCATCGCGCGACCCCGATTTGTGAAGATCACCATCCGCGACGGCGAGCTCTACGGCGCACTGATCGACATCCTGCGCCAGTCGGCACCGCTCATGCTGGTGTCGCTCGGCATGACGATCGTGATCGCCACGAGGGGCATCGACCTTTCGGTGGGCGCGATCATGGCCATGTCGGGCGCCGTCGCCCTGCAGATCATCGCGGGATCGGATCAGCCAGACAACCTCGGAGTGGTGGCTGTGGCCGTGGGCGCCGCGATCCTCGTGTCTCTCCTGCTGGGAGCCTGGAACGGCTTCCTCGTCTCCGTCTTAGGAATACAACCGATCATCGCGACATTGGTGCTGATGCTCGCCGGCCGCGGTGTGGCCCTGCTCATCACTGACGGCAAGATCACGACCGTGAACTCGGACCCCTTCGAGTTCATCGCTACGGGTTATCTGCTGCTGTTCCCCTTCGCGTTCCTGCTTGCCATGGCGCTCGTCGCGATCGTCGGCTCCGTCGAGCGGCGCAGCGCGCTGGGTGTGCTCACCGAGGCGGTGGGCATCAACCCGGAGGCGAGCCGTCTCGCAGGAGTTCGCTCTCGCGGCATCATCTGGGGGGCCTACATCGTGAGCGGCATCCTCGCTGGTGTTGCAGGCCTGATCTACTCGGCCAACATCAAGGCGGCCGATGCCAACGCTGCTGGCCAGCTGATCGAGCTGTACGCGATCCTCGCAGTCGTGCTTGGCGGCACGTCGCTCATGGGCGGAAAGTTCTCCATCGCGGGAACCGTGATCGGCGTGCTGTTCATCCAGACTCTCGAGTCGACGATCCTGTTCCTTGGTGTGCCATCGGCGCAGAGTCCGGTGTTCTTCGCCATCGTGGTTGTGGTCGTTGTCCTCATCCAGTCATCGCAGCTGCACAAGTGGGCGCGCCGCGTGTTCGGCGGACGCCGTTCCACCGAAACTTCTAGCGACGTGGAGGTCGCGGCATGACAACCCTCGACACCGCCTCGGTAGGCCAGACCAACACGCTGGCGTACAAGTACCACGCGTTCATGAGCCGCCGTGCGTCGCTCATGCCCACCTTCGCGGCCATCGCGATTCTGGTGCTGCTGTTCGTGGGCGCAGAGATCTTCCTGCGCGGTGACTTCATCACGCCGCGCAACATCTCGGCGCTCCTGCTCGACAACGCACCGCTGCTGGTCCTTGCGGTCGGCATGACCTTCGTGATCATCACGGCAGGCATCGACCTCAGCGTTGGCTCCGTCATGGCGTTCACCGGCATCTGGCTCGCCAAGCTGCTCGGCGACGGAGTGTCAGCAGCCATCGCCATCCCGCTGGTGCTGGTGGGTGGAGCACTCGTCGGAATGCTCATTGGCGTGCTGGTCCAATACTTCGATGTTCAGCCCTTCATTGCGTCGCTCGCGGGACTGTTCCTCGCCCGCGGCCTTGCCTACGTCGTGAGCCTGTCCTCGATCAAGGTCGAGAACGACGCTGTGCTGTGGCTCCAGTCCACCCGCTGGTCGGCAGGTGGCTGGTACATCACCCCCACCGGAATCATCGCGCTTCTCGTTGTGGTGATTGGTGCGTTCGTCATGCACTTCACGCGCTTTGGACGCACCATCTACGCGATCGGCGGCAACGAGCAGTCTGCGAGGCTCATGGGTCTCAACATCGCCCGCACCAAGGTCGCGGTGTACGTGATCTCTGGCGTGTGCGCCGGCCTCGCAGGACTCCTGCTGACGGCGTACTCGGGCGCTGGCTACCCGCGCAATGGCATCGGCACCGAGCTCGACGCGATCGCCGCCGTCGTCATCGGCGGCACCCTGCTCACTGGTGGTCGCGGCTACGTGCTGGGCTCGATGGTGGGTGTCTTCGTCTTCGGAGCCATCAACACCGTCATCAACTTCATGGGAGCCGAGCAGTCATGGACCCGCATCATCGTCGGCCTGCTGCTCCTGCTGTTCATCGTGGTCCAGCGCGCCATCGTGGCGAGGGCTGAGCGCCGCGGTTAGCACTCGGGTGGTGGTCGAGCCTGGTCCGCGCCTAGATAATGGCGACGTGGATCAGGCTCGACCGCTGCTAGAACTCACCGGCGCAACGGTGCGCTTTGGCGCGGACGCCGCCATCGACTCCGTCGACTTCCGCATGTTCCCCGGCGAGGTTCATTCGCTTATGGGCGAGAACGGCGCTGGCAAGTCCACGCTCATCAAAGCGATCACGGGAGTGCTCCCGCTCAACGAGGGCGTGCTGACGCTCGACGGCGAAGAGCTGCGCCTGAGCAATCCTGTCGACGCGCAGCGCGCTGGCATCAGCACGGTGTACCAAGAGATCGAGCTGCTGCCGAATGTCTCGGTGGCGGAGAACATCGCACTCGGCAGAGAACCGCGCAGGCTTGGGATGATCGACGCCAAGGAGATGCGCCGCCAGGCGAGCAGAGTGCTCCACGAACTTGGCCTCGACATCGACCCCGCGTCGCTCTTGGGCTCACACTCGGTGGCGGTGCAGCAGCTCGTCGCGATAGCGAGGGCGATCTCCGCAGACCTGCGCGTGCTCGTCCTCGACGAGCCGACGTCGAGCCTTGATGTCGACGAAGTCGCGGAGCTGTTCCGCGTCATTCGCGAACTCAAGCAGCGCGGCGTGGCCATCCTCTTCGTCTCTCACTTCCTTGACCAGGTGTACGAGATCTGCGATCGCGTCACCGTGCTTCGCGACGGCAAGCTCGTGGGCGAGTACCTCACCCGCGAGCTGCTCCGCATCGACCTTGTGCACAAGATGCTTGGCCACAAGGAGGCGGAACTCAAAGAGCGCAACCGGCCAGCAGCGTCGGACATCGAGGACGCGGAGCCACTTCTCTCCGCCCGCGGAGTGACGCACGCGCCCCGCATCCGCGACGCGAACATCGACATCTACGAGGGCCGCGTGCTTGGCGTAGCCGGGCTGCTGGGCTCTGGCCGCACAGAACTCGCTCGAGCGGTCACGGGCGTTGACCATCTGCACACCGGCGTCATCGTGGTCTCGGGCGCCCAGCAGGACTTCACGAGCCCCCGCAAGGCACTCAACAAGGGAATCGCGTACTCCTCGGAGAACCGCCGCACAGAGGGCATCGTCGCGGAGCTCAGCGTGCTCGAGAACATCGTGCTCGCGGTGCAGGCCGATCGCGGCATCTGGCACCGCATGCCCCCAGCCCGACAGCGCGAACTCGCGCAGAGTTGGGTGGAGGCGCTCGGCATCCGTCCCGCGGATCTGGACCGTCCAGCCGGCACCCTGTCTGGAGGCAACCAGCAGAAGGTGCTGCTCGCGCGGCTGCTCGCGCTTGCGCCGCGGCTGCTTGTTCTCGATGAGCCCACCCGCGGCATCGACATCGGCGCCAAGGTGGAGATCCAGAACCTCGTGAGCGAGCTTGCGGACAACGGCCTGTCCGTGATCTTCATCTCTGCGGAACTCGAGGAGGTGCTGCGCGTCAGCGATCGGGTGGCTGTGCTGCGTGACGGCCGCATCGTGGACACCCTTGACGCGGCAGACACCACGGTTGACGCAGTGCTCGCGCTCGTGGCGCGCCCCAGCAGCGACGAAGAAGACGAGGCGCTGACGTGACCGACGAGAAGCCGCCGAAGGCGGCGAATATCTTCGACGTCGCGCGGCTTGCGGGCGTCTCGCATCAGACCGTCTCTCGCGTGCTCAACGGCCTGCCCAACGTCCGTCCGGCGACAAAGGAGCGCGTCGAGCAGGCGATCGCACAGCTGCGGTACAGCCCCTCCCCGGCTGCCCGCGCGCTCGTGACGCGGCGCACCCGGACCATCGGTCTCATCACGCCTGGAGTCTCTGACCACGGCCCGGTGTCGATCGCCATGCACTTCAACGTTGCCGCCCGCCTCGCGCGCTACTCGGTGGACCAGGCGAGCACCGTTGACGACGACCCCGAAACCGTGCGCGCGGCCATTGAGGCGCTGCTGCGTCAGCGCGTGGACGCGATCGTGGTGATTGCCACGACCTTCGCGTCTCTTGAGCTCGTCCGCAATCTCGACATCGCGATCCCCATCATCGCCTCGGCGTCGACGCCCCGACGCTCCCCTCGAGTGGTCTCCATCGACCAGTACCGCGGGGCGAGGGCTGCGGTGCGTCACCTTGCTGAACTGGGTCACCGTCGCATCTATCACCTCACCGGTCCGCTCACCGCTCCCGACTCCGCCGAGCGAGTGCGGGGCTGGCGCGATGAGTTGTCGGAGCATCGGCTCGAGGCGACGGAGCCGCTCTTGGGCGACTGGACGGCGGAGAGCGGATACCACGTGGGCCTCACGCTCGATGTGGAGCCGGGCTCGGCGATCTTCGCCTCCAACGACCTGTCGGCCCTCGGCCTGCTCTCTGCCCTGCGCGAGCGTGGCCTGAGGGTGCCGGAGGACATTTCCGTGGTGGGCTTCGATGACGTGCCTGAGGCGGCGTTCTTCTACCCGCCGCTCACCACCGTGCGTCAGGACTTCGCGGCGCTCGGGCGCCAGATCATGCAGAAGGTGCTCCACGCGCTCGAGGACGGCGACACGGAGACTATCGATACGCCGCTGCCCACCGAGCTGGTGGTGAGGGCAAGCACCCAGCAGAGGTAGCGTCGGGCAGACAAGCCCCTGTGGCGCCCCCGGCAGGACTCGAACCTGCAACCTACGGATTAGAAGGCCGTTGCTCTATCCATTGAGCTACGGGGGCCTCGCCCCCAGGGTAGTGCGGACGGGCGGGACCTTGGAACGGTAGCCTAAGTGCGCTGGTTACGAGGAGAAAGCGACGGGGCATGAGCATCCGGCCGTTCAAGACGTGGTCGTATCCCGGCGCCCTGCTTGACGCGCTGGTGGACACACGCCGTGCTGTGGCTGACGTGACCCTGCCCATCCCTCTGGAGAACTCGGACGAGGCGCATGGGCTGATCACCCAGATCCTCGACCAGCTCGACCATCACCTCATCCCGCGAGTGAGCGAAGAGGCATCGCCGGCGATCGTCGTGGTTGCCGGTTCCACGGGCGCCGGCAAGTCCACCGTGGTGAACGCCCTGCTGGGGGAGGAGCTGACTCCTGCCGGCGTGCTGCGACCCACGACGCGCATCCCGCACCTGTTCCACCACCCGCTCGACACCCAGGTGCTGACTGCGGTCGAGAAGAAGGCAAAGGTGACCTCGACGGAGGCCGTGCCCAGGGGCCTCGCGATCGTCGACTCCCCGGACCTCGACTCGGTGCTCGGCGAGAACCGCGAGATCGCTCGCGAGCTGCTTGACGCCGCGGACCTGTGGATCTTCGTCACCACCGCCGCCCGCTACGGCGACGCTGTGCCATGGGAGGCGCTGCGAGCCGGCGCAGAGCGCGGCGCCTCGATTGCGATCGTCCTCAACCGCGTCACGATGGATGTCGCCGCGCAGGTGCGCAGCGACCTGGTGAGCCGCCTCAGCGCCGAGGGCCTTGAAATGCTGCCGCTGTTCGTCATCCCCGAGGGCAGCCCTGCGGAGGGTCCCGTCCCGTCCGACGTTGTGGCCGGGTTGGGGCGCTGGCTCGACTCGGTCGCGGCGGCCTCGGCAGCGACGATTGTGGAGCGGACGCTCCACGGCTCCGCTGAGGCGCTCAAGGAGTGGCTCGAGCGGCTTGCCGAGCACATGGATGACCAGGCATCTGTCGCGAAGGAGGTGCGGGCCGTGGTGCGCCGCCGTGCGGCGCAGGCCGAGGCCGAGGGCGGGGACACGTGGTGGGAAGGCGTCGGCACGGGAGCTCTCGAGACCCGCTGGCGTCAGGCCACGAGCGAAGGCGGCGCGCTGTTCAAGCTGCGCAACTCGCTGTGGACCAAGCGGCGCGTCGCTCGCGAGGCGCGAGATGCCGCCCTTGGTGCCATCGAGGCCGACGTCATCGCTGCCGTGGAGTCCACGCTGACCTACGCGGCCTCGCTTGCCGCCGACGCGATGGTCGAGGAGTTGGCCGTAGGGGGAGAGGGACCCGGGACGTGGCTTGCCGCGCAGCGCGACCCTCGCGATGCACGCGAGTACAGGGAGCGCACGGCTGCCGACGCCACGCGTGCGTGGCTCGGCCGCTGCGACGAGATCGCGATGTCGCTCCCCGGGGCATCGAGTGCGATCGAGGTGGTGGGCGAGACCGGCCTGCGCGCGGCGTTCGCGTCCGCAGCGCTCGGCGTGGGTGACGCGCGCGAGGCGCTCGCCCAGCTGGTGCACCACGACGTGCCCGAATCTCTTGCGGCTGCTCGCGAAGAGCTCAACGCCGCCCGCCGTTACGCGATCAACCGCGAGGCGCTCGCGATGCTTGCCCCCACCGATGCCGCCTCCCTGCTGCCCGACGCCTCTGCGAAGGTGCGACTGCGCAGGGCGGAACTCAGGGGGCTGCTGTGACGATCTCCTTCGCGGAGCTGGGGCCCCGCGACGAGACCACACCACTGCGTGCGCGGGTCGCTCGGCTGCGCTCGTCGATGGACTGGGCGTCGGAGGCCATTGAGCCCTCGGTGCGCGCTGACGTGATGGCGACCATCGAGCGCTGCGAGCATCGGCTGAGCCTGGGCGTGGACCACACCATCGTGGCGCTCGCGGGAGGCACCGGTTCTGGCAAGTCGAGCCTGTTCAACGCGCTCACCGGAACGCGCTTCGCGGTGCCCGGAGTGGCCCGCCCCACCACCTCCGAAGTCTCCTCTGCGACGTGGGGTGATGAAGCGTCGGCCCTGCTGGATTGGCTGGGCGTGGATCCCTCGCGTCGCCTGCATCAGGAGGCCGCAGGTGGACTCGACGGAGTGGTGCTGCTCGACCTTCCCGACCACGACAGCGTCAACTCGGCGAACCGCGCGATCGTGGACCGCGTGGTGCCCATGGCGGACCTGCTCGTGTGGGTGATGGACCCGCAGAAGTACGCGGACAACGCGGTGCACGAGGCGTATCTGAGCGTGGCCTCCGATCATGGCCAGCCGTCGCTCGTGGTGCTCAACCACGTGGATCGCCTGGCGACGAATGAGGCGTGGGAAGTGGTTCGCGATCTGCAGCGCCTGCTCGCCGAGGACGGCCTCACGCAGGTGCCGGTGATGCCCGTGAGCGCGCGCACGGGCCAGGGCGTCGACATCCTGCTCGCCGAGATCGCTGGGGCGGCTCAGTCGCGATCGCTTGCCGCGGATGCCGTGCGCGCGGACCTGGTCGCGGCCGGCCGCTCGCTGTCGCGGGCCCTCGCTCGCGACGCTGACCCCACCCTGCCTGACATCGAGGAGCTCGTGGACGCGCTGTCGGCGGCCGCAGGTGTCGATGCCCTCGCCGATGCTTCTGCGGCTGTCGCGGCTGGCCGCACCAAGACCGTCCCGCCGATAGCTGGGCTGCGCACCGAGGCGGTGGAGCGAGAGCGTCTCGACTGGATCGACGCCGCGACGCACGGGCTGCCGGTGCCGTGGCACACGGTCGTGTCCGAGGCCGTGGCGCCCGCCCAGCTGCTTGCGGACGAGATCAACGCCGCTCTGCACGCGGTGGTGTGGCCGGAGGTTCCCAAGGCGAGCGGCTTCAAGGGTGCGCTCACCAAGGTGGCGAGGGCAGCGAATGCGGCGAAGACGGTGCGCACCATTGGCCGTTCGGTGGTGCGATCGATCGTGGTTCCGCTGGTCGCGGAGCCCACATCCCTCATCCACCAGGCGTATCGCAATCTCGACGAGCTCACCGAGCTCGAGGCGTAGCCCTCGACTGCCGTCCACAGGAACCATCCGGCCCGACGCTGTCCACAGTTGGGCTGCCAGGCCCGCCACAGCGTCGGCCCGGCTTGTCACTCTTGGCTCGAGCCGCACCGTGCGGCGCGCGTCGAGGAGGGCGCCATGAATGACCTGACAATCACCGTCCAGGGGTGGGTCGCCACCCCGCCACAGCTCCACGTGAGCAAGACCAACTCCGACTTCCTGACCTTCCGACTTGCTACGACGTCGCGCTACTACGACCGCGGCGAGGGCAAGTGGATAGACCGCCCCACGCAGTGGTTCACCGTTCGCGTGTTTCGCGCCGCAGCGGTGCTCGCGCACCGCTCACTCGCCAAGGGTCAGCCGGTTGTCGTTGTGGGGCACTTCCGGACCAACGACTGGGAGTCGAACAACGGGACCAAGACGGACCTTGTGATCGACGCGCAGACCATTGGCCACGACCTCACCCGCGGCATCGCCGACTTCCATCGCGCGACGGTTGACGCCGAAACCCAGAAGGTCAAGGACCTCAACCCGCCGCCGGCGCAGGACGACGAGGAGGCCGAGGAGGCGGAGGCGGTGGATGTCAGCGGTCTGCCCGAGGCCGCGGACGACGACGAGGTCGAGGCGGAGCAGGACGACAAGGAGCTCGCCGCGGCCCCGTTCTGACTCGCATGCGGGCCCCGGGGAAGTGCCCGGGGCCCGTAGCCACTCGCGAACCGCGTAGGCTAGGCGCGGCAGAATTTCGTGACAGGAGTGGCAGTGGCCGAGTTCATCTACACCATGTACAAGGCGCGTAAGGCGCACGGCGACAAGGTCATCCTCGACGACGTGACGATGTCGTTCTACCCGGGTGCGAAGATCGGCGTGGTTGGTCCTAACGGCGCTGGTAAGTCGACGATCCTCAAGATCATGGCTGGCCTCGAGCAGCCGTCCAACGGTGAGGCGCGACTGAGCCCCGGATACACCGTTGGCATCCTGCTCCAGGAGCCGCCTCTCAACGAGGACAAGGACGTCATCGGCAATGTGCGCGAGGGTGTAGCGGAGATCTACGGCAAGCTCGAGCGGTTCAACCAGATCTCCGAGGAGATGGCGAATCCCGACGCCGACTACGACAGCCTGCTTGCGGAGATGGGAAAGCTTCAGGACGAGCTCGACCACGCCGACGCGTGGGACCTCGACTCCCAGCTGGAGCAGGCGATGGACGCGCTGCGCTGCCCGCCGCCGGACGCCGACGTCAAGGTGCTCTCCGGTGGTGAGCGTCGCCGCGTTGCCCTGTGCAAGCTGCTCCTCGAGAAGCCCGACCTGCTGCTCCTCGACGAGCCCACCAACCACCTGGACGCCGAGTCCGTGCTGTGGCTCGAGCAGCACCTCGCCAAGTACCCCGGCGCCGTGCTCGCCGTGACCCACGATCGTTACTTCCTCGACCACGTCGCCGAATGGATCTGTGAGGTTGACCGCGGTCGCCTGTACCCCTACGAGGGCAACTACTCGACGTACCTCGAGACCAAGGCGGCCCGCCTCGAAGTGCAGGGCAAGAAGGACCAGAAGCTCCAGAAGCGCCTCAAGGAGGAGCTCGACTGGGTGCGCCAGAACCCCAAGGGCCGTCAGGCGAAGTCCAAGGCCCGTCTGTCTCGCTACGAGGAGATGGCCGCAGAGGCGGAGAAGACCAGGAAGCTCGACTTCGAGGAGATCCAGATCCCGCCGGGTCCGCGACTGGGCAATGTGGTGATCGAGGCCAAGAACCTCAAGAAGGGCTTCGGGGACCGCACGCTCATCGACGGCCTGTCGTTCTCGCTGCCGCGCAACGGCATCGTCGGCGTCATCGGTCCCAACGGCGTCGGCAAGACCACGCTGTTCAAGACGATTGTGGGCCTCGAGCCCCTCGATAGCGGCGAGCTCAAGGTGGGGGAGACCGTGAAGCTGTCCTACGTGGACCAGAGCCGCGGCGGCATCGACCCCAACCAGACCCTGTGGGAGGTCGTGAGCGACGGCCTCGACTTCATCAAGGTCGGCGCGGTGGAGATGCCCTCGCGTGCGTACGTGAGCGCATTCGGCTTCAAGGGCCCTGACCAGCAGAAGCCCGCGGGCGTGCTCTCCGGTGGTGAGCGCAACCGCCTCAACCTGGCGCTGACGCTCAAGGAGGGCGGCAACGTGCTGCTCCTCGA
>ENA-UOVV01000919-UOVV01000919.1-compost-metagenome-genome-assembly--contig:-NODE-919-length-27525-cov-6.242920_pt1 | contig 27525 bp, 29 predicted proteins | sample MGYA00238155_ERZ761577 | MGnify/ENA primary metagenome ERZ761577 (study PRJEB28898, sample SAMN06268775) | compost metagenome | isolation source: Emeryville, CA | place: USA:Emeryville, CA | collected... | reverse complement strand
CTAGCCCGACTCAGGTCGTGCGGGCCCGCCCGGGGGCGCTGCTGACGAAGAACCCGCCGGCCAGAATCAGCGCACCGACGACCGCCACCGGAATCGACCACATCCGGCGATCCGACACCGCCGAATCGCACTGGACGGCGTAGTCGGTGTGCGGCACCACCTCGTTGAGGATCGGCAAGTTGACCGGGTTGGCGCTGTCGGCCTGCCGGGCCGCGGAATCGTCGGCCGCGATCGCGTTTCCGCAACCGATCTTCTGTCCGTCGGGTCCGGAGATCGACACGCCCATCAGCAGGCCCGCCAGCCCAATGACCAACACGACCGCACCCGCCAGCAAAATAAGCCCTCGAAGTTTCATGATCGCAAATATGCCCACTCGGCGATGCCGCGAAACCCACCGGCCATTGGTTCGCCTGATTCGTCGCGACAGCGGCGCAGCGCTTATGTTGGATTCGACTGTCCGTACCACCGCCCGAGAGGAGCGCGACGCTTGGTAGGCCCCTCTTGGTAGGCCAAGGTCTGGTGGTGCTGCTCGCCCTTCTCGCCGCGTTCTTCCTTGCGGTCGGGATCGTGGTGCGGCAGCGCGCCACCCTGGACGTGCCGCCCGACGACGGTGTCAGCAGCGTGATGTTCTTGACGCTGCTACGCCGTCCGCTGTGGTGGGCGGGCACCGCGGCCGCGGTGGCCGGGTACGTGTTCCAGGCCCTCGCGCTGGCCAAGGGCTCGCTGATCGTGGTGCAGCCGATCCTGGTGTCGGCGTTGCTGTTCGCGCTGCCGATGAGCGCGAAGCTGGCCGACCGCCGGGTCACCCGCGCCGAATGGTTGTGGGCGGTGCTGCTCACCGCCGCGCTGACGGTCTTCCTGCTGCTCGCCAAGACCCGGCCCGGTGACTACGAGGCCTCGGTGCCGATGACCGCGACGGTGGCGGTGGTGTGCACCGTGGCGGTCACGGTGTGCGTGGTCATCGCGGTGCGCAAGGCGGGCTGGCGGCGGGCGGTGCTGCTGGCGGTCGCGGTGGGCGTGCTGTTCGGTGTCGTCGCCGTGCTCACCAAGCTCGCCATGCACCTGCTCACCCACGACGGCCTGGTCGCGGTCATCGCGACTCCGGTGCCGTACCTGCTCGCACTGCTCGGTGTGGTGGCGGTGTTCCTGCAGCAGTCGGCGTTCCACGCCGGCTCCCTGCAGACGTCGGTGCCGACGATGCTCGTGCTCGAACCGGTGATCGCGGTGGTGCTCGGCGCGGCGGTGCTCGGCGAGCACCTGACCGTCGACGGGGTGAAGGCGGTGGCGCTCACCGCGGCGATCGTGGCGATGGCGGCGGCGACGGTCGCGCTCGGTCGTGACGAGGGCGCGCTCGAAGAGGAACTCGAGGCAGCGGCAGCGCGGCGCGGGCCCTAGCCCTCCGCCGTCTCGGCGGCGTCGCCCTGGGGCTCGGGGGCCACCGGTCGCAGCGTCGCCCACGCGAAGAACACCAGCGCCACGCCGATCAGCGCGAGCCCGACCCACCAGTTCGCCTCGCTGCCGTACTCGAGGTCGACGGGGTTGGGCACCGGCCCGGCGGAGCCCTGCTCGCGGTCCCGCAGCAGGGCGGGCGCGAACCCGGCGATGGTGAGCACCACGCCGTAGATCGCCATCAGCGCGCCGATGACGTTGCGGATGTCGAACAGGCGGGTCAGCTTGTCGGCCATAAGAACTCCTCGGTCGCGGTCAGTGGAAGATGATGTTCAGGGCGATGGTGAGTGCGAGCGCGACCGCGGCCAGCGGCACCGGCCGGTAGAACCACGGCTTGCCCGCGCTGTCCGGATCGGTGAAGACGTCCTTAGACGTCTCCGAATAGACGAGGCCGACCAGTTCGGTCGCCGGCTTGGGGGTGGTCACCATCGTGACGGCCACGCTGACGACGATGTCGACGACGAATGCGGCCGAGGCCGCCAGGAACGGCACACCTTGGCCCGGCAGATCGAGCACCCCGGTCTCGCCGAGCAGGAAAACGCCCACAGCGGAGAGGGTTCCGGCCACCAGTCCGGTCCAGCCCGCGGTTGAGCTCATCCGCTTCCAGAACATACCGAGGATGAACGTCGCGAACAGTGGCGCGTTGAAGAACCCGAACAGCGTCTGCAGATAGTCCATCAGGTTCGAGTAGCCCGCCGCGATCAGCGCCGTGAAGATCGCCAGGATGGTCGCGACGACCGTCGCCAGCCTGCCGACCAGTGTGTAGTAGCCGTCGGGCCGGTTCTTCACGATGTAGGTCTGCCAGATGTCGTAGCTGAACACTGTGTTGAATGCCGAGATGTTGGCGGCCATCCCGGCCATGAACGAGGCCAGCAGTCCGGCGACGGCGACCCCCAGCAATCCGTTGGGCAGGATGTCGCGGATCATCAGCAGCATCGCGTCGTTGTACGTAACGCCGCCTTCCCCAGTGGTTTTCAGATGGATCATGTCGCCGATCGCCGCGGCGGCGATCATGCCGGGGACGATGATCACGAACGGGATGAACATCTTCGGGAACGTCGCGATGATCGGCGACCGCCGCGCCGCCGAGATCGAGTCCGACGCCATCGCGCGCTGCACCTCGACGAAGTTGGTGGTCCAGTAGCCGAAGGACAACACGAACCCGAGGCCGAACACGATGCCGATCACCGACCAGACCGGGCTGTCGAACCCCGACAGTGCGTTACCCGGCCACGTCGTCAGCTGTTCATTCACCGTCGCGGTCACCCGGCCGTTGGCGTTGACCGCGTTGACCACCTTGTCCTTCAAGCCATTCCAGCCGCCCACCCGGATCAGCCCGAACACAGTCAGCGGTACCAGCGCGGCCAGGATCACGAAGAACTGCAACACCTCGTTGTAGATCGCCGCGGACAGTCCGCCGAGCGTGATGTAACTCAGCACGACGACGGCGGCGACGACCAGCGACAGCCAGCGCGGCCAGCCGACGAGTGCGTTGATCACCGTCGCGAGCAGGAACAGGTTGACCCCCGCGATCAGCACCTGCGCGCACGCGAAGCTGATCGCGTTCACCAGATGCGCGCCGGGACCGAACCGGCGGCGCATGAACTCGGGAACGCTGCGCACCTTGCTGCCGTAGTAGAACGGCATCATCACGACACCGAGGAACAGCATCGCCGGGATGGCGCCGATCCAGTAGTAGTGCATCGTCGACAGGCCCACCTGGGCCCCGTTGGCCGCCATGCCCATGATCTCGATCGCGCCCAGGTTCGCCGAGATGAACGCCAACCCGGTGACCCAGGCCGGCAGCCTGCGCCCGGACAGGAAGAAGTCCAGGCTCGACGAGATCTGACTGCGGGCGATGAACCCGATGCCCAGCACGAACACGAAATAGATCGCCACCAGCAGGTAGTCGAGCCACCCCAGGTTGAGTCGCAGCACAGTCACCAGTTCCCAACTCCTTCGTGGCTCGTACCGAAGACGAACAGAAACAGTCAGAAACTAACAGCTACTAGCGGGCATAACGGGGGAATCCGCGAGATCAGGACCGAATCAGCCCAAACTCTGTTTGATATTGTTCGTTTACCGTATCCGCCGGGAGGGACCGTCGATGCTCGCCGCCGAACGCCGCCAGGCGATCCTGCGCGCGTTGCACGTCAGCGGTGCGGTGCGGGTGTCCGACCTGGCGGCGGCGCTGGATGTCTCGGAGATGACCGTGCGCCGCGATCTGGATGCGATGGACGCCGAGCACCTGTTGCGCAAAGTGCACGGCGGCGCGGTCGCCCGGCACAATCGCGGCGAGGAACCGTGGTCGTCGGTCAAGGCGGCCCAGCACCGCGCGGAGAAGGCCGCGATCGCGACGGCGGCCGCCGCCACCGTCGAGGACGGCATGACGATCGCGATCAGCGCGGGCACCACCACCACCGAGTTCGCCAGGCGGTTGCGGCACCGGCCGTCGATCACCGTGATCACCAATTCGATCAATGTGTTCTCGGTGCTGACCGACCCCGCCCCGGACGGCAGCGACGCCCCGCAGGTCTACCTGTCCGGCGGGGTGCGCACCCCGTCCGATGCGCTCGTGGGACCGGTCGCCGACGCCGCGATCGGGTCGTTCCGGGTGGACGCCACCTATCTGGGCGTGCACGGGCTGGATCTGCAGGCCGGCCTGACGACGCCGAATATCGCTGAGGCGCAGACGAATCGGGCGCTGATCGATATCGCCGCGCGGCTTACCGTGCTGGCCGACCACACCAAGTTCGGCGAGATCGGCACCAACGTCTTCGCCCGGCTGCGCGATGTGGACACGCTGATCGTCGACGACGGGCTGGCCGAGGCGGACCGCGCGCTGATCGGCGCCGAGGTCGGATGCCTCGAGATCGCGGCGGTGTCGTGACCGCGACCCCGACCCGCTGGCCGCTCGCCGACGGGCGCGAGCTGTTGTTCTTCGCGCTGCCCGGACACCACCCCGCACCGGTGCCGGACCGCAGGCCGCTGCCCGCGCGGCCGGACCGGCAGTCGGAGTTGCGGTTCGACGCCGCGACCGGCCAGTGGGTGATCATCGCCGCGCTGCGCCAGGACCGCACCTACAAACCGCCCGCCGAGGCCTGCCCGCTGTGCCCGGGGCCGAGCGGACAGACCAGCGAGATCCCCGCCGCCGACTACGACGTGGTGGTCTTCGAGAACCGTTTCCCCAGCCTGTCCGGTGCCGGGCCGTTCGTGCACCCCGAGGCCGGCCTCGCGACCAGCGCGCCCGGTCACGGTCGCTGCGAGGTGATCTGTTTCTCCAGCGACCACACCGGCTCTTTCGCCGAACTGTCGCCCGCGCACGCCCGGTTGGTGGTCGAGGCCTGGCGGCACCGCACCGCCGACCTGATGGCCCGCCCCGGCATCGCGTACGTGTTCTGCTTCGAGAACCGCGGCGAGGAGATCGGCGTGACGCTGACACATCCGCACGGCCAGATCTACGCCTATCCGTTTGTGCCGCCCCGCGCGGCTGCCATGCTGAGTCGGGCCCGCGAGCACGCCGCGCGCACCGGGCGCAACCTGTTCGCCGACCTGCTCGCCCGCGAGCTGGCCGACGAGGTCCGGGTGGTCGCCCGCAACCACGCGTTCACCGCGTTCGTGCCGTTCGCGGCGCGTTGGCCGGTCGAGGTGCACATCTACCCGAACCGGCACGTACGCAACGTCGTCGAGCTCACCGAAGGCGAGGTGACCGACTTCGCGGACATCTACCTCGACATCCTGGGCCGCTTCGACAGGATGTATTCCACTGCCTTGCCCTATATTTCGGCGCTGCACCAGTATCGCGACGGCGACGGGTACTTCCACGTCGAGTTGATGTCCATCCGCCGCAGCGCCGACAAGCTGAAGTTCCTGGCCGGCTCCGAGTCGGCGATGGACGCCTTCATCAGCGACGTCACCCCCGAGGACGTGGCGCATCGGCTGCGGGAGCTGTGATGGAGATCCGCTACGCGGCGCCGGGCCGGATCAACCTGATCGGTGAACACACCGACTACAACGACGGTTACGCGCTGCCGATCGCGCTCCCGCAGCGCACCACGGTGACCTACACACCCGACGACCGCGACGCGCTGACCGTGCGCAGCGACCGCGAGGACGGCGTGGTCACCGTCGCGCTGCACACCGCGCCGGGCGAGATCACCGGATGGGCCGCCTATGTGGCCGGTGTGGTGTGGGCGCTACGGGCGGCGGGGCATCCGGTGCACGGCGGCACGATGACGATCACCAGCGAGGTCGAAATGGGTTCGGGGGTAGCCTCTTCGGCGGCGCTGGAGTGCGCGGTGCTGGGCGCGCTGACCGAAGCCACGGGAGTGCGAATGGGACCGGTCGACCTCGCGCGCATCGCGCAGCGGGCCGAGAACGACTATGTTGGCGCGCCGACCGGACTGATGGATCAGCTCGCGTCGCTGTGTGGCGAACCCGGCCACGCACTGCTGATCGACTTCCGCGAGCTGACGGTGCGGCCGGTGGCCTTCGATCCCGACGCGGCGGGCATCGCGCTGCTGCTGATCAACTCCCGCGCACCGCACCGCCACGCCGGCGGGGAATACGCCGAGCGGCGCCGGTCGTGCGAGCGGGCGGCGGCCGAACTCGGGGTGGCCTCGCTGCGCGACGTGCAGGACGGCGGGGTAGCGGTGCTGGACCGCGTGTCCGATCCCGTCGCCGCACGGCGCGCCCGCCACATCCTGACCGACAACAACCGCGTCCTGGAAGTCGTTGCGGCGCTGAAGGATCGCGACTTCGCCACGGTGGGGCGGTTGTGGACGGCCTCGCAGGCCTCGATGCGCGACGATTTCGAGATCACCACCGAGCACATCGACCTGATCGCCGACACCGCCGTCGAGGCCGGTGCGCTGGGGGCGCGGATGACCGGCGGCGGATTCGGCGGCTGCGTCATCGCGCTGGTGAACGCCGCGCGCGCCGACGCGGTCGCCGACGCGGTGCGAATGGCGGTGCGCACGGCCGGACACCCCGAGCCGGCGTTCATCCGCACCCGCGCGGGCGCCGGCGCGCAGCGCCTCGGGTAAGTCAGCGCACCTCGAAGGTGACCTCGATGGTGGTGCCCTCCGGGGTGCCGTTCAGATCGACGTGGTCGGCCACGGTGCGGATCAGCACCAGACCCTTGCCACGGGTGCCGGGGTCGGCGGGCGGAGGCTTCCAGGAGCCCGAATCACTCACCCGCACAATCAGATTTGTGTCACGCACCTCGGCCTCGACCCGAACCCGCCCGTTCGCCTGGCCCCGGTAGCCGTGTTCGATGCTGTTGGTGCAGGCCTCGTTGACCACCAGCACTACGTCGGCGATCAGATCATCGGGAAGGTTGTTGGCGCGCAACCAATCCCCGAGACTGCGCCGAATCTCGCCCAACCGGCGACTGTCGGCCTCGCGGTCGATCACCAGCGGCGGCGGGACCGGGCGGAACAGCACCAACGCGACGTCGTCGTCGAAACCCGACTCCGGCGCCAGCCGGGCCAGGATGTGGTCGGCGACCGCCGAGACCGGTTGCTCGGCGGTGTCGGCGAGCACCGCGGCGACGCGCTCGATCTGCAGGTCGATCGGCTGATTGCGGCGCTCGACGAGGCCGTCGGTGTAGATCAACAGGCTCGACCCCGGCGGTAATGGGCGCGACGCCTGCGGGCGAGGCGTGTTGCGCTGCACCGCCAGCGGCACCGAGCGACCGTCGGAGAGCAGTTCCGGCGGTGCCGACGGCCCGGCCAGCAGCGGCGGCACGTGACCCGCGTTGCTGTAGTGCACGGTGTGCGCGGCGGTGTCGACCAGCGCGACGAACACCGTGGTGCAAAACGCATCCGGGATGAACTTGGCCACCGCGTCGAGCTGCTCGAGCACCACCGCGGGCGCGGCACCGGTCAATAACAGTGCGCGTGCCGACGCGCGCAGCTGACCCATCACCGCCGCGGCGGCCAGTCCGCGCCCCACGCAGTCACCGACGGTGATGCCGATGACGTGCTCACCGACCGGCAGCACGTCGTAGAAGTCGCCGCCGATCTCCAGCGGCGTCACCGCAGGCTCGTAGCGCACCGCGAACCCGGGCGGCAGGTCGCTGGGGGGCAGCATTGAGCGCTGCAGGGTCAGCGACGTCTCCCGCGCCGTCTCGAACTGCCGGACGTGCTGCATGGCCAGGCCGAGGTGGCCGACCACCGCCGTGACGAACTGCCGGTCGGCGTCGTTGACCCGTCGCGGCGCGCGGTGCTCGATGCCCACCACGACGTCGCGGGCGCCGGACAGCACCGCGACGAACCCGCGCGTGGTGCCCTCCGACGGCACCGCACCCACCGGGGTGGCGGTCAGCGGCAGCCAGTCGCGGGCGTCCTCGAAGGTGCGCCGCCAGTCCGGGCCCAGGTCGTCCCAACCCCCGACCGCGGGTTCGCCGGCGACGTGCACCGCGGGACCGGTGTCGTCGGCCGGCCACACCACCGCCATCAGCCGCTGGGCGTCCAGCGTCGACCGGCAGTGTGTCAACGTGACCGCCAGCACCTCGTCGATGCTGCGCGCGACGCTGATGGCGGTGGCCAACCGGGCGACGGTGCGCTCCCGCTCGGCCGCCGCCTGGTCGGCGGTGATGTCGCGCAGGGCGCCGATGTAGACGCGGTGCTCGGCACGATCCGCATTGAGCGCGCCGATGCTGAGGGCCACCGCGCGCCGTTCGCCGTCGCGGCACCGGATGACGATCTCGGTGGAGATCCGCCCGTCGCGGCGCAGGGTGTCCAGGCGGGTGGTGGCCGCGCGCACGTCGTCGACCCACGGATACGGCGCCCGATACGGCAGGCCGTCGCGTCCGTAGCCGGTGATCTCGGCGAACGCGTCGTTGATCTCGGTGATCGCGCCGGTGTGATCGGCGACGAAGAAGCCGTCCTGCAGCGAATCCACCGTTATGTATCGCCGTGTGCGGTCGAGAAATCCACGGCGGCTGTCATCGGATGGGGCATGTGGCCTCCCGGGTCGATCACTGCTTCGAACCTTAGCTGCAGTCGCGGCTCGCGGTTAAGCTCTGCCACGCCGCCGTCGTTAGACCGTAAGGATTCGCGTTGTCAGGAACCTCCCCGATCAGCACTTCGATCAGCCACGACGACGGGATCGCTGTGCTGACGGTGAGCGGCGAGGTCGACCTGTCCACGGTGCCGAGCCTCGAGGCGGCCATCGAAGAAGCCTTGGCCGCCAACCCGAAAGCGTTGATCGTCGACCTGACGGCGGTGGACTTCCTGGCCTCTGCGGGGCTGCAGACGTTGGTGGCCACCAGACAACGCCTCGGCGACGGGACGGGTTTCGCCGTCGTCGCCGCCGGTCCGGCCACCGCCCGGCCCATCGAATTGACCGGGCTCGCCGAGTTGCTGACGGTGCGGCCGACCATCGGCGAAGCGATGGCCGCGCTGCCGACATTGGGTTAGAGTTCACCCACGTCACTGATCTTGTTCGCAGCAGGCGCACAGGTCGGGAGAGATAGGACTCAGTATGAGAGTTTGGACTCGCCGTATCGCCGCCGTGGTCGGGGGTGCCGCACTCACCGGAATGGTCGCGCTCACCGCCTCGTGCGCCTCCGAGGAAGAGAAGGCGCCGGAGGAGACCACCACCACCACGACGACCGAGCCGTCGGTCACCCCGACGGAGAAGGCGCCGCGCATCGAACCGGGGCCCAACCCGTTCAGCCCGACGGTGCACGCACCGCCGGCGCCGACGGCGGTTCCCGGCGACAACTAGTCGGGGTTCGGCTCGCCCGGACGTACGCTGACGCCCGTGGGTACGCGGCAGTTGGGCGTGCTGGCGCTGGCCGTTGCGGGCGTGCTGATGCTCGTCTCCGATCTGCGCCCGCCGCACGTCGCGGACGGCCCCGGTCCGATTCCGGGGCCGTACTCGTATCTGCTGGCCAGTTCCACCGATTTCGGTCCGTCGCGCCACCGCGACGCCCAGCTCACCCTGACACTGCGCGATTCTGCCCGTCCCACAACGCTTTTCGACTGGGCATCGGACCGCCAGCTGAACGTGCGGTGGCGGGCCGGCGACAGGTGGGCGGTGGTCGAGGGCACCGCCGACCGGATGGCCGTCGCGTTCGAGGTCGACGTACACGATTACCTCGGCAGGCGCGGCCAGGTGTTCTACGCCTCGCCGCAGCAGCCGGCGATCCCCGCGGCGCTGCGCGGTGAGGTCGACGAGGTGGGCCGCCTCCTCGGCTACCTGCCGCACCGCACCTCGTCGCGGCTGGACATGCTGCCGCTGGACGTGCCCGACAAGGGGTTGACCCCCGAGGGCCTGCGCACCACCTACAACGCCGACGGACTGGCCGCCGACGGTTACACCGGTAAGGGCGTCACGATCGTGTTCTTCGCGTTCGACGGGTTCGACCAGTCCGACCTGGACACCTTCGCCGACAAGTACCGGTTGCCGAGGTTCGTGCCCGAGGTGGTCGGCGGCGAACTCGACGAACCGCGCGGGGAGACCACGATGGACCTCGAGGTCGCGCACGCGATCGCGCCGGACGCGCGCAAGGTGGTGTTCAGCGCCCAGTCGACGATCGAGGGTGACGGCGCGTTCGAGAAGATCGGCCAGCTGCTGGACGAGGCCGACCGCCGCTATCCGGGCGCGGTGTGGAGCTTTTCGATCGGCTGGGGCTGCGACAAGCTCGTCACCGTCGCCGACCTCGCGCCGGTGCGCGCCGCGTTGGCCAATGCGCAAGAGCACGGCACGACGGCGTTCAACGCCAGCGGCGACCTGGCCGGCCTGGAGTGCAAGGGCGGTGACGACTGGTCCTCGCCACCGGGCGCCTCCGACGTCGGCCTGGACTCGATCGCGTCGCTGCCCGAGATGACCGACGTCGGCGGCACCACGCTGTCCACCGACCGCACCGGCCGGTGGCTGTCCGAACAGGCCTGGTTCGACGTGCCGCTGTCGGTGGGCACCGGCGGCGGGGTGTCGGCGCTGTTCGAGCGGCCCGACTGGCAGCGCCGGGTGCTGCCCGACCGCGACACCGACCGCCGGCTGACCCCCGATGTCGCAGCGGTCGCCGACCCGTTCACCGGCGTGCGGATCGTGTTCGAGGGCCACGATCTGGTCGGCGGCGGCACCTCGCAGTCGGCGCCGATCTGGGCCGGGCTGGCCGCGGTGATGAACCAGTACCTGCTCGACAACGGGGGACGGCTGATCGGCGCGCTGAACCCGCAGCTGTACCGGATCGCGGCGGGCGCCCCGCTGCCGGCGTTCCGCGACGTGATCCTCGGCGGTAACGCCGTCGAGGACGCCGCGCCGGGCTACGACCTCGTGACTGGGCTGGGCACCCCGGACGTCGACAACCTGGCCCGCAATCTGCTCACCCTGCAGAGGAGCGGTGCATGACCGAAGGCCCCGTCGAGATCCCCATGACCGAGTGCCGGGTGTGCAAGGTGGACGTGCCCGCCGGCGAGTACTGCGGGTTGTGCGGCTGCCACCTGACCCCGCGGCGCGCCGAGGGTCCGGACTGGTTGCGGATGCGCAACTTCGGCGCCGCGCCTACCGAGCACCTGTTGCAGCCGTCGGTGACCAGTTCGCTGTTCCCTCATCTGCCGGACCGGTCGCGCACCGCGTTTCGCATCGGCCTGCTCGTCGTGGTGGCTGCGCTGGCGGTGTGCACGGTCCTGCGGTTACCCGCCGCGCTGGTGACGGTCTCGGCGCTCGGACTGCCGCTGCTGTTCCTGTTGTATCTGCGCGAGTCCGACGCCGATCGCGACTTCCCGGTCGGCACCCTGGTGCTCACCGCGGCGCTCGGTATCGCACTCGCGGTGGGCTGGGTGTTGTTGACCGGCAGGATGGTTGCCAAGGCCTACGGCATCGAGTTGGGCGCGGCGGTGGTCGGGGCGCGCATGCTGCAGATGGGCATCCTGATCCCGATCGGTGGGGTGCTGCTGATGCTGGCACCCGCGGTGATTGTCCGGCTGGTGCGGCCACACACGCGGGAATCGTTGGACGGCTTTATGATTGGCGCCCTTGGCGCGATGGTGTTCACCGCCGCGGCGACATTGACCCGGCTGGCACCGCAGTTCGGCACCGGCGTGGTGAGCAGGCGACCGCTGGAGAGCCTGATCGTGGAGGCGGGTATCAGGGGCGTCGCGGTACCCCTGACCGCCGCCGCCGCGGGCGGATTGATCGGTGTCGCACTGTGGTTCACACGGCCCGACAGCAAGAAGGACCAGCATCCCGGTGTGGTGCGGGCGCTGCTGGTCGGTTTCGCGGTGGCGGTGCTGGCGGTGTTCGTGGCGCTGGGCCTGATCGACGTCGCGCACGTCCCCCAGATGCTGATGCTGGTGCTGTATCTGGTGCTGGCGTTGGTGGCGCTGTTGCTGTTGCGGATCGGCCTGCAACTGGCGCTGCTGCACGAGGCGCACGACGAGATCCGGTCGGACGAGCCGCTGTTGTGCACGCACTGCGGTCACGTGGTGCCCGATATGGCGTTCTGTCCGGCGTGCGGGGTGGCGACGCGGGCGTCGTCGCGGTCGTCGCGGCGGGAGCGGCGCGAGGCGCGGCCGGTGCGCGCCGATGATCCCGACGATCAGACGGGCGGGCCGTGAGCGCCGCCACGGAGGTCTTCCCGGGCGCGGTGCTGCCCGGCCGCTACGCGGCCCCCGCGCCGCGGCCCACCTCACGGGTGCGGGTGGTACTGATCTGGTTCGTCGCGATCGCCGTCGTCGCGGCGGCGCTGGTCGGGCTGTCGGCCAAGATGACCAAGCCGCCGGCGCGCTACGTCTGCCCGCCGGACTGCGGTCACCCGCCGACCGGCGTGCCGGTCGAGATCAACCCGCGCTTCACCGCGCCCGACGGGTCGTTCTCGGTGGCGTATCCGGCGCCCAGGTCGGCGTACCGGATCACCCTGAAACCCAACGGTGTCACCGCGGACTTCCTGGCCGGCGACGGCGGCACCATGCAACTGTTCAGCGAGCCCGCCAACGGCCGCGAACCCCGCGACATCGCCAAGGAGTTGGTCAAGCGCACCTTCCCGGACACCCGCACCGCCTACGAGATCCCCAACGCGATGGTCGGGTACCAGCCCGGCTACGGCGAGGTGGCCGACTGCTGGCCGCAGGGTGCCAATGCCAGTTATCTGAGGATGCGGGTGATGGTGCTGGTGGCGGTCAAGAACGACCTGGCGTTGATCGCCGCGGCCGTCGGCCCGTATCACGCCTTCGGCCCGGAATTCGGCTTCGGCAAGCCGTCCGGGGCGAACCTGCAGATCGCCCTGGACATGGGCAAGTACGTCAACAGCTTCACCTGGCGGGGCGATCCCAGCCGGTGACCTGCTGGCCGTGGGTGGTGGCCCACCATCCGGTCGGCGAGGTGAACAGGACGAAGTAGGCGACGGTGGCGGTCGCCGCCGCCAGCGTGACGGTGACGATCAGTCGGGCCAGCAGTCTCACCAGCGGCCGGTCCATGGCAACCTCACCCGGCCAGCGCGGGGGAACCGTGGTAGCCCCGCGTGGCGGCGAGGTGGGCCAGCCGCTCCCGCAGCTGCTTGCGACCGCGGTGCAGCCGCGACATCACCGTACCCAGTGGGGCACCGGTCAGTTCGGCGATCTCCTTGAAGCGGTAGCCCTCCACGTCGGCGTAGTACACGGTCACCCGCAGTCGTTCCGGCAGTGCGGCCAGAGCGCCGCGAATCTCGTTGTCGGGCAGCCGATCCATCGCGAAGTCCTCGGCGGACCGCAGACCGGTCGAGGTGTGTTCGGCGGATGTCGCCAGCAGCGTGTCGGTGAGTTCGTCGGTCGGGCACTCCTGCGGCCGGCGCCGCTGCTTGCGGTACCCGTTGATGTAGCTGTTGACCATGATCCGGTACAGCCAGGCGCCGAAGTTGGTGCCGCTGTGGAAGCGGTCCAGCGCGGCGTACGCCTTGGCCAGCGTCTCCTGCACCAGATCCTCGGCGTCGCAGTGGTTGCGGGTGATCCGCAACGCCTGCTGATGCAGCTTGGGCCGCAACCGGACCACGTCGCGGATGAACATCTCGATCCGCTCCGCATCGGACGTCGTTGGCGGGAGGGATGTTTCGGCGATCAGCGAATGGGTCATGGTGGCACTCCTTCGACGGCGGGGCTGTTCTCACAGCATGGGCGTCGAAGGTGGCCGGTGTCGCCACCGCTCACTTCAACATCGCGGCACGGCTAGCCGCAATCGAGCTCTTACCGCTAGCCGGTAGTGACCGTCAGACGGCCGCGGCCACCTTGGCCGCGGCGTGTTCGGGCATCGGCTCATAGCGAGCGAACGACCTGGTGAACGACCCCGCGCCGTGGGCCAGTGAGCGCAGGTCGATCGCGTAGCGGGTGAGTTCGACCTCGGGGATCTCGGCCTTGACCACGGTGCGGCCCTCGCCGACCCGGTCGGTGCCGAGTACCCGCCCGCGCCGGCCGGCCAGGTCGCTCATCACGGCCCCGACGAAGTCGTCGGGCACCACGATCGACACGTCGTCGACCGGTTCGAGCAGGGTGATCTTGGTCGCCGCGGCCGCCTCCTTCAGCGCCAGCCCGCCGGCCACCTGGAACGCGAAGTCCGACGAGTCGACGCTGTGTGCCTTGCCGTCGAACAGCGTCACCCGGATGTCGACGACGGGATAGCCGTGCGCGACCCCCTTCTCCATCTGGGCGCGCACCCCCTTCTCGACGCTCGGGATGAACTGGCGCGGCACCGCGCCGCCGACCACCTTGTCGACGAACTCGAAACCCGAGCCCTCGGGCAGCGGCTCCACCTCGATGTCGCACACCGCGTACTGGCCGTGCCCGCCGGACTGCTTGACGTGCCTGCCGTGCCCTTTTGCCTTGCCCGCGAACGTCTCTCGCAGTGGTACCCGTAGTTCGACGGTGTCCACGGCCACACCGTAGCGGCGCGACAGCGCGTCGAGCACCACCGAGGCGTGCGCCTCCCCCATGGTCCACAGCACGATCTGGTGTGTCTCGGGGTTCTGCTCGATGCGCAGCGTCGGGTCCTCGGCGGCCAGCCGGGCCAGGCCAACCGACAGTTTGTCCTCGTCGGTCTTGGCGCGCGGTTCGACGGCGATCGGCAGCAGCGGTTCGGGCATCGACCACGGCTTGAGCACCAGCGGATCGGACTTGTCCGACAGCGTGTCCCCGGTCTCGGCGCGGCTCAGTCGCCCGATGGCGCAGATGTCGCCGGCCACCGCCAGCGGTGCGGGTCGCTGCTGCTTGCCGAGCGGGAAGGACAGCGCCCCGATGCGCTCGTCCTCGTCGTGGTCTTCGTGGGCGCCCGACGACCCGTTGCTGGGCAGGCCGCCGAAGAACGAGGAGAAGTGCCCGGAGACGTGCACGGTCGCGTCCGGGGTGATGGTGCCGGAGAACACCCGGACCAGGCTGAGCCGCCCGACGTACTGATCCGAGGTGGTCTTGACGACCTCCGCGAGCAGCGGTCCCGTCGGGTCGCAGGCCAGCCGTTCGCGCGGCTTGCCGTGGGGAGTGAACACCTCGGGCAGCGGATGCTCGGCCGGGGGCGGGAAGGCGCTGGTGATGATCTCCAGCAGTTCCATGGTGCCGACGCCGGTGGTCGAGCACGCGGGGATGACCGGGAAGAACGACGCCCGCGCGATGGCCTTCTCCAGGTCGTCGATCAGCACCGACTGGTCGATGTCCTCGCCGCCGAGGTAGCGATCCATCAGCGTCTCGTCCTCGGACTCCTCGATGATCCCCTCGATCAGGCTGCCGCGCATCGTCTCGATCGTGTCGGCGTAGGAGGCGTCCGGGGCGTGGGTGTTGGTGCGCTTACCGTCGGCGTACTCGTAGTGGTTGCACGTCAGCAGCCCGATCAGCCCGGTGCACGGCGAGTCGGCGGGCAGATACAGCGGCAGCACCTTGTCGCCGAACGCCTGCTGTACCGAGGCCAGCACGTTCTCGTAGTTGGCCCGCGCGTGGTCGAGTTTGGTGATCACCACCGCGCGCGGCATGCCGACCTGGCTGCACTCCGCCCACAGCGACTTGGTCGGCTCGTCGACGCCCTCGTTGGCCGCGACCACGAACAGCGCGCAGTCGGCCGCCCGCAGCCCGGCGCGCAGTTCGCCGACGAAGTCGGCGTAGCCGGGGGTGTCGATGAGGTTGACCTTGATGCCGTCGTAGGACAGCGACGCCAGGGCCAACCCGACCGAGCGCTGCTGGGAGATCTCGGCCTCGTCGCTGTCGCAGACGGTGGTGCCGTCGACGACCGAGCCGGGTCTGGTCAGCACGCCGGCGGCCACCAGCAGCGCCTCGACGAGCGTCGTCTTGCCGCCACCCGATGGGCCCACCAACACCACATTGCGGATGGCGGCCGGACTGTCCGCGGTGGGCGCGGCTCCGGACTGGGAAGTTGTCGTCTTGTCGGCCATGACGGGTCCTTCCCGGGAAGCGACGGTGCCTCCCGTTCTGTGATCCACAATTCCCCGAACCGGGACGCAGCACAAGGGATTCGGCGGATTCTCCCTAGAGCATCCGGGCGAGGTGGCCGTTGCGGTGGATGAGGGTGTGGCGCAGCACCAGCCCGACGTGTATCGCGACGGCGGCCAGCAGCACCAGCTGCGCCGCGAGGTGCAGCGCCAGCCAGTCGTCGCCGAGCGCCAGCAGCACCAGCCCGGAGGCGGGCACCACGAACAGCAGCGTCAACAGCGCCTGCTCCAGCACGCCCTCGAGCCTGCGCTCACCGGGCGACAGGTGTTCGGCCCACGGCGGCAGCGGCGTCAGCCGCCGCCACAGCACGCGCAGCGTCGCCAGCAACAGTATCGAAAGCCCCAGCAGCACATGCACTTCCGGCAGCGACAGGCCGGGTTCGGCAAAGAGCGCGGACAGCCCGTCATCGCCGGCGGCGTCGCGCAGTCGGTCGATCTCATCCTCGAACAACCGCTCGGCGGCCTCGCCCTGCGCCTCGATCATGTCCTCGAACGCGTCGATGCGCTCCCGCTGCGGGTTGTCGGTGGACATCGTCAGGCCGATGGCGAACTGGGCGATCAGCGCGGCGACCGTGAGCCAGTGCAGCGTCTTGGTGACGCGGCCGTAGCCCTGCGCGCCGGTGTCACTCACGGGTCAGGCCGCCCACGACGCCCACCGGGTCACCCGCACCACCACGACGGGCCCGTCCAGTGCAACGCGTTGGTACTGAACGTATTTGCTACGCAGCAGTCGGTAGCCGGTGGCCATCTCGTCGCCGCGTTCGTGGACCTCGGCGAGGCCGTCGGCACGCACCCACCACAGCCTGCCCCAGTCGTCCTCGTAGTGGTCGACGAGCAGGCTCACCTTCGGGTTGGTCTCGATGTTGGTCAGCCGGCGCAGCCGTCGGGTGCTCTTCCGTTTGGCGTCGACGGCGGTGTACACGGTGGTGGCGTCGGCTGTGGTGTGTACCGCGAAGACCACCGGAACCACGTGCGGGGTGGCATCCGGCGCCGCGGTGGCCAGCATCGCCACCTGCGCTTCGGCGAACCTGGCCGCAGCGTCGAAGTCGGCCATGGGGTACAGCCTATTGCGATGTGATGGTGAGTCATCTCACCGCGCCGTACCCCGTGCCGGCCGCGCGGCGTTGCACACGGTGTAGCCCGGCCCGGCTCCATCACCACGGCGGCGCGCACCGCCGGTGATTGGTGGCACTGAGTGGTGCCCTGACTAGTTGCGCGGGTTGGGGTTGCCCGGCCGCTGCGGTGCGACGCTCAGCGGCGAACGGGTGACCGGCGTGCGCGTCACGCCGATCTCGGGTTCCTTGGTGGCGCGCGGGGTGCGCGGCACGATCACCTGCGCCGGCGGCGGGGGCGCCTCGGAGGTCTCCGGCGGCGGGGGCGGCGGTGGTGGTGGGGGTGGCGCGCTGGTCGTCGCCGACGGGGCGATGGTCGTCGTCGGCGCCGGCGGTGTCACCGGGGTGGTCTCCTCGACCGTGGCCCCCGTCCCGCGAAACACCAGCAGCACCGCCGACACCACCAGCGCGATCGCCGCGACCGTCGTCGCGATCAGCGCGGTGAGGCCCTGCCCGGTGCGGTACCAGGGCACCGGGGCGGGCTCGAAGCGCCAGGTGGAGGCGTCGAACGCGTCGAAGCCGGCGTCCCAGCGTTGCGCCGGCTCCGGGGGCTCCCACTGGTCGTCGGCGGGTGCCGCAGCCGCTGGGTCGACGTACGGCACCTCGGCTTCGCCGATCAGGTAGCCGAAATCCCCCTGGGCCTCGCGTTCAGCCACACAGTGATGCTAGCGGTGGTACCTGCGCAAACGGCGGGCGACCGAAGTCTTGCGCGATCCACCGTCCGGGCGCGACGGCCGCGATAGGGTGTCCAGCGCCCGTTCACCGCGGCGTCACCGCAGGGTCGGCACGCCGCCATCCGGACATCGGAAGGTTCGCCTATGAGGTTCTCACGGTTGGTGGCGGCGTGCGCCGCGTCTGTCGTTGTGCTCGGCGGTCTGGTGGCCTGCGCGCCGCCGGAGAAGGAGGACTCCGGCGAGCAGACCCAGTCCGGGGTGTCGGCCCGCGAGGCCACCTCGGCCGAGGACTTCGGCGGGCTGGACGGTCTGATTGAGGCGGCCAAGCGCGAGGGCGAGCTCAACGTGATCGCGCTGCCACCGGATTGGGCCAATTACGGCGAGATCATCAAGGCCTTCTCCGACAAGTACGGCATCAAGGTGAACTCGGCGCAGCCCGACGCCGCCAGCCAGGACGAGATCAATGCCGCCAACCAGCAGAGGGGCAAGAGCTCCGCGCCCGACGTGTTCGACCTGGGCCAGTCGGTGGCGCTGGCCAACACCGACATGTTCGCGCCCTACCAGGTCAGCGTGTGGGACGACATCCCGGCCGCCTACAAGGATCCCGACGGCAAATGGGTCAACGACTACGGCGGCTACATGTCGATCGGCTTCGACTCGGCCAAGGTGCCGGCGGTGACGTTGGTCGACGATCTGCTCAAGCCGGAGTTCCGCGGCAAGGTCGCGCTCAACGGCGATCCCACCCAGGCCGGTGCGGCGTTCTCCGGGGTGCTGATGGTGGCGCTGTCGCAGGGCGGGTCGGCCGACGACATCGCGCCCGGCGTGGAGTTCTTCCGCAAGCTGCGCGAGGCGGGCAACTTCCTGCCCGTCGACCCCACCCCGGCCACCATCGAGTCCGGCCAGACCCCGGTGGTGATCGACTGGAACTACCTCAACGCCGCCGAGACCAAGAAGCTGCCGTCGTGGCAGGTGTTCGTGCCGTCGGATTACCCGGTGGCGGGCTACTACTACCAGGCCATCAACAAGGACGCGCCGCACCCCGCGGCGGCACGGCTGTGGCAGGAGTTCCTGTTCAGCGACGAGGGCCAGAACCTGTACGCGGCGGGCGGGGTGCGCCCGGTGCGGGCGGACAACATGCTCGCCGACGGCAAGCTCGACCCGGCGGTGGCCGCCTCGATCCCGGTGGTGGACGGCCCGGTGACGGTGCCCAGCCCGGAGCAGACCCAGAAGGCCACCCAGTACCTGTCCGAGCACTGGGCGCAGGCGATCGGATGACGTGTCGGCGCTGAGCCTGCGACGGGTCCGCGACGCGTTGCCGCTGCTGCCGTTCCTGGCCGTCGTCGTGGTCTTCCTGCTGATCCCGACGGTCACGGTGATCGTCAACGCGTTCGTCGACGACGGCGGGTTCTCGCTGGCCCGCATCGAGGCGTTGTTCAGCCCGACCGCGCTGTCGGCGCTGGGCAAGAGCGTGCTGCTGTCCGGCAGCACGGCGCTCATCGGCGCGGTGTTCGGGGCGGTGCTGGCGTGGCTGGTGATCGACAGCCCGCCGGAGTCGATGCTGCGCCGGGCGGTGCTGTCGGTGTGCAGCGTGCTGGCCCAATTCGGCGGTGTAGCACTGGCTTTCGCGTTCCTCGCCACCGTCGGGCTGAACGGCGTGCTGACGCTGTGGGTGCAGCACCTGTTCGGCTTCAACCTGGCCGGTTCCGGATGGCTGTACAGCGTCAGCGGGCTGATTTTGGTGTACACGTACTTTCAGATCCCGCTGATGGTGATCGTGTTCGTGCCCGCGCTGGAAGGCCTGCGCGACCAGTGGCGCGAGGCGGCGTTCAGCCTGGGCGCGTCGCGCTGGCAGTACTTCCGCGAGGTGGCCGTGCCGCTGCTGACGCCGGCGTTCCTCGGTTCGGCGCTGCTGTTGTTCGCCAACGCGTTCGCGGCCTACGCCACCGCGGCCGCGCTGGTCAGCCAGGGCAGCCCGATCGTGCCGCTGCTGATCCGGGCCGCGTTGACCAGCGAGATGGTGCTCGGCCAGTCCGGCTTCGCCTATGCGCTGGCGCTGGAGATGATCGTCGTCGTCGCGGTGGTGATGATCGCCTACAACGCGTTGGTCCGCCGCACCGCGAGGTGGCTGCGATGAGCAGGCGGCTGCTGCGCGGCGCGGCATGGCTGGGGTTCGGGCTGTTCTTCCTGTTCCCGCTCTACGCGATGGCCGACTTCTCCACCCGCAACCTGCTCGCCGGAGGGCGCACGCTGCGCGCGTGGGCGAACCTGGTCGTCGACGATGCGCTGTATCAGGCGATCGTGGTGTCGCTGGCGCTGTCGGCGCTGACGGTGATCGCGATGCTGGTGCTGCTGGTGCCGACGCTGATCTGGGTGCGGCTGCGGGCGCCGTGGGCCAAGGGTCTGGTCGAGTTTCTGTGCCTGCTGCCGTTGACGATTCCGGCGCTGGTGATCGTCGTCGGGCTGCGCAACGTCTATCTGTGGGTGACGTACTTCCTCGGCGAGTCGGCGCTGACGCTGACGTTCGTCTACATCGTGGTGGTGCTGCCGTTCGCGTACCGCGCGCTGGACGCGGCGCTGGCGGCGATCGACCTGCGCACGCTCGCCGAGGCCGCGCGTTCGCTGGGGGCGGGCTGGACGACCACGATCCTGCGGGTGGTGGTGCCCAACATCTGGCCCGGCATCCTGTCCGCGGCGTTCATCTCGATCGCGGTGGTGCTCGGCGAGTACACGATCGCGTCGCTGTCCGGCTATCAGACCCTGCAGGTGGAGATCGTGGCGATCGGCAAGTCCGACGGCCCGACGTCGGTGGCGGCGTCGCTGGCCGTGCTGGTGTTCGGCTTCGCGCTGCTGCTCGCGCTGTCGCTGGCCACCCGCGGACGCCGGCGCCGACTCACGACAGGAGTGACCGAATGACGACCCCCGGTGTCGCCGTCGAACTGGTCGAGCTGACCCGCGTGTACGGCACCGTCAAGGCGCTCGACGGCCTGAGCCTGCGCATCGAGCCCGGTGAGCTGGTGGCGCTGCTGGGGCCGTCGGGGTGCGGCAAGACCACCGCGCTGCGCATCCTGGCCGGCCTCGACGAGGCCACCTCGGGCGCGGTGAAGGTGGACGGCAAGGACATCAGCGGTGTGCCCGCCAACAAGCGCGACATGGGCATGGTGTTTCAGGCCTACAGCCTGTTCCCGCACCTGACGGTGCTCGACAACGTGGCGTTCGGGTTGAAGATGCGTCGAAAGGCCAAGGCCGACAGGCTGTCTCGGGCCAAGGAGATGCTGGAGCTGGTGGGCCTGTCCGAGCACAGCCACAAGTACGCCAGCGAACTGTCCGGCGGGCAGCAGCAGCGGGTGGCGCTGGCCCGGGCGCTGGCGATCCAGCCGCGCGTGCTGCTGCTCGACGAACCGCTGTCGGCGCTGGACGCCAAGGTGCGCACGCAGCTGCGCGACCAGATCCGGCGGGTGCAGCTGGAGGTGGGCATCACCACGCTGTTCGTCACGCACGACCAGGAGGAGGCGCTGGCCGTCGCCGACCGGGTCGGGGTGATGAACCGGGGCCGGCTCGAGCAGTTGGCCGCGCCCGCCGAGCTGTACGCCAACCCGGCGACGCCGTTCGTCGCGGAGTTCGTCGGCCTGAACAACAAAGTGGCCGCGCGAGTTTCGGGCGGCACGGCCGACGTGCTGGGCACCGTGGTGCCGACGCTGCCGGGTTCGGTCGCGTCCGGCGAGGGGCTGGCGATGGTGCGGCCGGAGTCGGTGACGGTGACCGCGGACCCGGCGGGCTCCGCGCGGGTCAGTTCGGTGGCGTTCCTCGGCCCGACATCGCGGGTCTACGTGACGCTGCCCGACGGCGAGGTGATCGGCGCCCAGTTGACCAGCGTGGCGGCGCGGGCGTTCGCCCCGGGCGACCCGGTCACCGTCGGCGTCGACGCCGACGGCGTGCTTGTCGTGCCGTCCTGATCAGATGTCGAGGACCGGCTCGATGCCCAGGTCGCGGTAGGTAACCAGCGCGACGAACGGCACATTGCGGGCCGCAAACCGCTTGGCGGCGCCGTCGCCGCGGTCGACCATCGGGATCACCCCGGTGACGACGGCACCCGCGGCGGTCACCCGCTCGTAGGCGATCTCCGTCGAACCGCCGGTGCTGATCACGTCGTCGACGAGCAGCACCCGGGTGCCCGGCTCCAGCCGGGTGCCCTCGATCCACTGCTCGCGGCCGCGCTTCTTCTGCTCCTTGCGCACCGAGAACCAGGCCTTGCCGGTGACCATCGCGACGCCGTGCGCCAGCGGGTCGGCACCCATGGTCAGCCCGCCGACCGCGTCGAACTCGATGCCGTGCAGCTGGGCCAGGTCGGCGACGGCCTGGCTGACGATCCGCAGCCGCTCACCGGTGTCGATGGCGTACTTGCCGTCGATGTAGTCGTGCGACAGCTGACCGCTGGCCAACCGGAACGGCTCCTCGCGGTGCTCGTAGCCCCGGGTGCGGATCAGGTCGAAGGCCGCCTGCCAGGTGTCGGGGCGGTTTGCGGGCGAGGTGGCTGCGGACATAACCGGATGGTATTTCAGGCCTGCCGGGCCAGCCGGGTCAGCTCCACGGCGGCCGAACGCAATTCGTCGGGCGAACCCAGCGGCGCCGGGAAGCCGATCCGGGTGTAGGCCTTGCCGCGTTCGGTGTTCAGCCGCAGGTCCAGCCCGTAGCGGTCGATGGCGGTGCAGGTCGCCTCGGTGGCGTCCGGATAGCCGCCGAGCCGCCGGGCCATCGCGAGCAGGGCGTCGGCATGGTCGGCGTTGAGGTGGTCGATCGCGCCGCCGGCGTGCGGGCGCACCGGATCGGGTTCGGCGGCGGTGTAGTCCGCGCCGGTCGCCGAGTCCATCCGCCCGTATCCGCCCACCCAGCGCACCCGGTCGACGCGCAGCACCCAGACGGTGAAGTCGCTGTAGTCGATGTAGTACTTCGCCGCGGGCACCGCCGCCAGGTGCGCCTCGCGCGCGGCGTCCAGCTCGGCGCCGGTGGGTGCGTGCGCGACGCCGGCCAGCGTGATGCGGCCCCTGGCCAGCGGGTCCGGATCGGAGTCCGGGCCGACGATCGCGATGCTGGCCCGCGGGTCGGTGGCCAGGTTGCGGCCGTGTTCGGCCAGATTCGACACGCACAGCACCGGCGCCCCGTCGAGCAGCCCGTACGTGACGAACGACGCCCACGGATCGCCGTCGGCGGTCAGCGTGGCCAGGGTGCCGGAATTCGTTGCGGCGGCGATTGATCGCGCTTCCTCGGCGGCCGACGGCCGGGCCTGGTTGACCACCTCGGTCAGCGGCGGCGGGATCGTCGGGGCGTCGCCGGGATCGCCGTGGTCACGAGTAGTCACGCAGCGAACCCTATCGAAGTCGCTTGGCGCGGCGGGTCCGGCGAGCGGAGAATTTGCAGCGGTTCAACCATCGCTTCCGTGGGTAGGTGTGAAACCGTATGGACCAACGCAGCGGTGCCTCAAATCCCGACGTCGAACATGACCCGGCGGAGGGCAGCCACGTTGAGGCCGGTGTCGTCGAGCACCCGACCGCGCAGGACTTCGGCCACGCCCGGGTGCTGCCCGAGGACCGCATCTGGTTCAAGCGCGCCGTGTTCTACGAGGTGCTGGTGCGCGCCTTCTACGACTCCAACGCCGACGGCATCGGCGACCTGCCTGGGCTGACCGAACGTCTCGACTACCTCAAATGGCTTGGGGTGGATTGTATTTGGCTGCCGCCCTTCTACGACTCGCCGCTTCGCGACGGGGGCTATGACATCCGTGACTTCTACAAGGTGTTGCCGGAGTTCGGCACCGTCGACGACTTCGTGAACCTGCTCGACGCCGCCCACCGCCGCGGCATCCGCGTCATCACCGATCTGGTGATGAACCACACGTCAGACCAGCACCCGTGGTTCCAGGAGTCGCGCCGCGACCCCGACGGGCCCTACGGCGACTTCTACGTCTGGAGCGGCACCGCCGACAAGTACAAAGAGGCGCGGATCATCTTCGTCGACACCGAGGAGTCCAACTGGACCTTCGACCCGGTGCGTCGGCAGTTCTACTGGCACCGGTTCTTCTCCCATCAGCCCGACCTCAACTACGACAACCCGGCGGTGCGCGAGGCGATGCTCGACGTGCTGCGGTTCTGGCTGGACCTCGGCATCGACGGGTTCCGGCTCGACGCGGTGCCGTACCTGTTCGAGCGGGAGGGCACCAACTGCGAGAACCTGCCCGAGACGCATGCGTTCCTCAAGCACTGCCGCAAGGTGATCGACGACGAGTATCCGGGCCGGGTGCTGTTGGCCGAGGCCAACCAGTGGCCCGCCGACGTGGTCGAGTACTTCGGCGATCCGAGCACCGGCGGTGACGAGTGCCACATGGCGTTCCACTTTCCGCTGATGCCACGCATCTTCATGGCGGTACGGCGCGAGTCGCGCTTCCCGATCTCCGAGATCCTCGCGCAGACACCGGACATCCCGGAGATGGCGCAGTGGGGCATCTTCCTGCGCAACCACGACGAGTTGACGCTGGAGATGGTCACCGACGAGGAGCGCGACTACATGTACGCCGAGTACGCCAAGGATCCGCGGATGAAGGCGAACGTCGGCATCCGCCGGCGGCTGGCACCGCTGCTGGAGAACGACCGCAACCAGATGCAGTTGTTCACCGCGCTGCTGCTCAGCCTGCCCGGGTCGCCGGTGATCTACTACGGCGACGAGATCGGCATGGGCGACATCATCTGGCTCGGCGACCGCGACGGCGTGCGCACCCCGATGCAGTGGACACCGGACCGCAACGCCGGCTTCTCGACCGCCAACCCGGGCCGGTTGTACCTGCCGCCCAACCAGGACCCGATCTACGGCTACCAGTCGGTGAACGTCGAGGCGCAGCGCGACAGCTCGACGTCGCTGCTGAACTGGACCCGCACCATGCTGGCCGTGCGCAGGCGCCACGACGCGTTCGCGCTCGGCACGTTCCGCGAGCTCGGCGGGTCGAACCCATCGGTGCTGAGCTACGTACGCGAACTGGAGGGCCACCACACCGTGCTGTGCGTGAACAACCTGTCGCGGTTCCCGCAGCCGATCGAGCTGAACCTGCAGCAGTGGAACGGCTACACCCCGATCGAGATGACCGGCCATGTGGAGTTCCCGCGCATCGGCCACCTGCCCTACCTGCTGACGTTGCCGGGGCATGGGTTCTACTGGTTTGAACTGCGCGAGCCCGAACCGGAACCTGGAGAGCAGACGTGAACCTGACGTTCGACCAGTGGCTGCCGCAGCAGCGGTGGTACGCCGGACGCAGCCGCGAGTTGGCCACGATCGCGCCGGCGGTCGTCGTGGCCCTGCGCGACGACCTCGACCTGGTGCTGCTCGACGTCGCCTACACCGACTCCTCGACCGAGCGCTACCAGGTGCTGATGCGCTGGCTGCCCGCCGACCAACCGGCCCCGGTCGCCGACGAGTTCATCAACGTCGCGACCATCGGCACCGACGGCGACCGCACCGCCTACGACGCGCTCTACGATCCCGCCGCGGCGCAGTACCTGCTGTCGCTGTTCGACCAGTCGGCCACGGTCGGACCGGCGCAGACCCCGGTGCGCTTCGTGAAGGAGCCCGGGGTGACGCTGCCGGTCGACATCGCGCCGCGGGTGTCGTCGGCCGAACAGTCCAACACCAGCGTGGTGTTCGAAGAGGACGCCATCCTCAAGGTGTTCCGCCGCGTCACGCCCGGCGTGAACCCCGACATCGAGCTCAACCGGGTGCTGGCGCGGGCGGGCAACCCGCACGTCGCGCCGCTGCTCGGCGCCTTCGAGACGACGCTCGACGGCCGGCCGTATGCGCTGGGGATGGTGGCCGCGTTCGCGGCCAACTCCGCGGAAGGCTGGGACATGGCGATCGCCAGCACCCGCGATCTGTTCGCCGAGGGCGACCTGTACGCCGACGAGGTCGGCGGCGACTTCGCCGGCGAGTCCTACCGGCTCGGTGAGGCGGTCGCCGCCGTGCACGCGACGCTCGCCGAACACCTCGAGACCGCCACCGCGCCGTTTCCCACCGACACGATGACCGAGCGGTTGGCGGCGGCCGCGGCGGCGGTGCCCGAACTGGCGCAGTTCGCGCCGCTGATCGAGGAGCGCTACCGCAAGCTCGCCGACGAGACGATCGTCGTGCAGCGCATCCACGGCGACCTGCACCTGGGACAGGTGCTGCGCACCCCGGAGACGTGGCTGCTGATCGACTTCGAGGGCGAACCGGGTCAACCGCTCGACGAACGGCGCAGGCCGGACTCGCCGCTGCGCGACGTCGCCGGGATGCTGCGGTCGTTCGAGTACGCCGCCTATCAGCGGCTCGCCGAACTGGGTGCCGACGACGACCGCGATCGCCAGCTCGCGGCCAGGGCCCGCGAGTGGGCGGACCGCAACGGCGGGGCGTTCTGCGACGGCTACGCGGCGGTGGCCGGCGCCGACCCGCGCGACACCGGTCACGTGCTCGCGGCCTACGAACTGGACAAGGCGGTGTATGAGGCCGCCTACGAGGCCCGGCACCGGCCCAGCTGGCTGCCGATCCCGCTGGGCTCGATCGAGCGGCTGCTGGGGTAGCGCGCGTAACGGTCGGCGCGCGGCGCGGCACCACCCGGTGTGACCACTTCTGCAATCGATTCCACGCGACAGCGCACCGGCACCCTCGACACCATCGGCGCGACCGCGGCTCGTTGTGGCCTGGCCGTTGTGCTGCTGTGGTTCGGCGGCGTGAAGTTCATGGCATACGAGGCGCAGGGCATCGCGCCGCTGGTGTCGGAAAGCCCGCTGATGAGCTGGGTGTACGAGTTGTTCTCGGGGTACACCTTCTCGGCGCTGCTGGGCGTCTACGAGATCACCGCCGCCGCGCTGCTCGTCATCAAACCGTGGGCGCCGAGGGCGTCGGCCGTCGGCAGCCTGCTCGCGATCGCGCTGTTCATCTCGACGATCAGCTTCATGGTCACCACCCCCGGCGTGTTCGAAGCCGCCCAGGGCGGCTTCCCCGCGCTGTCGGCCACGGGTGGATTCCTGATGAAAGACATCGCACTGCTTGGTATTTCGGTGTGGACACTCACCGATGCCGTGCGGACGAAGGTGCGCTAGCGGCACAATGTCGAGGGACCACCGGCGAGAGGAGCGCGGCCATGGCCAGGTACTCGCTCAACGACGCCGCGGTGGCCAAGGCGCGCGAACTCATCGATGCCCGCCAGTACGTGCTGGACAGCGACTGGGGTGAGGTGCAACCGCGCGCCGAGGCGCAGAACGCCTTCCTCGAGTCGCACCCCTGGGACGAGTACGCGCAGTGGCACCTCGGTCTGACCGAGGGCGCAAAGGACGCCACCAAGGCGCGATATGCGTTCGTGTACGGCGACTTTCGCCGGTTGCACCGCAGCGGGTTGATCGCCTGTGTGTACCGGGCCGCCGAGTGGCGGCACAAGGACGTCGAGCTGGGCGCGCACGGGCTGCTGCAGTACCTCGACCGCGCGACGGGACTGACCCCGAGCCGGCCTATCGACGGACCATGAAGTCGACGAGGCGCTCGCGCAGCGGCGGGGTGGCGTCGGGCGCCGTGTCGAAGAGCAGCCCGATCCGGGCGGCGCACACCAACGCCGCCCGTTCGTCGGCCGCCGCCTCATCCAGCCCGTGCTCGATGAGCACCTGGCGCACCAGGCGGTGCACCCGCCGGTCGCACCGCGCGACGCTGGTAGCCACGGTGTCGTCCTTGAGCGCCCACACCCGCATCGCGCGCTCGAGCGCGAAGTGCTTGGCATCGAAGAGAACCTCGGCCAGCGCCGCCAGGCGTCGGCCCGGGTCGGTCTCGCCGAGGCTCTCGAACGTGCACCGCCGCTCGTCGTTCATGGCGC
>ENA-UOVV01000918-UOVV01000918.1-compost-metagenome-genome-assembly--contig:-NODE-918-length-27552-cov-30.927556_pt1 | contig 27552 bp, 22 predicted proteins | sample MGYA00238155_ERZ761577 | MGnify/ENA primary metagenome ERZ761577 (study PRJEB28898, sample SAMN06268775) | compost metagenome | isolation source: Emeryville, CA | place: USA:Emeryville, CA | collected... | reverse complement strand
TTGGTGGCCTTCGAGATCGCCTTGCCATCGCGGTACCACTGATACGTGAACTTGGACGGCTTCGGCGACCACGTGCCCACCTTGGCCGTGAGCGTCTTGCCTACCTTGGCCGTTCCGGAGATCTTGGGCACAGGGCTCTTGGAGAAGAACTTGCCGAGGCTCTTCTTGGCGGACGTCTTGGACGTCGTCTCGTAGCCGGCCTTCTTCGCCGTCACCTTCACGGAGATTTTCTTGCCGCTATCGGCGGCGACGAGCTTGTACGTCGATGCCTTCGCCCCGCTGATCGCCTTGCCGTCGCGGTACCACTGGTACGAGAGCGCATCCGGCGCGGGCGTCCACGTGCCGGGCTTGGCCTTCAAGGTAAAGCCCTTGTTGCCGGTTCCAGAGATGGTGGGCGTCGACGCCTTCGTGAACAGGGGTAGCACCTCGACAGGGTTGGACGTGCGATAGGCGGTGCCATAGCCCGTCTTGGTCGCGGTGACCTGCACAGAGAACTTGCTTCCGCGAGCATTGGAGGGAAGCTTGTACTTGCTTGAGGTGGCGCCGTCGATGTAGCTGCCGTCGCGCAGCCAGCGATACGTGTAACTCGCGGTCGGAGACCACGTGCCAGGCTTTGCCGTGAGTGTCTCGCCCGGCTTGAGCGTTCCAGTGATTGACGGCAATACAGAGTTCGCAAGCACGCCCACGGTGGGCCACTTGTTCGCCGAACTCACCGAGCGGTCCTCGTAGGCGCCCTTCTTGGCGGTCACCCTCACGACGAGCGCCTTGTTCAAGTCCCCGGCGCGGGGTGTGTATGTCAGGCTCGTCGCGCCAGCGACGGGCACACCATCGCTCAGCCATTGATAGGAGATCGAGTCCGGTGTGGGCGTCCACGAGCCCTCCACGTTGGCGGCGACCGGCGTGCCGACGCGGACCGTTGCCGGGAGACTGACTGTGGGCACGGTCGAGAACCGGCCTTCCCTGACTTGAGAGGACGCCCAACGCTCCGCGTCGAAGTAGCCCTCAAGTTTTGCCGTGGCGACGACCCTGACAGTCGTGCCGTTGTCGGCAGGCGTAAGCGTGTAGGCGGCGCTTGTCGCGCCAGGAATATCAACACCATTCCGCTGCCACCGCCACGTGAAGGATGACGGTGTGGGGGTCCAGCCGGAGGTGCTTGCCATCAGCGTGTTGCCCACGCGCGCCTCACCGGTAATCGTGACGTTCTTGGGCGCGAAGGAGCCCTTGCTCACTTCGAAGATGTTCTCTTCCCTGAACTCACGTGGGGTGTAGCCGGTGCGAGCCGCGATGTAGCCGACGGCGATCTCCTTGCCCAGTTCCGCAACCGTCAGGGTGTACTCCTGGCCCACCGCGCCCGGAATCAGTTCGCCGTCGCGGTACCAGCGGTAGCCGACAAGCGTTGTCTCGAATGGGAACACCGGAGCCTCGATCCGCAGCGTGTCACCAACGGCCAGAAAGAAGGCTTCGCTGGCGCCACGGAAAATCCGGGGCCACGTGGTGGGGTTCTCAATCTTGGGCTCAAGAGTGAAGTCTATGTTGTTGCGGTCGCCCGTGACAGTCACCACGGTCGCTTGGTCGCGCACCGGCACACCAGGGAAGTACTCCATGCCAAGCGGACTTATCCAACTCGGGTCAATCTTCACCGTGTACGTGCCCTCTGGCACGTTCGGAACCGTCCAGCGCCCCGTCTTGTCGTCGTACCGGCCCAAGTAATTGGCGGGACTCGTGGTGCTCTCAACCTTCACAACGTTGAACACCGAACTCAGGTCGCTCGAGCCGTAGCCCGGTGCGAACGTCACGGCCCCGCTCAAGGTGTACGGCCCCGCCGCCCTAGCTTCGGGCGCTGCGGCCGTCACCGTGGCGAGCGCGATCGCGAGCATCGTCATGACGGCGACGGCCGTTCTCAGCAGTGGCGATGTGGTGGCATGTACGCGATCGGACATGGTTCCTCCTCTGACAAGAGTGGATGTCGGTGGCAGATTTTCGGATTTCCGTGGAGCTATGGCATGGCCAGGGCCGCTGATGTCACCTGCGTTGCGTTGTACCCGTCCCGCAACCGGGTGACTTTGACAGTGATGCTCTTGCCAGCGTCGGCCCCCGACCAGACATCGGTGGGGGCCACGGCGCCGCCCACTGCGATGCCGTTGCGGTACCACAGGTGCCAATAGGTCGCCGGAGTGGCGGCGCGCGCGTGATCCGACACGATCCCTCCCCGTACATGGCTGGTAGACAGCAAACGGCCGTCAGCGTGTGACGGACATCACACATCAAACCGTTTCGACGCGTAGCGGTCAAATCGTTACGACTTTCTGGGCCTACCCCCTCCCGCTTGTCAGACCCGCGCACTACCTTGAGAAGCGTGCCCACAACACCTCAGTCACGCGTCGCTGCCTATTGGGACGGCGCGGTGCTCGCTCGCCTGCGCATTTGGCGCATCATGCCACTCGCCGGCTGGGGGCGAGTGACCGGCCTGATCGCGGTGAGCCTGGTGCTCGGCGCCCTCCCGCTTGTCTTCATGGTCACCACCTCCGCGATGATCGGCCATGTGCCCGACGCCGTTGCTGGGGGCGTCGGATCCGCGCCGTGGGATCAGGTGGTGCGGCTGTTTCTCATTGCCGCCGGGGCGTTCGTCGTCACGCAGATCCTCGCTCCGGTACAGCACATGGTGGGACTGGCGGTGCAGCGCCACGTCGACGGAGCCGTCCGCGACCAGGCCGTCGCGGCCGTGACTGGCTCCGTTGGCATCGCCGCGCTCGAGGATGGCGAGGTGCTGTCGACGTTCTCCGAGGCGCGAATGCGCTTCGAGAACAACTGGCACACCCCTGGCAACGCGGTCGCCGGCATGCTCTACCTCTTCGCTCGCTACACGCAACTCGTGGGCCTGCTCGTCATCGTGTGGATACTGCTTGGACCGTGGATCGCGATCGCGATGACCGTAGGAATCCTGGTGCTGCGCACAGGCAACCGTGGTGGACTTCGCGCCTACTCGCGGCTGTGGGCGACCAACGGCCACCTGCGCAGGCGACTGCTGTACTTCCGCGACTTGTCGATGGGGCCCCTCGCATCGAAGGAGATCCGCGTCTTCGGCTCCATGCCGTGGGTTACCAAGCGACACGAAGTCGCCCACCACGCTTTCGCCGATCCCGTCGATCGGGAGCGCAGGCGCATCTACTTCAAGCCCTACCTCGTCTACACGGCGATTGCCCTGGTCGCAATCCTGTGGGCGCTCGTCTCCCTGACGACCCGCGCCGCCGGAACCGGAACCGACGCCGGACAGCTAGCGTCGGGCGTAATGACGCTGACCCAGTTCACGCTGGGACTGCAGGCGCTGCTCGGCGCCCTGCTGCTCGCTCGCGACTACCCCGAATCCGACCCCCCAACCCAGTTCGGCATGAACGCTTTGAGCGCGGTGCGCGAGGTCGAACGCGCGGTGATCGAGTCGGACACGGCTCCCCGCGGCAGCGCACACCTTCCCGAGGGCGCGCCGATGACGTCGATCGAGTTCCGCGACTTGCACTTCTCCTACCCCGGCGCGCGCGAGTCGGTGTTCAGCGGCCTCAACCTCACCCTTGAGGCGGGAGTCACCACCGCGATCGTGGGTGTCAACGGGGCTGGCAAGACCACCCTTATGAAGCTCCTCGCGCGCCTGTACGAGCCCACCAAAGGCGGAATCTACGTCGATGGCGTCAACATTGCGGACATCGAGCTCACCGAGTGGCGGCGAGCGCTCAGCGTGGTCTTCCAGGACTTCGTGCGCTACGAGTTCACCGCAGCCGACAACATCGCGATGGGCGCCGCCTTCGAGCCAGCGGATCGCGCGGCAATTGAGGCTGCGGCCGCAAAGACCGGGATGCTCGAGACCCTCGCCGACGCTCCCAAGGGCTTGGACACGATCCTCGCCAGGGCGTACGAGGACGGCATCGACCTCAGTGGTGGGCAGTGGCAGCGCGTGGCGATCGCGCGGTCGCTGTACGCGGTCGACAAGGGGGCGAGGGTGCTCGCGCTCGACGAGCCCACTGCGGCGCTCGATGTGCGCGCAGAGGCGGAGTTCTTCGATCAGTTCGTCGAACTCACTCAGGGACTCACTACTGTGCTCATCTCTCACCGGTTCAGCTCCGTGCGCCGCGCGGATCACATCGTGGTCGTCGAAGAGGGGCGCGTTGTGGAGTCCGGTTCGCATGAGGAGCTCATGTCCGGGGATTCGCGCTACCGGCGGCTGTTCGAGTTGCAGGCGCGGCGCTTCCGCGAGGGCCTTGATGCGGATGACGACGCTGACGCCGCCGTCATGGAGGGGGCGTAATGGACTTGCTCAAGGGAATGCGCGACACCGCCCTGTTCGCGTGGAGGGCCGGCCGACTGAACTTCATCATGGGCTTCGGCCTCATGATGGTCGCGCCGCTCGCTATGCCGATTGCGGCCGTTGGGCTGCGCAACATCGTCGACGACGCGCTCGCGGGAGAGGCGCGCACCGCTGTGCTGTGGGCGGTCATCGTCGCCGTGCTCGCGATCATCGCGCTCACGGCAGAGCACTTCGCGCACATCTTCTACTTCAAGACCGCCGAGGACATGGCCGCGCTCATCGAGCGAGAGGTGGGCAAGCTGTCGAACGGCTCTGTGGGCCTCGAGCACCACGAGCGTGCAGACTACGCGGACCGCGTGGCCTACGTGCGCCGCGAGGCCGACCGCGCCTCGTGGGGCACGGTCAACACGCTGTACGGCGGCGTCGCGATTGTGGTCGCTCTCGCCGTGACCGGTGCGCTGCTGGCCACCCTCTCCCCCTGGCTGCTGCTCTTGCCGCTCGCCGCCGTGCCTCCCCTGCTGCTGGGGCGCAAGGCGGAGGCGGTCGCGAAGGCAGGCCGCAGCGCTGGCGCGCCCGCGACCCGCCAGGCCAACCACCTGTTTGGACTGCTCGCCGATGCCGGCCCAGTCAAGGAGGTGCGCACGTGCGGACTCGAGCAGGAGGTGCGCCGTCGTCAGCAGGAGGCATGGCAGATCGCATCTCGCTTCGAGATTCGCGGCGAGTACAAGGCAACGTGGCTGCGTGCTGCGGGTCAGATCTTCTTCGCTGTGGCGTACGTGGGCGCCACGCTGCTTGTCCTTCGCGATGCGGTCCAGGGGCACGCGACGGTGGGATCGGTGCTCATGGTCATCACTCTCGCGGCCCAGGTGAACCAGCAGGTGACGGCCGCTGTCACGATGCTGCAGGGCCTCCAGCGCACGTCGTCGATGTTCGCGGAGATCCGTTGGATGCGAGGGGCTGTCGCCGACCAGGTGGGCGCGGAGCCTGACAAGCAGGTGCCCGACTCCCTCCACGACGGCATCACGCTCAGCGATGTCACCTTCACCTACCCAGGCACCGCGGAGCCGGTGCTCGAGCACGTGAATCTGCACATCCCGGCGGGCTCGACCGTGGCGATCGTGGGAGAGAACGGCGCAGGGAAGTCCACGCTCATCAAGCTGCTGTGCCGCTTCTACGACCCCAACTCGGGGACCATCGAAGTGGACGGCACCGAACTGCGCCGCATGCCCGTCGACGAGTGGCGGTCCCGCATCTCAGCGGGATTCCAGGATTTCGCGCGACTCGAGTTCACCGCGCAGCAGACCGTGGGCATCGGCGACCTGCCGCAGATCGACGACCCCGAGGCCGTCACCGGCGCACTGCAGCGCGCGCGGGCGGATGACGTCATGCGCCGTCTGACCGATGGCCTCGAGACGGTGCTCGGCAAGTCGAACCTCGGCGGCACTGACCTCAGCGGCGGCCAGTGGCAGAAGCTCGCGCTGGGCCGCGCCATGATGCGCGAGGCTCCCCTGCTGCTGCTTCTTGACGAGCCCACCTCTGCGCTCGACGCGCAGGCGGAGCACAACCTGTTCGAGCAGTACGCGCTCGGTGCTCGCCGCGTGGCGCAGCGCACCGGAGCGATCACAGTGCTGGTCTCGCACCGCTTCTCCACGGTGCGCATGGCGGACACGATCCTCGTCGTGGGAGACGGGCGCATCGTGGAGTCCGGCTCGCACGATGAACTGGTGGCGCACGGCGGCCTGTACGCGGACCTCTACAAGCTCCAGGCGAAGCAGTACTCCTAACTGCGGGCTGAGCGCGCGGCAGAGGACACCGCCGGACCTCAAGTCCCATTGAGAGACCGAGATCCGCGAGAGCCGGACCTCATGTCCCACTACGGCGCTCGGGTCCCGTGTCGCCAGTTAGGCTCGCGACATGCTCGTGCTCGCGTCCCAATCCCCCGCCCGCCTCACCACCCTCCGCGCAGCAGGCGTAGAGCCGCGCATCATCGTCTCTCATGTCGATGAAGACGCCGTGCTCGCTGCAGCTGGCGACCTTGCGGGGGCCGACGCTGTGCTGGCCCTCGCTAGGGCCAAGGCGGAGGAGGTGGCCAGGAACCACCAGACCGACGCCATCGTGCTGGGTTGTGACTCGATGCTCGAGTTCGGCGGACAGGTAGTTGGCAAGCCCGCAGACGCGGCGACCGCCGTAGCGCGGTGGCGCGCGATGCGCGGCAACGCCGGCGTGCTCCACACCGGCCATTGGCTCGTCGACGATCGCGAGGACGGCACTGGCGGAACGCTTGGTGCCACCAGTTCCACGACGGTGCACTTCGCGGACCTCACGGACGAGGAGATCGAGGCCTACGTCGCGACCGGCGAGCCCCTCAATGTGGCTGGAGCCTTCACCGTAGACGGCCTTGGCGGCCCTTACGTCGAGTCGATCGAAGGCGATTACCACGGGGTCGTTGGCGTGAGTCTGCCGCTGCTGCGCCACCTGCTCACAGAACTCGGAGTCGCGTTCCACGAGTTGCGCAACTAGTCTTCCCCGGGGGCAGAGGCGGCGTCACCAACGCCTTCAGATATCCATGCCCACGTCTATTCATGCCATGTATGAGTGAGGTCCGAATCCAGGCGCACTGCCTGTCGTTTGTAGAACCGCCACAACCTACGCGCCCGTAACCACAGCGTCGGGCAGAAAAACTGTGGATAACCTACAAAGCGCCCCGGAAACTTAGTGTTGGCGCGAAAACTTGCGCCGCGCCCGGGCCACCAGTTAGGGAGGCACCCCACCCCCGCGCTACGGTTTGCGAGTGACTGCCTTCGACTCTGTGCTCATTGCCAACCGAGGAGAGATCGCAGTTCGCATCATCCGCGCATGTCAGGATGCTGGACTGCGGTCCATCGCCGTCTACGCGGACCCCGATCGCGACGCGCCTCACGCTCGGCTCGCTGACGAGGCCTTCGCGCTGGGCGGGGCCACTGCGCGCGAGACCTACCTGGACGTGGCCAAGCTCCTCGACGTCGCCGCGCGCTCGGGCGCGCAGGCCGTCCACCCGGGCTACGGCTTCCTCGCAGAGAACGCCGACTTCGCTCGCGCCGTCATCGACGCGGGCCTGACCTGGATCGGCCCCAGCCCCGACGCTATCGAGGCGCTGGGCGACAAGGTCAGCGCTCGGCACATCGCCCAGCGCGCCGGCGCTCCCCTGGTGCCCGGCACCGCCGACCCCGTGGCAAGCGCCGACGAGGTGGTCGCCTTCGCCCGTGAGCATGGACTGCCTGTGGCCATCAAGGCGGCGTTCGGCGGCGGCGGTCGCGGCCTCAAGGTTGCGCGTGCCCTTGAGGACATTCCCGAACTGTTCGACTCCGCGACCCGCGAGGCCGTGGCGGCGTTCGGTCGCGGCGAGTGCTTCGTGGAGCGCTTCCTCGACAAGCCGCGTCACGTCGAGACCCAGTGCCTCGCGGACAGCCACGGCAATGTCGCGGTGGTGTCCACTCGTGACTGCTCGCTCCAGCGTCGGCACCAGAAGCTCGTCGAGGAGGCGCCCGCGCCGTTCCTCACGGACGAGCAGAACGAGCGCCTCGTTGAGGCGTCAAAGGCGATCCTGCGCGAGGCCAAGTACGAAGGTGCCGGCACGTGCGAGTTCCTCATCGGGGTCGACGGCACCATCAGCTTCCTTGAGGTGAATACCCGCCTGCAGGTGGAACATCCCGTCACTGAAGAGGTCACGGGCGTTGACTTGGTGCGCGAACAGTTCCGCATCGCGGCGGGCGAGGCGCTGTCCGAGATTCCGCCGGTGCGCGGCCACTCGATCGAGTTCCGCATCAACGGCGAGGACCCGGCAGCGAACTTCATGCCGGCCCCCGGCACGATCCGCACCCTCAAGTTCCCCTCCGGCCCCGGCGTTCGCGTGGATGCTGGAGTGGAGCAGGGCGACACCGTGAGCGGCAACTTCGACTCGATGATCGCCAAGCTCATCGTCACGGGTGCCACTCGCGAGCAGGCCATCCAACGCGCCCGCCGCGCCCTCACAGAGCTCGAGATCGAGGGCATCCCCACGGTCGCGCCGTTCCACCGAGCGGTGCTCCAGGAGGATGCGTTCACCGCTCCCAACGGCGACTTCCGCGTCTACACGACGTGGATCGAGACGGAGTTCTCTGACACCGTTCGCAACCTTGGTGCCGCCGGCACTGCTGGCGAGTCCGCGGAGGAGATGGCCACCGAGCGCGTGATCGTCGAGGTGGGAGGCAAGCGGCTCGAGGTGGTGCTTCCCGCAGCCCTCGCGGCCGCTGGACGTGCGCGGGCAGGGGGCCCGGCGCGCCGTTCCGGCCGACGCTCTGGCGGGGCCGTGCGCACGGCCTCCGGAACCGCGCTGAGCTCGCCGATGCAGGGAACGATCGTCAAGGTCGCCGCCATGAACGGCGACGAGGTGGCCGAGGGCGACCTCATCGTGGTCCTTGAGGCCATGAAGATGGAGCAGCCGATCACGGCTCACCGCGCGGGATTCGTGCGCAACCTCGTGCTCGAGGTGGGTGCAGGAGTGAGCGCAGGAACGCTCATCTGCGACATCGAGGACGCCCCCATCCCGGAGTAACGCCGCGCGCACGGCGCGTCGCAGGCCCCGCACGGCCCTGTCCCCATTCCGCCCCCACGACGGCATGTGCCGTGCGGACGCAGAGTGGGGAGGGGTTGGGTGGCGCCCGTTAGGCCGGGTCTGTCATGTGGTGCAGGCGGCGGGCCGCTTCTGCCACCGTTCCGCTGAGCGACGGGTACACCGTGAACGAGGCCGCGATGTCGTCGACCGTGAGGTGGTGCGACACCGCGAGCGCGAGCGGCCAGATGTGCTCCGAGGCCCTCGTCCCCACGAACACCGCGCCCAGCACCTGGCCAGTAACCGTGTGGCCAAAGATCTTCACGAAGCCCTCGTCGATGCCGAGCATCTTCGCGCGCGGATTGCGTCGCAGCTCCAGGCGAGACACCTGGTAGAAGATGCCACGCTCTTGCAGCTCGGCCTCGCTCGCGCCAACGGACGCGATCTCTGGGGAGGTGAACACGTTCTGCGCCACGGTCTTCAGTTCAAGCGGCGTCACGGCATCGCCCAGCGCGTGGGCTATCGCGATGCGGCCCTGGGTGGCAGCGACCGACGCCAGGGGCAGGACGCCCGTGCAGTCACCGGCGGCGTAGATCCCGCGGGCCGAGGTGCGCGACACCTTGTCCACGCTCACGTAACCGCGAGCGTCCAACTCGACCCCAGCGTCGGCCAGTCCGACGCCAGAGGTGTTGGGAACCGAGCCCACGGCCATGAGGCAATGCGAGCCCTCGACAACCCTGCCGTCCTCAAGGAAGACCACGACGGAATCGCCCTGGTTGACCACCTTGGACGCCCTGGCGCGCCCAAGTACCTCCATGCCGCGGCGCGCGAAAGTCTCGGTGATGAGCGCGGAGGCCTCGGGATCCTGCGTGGACAGCACGCGGTCGCCGGAGGAGACCAGGGTCACCTGCGAGCCGAGCAGGTTGTAGGCGCCCGCGAACTCGGCACCCGTGACACCGGAGCCGACCACAATGAGGTGCTCGGGCAGCGTCGTCAGGTCGTACAGCTGGGTCCATGTGAGGATGCGCTCGCCGTCGGGCTCCGCTCCCGGGATGATGCGTGGCGAGGCACCAAGGGCAAGCAGGATCGCGTCGGCTTCGAACTCGTCGTCAGCGGTCACGACGCGGCTCGACGAGACCAGCCGACCCTCGCCCTGCACCACGTTGATGTCGTTCTTCGCCATGCGCAGCGAGATGTCGTGCGACTGCTTGAGCACGAGCTTGCGGATGCGCTCGTTCACGGCGGCCATGTCGACGCGGGATCGCAGACGATCGGCGGTGCCGTCGGAATCGGCGATGCCCAGCTCGGGGGCACGGCCTGCGATGGTCAGCCACTCCGCGGTAGCGATGACTGTCTTGGACGGAACTACGTCGGTGAGGACGGCATTGCCGCCAAGGCCCTGACGCTCGATGAGCGTCACCTCGGCTCCTGCCTTGCGGGCGACGATTGCCGCCTCATAGCCGCCAGGTCCTCCCCCGACGATCACTACGCGTGAGGTCATATGTCCATTGTCGCTGACGCGGCGGCACCTGTGTTCCCGCCGGGCTACTGTTGATGACATGGAAACCGCCCTCAACGCCGCGGCGGAGGCCGCAGCAGTCCTTGCCGCCAAGACCGGCGTGGACCATCACGACATTGCGCTGATCCTGGGTTCCGGCTGGGGTGGGGCCGCTGACCTGATCGGCGAGGAGATCGCCTCCGTAGAGGCCTCGGAGATCCCTGGCTATGACGCCCACGCCGTCGCCGGGCACTCGTCCGCGATGCGCTCCCTGCGCACGGAAGACGGTCGCAGCGTGCTTGTCCTCGGCGCTCGCCAGCACTTCTATCAGACCCGCGACGCCATCAAGGTGGCACACGGCGTGCGCATGGCGGCCGCGGCCGGCTGCCGCACCCTCGTGGTGACGAACGGCTGCGGCTCCACGCGGCCCGAGGTGGGCCCCGGTTCGGTGGTCCTCATCGCCGACCACATCAATTACACCGGCACCACGCCGCTCGAGGGCGCAACCTTCGTCGACCTCACCACGGCGTACTCGCAGCGCCTTCGCGACCTCGCGCATGAGGTGGACCCCACGCTTCCAGAGGGCGTCTACATCCAGTTCACAGGCCCGCAGTATGAGACCCCGTCAGAGGTGCGCATGGCCGGGATCTGGGGCGCGAATCTCATCGGCATGTCCACGGCACTCGAGGTGATCGCGGCGCGCGAGCGCGGCATGGAGGTGCTGGGCCTGTCGCTCGTCACCAACCTCGCGGCGGGAATCGGCGGCTCCGAGCTGCACCACGGCGAAGTGCTCGACGTGGGCCGAGAGTCCGGCCCGCGCATCTCTCGCCTGCTCGCTGACATCGTGGCGCGACTGCCATGAGTTCCCTCATAGACACTGCCCGACGCTGGGTCGCCGATGACCCGGACGGCGCCACTCGCGCTGAGCTTGAGCGGGTGATCGCCGCCGCGGAGAGCGGCGACGAGGAGGCGGCGGCCGACCTCGCGGATCGCTTCGCGGGGACTCTCGAGTTCGGCACCGCGGGACTGCGCGGCAAGGTGGGCGCAGGCTCCAACCGCATGAACCGTGCCGTGGTGATCCGCGCCGCGGCCGGTGTTGCGCGCTATCTCAGCGACAGCGTCGGGCAGTCTGTCGTGGCTATTGGCTACGACGGTCGCCATGGTTCGATCGACTTCGCTACGGACACTGCCGCCGTCATGGTCGCCGCCGGGCACCGCGCGCTGCTGATGCCGCGCATGCTCCCCACCCCCGTGCTGGCCTACGCGACGAGAGCGCTGAATGCAGACGCGGGCATCATGGTGACCGCCTCGCACAACCCGCCCCAGGACAACGGCTACAAGGTCTACCTGGGAGGACGCGCCGTCACGGACTCTGGCCAGGGCGCGCAGATCGTGCCGCCGTATGACGCCGAGATCGCGTCGCGCATCGCCGCCGTGCCCTCGGTTCTCGAGGTGCCACGCGCGGACAGCGGTTGGGAGACCATCCCCGATTCGCTCGTGGACGACTACGTCCGCACCGCCGCGAGCGCCGCCGGCCCGGACCCCGACGGCCGCCGCGCGAACACCCGCATCGTCATCACGAGCCTCCATGGCGTGGGCTCCGAGTGCATGCAGCGCGCGCTCAGGGAGGCCGGTTTCACGGACATCCACGAGGTTGCCGAGCAGGCCGTTCCCGATCCCGACTTCCCCACCGTCGCGTTCCCCAATCCGGAGGAGAAGGGCGCGATCGACCTCTCGCTTGAGCTCGCGCGGCGAGTGGGTGCCGATGTGGTCATCGCCAACGACCCCGACGCGGACCGCTGCGCCGTCGCCACCGTCATCGACGGCGAGTGGCGCATGCTTCACGGCGACGTCACGGGTTCACTGCTTGGCGAACTCATCGCTCGCCACCGCGCTCGCCTGCGCATGGCTCCCGGATCGCAGGTGTTCGCCAACTCGATTGTGTCCTCGAGGCAGCTCAAGGCGATCGCGGAGCGCCACGGCCACTCCCACGTGAACACGCTCACGGGCTTCAAGTGGCTGTCCCGTGTTCCTGGGCTCGTCTTCGGCTACGAGGAGGCGCTCGGCTACTGCGTGGATCCGAGCAGCGTGCGCGACAAGGACGGCATCAGCGCCGGCACCCTCATGGCCACGTTCGTTGCCGACCTCAAGGCGGAGGGCCGCACGCTCGCCGACGCTGTCGACGACCTCGCTCGCGACTACGGCGTGTACCTCACTCACCAGGTGTCCGTGCGCTACAGCGACCTCGCGGAGATCCCTGCGACCATGGCGCGGCTGCTCGCGAACCCTCCCGCTTCCCTTGCCAATGCGCCCGTCACCGCCACTGACGACATGAACGAGGGGTTCGCGGGTCTGCTGCCCACGTCAGGACTGCATCTCGCAACGAGCTCCGGCGCGAGAGTCATCATTCGACCCTCGGGCACCGAGCCCAAGGTCAAGGCGTACCTCGAGGTGATCAAGCCCGTCGAGGGCGACGACATCGCTGCAGCGCGCGCCGCGGCCACCGAGGAGATGGCGCTCTTGGAGGCCGACGTTCGGGCCGCGTTGGGCGTCTAGCCGCGAGAGGTCTGCGGCCCAGAAGTCTGTGGCCTAGTAGCCGTCGCCGCCCGTCTCAGTGACGACGCCGTCGAGACCGTCGAGCACCGCTCGCGTCCCGCTCAGCCCCAGTCGAGTGGCGCCGGCGTTGATCATGGCGAGCGCAGCGTCGGCCGTGCGAATGCCTCCCGAGGCTTTGACGCCAAGGCGACCGCCAACGGTCTTGGCCATGAGTTCCACCGCGTGCACCGACGCACCGCCCGAGGGGTGGAAGCCCGTAGAGGTCTTCACGAACTGGGCGCCGGCAGCCTCTGCGGCGCGGCACGCGCCCACGATCTGCTCGTCCGTCAGGGCAGCGCTCTCGATGATCACCTTGAGCAGGGCCTTGGGATCCATGGCGTTGCGCACGGCGGCGATGTCCGCCTCCACCGCGGCGAAGTCGCCCGCGATGGCCGCGCCGATGTCGATGACCATGTCCACCTCGTCAGCGCCGTCGGCAACGGACTGCGCCGCCTCCGCGGCCTTGATCGAGCTGTGGTGCTTGCCAGAGGGGAAGCCGCACACGGTCGCGACGGCCAGGCCCTCGGGGACCGTCACGGGCAGCATCGAGGGCGAGACGCAGATCGAGAACACCCCAAGCGACGCGGCCTCCGCGATGAGCGCCTCGACCTCCGCCGGAGTGCCTTCTGGCTTGAGGAAGGTGTGGTCAACGTACCGGGCAAGTTCATCGCGAGTGAGCATGTCTCCACCCTACGCCGAGCCAGCTTGCCCTTCTCACTGGGGCGTGCGACCATCGAGGTGCAGCCCCAATCTGGGGCGCCCGGACGAGTGCGACGTACCCGGCCCACGACAAGACGACGCTTAAGGAGTCTGTCGTGGCGTGGATAGTTCTGATCGCCTCAGGAATGCTCGAAGCAGTCTGGGCCACCGCCCTTGGCAAGATGCAGGGCTTCAGCCGTCTCGCACCCCTCGTGGTGTTCGTCGTGGCGCTCACCTTGTCGATGGTTGGCCTTGGCTACGCGATGCGCACTCTGCCCGTGGGCACGGCCTACGCCATCTGGGTGGGCATCGGCGCCGTGCTCACGGTGGGCATTGCGATGGCCACCGGCGCGGAGCCGGTGAGCCTTGTGCGCATCGCGCTCATCCTCGGGATCGTCGCGTGCGTCGTGGGCCTCAAGTTGACCCACTGAGGACTACTGGTCCTCGTACGCCTCGAACACAAGCTCCGCGATCTCCGCGCGCTCGTCGTAGGGAAGGAAGGCGGACCATGCGGCCGTAAGGGTCGCCTGGGCGAAGTCCTCCTTGGTCCAGCCAGCCTCCGCGAGCGCAGCGAACTCCCCGGACATCGACACACCGGACACGAGCCGGTTGTCGGTGTTCACCGTGACGGCGAAGCCCAGGTCGCGCAGCCCGTGAATGGGGTGCTCGGCGATGGACTTCGCGGCGGCCGTGTGGACGTTTGAGGTGGGGCTGCACTCCAGGGTGATCTGCCAGTCGAGAGCATGCTGAGCCACGGTGCCGAGCACGGGTTCGTCGGTGCCGAAGCCCTCGATGTCCTCCCAGATGCGCACGCCGTGGCCCAGTCGGTGAGCGGAGCCCAAGCCGAGCGCCTCCGCGCAGCTGTCCACACCGTCGGCCTCACCGGCGTGAATGGTGACCGGGAAGAGCTCGTCGCGCAGCAGGGCAAACGCGTCGCGGTGCTTGGAGGGCGGGAAGCCGAACTCGGGGCCTGCGATGTCGAAGCCCACGCAGTTGACGCCGCGGTTGGCGAGCGCGAGCCGGGCGATCTCCAGCGAGCGGTCAAGGTGGCGCATCGCGCACAGCAGGGCGCTCGCGCGGATCACGAGACCCTCCTCGAGCGCCTCGGTCACTCCCTCTTCGATTCCGGCCTGCACGGCCTCGACCACCTGCTGCAGCGTGAGCCCTCCCTCAAGGTGCTGCTCGGGCGCGTAGCGCAGCTCGGCATAGATCACGCCATCACGAGCCAGGTCGATGACGGCCTCCCGTGCCACGCGGCGCAGATTCGCCTCCGACTGCATCACGGCGGTCGTGTGCGCGAAGGCCTCGAGGTAGCGCACCAGGTCGCCGGAGTTCGCGTTGTCGACGAAGATCGCCTGCAGCTGCCCGGGATCCGTCGAGGGCAGCTCGTGCTCAATCTCGGCGGCGAGTTCGATGAGCGTCGATGGGCGCAGTCCGCCGTCGAGGTGGTCGTGAAGCAGAACCTTGGGCAGGGAGACGATCTCGTCGTGGGTGAGGGTCATGTACCAAGGCTACGCGCCAGGGATAACCTTGGCGCATGGCAGGCAACGTCGACCGGGTCGCGAAGATGGCCTTCTCCAAGGTGTATCCGCTGTACATCGAGAAAGTCGAGCGCAAGGGCCGCGCCAAGGAAGACGTCGATGCGGTCATCGAGTGGCTCACCGGCTACGGCGAGGCGGACCTTGAGCGCATCCTGCGCGACGACACCACGTTCTCCGACTTCTTCGCCGGCGCTCAACTCAATCCCAATGTGTCCAAGATCACGGGTGTGATCTGCGGAGTGCGGGTCGAAGAGATCGAGGATCCGCTCATGCAGCAGATCCGCTACCTGGACAAACTGGTCGATGAGGTTGCTCGCGGCAAGGCGATGGAGAAGGTGCTGCGCGAGGCCTAAGAGCGCGGCTTAGGAAGCACGAGCCACACGACGCGCGTCCAGTTGCCAAGAGCAGGCATGCGCTCGTGCGGCTGCGACAGGTCATCGACCCTCACCTTGTGCACCGCTCCCGATCCCGGCTCATAGAAGCGCAGGTCGTCGCCGTCGCGTCCCACGAGCAGCACTACGTGGCGTGGCACCACCGTCTGGATGCCCCGGCGAGAGTCCCCTCCCGAATACACCGGCACCGGGATGCCGTCCCGCAGCGCCGCTGATGCGTGCGCAAGACCCGCGGCGAGCTCGTCGGCATTGCCGTCGTTGACGAGCAGCCCCCGCAGCTTCACCCCAGCGATGCGCAGCTGGTTGTCGACTCGCCACGGCGGAGTGCCGAGCGCCCGCGGCCATGGGAGTGGCCCGATTGCCGACTGTGTGGTGGCCCAGTGGATTGACCGCTGCAGCGACTGCCAACGCTCCATGATGGTGTGCGAGGGACGCTTGGCCGTCTCGCTGCGCAGCACCTCAATGGGCAGGTACGAGGCAACGCTCTGCCCGGTCGCCACCCACAGCGCCACGAATGGGTCGGCGATCATCGTCGCCATCGCCATGGTCGCGGCACCGCACGTGGTCTGGTCCACCTGGGTGAGGTGGTTGGGTCCCCACTTCACAGGCCCGACGCTGCGGCCAGCGGGATTGCGGATCCAGCCTTTGGCCGTGGCCGGCAGACCCTCCCACTTCGCGGCAAGGCCCGCCACCGCGGTGATGGGCGCGCCGCTCGATGCGGCGCGCTCGATGATCGCGCGGTCTGTGCCCACCTCGCCGAGCGCGGTCTCGAGCGCTTTGCGATCGGCGGGACTCGACGCGGCAAGCCGGCGCGAGGTGATCCGGGCATACACCGTGTCGTCGACCCGGGCACCGCGCTGCGCGAGCCCCAGCGCCCTCGCGACCGCCGCAGGGGCAAGCCACCCGCTCCGGGCGCCCACAGCGTCGGACAGACGGGCGGCGACCGATGTCACCGTCCAACCGGTCACGACCGTGTGCCCACCTTGTCGAGAATGAGAGAGCGCTCGGCGGGAGCGTCTCCGATCTCGATGGCGCCAGCCCCGTCGAGCGCTTCGTCGAGCGCGGCGAGGCCGCGCGGCATCCGCTCGGGAGTGTCCGTGTGGAGCGTCATGATGACGTCGCCCTTGCGGACCTCTTCGCCCAGCTGCTTGCGCAGGTTGATGCCCGCGCCGAACTGCACCGGGTCCTCTTTGCGCTCGCGACCGGCTCCGAGTCGCCACGCAGCGATGCCGAGCCCCAGCGCGTCGAGTCGCGTGAGGTAGCCGTCGCGGTCCGCGCGCACCTCCTCGACGTGCTTGGCGATGGGAAGCGGGGCGTCGGGGTCGCCCCCCTGGGCGGAGATCATGCGACGCCACGAGTCCATCGCGCGGCCGTCCCTGAGAGCGTCAGCGGGGTCGACATCCGTGACCCCCGCCCCAGCGAGCATCTCGCGGGCGAGCGTAAGCGTGAGCTCCACGACATCTGCCGGACCGCCGCCGGCGAGCACCTCTACGGACTCCGCGACCTCGTTGGCGTTGCCGATCGCGAGACCCAGCGGAGTCGACATATCGGTGAGGAGGGCCGCAGTGGTGACCCCAGCGTCGGTCCCCAGATCCACCATGGTGCGCGCGAGCTCGCGAGCGCTGTCGATGTCCTTCATGAACGCGCCAGTGCCCACCTTGACGTCAAGCACGAGCGCGCCGGTGCCCTCCGCGATCTTCTTGGACATGATGGAGGCCGCAATCATCGGGATCGACTCGACAGTGCCCGTGACGTCGCGCAGCGCGTAGAGCTTCTTGTCCGCGGGAGCGAGGCCCGAGCCCGCCGCGCAGATCACGGCGCCAACGTCCTGGAGCTGCTGGTACATCTCCTCGTTGGACAGATCTGCACGCCAGCCCTTGATGGACTCGAGCTTGTCGAGCGTGCCGCCTGTGTGGCCAAGGCCGCGGCCGCTCAGCTGCGGCACTGCCACGCCGCACGCGGCAACGAGCGGGGCGAGCGGCAGCGTGATCTTGTCGCCAACGCCGCCGGTTGAGTGCTTGTCAGCCGTGGGCTTGCCCAGGCCGGAGAAGTCGAGCCGCTCCCCCGTCGCGATCATCGCTTGGGTCCAGCGGGCGATCTCGGCACGGGTCATGCCGCGCTGCAGGATCGCCATGGCGAGAGAGCTCATCTGCTCGTCAGCAACCACGCCGCGCGTGTAGGCGTCGACCACCCAGTCGATCTGGGCGTCGGGAAGCACCTTGCCGTCTCGCTTGGCGACAATCACCTGGACGGCATCGAATGGCTCGGACATCAGTCCTCCAGGTTCTCGGGACCGAACGCCCACGGCAGCATCGAGGCCATGGTGACCGGTCCGTCGGGCCCATCGAGCAGCAGGTCGCTGCCGCCGTGCTCAAAGAGCAGCTGGCGGCACCGCCCGCACGGCGCGAGGGGTGCCCCGTCTCCACCCACGCAGGCGAACGCGATGAGTCGGGTTCCCATAGCGTCGGTGTGGAGCTTCGAGACGAGAGCGCACTCGGCGCACAGCGTCAGGCCGTAGCTGGCGTTCTCGACGTTGGCACCGGTGACGATGTTGCCGGTGTCGGTGAGCGCGGCCACGCCCACAGGGAAGTGGGAGTAGGGGACGTAGGCGCGCCGACATGCGGCCCGCGCGGCTTCGCGCAGGGCCTCCCAATCGATGTCTGTCATTTCTTGTACGGAATACCTTCCGCCGCCGGCGGCCTCGCGTGGCCAACGAAGCCCGCGACAGCGAGGATCGTGGCGAGGTACGGCAGCATCGCGAGGAACTCTGAGGGGATGTCGGAGCCGATGATGCCCAACTGATCCTTGAGGGAATTGGCGAAGCCGAACAGCACCGCGGCCGCGAGAGCACCCGTGGGTCGCCAGCGGCCAAGGATCATCGCCGCGAGGGCGATGAAGCCAGCGCCGGAGGTCATCTCCTTGCCGAATGCAAGACCGGCTGCGACCGTGAAGTAGGCACCGCCAAGACCCGCGATCGCGCCACCGAGGATGGTGTTGCGGACGCGAGTGCGGTTGACCTTGATGCCCACGGTGTCGGCCGCCGTGGGGTGCTCGCCAACCGCGCGTACCCTGAGGCCCCAGCGTGACCTGAAGAGCATGATCGCGAGCGTCGCGACTGTGATGTACATGAGGTACACGAGGATCGTGTGGTTGAAGAGCATGGGCCCAACGACCGGGATCTTCGACAGCACCGGGATGGACCACGTGTCGAGTCGCATCGACTGGTTGAGTTTGGGGTTCTCGCGCAGCAGGGTGCCGAACAGGAAGTTCGTGATACCGATGACGAGCACGTTGAGAACCACACCGACGACGATCTGGTTGACCCAGTACTTCACCGCGAACAGCGACAGCACGGCACCGACAAGTGCGCCAGCGATGGGCGCCGCGATGAGACCCGCATACGCGTTGCCGGTGGCCGACGCTATGACGGCTCCCGTGAAGGCTCCAGCGAGCAGCTGGCCCTCGATGGCGATGTTGATGACGCCCGATCGCTCACAGACGAGGCCGGACAGCGAACCGAAGACCAGGGGAACCGACAGCACCACCGCACCGGTGAGCAGGCCGGTGATCTGGATGTTGGTCGCGTCCCTGCCGGCTCCCGCCCAGCTGAGCAGTGCGCCGAGCACCGCAACGCCGTAGAGCACGGCGCCGTACCAGGGGAACTTGCGGAACGTCTGCACGCAGTACGCCGCGTACGCAGTGATGAGCAGCGCGACGATGGACAGCACCACGGCCGTCGCCCGGGACGGCAGCGTGAACATGGGGATGCGGAAGAAGTCCGACGCCCTGGCCACCGCGAAGGTGGTCTGCTCGCCCGACGGCGTGCCCAGTCCGAAGACAAGCAGCGAGATGATCGCGAGCACGCCGAGCGTGATCGTGAGTCCCCAGTGCTTGCTGCCCTTGAGCGGCTCGGCGGGGGTGGACGGCGCAGGAGCCGTTGCGACGGCGGTCATGCCGCCACCTCCTTCACGAAGCGCGGATTGGGCAAGCGGAACAGGAACCTCACGAGCGGAGGCGCCGCGATGAACAGCACGATGAGCGACTGGATGACCAGCACGATGTCGATCGGCAGTCCCGCCTGCACCTGAAGTGTGGGGCCGGCGGCCTTGAGACCGCCGAACAGCGTCGCGGCGAGCACGATGCCCACGGGACGGGACGAGCCGAGCAGCGCCACGGTGATTGCGTCGAAGCCGATCGATCCGGCGATGCCGATCGTCAGCGAGGGCTGCGTGGCAAGGATCTGTGCGGAGCCGCCAAGACCGGACAGCGCACCGGCCACAACCATGACGAGGATCGTGACGACGGGGACGCGCATGCCGGCCGTCTTAGCGGCGGAGGCATTGGCACCCACCGCCCTGAACTGGAAGCCCAGCGTGGAGCGCTCCATGAGCCACCACGTGAACCACGCCGCTCCCAGCGCAAGCAGGAAGCCCCAGTGCAGCGCGAACTGGCTGCCGAACAGCTTGGGGAACTGCGCGGAGGAGTCGAGCACGGGAGACTGCGGGTTGTCGCTTCCGGGACGCTGCATGAACTCGAGAGTGAGCAGCCAGCCCACCAAGTTGAGCGCCACGTAGTTGAGCATGATCGTGGTGATGACCTCGTGGGCACCCGTCTTCGCCTTGAGGAAGCCCGGAATGAAGCCCCACATTGCGCCACCGACGGCGCAGCCGATCACCGCAAGCAGCAGATGCAGCGGGAAGGGCAGGTGCCACAGGAAGCCGACCATCGCGCCGAGGGTGGCGCCGATGAGGAGCTGGCCCTGAGCACCGATGTTGAACATGCCGGCGCGGAAGCCAAGGCCGATGCCCAGGCCCGCGAAGATCAGGGGCGTCGCCTGGGTGAGCGTCTGCATGAAGGGGGCGATCTTGCCGCTGAATGAGCCTGCGCCGGCGTTGAAGACCGCTCCCTGCCACAGCGCGCTGTAGGCGCCGCCCACAGCGTCGCCGATCGCTCCGAAGGTGTCAGAGGGGCGCGAGAAGAAATACGGCAGCGCCTCACGGAACTCGGTGTTCGCCATGAGGATGAGCACCGAGGAGATGAGCAGCGAAGCGACCACCGCGAGGACGATGACGAGCCAGGAGCTCTCAACGATCTCCCGGAAGACCGTGCGCGTCTCAGGGCGCTCCCTGAGCTCCTTCTTGACCGGCGGCTCTGCTGCGGTCGCGGCCGCGACCGACGGTGCCGGGGGTGGAGTTTCGTCGCTCACGCTGCATCCTCCTCAGTAGACGCTCCGGCCATCATGAGGCCTAGTGTGTCGCGGTCAGTGTCTGGCGGCACGATGCCCACGATCTGGCCGTGGTACATCACCGCGATGCGGTCGGCGAGCGCGACCACCTCGTCGAGCTCCGAGCTCACGATGAGCACCGCGGCACCCGAGTCGCGCTCCTCGATGATCCGCTTGTGAACGAATTCGATGGAGCCCACGTCGAGACCACGGGTGGGGTTCGACGCAATGAGGAGCTTGAGCGGTCGCGACAGTTCGCGGGCCAGCACCACCTTCTGCTGGTTGCCGCCGGACAGGGAGCCAGCGGTGTTGAAGATCGAGGGGGTGCGAATATCGAACTGTTCGCGATGCTTGTTGCCCTCGTCCTCGATGACCTTGGGGCGCAGCACCCCACGCTTGGAGTAGGGCTCCTTGTCGTAGACGTCGAGGATGAGGTTATTCGCGATCGTGAAGTTCGCGACCAGACCGTCCTCTGTGCGGTCTTCGGGGACAAAGCCCAAGCCCGCCTCGAGCACGTCAGCGATCGGCAGGCCCGTGATGACCTTGCCGTCGAGGGTCGCCTTGCCGGAGGTCGGTGTGACCGCTCCAAGCAGCGCCTCGGTGAGCTCGGTCTGACCGTTGCCCTGAACTCCCGCGATGGCGAGGATCTCTCCTCCGCGCACATCGAAAGACACGTTCTTGAGGTGCGCTACGCCGTACTCGTCGACGACGCTCAGGCCCTTCACGTCGAGGATGACGTCCTTGGGCTCCGCGGGGGCCTTGTCGACCGTCATCGTGACGGCGCGACCCACCATGAGAGAGGCGAGCTCCTCGCGAGTCGCGGTGGGAAGAGCGGTGCCGACGACTTTGCCGCGGCGAATGACCGTGATGGTGTCGGCGATCGCCTGCACCTCACGAAGCTTGTGGGTGATGAGCACCACGGCGGTGCCGGAGTCGCGCAGCTGGCGCACGATCTCGAGCAGCTCGTCGGTCTCTTGGGGCGTGAGCACCGCGGTGGGCTCATCGAGGATGAGCACCTCTGCCTTCTGCGACAGCGCCTTGATGATCTCGACGCGCTGCTGAGCGCCAACGGGCAGGTCCTCGATGACTGCGTCGGGGTCGACATTGAACCCGAACCGCGAGGAGATTTCGCGCACCTTCTCACGGGCCGCATCGATGTCGAGCAGCTTGAACGGCCCCTTGACCTGCTCGTGGCCGAGCATGACGTTCTCGGCAACGGTGAAGGGGTGGACCAGCATGAAGTGCTGGTGGACCATCGCGATGCCTGCGGCCATCGCGTCGCCGGGTCCGTCGAAGTCGACGGCCTTGTCGTCGATGAGGATCTCGCCCTCATCGGGGTCGTAGAGGCCAAACAGGACGTTCATCAGCGTCGACTTGCCTGCACCGTTCTCACCGAGCAGCGCGTGAACGGTGCCGGGCTCGATCAGCAGGTCAATGGAGTCGTTCGCGGTGAAGTCACCGAACCTCTTGGTGATGCCACGCAATTCAAGTTTCACGGGTGCTCCTTTGCATCGCGATCGACATGATCAGTCAAGCACTAGGGGCGCGCCGCGTCCACGCGGCGCGCCCCCGGCGCTTGCGGCCACTAGAACCGCGATTGACCTGCTAGGACAGCTTGACCGAAATCGAGCCGTCGATGATGCCAGCCTTGAGCTCCTCGATCTTCGAGAGGACCTCTGCGGGAACCACAGACGCGGTGGTGCCAAGGCCCACACCGCCGTTCTCGAGGGTGCCCACGTAGTTCTCATTGGAGAAGCCAGAGCCGACAGCAGCCTCCTGAACCACGTCGTAGACGGCGGGTCCCATGTTCTTCATGACGGAGGTGAAGATGATGTCGCCGTACTCAGTGGTCTGAGTCCAGTCGGAGTCGACACCGATGATCCAGGTGTTGCCAGCGGCCTTGGCGGCAGCAGCGGCACCCAGGCCCACGGGGCCAGCGACGGGCATGATGATGTCGGCGCCCTGGTCGATGAAGCCCTGGGCGAGGTTCTGACCCTTGGTCTGGTCGTCGAAGTCATCGGTGAACGAACCGGTGGAACCGTCCCAACCGAGGACCTTGACGGACGTGCCGTTGACCTCGTTGTAGTAGTTCACGCCAGCGAGGTAGCCGTCCATGAAGATCGTCACGGTCGGGATGTTCATGCCACCGAAGGTGGCGACGGTGCCGGTCTGGGTGGAGCCAGCGGCCGCGTAGCCGGCGAGGAACGCCGCCTCGTCGGTCTCGAAGGTCAGGCCCTTGACGTTGTCGATCGGCGGGTCGAACGAGAAGTCGATGATCGCGAAGTCGGTGTCTGCGCTGGAGGCAGCGGCTGCGGCGGTCGCGTCAGCAAGAAGGAAGCCGACGGTGATGACCAGGTCGCAGTTCGCGGAGACCATCGCGCCGATGTTCGAGTCGAAGTCCGCGGCGTCAGTGGACTCCGCGGTCTTGACCTCGACACCGAGGTCGTTCGCTGCCGACTGGAGTCCTTCGTAGCCGGCCTGGTTGAACGACTTGTCGTCGAAACCACCGGCGTCGGAGACCATGCAGGCCAGGTAGTCAATGGGAGCTGCGGCCGAGGTCGTCGGCGCTGCAGTCGCGTCAGGGGTCTCCTCCGGCGCGCTGGCACAGGCCGCAAGGGCGAGCGCCGACACGGCCGCGATGGCCCCGAGGCGAATGGTGTTCTTCATGAGTTGTTCCTCACTGGGTAGGGCCCGTCAACCACGGGCAGTGGGTGATTCCACTCTAGCGAGCGTTTGTTGCGTGTTCGCGCCGAGGATGTTGCGAATCGGCTACATAACGGGGTCCGACGCTGGGGTTGCGGCGTCCTTGACCAGTTGCGCCTTCGCTCTGCTCACCACGAGCAGGGCGTCTTCTGTCTCGACCACCACGACGTTGTCCAAGCCCACCACCGCGAGCTTGCGGGTCGCACCGACGGCGACCACCCCGTCGGACCCAATGGCCTTCACCTCACCGCCGCAGCCCACTCTGGTGACCCCGTCGGAGTCTGGTGAGAGCAGTTCGGCGAGCGAGTCGAAGTCGCCGACGTCATGCCAATCGAAGTCCGCGGGGACCACCGCGACGCCTCCCTGAGCGGCCACCGGCTCAGCAAGTGCGTGGTCAATTGCGATACGGGTAAGCGTGGGCCACACCTCAGCGAGAACGGCGTCGCGGTCTGGCCCATCCCAGGCTGCCGCGATGCGACGCACTCCCTCCTCGATCGTGGGCTGGAGCGTGGAGAGGTGCTCAAGCAGGATGTCTGTACGCACAACGAACATGCCCGCGTTCCACGCGTAGCCGCCCTGGGCGAGCATGGCCTTGGCGGTCGCAGCGTCGGGCTTCTCGGTGAAGGCCTTGACGTGGAGCACCCCCGGCGACTGCTCAACTCCGAGTTCGATGTACCCGAACGCCGTCGACGGCTCGGTGGGCGTGATGCCTATGGTCACGAGGTAGCCAGCCTGGGCCGGCGCAATGGCGGTGCGAACCGCCTGAGTGAACTTCTGGGAATCGCGGATCACGTGGTCCGCGGCGAAAGAGCCGATGATGCGCGGACCGTGCCGCTGCTCCACCACTGCGGCCGCGAGAGCGATCGCCGCCATCGAGTCCCGAGGGCTCGGCTCAGCCAGCACATGGTGAGCGGTGAGGCCCGGCGACTGGGCGAGCACAGCGTCGGCGTGGGCGGCCCCTGTGACGATAATCACGTCATCAGTGAGGGCGCCGAGCCTTTCCAAGGTGCTCTGAAGCAGCGTCGAGCCGGTGCCGAGCAGGTCGAGGAGGAACTTGGGCCGCTCCGGCCGGGACAGCGGCCAGAGCCTGGATCCGACTCCTCCGGCGGGAACTACAGCAGTGAAGCCCTCAATGGGCGCATCCGTCATGGCGACCACATTATGATGAGATTCGATCCACAAGGACTTTTAGGAGAGATGCCGTGCCGTCGTTGCCGACGCTGTACCGCGGCCGCGAAGGCATGTGGATGTGGGTTGTCCACCGTGTCACCGGCGTCGCGATCTTCTTCTTTCTGCTGATTCACATCCTCGACACCGCTTTGGTGCGGATCTCGCCCGAGGACTACAACGACGTCATCGGCTCGTACCACTCGCCGATCTACGGAATTGTCGAGGCGGGGCTCGTGGCGGCGATCATCATCCACGCGTTCAATGGAGTGCGCATCATCCTCGTTGACCGCTGGACGTGGGCGCTGCGCCACCAGCGACTGCTGTCGTGGATCGTGTGGGGCATCTTCGTGGTGCTCATGGCCGGCTTCCTGCCGCGGCACCTCGGCAATGTGTTTGGGGGTGCGTGATGGCTGCGACCGCTCCCGAGCTCAAGCCGATTCCCTCGCGCCGCACCATCGGCAAGGCTCAGCGCTGGTCGTGGATCTTCCAGCGCATCTCTGGAGCGGTGCTGATCGTGCTGATCTTCACGCACCTGTTCTACAACCTGATGATGGGCGACGGCGTGAGCCAGATCGACTTCGCCTTCGTCGCGGGCAAGTGGTCCGCCCCGCTGTGGCAGTGGTGGGCGTTCGCGCTCCTGGTATTGGGCCTCGTTCACGGCGGCAACGGCATGCGCATGATCGTCGACGACTACGCCCACGGCCGCGTGCTGCCCCACATCCTGCACTGGGCGCTGCGCCTTTCAGTGCTGGTGCTGATCGTGCTCGGCACCCTTGTGATCTTCACCTTTGACCCCTGCCCCACGGACGTGGACCCGTCGATCCTGCCGGGCTTCTGCGCCGACCTGTGAGGATGAGAAATGGCCGAACACGAGTTTGATGTCGTCATCGTTGGTGCCGGCGGCGCCGGAATGCGCGCAGCCCTCGAGAGCTCCCAGCGCGCGCACACCGCGGTGCTGACCAAGCTCTACCCCACTCGCTCCCACACGGGCGCCGCGCAAGGAGGCATGGCCGCAGCTCTCGGCAACGTCGAGGACGACAAGGTCGAGTGGCACGTGTTCGACACCATCAAGGGTGGCGACTACCTCGTGGACCAGGACGCCGCGGAGATCCTCTGCCGCGAGGCTGTTGACGCGGTGCTCGACCTCGAGAAGATGGGCCTGCCGTTCAACCGCACGGAGGATGGCCACATCGACCAGCGTCGCTTTGGTGGACACACTCGCCAGCACGGCGAGGCAGCCGTGCGTCGTGCCTGCTACTCCGCGGACCGCACGGGTCACATGATCCTGCAGACCCTCTACCAGCAGTGCATCAAGCAGAACGTCGAGTTCTTCAACGAGTACTACGTGCTGGACCTGATCCTCACGGGCGACCCGCAGTCCGCAGCTCCAGGCGAGGAAGTCTCCGTCGCGGGCGTTGTGGCGCTCGAGCTCAGCACGGGCGAGCTGCACACGTTCCGCGCCAAGTCCGTCATCTTCGCCACCGGTGGCGCTGGCAAGGTCTTCAAGACCACCTCGAACGCGCACACCCTCACGGGCGACGGCATGGCGATCGCGCTGCGCGCGGGCCTGCCGCTTGAGGACATGGAGTTCTTCCAGTTCCACCCAACGGGCCTTGCCGGGCTTGGCATCCTCCTCAGCGAGGCGGCTCGTGGCGAGGGCGGCATCCTGCGCAACTCGGAGGGCGAGCGCTTCATGGAGCGCTATGCGCCCACCATCAAGGACCTCGCTCCTCGCGACATGGTTGCTCGCGCCATGGCCAACGAGGTGCGCGAAGGCCGCGGCGCCGGTCCCAACAAGGACTATGTGCTGCTTGACCTCACCCACCTTGAGCCCGCGCACATCGACGAAAAGCTCCCTGACATCACGGAGTTCGCGCGCACCTACCTTGGCGTCGAGCCGTACACCGAGCCCGTCCCCGTCTACCCCACCGCTCACTACGCGATGGGCGGCATCCCCACGACCGTCCGCGGCGAGGTGCTGCGCAACAACAACGACGTGGTCAAAGGCCTGTACGCCGCCGGCGAATGCGCATGCGTCTCCGTGCATGGCGCCAACCGCCTCGGCACCAACTCGCTGCTCGACATCAACGTCTTTGGTCGTCGCGCAGGCATCGCCGCGGCTGAGTACGCGAACGAGGTCACCGCAGCTCCCGCCCTCCCGGCCGACGCTCCGGCCAGGATCGGAGGCCTGGTCGCCAAGTTGCGTGACAGCGTGGGCAGCGGCGGCGAGCGCATCGCCGACCTTCGCCGCGAGCTCCAGGAGACGATGGACCGCAACGTCCAAGTGTTCCGCGACGAGGCGTCGATGACGGAGGCCGCAGGGGTGGTCGCCGACCTCAAGAAGCGCTACGAGAACATCGCGATCCACGACCGTGGCCTGCGCTTCAATACCGACCTGCTCGAGGCGATCGAACTGGGCTTCCTCATCGACCTCGCCGAGGTCGTCATTGCCGGCGCCCTTGCACGCAAGGAGAGCCGCGGTGGCCACTACCGCGAGGACTACCCAACCCGCGACGACGAGAACTTCATGGTTCACACCATGGCCTATGCAGCGTCGGACGGTGTGAAGCTCGACTACAAGCCCGTTGTGGTCACCAAGTACCAGCCCATGGAACGAAAGTACTGAGATGACAGCAGTCGCGGACTCCCCCGCCGCAGTGGGCGCTGTGCCCACGATCGAAGTCACCCTGCGCATTCGCCGCTCCATCCCAGAGGGCAACGCGGAGCACGCCCCGGGCGAGCAGTACTGGGAGGACTTCACGGTCACCGCTCACGCGACGGATCGTGTGCTCGACGCGCTGCACAAGATCAAGTGGGAGCAGGACGGCTCGCTCGCGTTCCGGCGCTCGTGCGCTCACGGCGT
>ENA-UOVV01000917-UOVV01000917.1-compost-metagenome-genome-assembly--contig:-NODE-917-length-27585-cov-4.658264_pt1 | contig 27585 bp, 18 predicted proteins | sample MGYA00238155_ERZ761577 | MGnify/ENA primary metagenome ERZ761577 (study PRJEB28898, sample SAMN06268775) | compost metagenome | isolation source: Emeryville, CA | place: USA:Emeryville, CA | collected... | reverse complement strand
CATCGCCTCCATAAATTCCGCGAAATCCTGAAAATTTTAAACTGTGACTTACGCCGTCTTGATCTTGATACGAAATTTCAGAGTTTCCATTTAATATCCACGTATTGTCAGCGTTTGTTCCTAGAAAGTCGCCGCCAGCCGAAACAAATGCATCGAAACCTTCAAATGAAAAACCTTGGATCGAAGATGCTGTTGCACGTCCACGTTCCAAATCGACGGAACCAGCTACAGCTGATAAATCCAGTACGTCTTCATTGTCATTACCAATTAACGTTTGAATTTCACTAAAAGTTATTTGCGAAACGATGTCGTTCGAAGAATTAATACGGACATTATTCGTCGAAGCAATCGTCCAAACAGTACTCGCCTCAGAATCGAGAACAGCAAGACTATTCGTACCCGCTCCACCGCTAATCGAGCCATTAAAAACTGCGCCGGTTGAAATATTGAAGACGTCATCACCGGCACCGCCGACTAGATTATTTATTGCATCAAATATTTGCTCGTGGCTTGATTCAACAACTTGGACGCTGCCAGAATTTACACCATCGATAGACCACTCATTGCGAAAGCCTGTATCGGCGACAAGCGTATCAACACCGCCCTGACCGCCTACGATGCGATCCGCAATATATCCACCTTGTAAAATGAACGTGTCGTTGCCGGAAGCGCCCGCCAAGCGGGTGACACCAGTGAAACGATTGGTTTCCGTTACGTCGCCTTGCGTAGCACTAATAACGACACTCCCGTCGCTATCGATAACCCACTCGGCGTTATAACCGTCAACGCCAACAACGGTCTTACTGCCACCTTCATTGTTCTCAATTTCAAAATTGACTGCTTCGTAATCTGCGTCGCTACTAATAAGCTCATTCAGATAGGTATAGATAAAATTAAAGCCGTTTAAATTGATGGTATCCTGACCATCACCCCCATCTAGCAAACCTGCGGTAACATTGGCCGCGAGTGTAAAAACATCGTTGCCAAGGCCTGTGCTTACTTCACCGATCTGAGCGCCTTCGACAAAAGTAACGTTATCGGCCCCGTCGTTACCTATCAGACTTTCCACTGAAGAGAATAAAAGCAGTTCGTTTAGAGAACCCGAATTGATTCCGTCCAAAATCCACTGATTATTGATAGAGGCATCATTAGGGTTTGCCGTCAACCGATCCAAACCTTCGCCACCATCTATTTCCAGAGCGACCGACGCGGACTCAATGATAAATTCGTCTGATGCATTGCCGCCGTTTATTCGTTCAATACCGGAGAATAGGTTCGATGCACTACCAGTGGTCACGGTCCCTTCGCCATTCTCACCTATGGTCCATACGTTACTGGCATCGGGACCATTCAAAGTATCAAGATCTTCGCCACCGATAATCTGAGCGACGCTGATATTAGGAGCTATGGTAAAGGTATCCTGGCCCGCGCCACCTTCGATGGATATGGCGACATCCCCTGCGATATTGGCAATGTCATCGCCGGCTCCCATTGCAATGCTGGAACCTTCGCGAAACTCACCTGCTATAGACGCTCCTGCCGCAATCTCAACAAAATTGTCCGCAGCTGAACCATTGATATAAAACCCTGCCAGTTGAGAGTCAGCGACACCAGCTGCACCGCGAATGACACCTTGGATATTAAGGTCATTCGCAAAGACGCCATTCAAAACAGCACCGGCGATATCCACTGTGGAAGTGCCATTTGCACCCAGTGTTAAGAAATCACCGATCAAATTAAGCTGCGCGCCATCTTGCAAATGGATGCTGGTATTTTCCGCTTGTGTAATCGATGCTGCTATTACGCTTAGTTCGGCTCCTTGGCCAGCGCCATTTAAATCAATGTTAGATAAAGTGATTGTTCCGGAATCGGTTATATTGATAACCGATGCTCCGGTGGATTCGACACTCAGCAAATTGAAATCATTCGCTGGATTATCGAGATCAATATTAGCTGCTGACGAAGCGTTTATTGTTGTTGTGCCTGCAACTGTGATTGCGTCGCTTTGCGTGATATTACCGCTGGCTTCTAAGAACAAATTTTGCGCATTGATGCCAGCAATATTCATATCCGTACTATTGGTCAGCTGTACGTTTTGGGCATTGATTACCTCGACAGAAGATATTCGGCTGTCAGGAGATGAAAGGAGTAAGTCTCCGGTAACATTAAAAACTACTGGGGAAGCCTCTTGAAAGAAGCCATCCACTGATGCGCCAATAATATCCGCGCGAAATGCACGACCTGAGCCAGACTCTACGAACGAGGCGCTAGTTGGATCCGAAATGACACTACCGTTAACATTAATAATAGACTCCTCTCCATCAGTTCCCCCGCTTAAGAAGAGCGTCTCCAACCTTAGATCGCCGTCGTGATCTAATAAGACTCTGCGTGCATGCAACTGAGCTCGCGATTGAAAGCGAGTATTTGCGCCTTGCAATATCAGGTCCCCGTTCGTCCCAAATACGGCTGCCCACAATATATTGAAACTGGAATTACTTATTAGGTCAGAGCTTCTCCCTTGTAGATCCTCTGCAACTACTTCTGCTGTCCCAGTTACAAACCAGTCTCCTAGAGTGAACCCACCTTTAGTTAAAAGTGAAACATAGCCTGCCTCCACAGAAACCAACCCATCAAACTGAATATTATTTATTTCATCGCGAAGGTCTATTCCACCAACATTGAACGAAGCATCTCCAAAAACTTTTATATTGATGCCTGTGTCGGACCCTTCGAAAGGTTGATGCGAGATGACTCTCTCTGTTGTTATATTTAAATTGCCACATTGGGCCAGATCTAAACAATCTCCCTGTGTTCTGATGCTAGGCAGAACCAACCCGCTAGCAATTGGAAAATCCGTTCCTGTCTCTATAAGTGAGATATTGCCAGCGCCGGTCAAACTATTGGCGTCTATATTCGAAAAGTCCGAATTGATTTGTACGCCGTTATTGAAAACAAAGTCCAAAGCGGTTGCGGTATAGTTTCCGCCTCCAGTAAACACATCATACTTCTGAAAAACCGTACCGCCAGCTTTGATATTGATATTGACTTTATCTCCGTCACCACCTGTTGAGTCAAAAATTCTGCCTTCCGCGGGCTGTGTGCCAAAGAGACCGCCGTTACTTGCATCGTGCTCGTCGCCCCTTATCACACCAAGAATAACGTCGCCTTCCGAAACGATATTGAGATCGACAGCTCCTGCATTATTAAAATCAAAATCTTTGTCCAGCAGAACGCGTCCAGCCTGGATCGTAATTTTCGCGTTTTCTGACTGAGGGTCCGTAGCCGCCGTGGAATAGCGTATAGCGGGTGCCTGGAAAGTATCTCGGGCTATAAACGTGATATCACCATGGCCGTCAATGGAGCTGGTATCGATTACGGTGGAGCCCCAGTGACTGATTTTTTCAGCCTCAACGTAAAGATCTCCGCCCCCCGTTGCCAAAGCAAAATCTCCAACAGTAAGACTAGCTAGCCAACTAACCTCGCCACTACTGATGCCTGCAAATGAGGTTATGTTCGCTAATTCGATGGTCGAACCGTTTGACAGCTGAAATTCAGATATCAGGTTTTCAGCGCCTTCATAGTTATGGACTTCGAATTTTCCATTGGAACTAGCGTCATAAGGAAGGACTACAGATCCATTAGCATAGAGCCCAATAAATCCCTCTGCATCATTTGAACCCGAAGAGAGATATTCCGCATATATAGAATGAGCACTTCGAAGTACGATTTTTCCAGATCTATCTATACCTCGAACAGAGATTCCAGGCCCGCCAAAGTTCCGCCCCGCACCGGTTGAGCCGGCAACGGGAAATTCAGAAGGCAATTGCTCAGCGGTTCCTGCGCTCGCAATAAAATCACCAGTCCCAAGCCATATGCCGGACTCGACGGTAATGTTTCTACCTGCATTGAATATAAATGATGCGGGATTTGAAGGATCCAATTCCAAGAATCCTGGCTCACTTATATCAGAGGATGCGTTAAAGAAGATGTCTCTACCGGCGGCAAGAACTACATCGCTTTCAGGAAGAAAGATTGTTGTGTTAGAAAATGAGATATCATCTCTTGCAGCAACCCTAATCTCACCAGCAATGATCAACGAATTCTCAAAAAAAACAGATCCTTGCTGTGACTCAGCATTAAAATCACCATTGGAGATTATTGTTGGCAGCACAACATCTTGTTCGGACAAGATATTTATATTCCCACCTTCTGCAAGGCCAGATTCAGAAGTTGTGTTTATATAGACCTCATTGCGAAATTCAAATTTCTTCCCCTGAGCAAAAAAATCTCCACCATTTGTAGTAATCGTTGTAACCCTATCATCAGACAGAGAATCCACCGATATTTCTTCAGCTGCATTTAACAAGATATCGGTAGAGCTTTGATTGGTATTATAGAAACTTGAATTCCAGATAAGGATATTACCACTTGAATTTAGGCTTATACTATTAGCGCTCTCTGAAGTAATATCTACGCCGTAGAGTGACGCCCCTCCGCCAACAAGCTGCGCATGTTCATTAACTGCAGATATATTAATATTTCCTCGAATTGTAATGTTTCGCTCTGCCCCTAAAGTTAGGATTCCTGCCGAATGACTTGTCGCAAGTGCTTCAAGATTTAGTTTTGAAACAACATAAGAGCTATTGCTCGGCAAATTAATATCTATTTGACTTAAATCTCTTCCGCCAGAAATATTCAAATCGCCTAATATTGTTATATCGGAAAGTTGAAGTAATTGCCCCCCAGCCATCCCGTGGATATTAATATCTCTTACATTTCTAATTTCTTGTCCGGCGGAATTTTTTCCGATATTCGCTGATATAGTTGCCGCTCCGCCCGAATAAAGATGAATGCTACCATTCGTTGCGATAGAAGAATTTTCTATGGATGCTAATATGGGGATATTTCTGTCAACATCCATCCCTTCAATACCGGCCACTAAAACCAAATCACCACCGCCTAAATCTATCTCCAAATTGCTAAGAGTGACTGAACCTCCACTTTCAAGTATTAGCGAGCTTAGACTTCCTTCATCTGGGGAAATAATCGAGAGAACTTCTGGAGTAATTTCAGTATTTATATATTCCAGCGCCTGCAAAATAACATCACCGGTTGCGAGTGCTTCGGAAATTGCTGCATCAGAAATTCTAAACTCCTGATCAAAGCTATCGCTATATAAAACCTGGTTATCAACCAGCTCTTCGTCGTTATCTCCTGTAGATCGAACGATAGTGATACCCTCCGGATCCAACAACAACGTCCCATTCTTCCCCTTAACCGCCGTCCGATCCACACTCCCCAAAAATCGCAAATTATCCTTACCCGAAACTTCGACAAATCCGCCATCACCGCCGAGCTCACCACCGCGAGCATTAATTTCACCTGTGAATGATGTGGTTTGATCGGCCCAGACGATTACGTCACCTCCGTCACCTTCGGTTATTGCATTGGCTTCAATTAATGCATCTTTTCCGACAACCGTGCGGGTGGCGTTGCGGAGTTGGGTTTCTTTGCCTTGGAAGCCGCCGCCAATATTGATGTCACCACCGCCGTTGGTACCCGAGGCGTTGATGTGGGATTGGTCGAGTACGCCGACGCGGTCGCCGAGGATTTTAATTTGACCACCGCTGCCTGCGCCGTCGTTGGTTGCGCTGATTTGGCTTTGTTCTGTGACGAGGGTGGTGTCGCGGGAGTGGATTTCGATATTGCCAGCGGCATTAGCGCTTTTGTTGTTTGCCCGGATTGCGCCGCTGTTATTGATATTTTCGCCAAGCACGACAATTTGGCCGGCGTCGCTGGTATTGGAAGAGGTACTTAATGTGCCGGCGTTCACAACGTCTGCGCCAGCGCCCAGCGTAAAACTACCGTCTTCATGCATCACCACACTAGTTTTAGCATTGAGCCCATCGCTATTAACCGCTTGGCTGAAAATATCCTGGCTTACACTGCCGGTCAGCAGTATGCGTCCGCCTTCAGCCGTAATATCGCCGCTGTTGCTGACGGCGGCTTCGACACCTAATTCAGATTGCAGAATTTCCTGGGAGACGCGCACCCCCAACAGACCTTCGTTATCGAAGGTGAGGACTGCTTCTTTGCCGGCGGCGAGATTGACTGAACCGAGCTTCGCGGAAATTAATCCTTGGTTATCTACCTGGCGGCCGATTAGCGCGACGTTGCCACCGGTGGCGGCGTTGATAATGCCGCGGTTAATGACGGTGCCTTCGGTGCCATCAATGGCGCGCAGAACAAAGTCGCCATTCATAAAATCGTTGGCGTTGATGCTCAAGCCTGAAGCGACCAAACCACCCACATTTACGGTCGCATTTTCGCCGAACAGGACGCCGTTCGGGTTCATCAGGATTACATGGCCATTGGCGTCGAGTCTGCCGAAAATCTGCGACGCTTCATTGCCGAGAATGCGGTTGAGCGCAACGGAGCTTGAATCCGGCTGAATAAACTGGACGCGCTCTTCAGCGGCGATATTGAAGCTTTCCCAATCGACAGCCAGCCGGTCGCTGTTTTGAATGATGGTGGTATTCAGACCGGCGTGATCAATAGAGCCATCCCCGCCGACAATCGTACCGCCAATGGGCGCGGCCTTAACGCCGGCGCTCAGCATCATCTGCGCGGCTATGGCCAGGCAGAGTTTGCGGCGGGGAGTGGAACAGATTGAAGAAATTTGAGGAAGCTGTTTCATGTCTCATTCCTGACTAACGTCGCTGTCAAAAAGGGAATTCCGTGCTGGTCTTCCCTGATTCTGTGGTGGTGTTCACCTGCTGGAGACGATGCCCACCTTGAAATGGGGCCAATATGATTGGCTGCGGATCGTACATTATTCGATCAACCAGCTCATTTACCCGAAGATCAAAAAGTGATCACATTGGCAATTTTTTACGTCGCTACGGAATTGGTAACGACAGACCCGTAGCCACGGTTGAATGGATGGCCATAAGGGAGTAGGTAGCTTTGCACCGAAGGATTTACTAATGACACGCATGGATATCCACATCCTGATTACACCTCCTTGTCAGATCCGTTGTGAGCACGGATCTCTGCGTCTGGGAATCGACCTGCTGATCGTACTTGCCTAGGCAGTTTTACCGCTGGCAAACGCGCGCCAGCTTAGCACAGATAATCGCCAGATGGGCGACTGTCGCCGCTCAATAGGGCAAAAACTCGATCGGGTAATTGACTGTGGCGGTTTCCACATCCCGCGCGCCGAACTGGAAGGTTCTGATGCGCGCCAACAAGCTGTCCAGCAGCGCCTGATCCTGCAGCTCGCTGCTCACCACCTTGACCCCACTGACCGAACCATCGGGCCTGATGGTGACCGCCAGCACAAGTTTGCCCTTGAGAGCCGGATTGCTTCTCCGCGCGCGGTTATACAGGCTCTGCAACTGGCTCTTATGACGGTCGAAAACCAGAGTGATTTCTTCTTCTGAACGAGTACGTGCACCGCCAGACCGGGCTTCCGCAGCCGCGTCGCGGGCGAAAGCAGTCTCGCTCGCCGCCAGAGCTTCTCGCGCAGCGGCGACTTCGGCTGCTCCCAACTGGGAATCACCTGCGCTGGCGGCGTAACGACTGGCATCAACGCCACCACTGCCTCTGTTCACACCAGAGGTCAGCACCCGGGTATCAGGCCCTGTCGGCTGGTCGCCCGCGCCAGCTTGGCGAATATCGGCTCTAACCTGGGCAGCTACTTCCGGTGCTTCCACCAGATCATTCAGCTCGCGCATATGGGCGAGGAGACCACTCTGAGCGGCCTTTTCCCGGGCTCTTTGTTGCTCGGTCGTTAAAGGCTCAGTCGGGCGGGGGCGCTCGCGCTCAATCCGCGGGCGCGGAGTTTCCGGCGTGGTCTCGGGCTCGGGTTTGGGCTCCACCGGCTTCGGCGGCTCAGGAGGTTTGACCTTGGGTGGCGGCGGCGGAGGTACGGGCTTGGGCTTCATGGTAATGAACTTGGCCACCCGTTCCGGCACCACAGAGCGCTCATCACGCGATTTTTTCGGCACATCAATTGAGGAGATCGCAGCACCGATCACCAGGGCGATGATCAACGCAGCAACGGCGAACAGCGTAAACAGCCGATCTTCCTTATGGCTCGGCTGCCAACTCAGCGCTAGGTGTCTGTAATTCGCCAATGCCATGGTTACAACTGATTCCTCTTAATTCCTGTTAGGTGCCGGGCTGCAGCGATCACGGTTTGGGTTTTGCCGTCTGGTGGGCAGCGAAGGCGATTTTGGTGTAATTCGCCTGTTGGCAGGTCGCGAGAATTTTGTGCAGGAGCGCGTAGGAAATATTCTCGTCGCCCATAATGGTGATGGCCTCTTCAGCATCCGCCTCTGAACGACTCAACTGGCGGTTCCCACGTTGAAAATCCAGAGCCTCCTTGAGTGGCGCGATCACTTCACTGTCTGACGTGAGCAGATCCTGCACCCGTGCTACTTCGCGCCCCTGTAATAAAACGCTTTGTGGCGTAATTGCCAGCACAATATTGTCTTCAGGGATTTTTTGCGCGGTGGATTTCGGCAGAGCCAGGTCTTTCTGACTCGGCAGCTGCGGTGTGCTGGAAGAATTTACCAACAGAAAAAATACCAGGATGGTGAAAATATCCATCAGTGACACAAGGTTCAAAGGTGAACCTTTGCTAAAACGATGGTGGCGCTCCATGCGGCGCACGCGACGCGATGCATTTTTCACGGCTGCTCTCCTTGCGGCAAAGCGTCGATGGAAACGTCTGCATCATTTATTTCTGTCAGTGCAGGGGCTTCGCCAATCGAGATGGAGGGAAATAATTCGACCTCCTCCAAAGTGGCCACGTTAACGATTTCAGCGCTGCGCACATGATCCATCACTTCGATCAGGCGCTTATAGGCGACGCGGGAATCGAGCAGCAAGGCGATCGAAGTCTCTTCAGGAAAACGTCTTTTAATTTCGATGAGAACATCGCGCACGGATGACCATTCAATTTTGTCTTCTTCGATGGTGAAGCGGCGGATGCGGCCGAGATTGGCGTCGCGAATTTCCAGCGCGTCTGGATAAATCAGCATCTGCAATTCGAGATCGACTTTCGCTTCTGCGTCACTGGCGGAATTGAGCGCCGGCAGGTTCAATTCCAAAACCGTCATGCGCGAAAACACCGCCGTGATCAACAAAAACGGAACCAAAATAACCATGAGATTGAGGAACGCGGTGATATTTAATTCCACCGTTTCCTGCAGGGCTTTGCTACGCCGCAATTTCATCGCTGAAAATCAATCTTTGACGATCAGATTCAAACATTTCACGGTCGCCATTTCGATATTGTCGACAAGGCGCGTGGTTTTTGCTGCGAGGAACGAGTGAATCAAAATCAGGGGAATTGCCGCGACCAGACCAAAGGCCGTGGTATTCATGGCGACGGAAATACTCGCCGACAACAAATCCGCTTTTTCCGCAGGGTCCGCCGAGGCGACGGCAGTGAACGCTTGAATCAAACCGATAATGGTGCCGAGCAGGCCGAGTAGGGTGGCGATATTGGCGAGGGTGGCGAGGTAGTGGGTGCGCTTTTCCAGCTCCGGCATGACTTCCATAATGCCTTCTTCCATGGCAGCTTCAACCGCATTGCGGCTGGCATTTACCCGCAATTTGGCGAGTCCGTATTGCAGCACTCGCGCCAGCGGCGTGGACTGTTTTTGCAGCACATTTTCCGCCCGGGCGAGGTCATTGGCTTTCAGCATGGGCGTCAATTGTTTCCACACCCGATTGGTTTTGCTCTCCGTCGCGCTGATCACCAGCAGGCGTTCCACCGCAATCGCCAAACCGAGCACGAACACCGCCAGAATGGGGTACATAAAAGCCCCACCGGATTGGAAAAACTCTACAAAATCCATAACTCTACCTTTGCTTCAATACGCTGTTGAACTGATCGGCCGCCGCGCTGGAATCAGGGTTTCGGCACTAACGTGATATCGGGAGAAGAATCGCTGTCGGCAGGTTGATTGACAGTCTCGGATGTGGTCCATCCATTGGGTTGATCATCTCCATTGAACTCGCGGTCGATCTGCTCGAGCAGATCGCGGCGTTGCGCGAGGTATTCTACACGGCTGATTCGGTGTTCCAAATAGCCTGTAACGATCTGCCGCAAAAGATTGGAATAATTCGTCTCTGACATAGTAAGAAAATCCTGCGGGCAGGCGCTCCCGCGTTTTAACGCTTTTAATTACGCACCAATTCGCGCAATACACGGAAGCCGGTTTCCGGATCCGGATTGCCATTGCTGGCGCGTTGGGTCGCCAGAGTGCAGTCTTCCATTTCTGTGGCATAGGAACCGCCGACAGCCAACAGCTGAGCGCCCGGACCCTGAACCCATTCCTGGGCATTGCCCACATAATTCACCAGCCCCCAATTGTTCTGCTGGCCGATATCTGCATTCAGCAAGGTGCCGCCTTTTTGGATACCGCGGGCGTTGAGCTGGCAATTGCGGTTGGCATCCAATCCGCGCGACGTCGCCTCCGCAGCGACGCGCCACTCCGCCAAGGTCGGCAGGCGATAGGTTTTGCCGGACTCGGTGCTCAGCCAGCGCAAATACTCCTGCACTTTTTGCGCAGCGATTCCGGTCACCGGCAGAGCGGCGCTGGCAGTTAACGGATCACACGCTTTGGTGGCGCGGCAGAAGTCATTAAATTCCCCGACGGTCACTTCGTAACGACCGATCGCAAAAGCGGGTAAGCCGTTTTTGGCTGGAATCACCACGGTTTCCGGACTTTTGACGCCGCCTCGCAGAGCGTCCTGACAAATACTGCGACGGCCGCGGGCGCCAAATCCGGCGAGCGATTCATTACAGCTGTCGCGCGGCTCTAAACGCAAACCGCGCAACACCGCGTTGCCGGGGAACAGGTCGAGTGCGGCGGTGCGGGTGGCAATGGCGCGGTCAGGAAAACTGCGGCCGACTTTTTCAATACAAGCGGCGAGATCGCCTACGATCTTGCCTTCCGCCTGCTGATACTGCCCCGCATCGAGCGAACGCAGTTTGCGGATCGCCACGGCAAAATCACTCATATCGATCTGCTGGGCACAGCGCAATTGCGCGGTCACCGTTGCCAGCGCGACTGAATATTCCTCGCGGCGGCGCTCTTCTTCCTGGCGTTTTTGCTGCGCCTCTGTTTGTCTCTGGCGCTCTTCCTGCTGCTTCTGTCTGGCCAGCTGTTCCTGGGCCAACTGCTGCTGGCGAAGCTGCTCGCTCTCCGCCAGCGATAATTGGATACTTTCAGAAAGCGCCGCAAGCCGCTCGCCATCAACCGTATAACGCTCTGCACGCGCGGCTAAAGCCAGCGCATCTTCAAACAGTTGCTCTTGCGCCAATTCCTGAATGCGTTCTAGATAAAGTTCATACGCACGACTGCGGAAATCGACATAGGTCGGATGTGCTTGGCCCACCAGTTGCCCCAGGTTGCCCATCTCCTCCCACAGCAAGCCTTCCCAGCGCTCATCGAAGGTTTTGGCCTGCAGAATATCCCCGATATTTTTTTGCAGGAGTTCCAGGCGAATCTGGCCTTCGATTTCGCTGCGGAAATCATCCGCCGTCAACTGCGGCAGCACTGGCGCCTGCTCGCGATTCAGGTAAACCAAAGTCCCAGCGCCGACGGCGAGTAAAACCAGCAACACACTGCCCCACACGGCCAGTGGATTAACCACCTTTTTGTTGAGTTCGAGCCAGAACTCACCCACCGTCGCCGTGCGGTTTTCCCGCTCGAACGCGAGCGCGCGCTCAATCGCCCGCCACTGTTGTTTGCTGATGTTTTCGATACGGGCCGGCTTCATGCCCAGTCGGCGTGCGTCGCGAGCATTTTTGCGCTCGAACGGATGCACGCCGGTAAGCAATTCGTAGGCGATACAGCCCAAGGCGTAGATATCGTCGCGCACATCCGGCGGTTCGCCTTCGAGCATTTCCAGACTGGCGTAGGCCGGCGTCAGCGCGCCGAAATTACCGGCGTCAAAGACGGTTTTGTCCTCAGCGTCGCCGCCCATCTGCTCCGCCTTGGCCACAGCGCGGGCGATACCAAAATCGAAGACTTTGGCGAGATTCTGATTGGTGACAAAAATATTGCCGGGCTTGAGGTCGGCGTGAATGATCTTCTGACCGTGGGCGTAGGCGAGCGCTGCGCAAATGCCTTCGAGAATCTGCCAGGCGTCCGTCACCGGCAAACCGGTGCTGCGGTATTTTTTGATGAGCTTGTCCAGGGGCGTACCTTCGAGGTACTCCATGGTCATAAATACGGTGTCGCCGTCTTTATCGAAATCGTGGACGTTCACGATATTCGGGTGCGCGATGCGCTGGGTCTTGCGCGACTCCCGCTGCAGAGCGATGAAGGCCTCGGGGTGGGATTTGAACTCCTCACCGAGCACTTTGATCGCGACATAGGGGTCGCGGTCCTTGGCCTCAACCTTGAGCATGTCTTTCGCTTTGTACACCACCCCCATGCCGCCAGCGCCGAGGACGCGCTCGAGGATAAAGCGATTTTTTAATACATCGTGGGACTGCAATGCCGGGGTCTTGGCTACCGCCGGTGGAGCGAGGGAGGGCTCGGCCTCGGTCACATCGTGTTCGCTCACGCGTGACACGCTCGCGGGCGCGCGGTTTTTGCTCGCGGTGAAAGTTGTGCTGGCTCTTCCCGCCGGAGCCTTGTCATTCGCAGACGCAGGGCGCGCGGCCGGGCGAGCCGGCTGCGGCCTCTGGATGCGGGTCTTGTCGTTATCGTCGGAGTCGGTCATCGCCGGGTATCGTCAACCGAATTTGCCGGGTTCGCCCCGGACCACCACCACCGAAACATTATCCGGGGCGCCGTTGGCGAGGGACGCCTGCACCAGTTCTTGCGCCATCTGCTGAGTGTCGCGCCCACCGAGGATGCGCACCAGATCTGCCTCCGCCACCGTGTTGTGCAGACCGTCACTGCAGAGCAGGAAGGTATCGCCGATTTGGGCGTTGAACACGTTGACGTCGACGAAGCCTTCTTCTTCAACGCCGATGGCGCGGGTGATGATATTGGCGTTGGGATGGCGGGCGGCCTCTTCCGGTTCAAGCGCGCCCATTTCGATCAGTTCCTGCACATGGCTGTGATCGCGAGACAACTGGGTGAGCTGGTGATTGCGCAGGCGATAGAGACGGGAATCGCCCGCCCACAGGCAAACGCCAACGCGGCCGCGGATCACCAGCGCCACCAGGGTACTGCCCATAGTGGCCTTGTCGAACATAAGGTCGGAGTAATCGAGAATACCGCGATTCACGTCCAGCAGAGTTTCTTCCACAGCGTCGACGAAGTCGCTGAGTCGCTCACTGGTCTCCACTCGCGCCAGCGCTTCCACGATCATGCGACTGGCGACATCGCCCACTTCATGACCTCCCATACCGTCAGCCACGGCCCAGAGGCCAATGTCCTCGCGGGCGATCAGCGCATCTTCGTTGACTTGGCGCACTGCACCCACGTCGGTGCAAGTGCCGCTGCGCCAGTCGATGGGGCGGCGAAAAGTTATGTCATTCACGGTATTGCTATTCAAAAGGCGCTCCCAATCACGCATTTGGCCGCAGCGGACGCACCGGCACCGACCACTCCCAGTCTTCCCAGAGGCCGTCCAGCATAGCGGCGGCACCGGCTACGGGCGGCATGGCCGGAGTAATAAAAACACAGGGCTCAACCCGCTCAGACCCGGCGGTGCTCCATAGGCTGTAACTGGCGAAGGTGCTGGCCACGAAGGCGTCCAGCAGGTGCGGCAACGCCGGCGTAGGTGCCGGGTCGTCAAAATCCAGGTCGACTACTATACCGGCATCCGGGCGCGGTTGGCCTTGATAACGATAAACGTCACCAGTGGAGAGTTTTACCTGGGCCAGCTCGTCTAACAGGCGATCCACCGGCAGCTGGCCGTCCAGCGCTTTAAGCGCCAGTGCTTCCACCGCCGCGAACCAGTCGCCTTGCTGACTCAAGAAAGCCGTCAGGGACGTGCGCTCCGGCAGCCGGCGCAGCACGGAAAATGGAAAGTAGCGACCGACCCTGTCAACACTCGGCAACCAGATGCCGGCCCAGGCATTGCCGTCGAGGGTCCCGGAGGAAAGGCAGAACCGCCAAATCGGGCTGGTCAGGTAGATATCCAGCCAAGCATCGCCCAGACGCTCCTGGGTGCTGCCGATAAAGGTCTGCAACCAAGTGTCCCATTCATTAATCAATTTGGTCGGCAGATTGCGGTGAATAAAATCCCCGTGCGCCGGCAACTTGCCAAACAGGCCGGTGGCCTGCGCCGCAAAACCATTATTGCTGCTGTGTCCATTCATAAGCTTGATCTCACGGAACGATGGATTCCGGGGCACGGAATGCGCTGAGGACTTCACGTCGCAAAGGGCTGTCCGCACTTTTGGTTTTCACTTCATAGGTGATCTTATGGGCATCGCGTTGCCCGCCCGCGCGATCGTCGCCAGCGGAGAAGGTCACCAAGTAAATGTTGGATTGGCTGGTCTTCTCGACGTAAGACGAGTCGAGCAGGCGGAACCACGCCCAGCCGCCCTGGAATGAGCGCTCATACTGGGTGCCCTGTAGATCCTCGAACACCATGCGCACCCGCATATTGCTCTGATTGGCCTCCCAGCGCACCGTTTTCCAGAATTTGGGGCCGTGGTTGTAGGTCAGGCGCTCGTCGCCCACATCCAAGGTGAAGCGGGCGTCCCGCTCGTCCATAGCGCGAGGGCGCAGCTCCATGGTCACGGCGATATTGTCCGGGCTTTCGCGATAGAAAATATCCTTGATCGCGCGAGCGTTGCTCACTTGGCGCAGCACTTCTTCGGAGAAACCCAAGGTGTAGTTATCCACCACGCGGTTGCGCAGAGCGCCGCGGGTGGTGACGAAGGGCGCCATAAATTCGGTGAAGAAGGTATCCACGGTGCCGCCGGGTTTAAAAAACTCGGAGAAATCGTAGAGCGCCATTTCATCATTGGAAGAGCGGTTCAGCGGATAGCGACCCTGCAGGGTCTGGCTGTACGGCCTGTGCACTTGGGCTCGCCATTCGTTGTTGACGTAACCGCGGGCGGAGTCGAGCAGCACTTTCCAGCTCTGATCGGCGAGGCTGGCCAGCCACTGGCGCACCGGCTCCGGCAGGGATTGGGAGTAGGCGCGCACGTCGGTGATGGCGTTGCCGGCGCTGGTGTCAAAACGCGCGCGCGCGTGGTTGAACGCCTGCTGACCGGGCTCGGGACTGATGGAAATATCCGTCATGAAATCCTTCAGGCCCTGCAGCTTGTTGAGGATCGTAGCCACCGGTGCCATATCACCGCGGCCTTCCGCCACCAGGGCATTGAGGTCGCGGAAGTGTTTATCCACCGGCGTGCCTTCGTACTGATTGATCAGCGCCGAAGTCGCCACCTGCGCGACCCGACCACCTTTCTTGGGATTCTTCGCAGCTAGGTCCTCAACTTCTTCCTGAGAGGGGCGCAGCTGCGTATTGCGCTGGCCCACCTGAAGAATGGAAGCAAGCGGCGAATACACCGGATCCACCAAGTTGGCGAGCACCTCTTCCGCGTGGCGCAGGTTGCGGAATTCGGTGATGGTCAGACGCTTGTACACCTCGTCCCATACCTGGATGTACTCACTGAGGTAGAGATCCTTCACCTGTTTGCTGATGTCATCCAGGTCTTCAGTGATGAAATCGAGCTTGGCGTTTTCATCGTCGGTCAGCACCCAGCGCTCATTCACTATGTCTTTAACGAGTGCAGAGCTGGGCGATAGATCGATGCTGTCGTAGCCGTCTTTGGTGAACATGACGGGGATAAACAGGGCGCGCTGTACATCGCTGTCGACCTTGAAGGAGGTACGCACAGGCGCGCCGAAGGCGGTCAGGAGGTCGACTTTGCGGTTGTAGAGCGGATTGCTGCGCACCCGCGAATACACCCGCTGCGCCACCGGCTCGCGCAGGATCAAGGCGCGAGTGTCTTTTACCAAGCGGGCGTTGAGGGTACTTGGCGGCGGCACCTGCTTCAGCAGGTTGTTCAGATGGTGTTCCAGCTCCTTGCGCCGGGTCCCTTCACCGCGCAGGGTGTTTTCCCAATGGGTCACAAACCATTCACGCACCCGCGGAATTTCCATGCGGTCGGTCTTCTGAAACATCATGTAAATGCGGAAGGTGTCGTACAGGTCGCGGCCTTCGTAGCCTTTTTCCAATTCGCCTTCCATGCTGGTGATCAGCCGGGGCAGCAAATCGCTCACTAATTTATGGCGATAGGCTTCATCGGCTTTGCCATCAACGCGCACGTCGTACAGACCCAAACTGGTCAACCAGGGATGATCCTGTTGGTCGTACACCAGGGATGCCTGTTCCAGCGCGGCGAGCGCGGGAAGGACTTGGCGGGTGTCGGGATTCTGCGCGGCTATCTTGGCGGCGGCGACTTCATACTCATCCACATGCGCGCTGACCTCTCCCATAAAAGCGCGGTGGCGCATAACGCTGCCGGACCAGACCACTCCGAGCCCCACCAGCGCCAACACCATCGCGGCGTAGGCGCCGCGCTGCAGCCAGCGGATGGTGCGCTCGTAGGAAGCGTTGGAACCCACCAGTTCGGCTTCTGGAAAAATCACTTCGCGAAACAGCTTGGCCAAAAAGAAGCTTTTGCCCTGCTGATGGGGCAATTGCGCCACATCCCGGGCAAACCCGAAATTAGCGGCGACCGACGCCATCAGCCGATCGATGGGAGTGCCGTCTTGAGTACCGGAAGTGAAATAAACCCCGCGCAGGTAAGGCTGAAACTTGAAACGGTTGAAGGCAAAGGTCTGGCGCACGAACTGCTCGGCGATGCCACGCAGGTTTTCAAACTGCTGCGGGAAGCCTTGAATCGACGCGCGGCGCTTGCTGTCGCGCTCCTGATGCATACGCCACAGTACCCGGGCATAAAGGTTGCGGGTCAGGTCGGTAAGTTCATTGCGGAGGAAATCAAAATCGGGGGCGCTGTCCGCCTGGGGCGCATCGGGCAGAGAGATACCCCACACCTGCTCGCGCTCCTCGCGGCTGAAGTCTTCGAAAAATTCGCTGAAACCGCTCACCAAGTCAGATTTGGTGAACATGAGATAAACAGGGAAGCGAATCTGCAGCTTGTCCATCAACTCGTCGAGACGCGCGCGGATGGTTTTGGCTTGGGCGGCGCGCTCGTCCTCGGTCTGCATCAGCAGATCCTGCAGGCTGATGGCGACCACCGCGCCGTTGATCGGACGGCGGCGGCGGTTGCGGCGCAGCAGCTCGAGAAAACCTTCCCAGGCGCTGGCGTCCACCGCCTTATGGCTGTCTTGAGTGGTATAGCGGCCAGCGGTATCAATCAACACCGCTTCATTAGTGAACCACCAATCGCAGTTGCGCGTACCGCCCACACCCTGCAGAGAGCCGCGACCGAAAGTCTCCGCCAGCGGAAACTCCAAGCCGGAATTGACCAGCGCAGTGGTTTTACCCGAACCCGGGGGGCCGACGATGATGTACCAGGGCAACTCATAAAGGGCGCGATTGCCGCGGGCGCCTTTGAATTTGTAACGGCGCAGGGTATCGAGCGCTTGGTTGAAACGCTCGTTGATCTGGAACATCTCCTCTGCGGTCTGCTCGGAAAAGCCGTCCTGACGCAGGCTCTCCTGGCTTTCCTGCAGGCCGGCCACCAGATCGTTGTTGGTCTTGCGGCTACGCGCCTGAATCCACAGATTGTTGAGGCCCCACAGCACCAGGGCGACCATGATGCAGATCAATCGGGCGGTCACGCTTTCCAGAGGCGCGTGATTGTTCTCGCCGAATTTGACGTGCGGCCCGACAAACCAGATCAACAGGGAAATCGCGATCAGGCCGATCAGCGATATGGTGACGGGGTGGGTGAAGAAGTTTTTTAGTTTCTGCATGACCGCTGTTTATCCATCCAAAGCGCGCACCATCCCGGGCGCGCGGCGTCAATCGTTGTTCTGCCAGCTGTGCTGACCCAAGAGTTATTCGCGTTGCGCCGGTGAGGTGATGATGGAGTCGAGTTTGTATACGACCGGATCCGAGGCCGCGCGCATCCAATAGGTAAATCCGGCATAACCGATCACCACCAGGACGGCGAAAACACTGGCAGCGACCCATACAGGCACATAGTGATAGAGCGTTTTGCGCACCCGCCCGAGTCCATGCCAAGTAGGGGACAATTCGCGCTCAAAATCGCCGCGGTGATTGCGGATGGTGCGATAGAGGTTGTCACGCAACATATCCAGCTGATCGCGCCCGCGGTTGAGCAAACGGTATTTGCCCTCGAATCCCAGGCTCAGACAGATGTAAAACAACTCCAGCATGGCGAGGTTTTCCGCCGGCGCCTGCAGCATGCGATCAAGAATGACGAAGCACTTCTCTCCGCCAAAAGTCTCGCCGTGATAAATGCTCAGCAACGTGTGCTGACCCCAGGCGCTTTCGTCGCCCCAGGGGGTGTGCAGCACCGCTTCATCCAGGGCAGAGCACAGCAAGTAGCGCGCGGCGAGAGCGATTTCCGGTTTGATGCCGAAGTCCTTGGCTTTCTGCTCGAAGCTGCGAATTTCGTTGACCAGGCGTTTATGCAGACCGCCGACATCCGGGTGGCGCGAGGTATGGCGGGTCTTTTCGAAGACGGCGATCAGGGTGGAAGCGGCGTTAACGAGGGGATTCAATCCCAGAAAGGTATTGAATTTCACCTGCTCATAACCGGCGCGACCGCCTACCGGGGACGGTGGTGGTGCGGCGGCGGGTGAAGGCGCAGCTCCCGCAGGCGCGGCCGGGCGGGTGCGACCAATTTCAGTTGCGCCGGAACGCCGGCCAGGGGTGGGGCGCATAGAAGAACGATCCCCACCGGGGGTGGGTTTGAATACCGTGCGGTCGTTGTCGTCATCCGTCATAGGTGTACCTCAGATCAGCGGCGGATTGCCCAGAATTCCATTTCCAAACCGGGGAAATCGCCGCCTACGTGCATGGCGAAACCACCGGAACTGCTCATCTCTTTCCAGAATTGGCTGTGCTGGTCGAGTTCAAAATAGGTGTAGCCTGCGCGGAAGGGAATTTGCCGCGGCGCCACCGGCAGCGGCTTCAGTTCAATACCCGGCATGGCGGCGTTGACCAGCTGGCGAATACGCTCCACCGGACCGATTTTGATTTGCGCGGGAAAACGCGAGCGGATCATCTCGTCGGCAACATCGGCGCGCACGGCAAGCACGAAGGAAGCTGTGGTGAGCAGCGAACGGTCGGTAATTTCCGCCACGCGCACGCCATATTTTTTCTCCGCCAGGTTCATGGCAATGGCGGTCTGCTCGTACACCATGGACAGGTATTTGCGCAGCGTTTGCATCAAGGGCGTAAAGGTTTGCTCCAGGTCTGCATGCAGATAGATCGGCATTTCCGGCGGGCGGCGATTCGGGGCAACAAAGGTGGCAAATTCACCGATCATCTGCACCAGATAATCGAACAGCTGCAGCGGGTGCAGGCCGTCGATGCGGCCCATATGCGCCACCATGGGTTCCACGCGATTGATCACCTGCAGCAACAGATAATCTGCAATTTCCGCGGTGCCACCGCGGCGATTGTCGCCGAGGCGACCAGCGATGGCTTCCGCGCGGTGGCGCAGCAGGCCGTGCAATTCCGCCATAAAGGCGGAGAGATTCAAGGTCGCTTTACAATCCAGAACTGTGGGAATACAGCGCTCGTCCAGGGCTATGTCTTTTTCCTGGCGAACTTCATTGATGCGCAACAGCGGGATATAGGCGAAACCACTCAAGTCGTTGGTTTCCAGCAGCAGGCGCAAACGCAGTTTACCGACCTGTATTTTCTGGCTATCGCCGCCTTCTACCGTGACATCGCGAACGCTCTGTTCCTGCGCGTAAAAGCGCGCAAGACCCTGTTTGCTGTCCTGCGGTAATACATCCACAGCACCCGGCCGGCGCACGGGCACTGCCAAGTACACCACTGTGTTTTTAATGTTTTCGGATATTTCGATTACCGGCGGTGGATCATCATTGTCGGGAAAACTGAAGGGCGTGCCGTCGGGGAAAATTCCGCTCGCCCGCTGCACCGAAATTTTGCCCAGATTGAGCAGCTGCTGGTCGAGTTCAAAATCCTTAAATCCCCACCCGTAGGGAACCAGCGCGTTGCAGCGACCGTTAACGTAATGTTCGAAATAGCGGTCCTGCTGCTGAAAATGTTGAGGGTTGAGAAACATCCCCTCGGACCACACGACTTTGGATTCTAAAGACATAAGATTTCCGTTTTTGTGGCTGAAGCGTCCATGAACTGATTAGCGGGCGCGTTGCAACAGCATTTGATTACCCGTCACTTCGACGCGCACGGTATTTTTCACCACGTTTTTTGGCGTTACAGGAAACACCAATTTGAATTTTGAATTTTTATATTCGTAAAACTCGGCGAACAAACCGACGTAGCGTGTATTAGCATCCAGAACGAACCCATCCTCCTGGGTTTCACCCGGGACGAGGCGGTTCAACTCGCGCTTGGCAATAAGATCCTTGCCGAGCAGAGCATCATCTTTTTCGTAAAGCCCGAGAAAATCCGCACGATTAAAGGCTTGATCGGATGACAACTCATATAGGCGAATAAACAGGGGAGAGGGCGAGTGCTTTTCATCTGGATTGATATCTTTGCCAGCGAGCAGGATTAGTTTCAAATCGGTATCCAGATTGAACATTCCGACTACGCCACTGTTGACCTTGGTGCAGCTCAGCAGCGGGGCAAGCAAAGCGAATATCGCAAAGATTCGGATAAAATATTTCGGCACTGGATTCTCCCCTCAATTAATTTTCGCGCTTGCGCGCGCTCGCCAGTTTACGCATCTGGTCTTCATAAGCTTGTACGAATTCGTCACCAAAAAGCTCCTGAAAAGAGCGTTCCATGTCATTGACCATTTTCTGGTAGTAGTCCTGGTAGGCACTCCAGAGCCGGCCTTTCAGCACACCCGGCAAAATGCCGCCTTTTCCACCCAGCTTGAATTCCTCTTCGAGCCGCTCAGGATCAAATCGGCTCAACGAGGAACGAAAGGCGGAGCGGATGCCAGCGATCATCGCCAACTGATGATCGGCAATGGAATGGAAACTCTCCTGCACTGCATCCAACGGCGCTTTATAAGCGCGCGTCTTGCGCACGAACATGATGTCCATGACTTCGTCGACGCTGACAGAAAACTTGATAGGGTTATTTTCCACCGGCTGAATGGTGGTGATATTGATGCGAAATTCATTTTTGATACTGGTGCGGGCGCGCAGCACTTGCATCAAACCCTCGAGGGTTTCGCGCATCATCAGCCCCACTGTATGGTGAATCTCACGGATCTCATCATCCGATAGATTGGCGTCGCCCAACCCCAACGCTTCCAACAATGTCCGATCAAGAGTGCCCGCAGACGCTGTACCCGCACTTACCCCGCGTTTGACTGGGGCTGGGGTCTCTGGAGCGCGTCCCGGCCGAGGCATGGCCGACGTGGAAGTGGGAGGCTCTTTGACGGTATTGCGGCCGGTGAGCTGGGGGTTTGGCGACGACTGCATAACATCGCTTCGCGGGCGCGCTTTTTCTTTAAGCGGCTCAGCCTGTGGCCTGGGTTTACTTTTGATCAGCGAATCATCGTTCGGCAGCGAGTAAGGCGCCGGCTTGGACTGACGCCCACCGATGAGACTGATATCGTCGGCCCAGTCTTCCGGCAACAGCGAGCCGGTCTCTTTGGCTTCCGGCCACGCGATCGATTCGCTCAACAGATCCGCAGAGTCTTCTTGGCTGCCAATACTTCCAAACGGATCAGCAAAAGGGTCGCGCTCTTTAAAAGCTCCGCCGACGCCCGCAGATTTATTTGCATTATCGAGAGCCACCAGCGGATCGGTGATTTTCATCGAATCCGGGGCTATATCCTGGAAGATGGATTCGGACGAGGAAGCTTGGCCAAAAGCGTAACTACCTGTGGCAAACGGATCTTTGTCCGCAAACGAAGTGCCTGTACTGAAGGGGGAGGTGCTGAAGGGGTCCGCCGCCTCTTTGCCAAGAGCGACTTGGAAGCGGTATTCGCCCACGTCAAAGTAATCGCCGTCGTTGAGTGCAACCCGGGATCCGCGCCCTAAAGGCTCAGCCGATCCGTTAAGAAAGGTGCCGTTGGTGCTGAGGTCGGTCAGGAAATACCGGTCGCCTTCGGCAGTGACTTGGCAGTGTTTGGAGGACAGGAAGCGCTCGGGATCGGACAAAACCCAGTCATTGTCCACACCCCGCCCGATTACCCCGCCTTGGGGGCCGAAAGACTTGCGGTCTTCCGCCAGGACCGTACCCGGGGGAAATTTGATGATGGTGAGTTGCAACGCCATTCGAATTTCTTCCTGAACCGAACGTCCGACGGTTGATTATTGTGTCAATTGACCTGGACTGTCTCAGCAAAAGTCAGTAGAAAAGCGCAGGACAGACCAATCTTTGGCATGAGTACCTTAAACAAGCCGGGTAGTATATTATCCATCGCCTGCAGGATGAAAGCTTCGGCACAAGGACGGTCACCCCTCCCTTACCCCGGTTTCCGCCGGCGAGCACTTTTCATGCAGACTGATGTGCACTAGACTTGCGTACTCGCCAACTCGCGCGTCAGCAGGCGCTGGTAAGGAAGCCCAGGCGAATCAGGCCGGATGCAGTTTGCCGCGCCCGACGTTACAAACGCTAATAGAAGGAAAGCTAATATGGCATCGTTGACATCAATCGATTTGGAGGCATTACTCGCACCCATATCGGATGACATGCCTGCTGGGAAGGATTGCCGTCAAAACGCCGCGACCAACTCTCTCTATTACCAAGTCAAAACCGCCCGTAACTCCGCCCGCGAGACTGAACGCAAAAACGCCATTGGCGCCGACCTGGGCAGCCCGGACGACGACTGGCGCAAAGTTTTTGATCTAGCCCCCAAAATTCTCACCCAGGAAAGCAAGGATCTCGAGGTCGCCTGTTGGTATCTGGAGTCCCTGTTGCGCCGCCACGGTTTCCGCGGCCTGCGCGACGGCTTTAAATTGTTGGACGGTTTGATCGACCGCTTCTGGGATCATCTCTATCCGACGCCTGACGAAGATGGTCTCGAAACCAAAGTTGCCCCTATTACCGGACTCAATGGCACCGGTCAGGAAGGCGTATTGATTTCCGCCATCCGCACCAGCCTTATCACCCAAGGTAATTCCGTCGGCCCATTTGCCTTTTGGGAGTGCCAGAAAGCCCTGGCCACCCAACGTATTCAAGACTCGGACAATCGCGAAAAAGAATTCAAAAAACTGGGTTTTGAATTTGAAGACATCGAAAAAGCGATAAATGAATCCTCCGTCGAATTTATGACGGATCTGCGCGACGATCTTATCGATTGCATTGCCCTATACCGACAGATCAGCGGACGTTTGGACGAGTACTGTGGCACTTATGACGCGCCACCCACGAGCTTGGTAATTTCTCTGTTGGAGGAATGCCTGAGCGTCGTCAAACACCTAGGACAGCACAAATTTCCAGTGATGGAAGTCACCCCTGGTGACAACACAATTGCAACGGATGCAGGTGCGTCATCCGCCGCATCGCCAGCGCCAACCCGGGCTGGCGGCCCGCCGGAAACTCGCGAGCAGGCGTTTAAACAACTGCTTGAAATCGCTGAGTTTTTTCGCAAACGGGAACCCCATTCGCCAATTTCCTATGTTTTAGAGAAAGCGGTAAAATGGGGCAACATGCCACTTTCCGAGCTTATGCGCGAATTAATTTCCGACGATAAGACCCTCGAAGAGTACGGCAAGCTCACCGGAGTAAAAACGGAAGAATAAATTCACCTTTAAATTGAGGTTAGGACAATGGCCGAAAGTATTCACGACAAACTGAAGCGAGTGAGAAAACCCCGCGTTCATATCACCTATGACCTGGAAGCCAACGGCGCCCAGGAAAAAAAGGAGATTCCATTCGTGATGGGAGTGATGGGCGACTACTCCGGTGACAATGCCGATAGTAAAAAAGCTCTCAAAGACCGCAAATTCGCGCAAATCGATAGCGAAAGTTTTAACGACCTGATGAGCAAGATTAATCCGCAGCTCAATCTGAAGGTCGATAACACTTTAGAAAATGACGGCACCCAAATGGCGGTCAATCTGCAGTTCAACAGCATGGAAGATTTTGAACCCCATCGTCTGGTAGAGCAGGTTGAACCCTTGCGCAAGCTTCTGGAAACCCGCAACAAATTGCGCGATCTGCTCACCAAAGCAGACCGTTCAGAAGACCTGGAAAAAATTCTGGAAGATGTTTTGAAAAACACCGAAGCACTGAAATCACTTTCCAGTGAATTAGGTGTGGATTCTGCCAGCGGAGAGGAGAACAAGTAACATGGCAAATCAAGAAACCGAACTGGCCAGCCAGAGCACGGCCGAAGCCAGTGAAGTCAGCTTTCTCGAACAGGCGATCGCCGCGACCAAACAAACCGCGCGCGATGAAGCACAGGACTTGCTGAAAACCCTCACAGAACAGGCCATGAAAGGCACCGTGAAGTGGGACAAAAACCTGTCCGTCACGATCAATGCCGCCATCGCTGCTATCGACCAAGCTATGTCACGCCAGCTCTCCGCTGTTTTGCACGCGGATAAATTCAAGCAGCTGGAAGGTTCATGGCGCGGCCTGCACCACCTGGTGAGCAATTCCGAAACCAGCAGCAGCCTCAAAATCCGGGTGATGAATATTTCCAAAAAGGAACTGGCCCGCGATTTGGAAAAAGCGGTGGAATTCGACCAAAGTCAGATTTTCAAAAAAATCTACGAAAGCGAATTCGGCACTGCGGGTGGTGAGCCCTATGCAGCACTGATCGGCGATTATGAGTTTTCTTCCCACCCGGACGACATCTCGCTGCTGAGCAAGATGTCCAACGTGGCCGCCGCCGGATTCTGTCCATTCGTATCTGCCGCGTCGCCGAAGATGTTCGGTTTTGACAGCTTCACCGAGCTTTCCAAGCCGCGCGATCTGGAGAAAATTTTTGATTCTGCGGAATACATCCAGTGGCGCTCATTCCGCGATTCCGAAGATGCGCGTTTTGTCACCCTGACCATGCCCCGCGTGCTCGCCCGCGCTCCCTACGGCAAGAACACCAAGCCCATCGACGCCTTTGCGTTCGAAGAAATCGAGCCAGGTGAAGATGCACGTGCACGCGCAGCAGATCACAACGACTACTGCTGGATGAACGCCGCTTACTCCATGGGCACCACTCTTACTCGCGCCTTCGCCGAATACGGCTGGTGCACCACCATTCGCGGTGCTGAGGGTGGCGGTAAAGTTGAAGGTCTGCCGACTCATACCTTTATCAGTGATGACGGCGACCTGGATCAGAAATGCCCCACCGAAATCGCGATCACCGATCGTCGCGAGGCCGAGTTGAGCAAACTGGGCTTCCTGCCATTGCTGCACTACAAAAATACCGACTACGCAGTATTTTTCGGCGCGCAAACCACACAGCGTCCGAAAAAATTCGACGATCCGAATGCGACCGCAAACGCCGCTATTTCTGCACGTCTGCCCTACATCATGGCCACCTCTCGCATCGCCCATTTCTTGAAAGTAATGGCGCGCGACAAAGTTGGTTCATTCATGGAAGCAGAAGACGCGGAGCGCTGGTTGAACAACTGGATCAACCAGTATGTGAACTCCAGCCCGGGCGCCAGCGCCGAAATGAAAGCGCGCTTCCCACTCGCCGAAGCCAAAATCGAAGTGAAAGAAGTACCCGGCCAACCTGGCGTCTACAGTGCTGTTGCGTGGATGCGTCCGTGGCTGCAGATGGAAGAATTGACCGCGTCATTGCGACTCGTGGCCAATATCCCCAAAGCGGGTTAACCAAAAATAAGTGGGGGATTATTCCCCCACTCACTTCTCAAGGATCGCGTCTGTGCCTGCCCCATCAGATCCCACCGGTCAATCGAGCGGCGTAGGTCCAGATCGATCCCCTCATATCCGCTTGGAAGATATTTTCGACCAGCGGGCCTATATCACCACTCTCGACGAATTCATCGCCGAAAATGATCCTCGGCGCGCGTTTGAATTCTGGTTCAATCACTGCAGCGATGCCAGCTTCCCGCGTTCGCCTGAACAGGCACGCAATCTTGTCGAGCACGCCATTGCCGAGTTGGATCATCGGGTCAACGACCAGCTCAACGTCATTATTCACCACCCTGCATTTCAGAAACTGGAAGCCAGTTGGCGTGGGCTGTGGTACCTCGCCGTGCAGATGGAGAGCGTCAAAAACGCGAAGCTCAAGGTGCTCGATATCACCTGGGCGGAGATCGTCCGCGATATCAGTCGCGCGATGGAGTTCGATCAGAGTCAGCTGTTTCACAAGATTTACAGCGAAGAATACGGCACTCCCGGCGGCGAGCCTTACGGCGTATTGATTGGCGATTACGAAATTCACCACAAACCGTCGGACAGCCATCCTCACGACGATATAACCGCGCTGGAAGGCTTGGCAGAAATTGCCGCTGCTTCCTTCTCACCATTTATCGCCGGCGCAGCGCCTGAGCTGTTCGGCCTGGACCAATTTTCTGATCTGCGCCTACCGCTGAATCTGCAGGCAGTTTTTGCGCAGACCGAATACGTGCGCTGGCGCAATATGCGCAACAAACCCGACACGCGGTTTGTCGGTCTCACGTTGCCGCGCACACTGATGCGCCGGCCTTATCGCACCACACCCGGCAGTTACAAAGGCCTGTTCTTTTACGAGAAACTCGGGCGCAACGGCCACCAGCAATATTTGTGGGGCAACGCCTGTTACGCGTTTGCCGGCATTTTGATTCGAGAATTCGCCAGCGTGGGCTGGTTTGGTCATATTCGCGGTGTGCCGCGCGATCAAGTTGGCGGCGGTATAGTCACCAATCTGCCATGTGATGTTTTTTCCACGGATTCCAACGATATCGCCTGGAAGCCGGTAACTGATGTGGTGATTACCGATTCCATCGAGCGCGACATCAGCAATCTCGGTTTTATTCCGCTGTGTCAGTGTTATGCCACGCCCTACGTCGCTTTTTACAGCAATCCCTCAATCCACATGGCCAAAAAGGGGATGAGTCGAGAGGCGGAAATTAATGCGCGGCTCGCGGGCATGTTGCAGCACGTGCTGTGCGGATCGCGGGTAGCGCACTACATCAAAGTGATGATCAGAGACAAAATCGGCTCCTTTGCCACTGCACAAGATTGCGAAAATTTCCTGCGCGACTGGTTGTTCCAATACACCACCGGCCGCGAAGATTTGGACTGGGAAACCCAAGCGCGTTATCCCCTGCGCGAGGCTGCTGTAAAAGTGAGTGAGCACCCGGCAAAACCCGGCTATTACACCTGCATGATTCACTTGGTACCGCATTATCAAGCTGACCAGATGGTCTCTGAACTGGAGCTCGTCACCGAGCTGATTCAATCGGGAGGTGGCAGCTGATGGCATCGTTGGATAAAGATCGCAATCTGCGCGAATCCATTCTGGACCGGCTGTTTGATGAAGATCCGGGAGTCAGTGTGGATTCGGAAAAATCGCGGCAGCGCAAACTCAAGGATTTGCGCAACAGCGTGCGGCGGGATCTCGAAAAT